>Ga0307434_1000180_pt1 | contig 55414 bp, 49 predicted proteins | sample SalMarWE160220MG_FD_202156 | JGI IMG/M metagenome (GOLD analysis project Ga0307434, IMG submission 202156) | Salt marsh sediment microbial communities from the Plum Island Ecosystem LTER, Massachusetts, United States - WE1603-220 | ecosystem: Environmental > Aquatic > Marine > Intertidal zone >... | reverse complement strand
GGAGAGCCGCCATTCATCGTTGCCTAACGTTCGAGAGCAAGCTTATGAGCTTGCCTATAAGCTTGCCAGAGAGCAACTGGTAGGCATGGGTGTAGAAGGACTATGTCGCAAAGCCGGTGCACAATCCGTGGATTCCAGAAAGATAATCGTTGAGTATTTAAGCCAATCGTATCTTGTCGCCCTCCCCAGTGGTGAAATTTCCTTAAAAGATAGTGAGGAACAGGTGCCACTGAGGGACAAGATACTGATACTTCACTATTTAACTTTAGCCAAAGGTACCCCTGCTACCAATAAGCTCATCATCTTCAAGCAACTGCCAGGATGTGCCAGCTACTTTGCAGTATTTAACCAATGGGCTATAACGCCCCTTTTAGATCATTTTGGTAGGAAGCCTGAGTTGCTCATAGGATTGGCGCCAAAGCTGGGAGGTCATAAAACAGGTTATGGAGATGTATCCGTGACCATAAATGCTTTCCCACGCGTACCCATAACCTTGATCCTGTGGCGAGGTGATGATGAGTTTTCTCCCAGGGGCAACATAGTTTTTGATAGCAATATTTCTGATTACCTACCCACTGAAGATATAAGGGACCTTTGTGCAACTATCGTCTGGAAGTTAATCAGAGGCTTACCGTGAGGAATGGTGCAACAGCCTCGAATAGCTTCCGCAGTATCTTAATGTTGCCTCTGTAAAAATCACTGGTCGCATGAGAGTCTGGCTCCTGCATGCCAGAAAGCTCGTCATGTTAGACGCTTCCTGCCCCAGGGACAGTCCAGCCGAGAAGCGTGCTTAATCTGGTTGCAAAAAGAATTCCTCCAGCTTGCTCTTCACCAGCAGAGCCTGCTCAGCACTTTTTGGCGCTGACTGGTAGACATTGAAGCCCTGAACATCGGCATAGAGCAAATCAGGGTCGAAATCCAGGAAACCCAGAATCTGGTAATCGGGCAGGTTCTCCTTGATGAATTGGCGTGCTGACTCATTATTCGTCTTAGAACCAACTATGAAGCAATGGCTTACCCCTAGACCTGAGGCGTATTTTTCAACTGTTCGAGCCGTCTGAAAGCTACGCTGCCCCGGTTCAACCACAATTATGAAGGCATCCACTGCTTGAGCTGTCCCTCGCCCCAGATGTTCTACTCCAGCATCCATGTCCAGAATCAGCAACTCATCTCGCCCAAGGATTAGATGGCTGAGCAAAGCTTTCAGCATAGCGCTTTCAGGGCAGACACAGCCTGCCAGCGGACCTTTGATAGTCCCCATAACTAAAAGTTTGATCCCCTCCCACTCCATAGAGAAGCGATCTGGAATGTCATCAACCTTGGGATTTAGTTGGAAAAACTCCCCAATAGTACCTGGTTGTGCTCCGGTGCGCTCATAGATTAGGTTTCCCATTTCGACGATAGGAGTGATGTCTTTAGCTAATTCTGGCGGAATGCCTAAAGCCGAAGCCATGTTGCCGTCTGGGTCGGCGTCAGCTACAATAACCTTGTAACCGCTTTCCGCATAAGCCATAGCTAGCAGCGCTGCCAGGGTAGTCTTTCCCACACCACCCTTTCCTGAAATAGCTATCTTCATTAGCTTTTAACCCCTAAGTAATTCTAACACCTAAGGCAGGGGCTCACTATAGTAGTCGCCTATGAATCATATATTATTCTAAGAGATTCCAACTTGGGAAGATATCCTTAGAACTATCAACGATCCTCAAACCATCGTAGTAAGCCCTTATTTACCAGTAATTCCAGGTATGCTGTCCTCAGAAATCGCTTAGCGATTTCTGCACTCCTTTCAAATAGGAGTTGTCATTGTGTCCAGTGAGAATGAAGCGACCGTCAACATAGTCGAAATTTGTGATTCCACCTACATCTTGCTTGATATGCCAAAAGTGTGAATTATCCAGTCCCAATAGTGAGCATATCAAAACTTTATTCACCACACGATGCGACACCAGTACTGTACCCCCCTTGTATTTAGAGACTACCTCACTAACTACACCCAAGGCTCTTTTCGCCACATCATCTAGATTCTCTCCGCCGGGCATTCTTACCAGATGTGGATTAGCTTGCCACTCATTATGAAGATCAGGATACAACATTGCCACTTTTTGGTCAGGCAGGCCTTGCCACTCCCCGTAGTCGAAATCTATAAGGCCATGGGTAACTTGGACGGTGATATCTTGGTGTTGAGCTACAATATTGGCCGTATCCAATGCCCGTCTCAGCGGGCTGGAATAAATAGCATCCAGCTTCAATCGACCCAAGTACTTGCCTAGCAATTCTGCTTGTCCAATACCCACCTCATTTAGAGCTACATCAGCCCTTCCCCTATATATTTCAGCTACATTCCACTCAGTTTCCCCATGCCTTACCAAGATAATCTCTGTCATAAGCTCACCAATCTAGTCGTGGTTGGGTGATTTCATTGGGAAAAAGCTTACCCCAGCTAATTTTTGTCTTTGCCAAAATTCCTCCCAATGATTCTTATTATTTTGCTCTTGTAACACGAGTCAGGCCAAGGGTTGTGGAGTATTGCTATGGCTATGTGTGCTACTTTGCGGGGTGGAGCCAAAACGATAGTAAGCTAGCCAATCGTATATTTACTCGAAAATCTATTTAGTCATCATTTCAAATATTTTCTGCTCCAATTCTAGAGCTTCCTGTGGAAGACTTTTCGGTTTGCCAAGGAGTGAACACAATATGAATATTTTGGCTACTCTTTCCACCAATTCAGCGGTCTCAAATGCATTTTCTAGATTTTTCCCACAACACAAAGAGCCATGATTTGCTAAAAGAACTGCATTCTTCCTTCCCAGGGCTCTTACTGCATTTTGTGCTAATTCCCTGCTACCTGGCATACCGTACTCTGCGACTTCTATCTCACCACCGATCATAAGCACCATCTCATCGAGGAAAGGTGGAATTGTTTTTCCCAATGATGCAATTGCAGTGGCATATACGGAATGAGTATGAACTATCGTCCCAATATCTGGTCTAGTTCGGTAAATCCCGATATGCATATCAGTTTCCACAGATGGACTTCGTTCTCCCTCCAGGACATTTTTTTTGAAATCCACTACCAGAATATCATCAATCTCAATCTTATCGTATTCTACGCTGCTTGGAGTAATTAACATTTTATCTTCGCCTGAAATTCTAATGCTAATATTCCCCGACGTCCCAATTACAAGCCCTTTATGCAACATTTTCTTACCGGCTTCTACTATGTCCGTTTTCAATTTGTTGATTTCTTTCTCATCCATGTTTTCTCTGCCAGATTGTACATCTGTGTAAAGTTAAAACCAATCCTCGCTGGAGGAGCAAAACTCAGATATCAGTCTTGGTGGCCGTCCTCACCCTGCTTGTCCCAACTTATCACCAACTTCAAAATCAGCAAAATTCCTCCTGTTGTTGCGAAGATCTGGATTTGTCCTCCACAGGGGAATGAAACGGCTCTCAGTTCAGCTTAAACAGGCTTAAAATAGGCGATATCATAGATATCACCATGTTTCTCTTTACTCCATACGGCCTTGACCCTTGACACAGTCTTCATTTTGTTTCTCACCTTGCCAGGGTCAGATAAGCTAAATCCACTAATAAAGTGCGTCAGGCTACAATCGGCTTTATCCAGGCGTATTTGCGCTATTATATACGGCGGTTTCTTAACTTGCCCGTAATATTTATAGTTAACAAGACACCATGTTTCCACATTGCCTTCTTGGGGAAGCTCAACCCATTCCTCCATATCTTCATAACAAATGGGGCAAAATGTTCTTGCCGGAACGAGAACTTTATTGCACTTTTTGCATCTGGTACCAAGTATTTTCTCCTCTTTCAAGCCATCAAAGAACCTGATCCACGTTGGACCTAAAGCCCAATTGTAGGGAAGAACTGTATCATGCCTGCCTGTCCGATATTCCTTCTTGGGGAATGTAAAATCCTCTATCTCCAATCTAATGAGGTCTTTAATTAATTTATACTTCTCTGCCATCCAATTCCTCCTTTTCTACAGTTCTGAGCCAAGTATCGTTATTCCATTAAACTGCTCTGCACCTCCCATGGCGTGGGAGAGGGCTAATTTAGCCCCTTCAACTTGATGCTCTCCAGCCTTGCCAGTAACTTGCAGTGCTGCCTCAGCTACCCTGATAAGCCCAGCAGCACCGATGGGATTGGTACAAAGAACACCACCTGAGGGGTCACAGGGAAGCTCACCGCCAGGCGAAAATGTACCCTTAATTACATAATCAGGAGCCTCTCCGGGAGGACACAACCCCAAACATTCCAGAAACATCAATTCCTGATAACTAAAAGGATTATATACCTCGGCTACATCCAGCTCTTTTAGAGGGTTAGTGATGCCTGCTTGTTTATAAGCTTCCTTAGATGCCTCAATGGTGCTTTGCCACACCGCCTTATTACTATCACCAATAAAATATTCTTCACCCCTGAAGCCCATCCCTTTAACCCAGGCAGGCTTCTTACAAATTTTCTTAGCCTTTTCCTCTGAGGCGAAGAGCACAGCACAAGCGCCATCCGATATAGGACAAACATCATAAAATCGAACGGGATAGGTAATGATCGGGGCGCTCGTAATATCTTCTTTACTGAGCTTCACTCTGATGTGAGCAAAGGGATTAGCAAGGCCGCCATCGTGGGAATCTACCGATACTATTGATGCAGCCTCTCTGGCCTTATCATCATCGATATGATAATATCCCATCCACTCGCGGGATTGTAACGAAAAGGCTACGGGGGCACCACCAATCACCACCAATAGGAATGGTTCAAGTATTGTCATCATAGTTGCCTGGGCATCGCCTTCATTCTCTTTCTCTGAAGCAACAGCCAGGACAATGTCCGCCATTCCCGAGGCAATCCAGTGAATAGCGGTGTGGGCTACAGACTGCCCGGTAGAACCGCAGGTCTCCGTCCTTAATAGTGGCTTGCCCACCACTTGCAAGGCATCGGCAAAGTAAAAATGGTTGTAGGCAACTCCCTCCATCATAGAGGGCATGCTGCCATAAACTACGCCATCGACATCCTTGGGAGTTATTCCTGCATCTTCAAATACCGCCTTTACCGCTTGCCTGACCAAATCGGGATAACTTAAATCATCCCTCCTGCCGTGCTTTGTTTGACCTGTTCCAATAACTGCAACTGCTCTTCCCATCTCCTATACCTCCTTTCTATCATTCAATAATTTTCCAGTAATCTATATCCCGGAAATTGCCTTGCCTGTTCCTACGCCATACAGACTTAACTCTAGCTCCAACCTTTACTTTCTTAGTCACCAAATCAAAATCCTTTATATCAAACCCGCCAATCCGCGTAGACATTCCCATGGCACAATCGACTCCATCCAGCTTTATGGTAGCTGCTATTACTGGAATCATATCCGGCGTCACCCCAAAATAAGTATAATTGACGTAACTCCAGGTAACTATAGTCCCTTCCTGAGCAACCTCAACCCATTCCTCCATAGGTTCGAAGCATCGGGGGCAAAATGGTCTTGCCGGAACAAGGACCCTACCACATTTGTTGCACTTGGTGCCAAGTATCTTCTTTTCTTTGAAGCCTTCAAAAAACTTGGTCCAGGTGGGTCCTAGGGCCATTTCATATGGGACCAACCCCATACTTGCGACCTTTCTTGGTTTCTCTTTCTGTTCCACCATTTAATTAAATCCTCCTCTCATGAGTTTTATCGTCTCCTAACTTCCTAAAATTACCACTCCCTGCCACTGTCCACAAAAGCCATATGTTGAATGGGCTAAAGCGGTATTCACCTTCTTGTCTAGCTGATGTTCCCCAGCTTTGCCCTTGATTTGTAAAGCACCTTCAGCAACACGGTAAAGTCCTCTCGCTACATAGGGATTCATCGCCAAAACGCCACCAGAAGGATTAACGGGCAGAGCTCCAGTTATCTGTGTAACACCACTATCTATTAATTTGCCACCCTGTCCCTGAGCACAAAATCCTAACTGCTCACACCACAGAAGTTCCTGGAAAGCATAAGGTTCGCATATCTCCGCTACATCGATTTCCTTCCTCGGATCGCTGACCCCAGCCATCTTATAAGCACTCGCCGCTGCCGTCTTTAGCTGGGTATCCAGCAAATCTCTATCTCCGAGGTAGAAAGTGTCCATTGAAGAGCCCCAACCTTTAAACCAAACCGGTTTATCGGTTAACTTCTTGGCTTTTTCCTCAGAGGCCAGGAGCATAGCACAGACACCCTCCGATTTAGGGGCACACTCCAGAGCCTTTAAAGGGTCACAAATCCTCTCTGAGTTAAGAACATCGTCAACACTCACTCTCTTTTTTATATGGGCATAAGGGTTGAACAAGGCGTTACCCAGATTCTTTGCCACTACCTTGGCACATTGCTCTTCCGTAATCCCATAACGCTGTAAATAAAGCCTCATCTGCATGGCTGCTGCTGTAGTTTCCTGGATACCAACAGGTCTTGAGTAAAATGGGTCGGCAACAAAACTTGTTAGCGTGTCATTCTCGGGATTCTCAGATCCCTTGATGAGCCCTACAACCAATGCTGTATCATGCTCTCCTGACATGATACGCATACAGCCATAAACAAACGCCGTGATAGCATCTCCCTCCTCCCTTGAGGCCGGCTTCATGAATGCACCAGCAGCATCCCAGTCAAAGGCATTAGCGCAGGACATGCCACTATGAAAAACGTCTGTTGACGCCAGTATATACGTGTCCACTTCGTCTCGCTTCATACCCACCTTGTCAAGGACTTCTTTTACTGGCTTATATGTGAACTCCATCAAGCTGAGGGACGACTCGGTGCCGGCACTTTGGGCTACTTCAACAATTCCAACCTTTTGCATAATTTCTCCTCCTTCCTATTCTGTTCTGTGAAATTACAAGCTATTTCGCCAATTCTCCAGTTGAATATGAGTTTAGATGAAATATTAGCATAGTAGGTGGAGGAATATCTAGGTATTTGCATGGCCAGTTTATGCCTTACGTTCTTTTTTGCTGGCGGTGTTTAAAAAGCCGCGCTTCCGGTGATTTGACTTCTTGTTTGGCTAAAATGAATTTTGGATGGAATTGAATATGCACAAAGGTCAGGCTATTATGTATCTGATATCATAAGGAGGTTTAAGCATGAATTTTGATTTAACTGAAGAGCAGAAGATGCTCCGGGAAATGGTTCGGGAGTTCTGTGAAAAGGAAATAGCTCCTCTGGTCGAGGAAATGGATCGAGAAGAAACATTTGTAGAGGGCTTATGGGAAAAGGCAAAGTCTTTAGGTTTTTTGGGTATGGGGATACCACCTGAATATGGCGGGACACTTACTGATTATATTTCCCTTGGGATCATGGCGGAGGAATTAGCCAAGGTAGATGCCGGTGTGGGTGTAGTTTATGGGGCGCATGGTCTACTTTGTGGCAATAACATTGCCCGTAATGGCACGGAAGAACAGAAAGAAAAATACCTGCCAACTTTGGCGAGCGGTGAAAAAAGGGGCTGCATGGGGTTAACAGAGCCAGAGTATGGATCAGACGCTGTATCCCTTAAGACAAGGGCCCGTAAGGTGGGGGGTGAATATATCCTGAACGGCACCAAAACATTTATATCCAATGCACCTATTGCAAATATAGCTCTTATATACGCAACTCTGGATCCATCCCTTGGATCGAAAGGATTGTGCACTTTTATAGTAGAGAAGGATTTTTCTGGTTATCATGTAGGTAGAAAGTTATCAAAGATGGGATTGCGCTCTTCCCCAACCGGGGAGATTATCCTGGAGGATTGTCATGTTCCGGAGGCTAATCTTTTGGGGGGTGTTGAGGGAAAGGGGGTAAAGCAAATGTTTTCTGGACTCGATGTGGAAAGGGTTATGTGGAGCTCTCTTGCCATAGGTATTGCCCAGGCCGCTTTTGATGCATCTCTTAAATATGCCAAGGAAAGGCAGCAATTTGGGCAGCCTATATTTAATTTCCAAATGATACAGGATAAGCTCGCTACGATGCTGGTGGAAATTGAGGCTGCTCGACTGCTGACGTATAAGGGCTTAACTTATTGGGATCAAGGTAATTTTAAGGAGGGTAGAATGTTGGCTGCAGAGGCGAAATCCTATGCATGCGAGATGGTAGTCAGAGTTACAGGAGAGGCGATACAGATCCACGGAGGCTATGGTTATATGAAGGATTTTCCAGTGGAACGGTATATGCGGGATGCTAAAGTCTTTCCTGTCGGCGCAGGGACCACTGAAATTGAAAAACTTATTATCGCTAGTTATCTAAGATAAAATTAAACCAGCCAAAATGCCTTTACACAGTATCTATCCCTAGCATTATATTTGTAGAGTCACAGAATATTCACTTAGCTTTTTTTGCCTCCTCTTCCCTTAATACCCTTCTTAAGACCTTGCCTATGAGACTCTTGGGTAGTGTGTCTCTAAACTCAATTACCCGTGGCACCTGGTAATAAGAGACAATCCACTGAATACGAGATATTTGTCCCGGTGACATGCTTGCTGTATCAGGTGGACTAGATACAGAGGCTTTCGGTTACAAGGGCGTCCACCTTTTCATACTTGTGAGGATATGATGGGACATGTCTAATAACCTGGAAATCGAAAGCGACCCCCACATTAGCCGTTTTTCCGCCGAGTTTTTGCAGAAATTTGTCGTAGAAACCTTTCCCTCTGCCCAATCTATTTTTTGTCTTGTCAAATGCTAACCCGGGAACCACCACCAGGTCTATATCTTGAAGTTCTGTCCTGCGTGCTCTTTCCTTGCTAGGCTGGGTAATTCCCCATGGCCCTGTGGCGAAGTCCTTATCTAAATCATTTATCTCATAGGGAATCAAATCACCGTTTTCCAGGTCTATTACGGGAAAACAGACTCGTTTTTGTCTTAAAGCTTTCCTGATTATTCCCAAAAGATTTACCTCGGTTTCTAATGGGTAGTAAAACATAATGCAGTTTGCCTGTTTATACTGTGGCAAGTTTTTCAAGTTTTGGGCGACATTCTTACTCCTCCTCGCTAACTCCTCTGGAGAGTATGAGCGTATTTTTTGAAGCAATTCTCTTCTCAGTACGTTCTTTTGTTCTTGTATATCCATAGGTTCTTTATTATTGCTTCCAGAGTATGGGAAGTAAATACCCTGTGGGAAGGGCATAACGGTGGTGCTCTGTTTCAGAAACGATAAACCAAGGTGTACTTTGCAATACAGGAAAAGAGTGAGGTATCACTAATCATACAGACGAGTAGAATGATTGACAGCGAGGGCTTTGCGTTGCTACAATGCTGCCTGCGAGATCTTGTTACCCTTGCTGGGGAAGTTGTGGCATTCGGGTATGTGTCAAAGTCTAGGTGAAGAAGGTAGAGTTTGGCTGGTCAATATATAATTGCACATGACGTAGGAACCGAGGCTAATAAAGCGGTCCTGTTTGATATAGAAGGGAACATAATAGGCTCAGATTCTGAAGTCTATGGTGTGAATTATCCCAAGCCTGGTTGGGCTGAGCAGGACCCTGAAGTCTGGTGGGAGGCGATAGTAAACTCCACCAGAAAAATAATGCGTAAAACTGGAGTTTCTCCAACTGATGTCATTGCCCTGAGTTTTGATGCCATGATGATAACGGCTCTGCCTGTTGACCACGAGGGAAGGGCTCTTCGTCCTGCTATTATCTGGGTTGACGCTAGAGCTGGGGAACAGGCAGGCTGGTGTCTGGAAAAGTTTGACTTAATGAAGTTGCTTGACATGGGGATGATACCTCCTGCCTCCGAGAAGGATGTGATTCCCAAGATTCTCTGGATTAAGGAGAAAGAGCCACAGATATTTAACCATACGCATAAATTCATAGACGTTAAGGATTACGTTATCTATAAGTGTACCGGGGAGTTTTACACAGACTGGAGCTGTGCCTTGCTTACTGGTTTATTTAACGGCAAAACACGGAAATGGGAAAAAGAGGTTATGGATGCCATTGAGCTATCTGAGGATATGCTCTCTAAGCCAGTGAAATCCACAGACGTGGTGGGCAATTTAACGGCGTCCGCGGCAGGGGAATTAGGATTGTCGAAGCAAACCAAGGTGGTCTGTGGTGCCGGGGATGCCCCTGCTGTTGCTATAGGCTCCGGGGCAATCAAGGAGGGTCATCCTCATCTATATACGGGGTCTTCAGGGTGGATCGCCCTTCACACAACGGAGCCCAGATTTGATGTTGAGGAAGGGATTGGCACCATATGTTCCGCTGACGCGAATAAATTGTTGCTTATTGGTCAGATGGAAAGTACTGGTGTCTGTTTGAAGTGGTTCAGGGATGAGCTAGGGGGGGAGGAAAAAGAGGAGGCAGAGCAGCGGAATAAAAGTGCGTATGAAGTTCTTGATGAGCTTGCTAGCAAGGTTGAGCCTGGAGCAGGTAAGTTAATCTTTATGCCATGGATGCTGGGAGAGCGGTGCCCGGTGATAAATCCGAGCTTGAGGGGAGCGTTTATAAATTTGAGTTTTAACCATAGTAAAGGGCATTTGAGTCGGGCTATAATGGAGGGTGTAGCATATAACACAAGGTGGGTATTGGATGGTATAGAAAGATTGGGTTTCAAGGTTGAAAGTTTAAACGCTGCCGGAGGGGGGGCGTTAAGCGAGGTTTGGCTGCAGATATTTGCCGATGTCTTGGGTAAGAGAATAAGACAAGTTCAATCCCCGCAGGAGGTTGGTTCGCGTGGCGCTGCTTTCATAGCTCTGGTGGGGTTGGGGATGTATAAGGATTTTGATTCTGTGGAAAACCTTGTTCCTGTAGGAAGAGAATTTGAGCCGAGGAATGAACACAGACCTATTTATCAGGAACTTTACCAATCTTTCAGACAGCTCTATGAACAATTAGCCCCTATTTATGGGCAACTTAATATATAAAGGAGGTGGTTAAATGGACGGACAGGATGTTTTATCCCTGCCAATAGCTTTGCCGGAGGGAATAGACCACGATGAGTACATAATTGGTACTTATCTAGCTTGTTTTCCAAAGGATATCCCTATCCCATTTGCGGCGCAGTTGCTCGCTATTGAGCAGAGCACAGGGACGTGGGTTGCTGTTCCTGGTGAAACCCCTGAGGTACGTAGTAAACACGTTGCTAAGGTCATCGGTGTTTATGAAGTACCAGATTACGAATTCAGTGTGCCTTCCTCAGTAGAGACAAGGAATTACATTGTTCAGACTGCCTATCCCGAGGTCAATATAGGTGAACAGATACCTATGCTGTTAACCACGGTGGTGGGCAACATTTCCATGGCGGGACAGATTAAGCTGGTTGATGTTTATTTCCCGGAGAAGTATGTTGCTGGATTTCAAGGACCAAAGTTTGGGATTCCAGGGGTGCGGGAGATCCTGGGGGTTCGTGATAGGCCGCTGCTTAACAATATGATAAAGCCATGCACGGGATATACTCCCGAAGTTGGAGTGAGACTGTTCAGGGAAGCTGCCCTAGGGGGATGCGATATTATCAAGGATGATGAACTTCTTGCTGATGCCTCCTTTAACGCTGTTGAAAAACGGGTAAAGCTCTACATGGAGGCGGAGCGGCAAGTCTATGAGGAGACTGGTGAGCATACACTTTACACGGTTAACGTAACCGATAAAGTCCCCAAGGTCTTCGAGAATGCTAAGCGAGCGGTGGAGCTTGGCTGCAATGCGATAATGGTGAACTACCTTGCTATTGGCCTTCCGGTGCTTCAGGCACTTGCTGAAGACCCTGAGATAAATGTTCCTATTCTTGGTCATATGGATGTGGCTGGTGCTATGTACATGTCTCCTTATCATGGGATAAGCTCCCATATCGTGATGGGCAAGTTGCCTCGCCTTGCCGGAGCCGATATTGTTGTTTTCCCTTTCCCCTATGGAAAAGCTACTGTCATAACGGATAAATACCTGAATGTATGGAGAAATTTAACATTTCCGTTTTACCAGTTGAAGCCAGTTTTCCCAATGCCAGGTGGTGGTGTTACGCCTGCTATGGTGCCTAAGCTGATAAACGACCTGGGGAACGAAGTTGTGGTGGGTGTGGGAGGTGGGATACATGGTCATCCCCAAGGTCCTGTTGCTGGGGCAAAAGCATTTCGTCAGGCAATTGATGCCACAATGCAAGGTATTTCTCTAACTGAAGCGGCTAAAGAGCATCCTGAATTAGCTACTGCATTAAAGATCTGGGGTGAACCATTTAAAGAGATTAAAGGACTATAAAGGAGGTAAATATGGCTAAGGTTACCGTTTTGGGTGGGTGTGGAGCTGTAGGTAGTGTGGCGGCAAAGATACTTGCATCCGGTGATGTTTTTTCCGATGTTGTCGTTGCTGATATTAATGTTCAAGTAGCGAACAAGTTGGTTAAAGAGATTGGGAAAGGCAATGTTTCTGCCGTTCAGTTTGATGCTCATAGCAATGAAAGTATAAAAAACGCTATCGATGGCTCATCCGTGGTGCTGAATTGCGTCGGACCATTCTACGAATTTGGACCTCTAATAATGAAAGCGGTGATAGGTTATGGAATAAATTATGTTGACATATGTGATGATTTCGATGCCACTGAGAAATTGCTCGCTATGGATGAGGATGCCAAAAGAGCTGGAGTTTCAGCGCTGATCGGCATGGGAAGTTCTCCCGGGCTGGCCAATGTATTGGTGAGATTTTGTGCCGAGTCTATGCTGGACGAGGTAGAGGTGGTTGATATTTATCATGCTCATGGTGGCGAAGATGTAGAGGGAGCAGCAGTAGTGAAGCATAGAATCCATTCTATGGAAATGGGTATTCCCATGTTTCTTGATGGCAAATTAACCACAGTCAAGTTGTTTGATGAAAGCGGTAGAGCATTGGAAGAAGAGACCGACTTTGAGGATGTGGGAAGATATAATGTTTATGCTTATCCCCATCCTGAGACGATAACTCTTCCGCGGTTTCTTAAAGGAGTGAAAAGGGTAACTAACCTGGGAACGGTGCTTCCACCAAGTTATGCTGAACTTATAAAAACAATGGTGAGGTCAGGCGTTACCACAACGCAGCCGATTGAGGTTCAAGGCCAAAAGATTATTCCTCTGGAATTCGCTGTGGCATTCATAGTTTCTCGGCGAGACAAACTCCTCCAGGAGGCTGGCTTAACTCACCCCATGGGGTGTCTGAAGATAGTGGTGAAAGGGTACAAAGATGGCAAAAGGAACACATATATCTTTTCAACTTCTTCGAGTAAGCAAGGTATGGGACAAGGGACAGCTATTCCTGCGGCGTTAGGGGCAATGATCATGGGAAGTGGCAAGATAAAGGAGAAGGGAGTCTTCCCACCGGAGGGCTGTGTCGCCCCGACGGACATGCTTGAACTTGTACGAACCAGGGTGAAGTTGGGGGAAGGAGCAACGGCGTCCTTTATTATGGAGCACATTGACGAGAGTGGAAAGTCGAAGAAGGCAGATTTTCTCACTATGGTGGGAAAATGAAGATAATGCTAAACCAGGCGATGAAAATTTTGCCTTATTTACCCTGAGCTAGCTCTTCCGGTGCATAACATTTGGAAGGCTTCCCTACTACCTATTAGCCCTGGCACTGTATAGATTGAGCCAACCTCTGGTGTTGGATGTACTAAAGCTTCCTCTTTGTCCAAAATCATGATCTCCTATTAGCTCACTCTTTCACCTTCGTTTACTGTAGCGCAAGCATTGACCTCAACATAACTTAATAGGGAAGATTTGGAGTCTCTCAATAATACGTCCTGTTACTTTGGGTAAAGCGAAAGACTACCTGCCAGCACGCATTTTGAAGAAAAGGGATGAAGCGAAGTTGCGTTTTAACACAGGTTGCCCCTTGATTTTTACACTCTACCGTGTATAATATTGTTAGATGGCGAAAAAGAAGGGGCAGTGGGATAAAGAGAACATTAAGGCATTGAGGCGTTATTTGGGCGTAACTCAAGCGAAGATGGGAGAAGAACTGGGCACACGTCAGCAGACAATCAGTGAGTGGGAAACTGGGATGTATCGACCTCGAGGTGCCTCAGCTACCTTGCTTAGCATAGTCGCTGAGCGTAGTGGCTTCAAGTACAAGGTAAAAAAGAGACATGGTGAGCTATATTAAAGTTGGTTGCTGTGGCAACGACGCCTTGAGATTTAGTCAGTTGATGGAGGGGAACTAGATTTAATTTTTTGGCTATGATTACACGTAATCGGATAAAAGTTCAGGAACGGGAGATAAGTTTGGTATGGGAGCGGCTTCTGGGAGCGAAGTTGCTTACTGAAGAGGGACGGAGGATTCGTGTAATCTATCCTGGCAGAATCAATAACGGTGGCGGGCCTGATTTTCGTGATGCTGTAATCTCGGCTGGTGATGAGAAGCTGATTAGGGGGGACGTAGAGATTCATGTACATGCTAGTGATTGGCATAGCCATGGTCATGATTGCGACCCTGAATATAATAACGTAATTCTTCATGTAGTTTTGTGGAATGATAACCGGTACTCTACTTTTACCACGGATGGCAGATTTGTTCCCCTGATCTGTTTGGCCAAATCCTTGCTGTATCAACCCAGGTTGATACCGTACCGCCAGCTTGCTTGTTCTTGCAGTGGAGAGAACATGGCAAGACAAGACCTGAACAGGTTATTGAACGATATTGGCGTAAGAAGGTTCAAGCAAAGGGTGGAAATGTTTGGGAGAAAATTATTGAAGGAGGAAGCAAGCCAGGTGCTTTTCGAGGGTATAATGATAGCTCTAGGCTACACTAAGAATAAAAGACCTTTTGAGGAGCTGGCTCAAAGGTCACCCCTTCGTTTACTTAAAGGAGAATTAAATGAGAGTTTGGTGTTCAAGGAGGCTATGCTCTTAGGCATGGCTGGTTTGTTGCCTTCGCAGCGGATGTATGGTGCATTTGTATGTGAAGAGTGGGTAAGTGAGTTGGAACAAACCTGGCATTCATTTGGGCAAGATGAAGCCATGCCCCAAAGTGCCTGGTATCTCACTCATGTATACCCCAATAATTCCCCTGTGCGTCGTATCATAGCTCAGAGCCACCTCCTTCATCGTTACCGTGAAAGGGGGTTGTTGTTGAATATACTGGAGTTGGTAGCTAAAGCATCGTTAACAGAACAGGGTTCTTGGCTGGAGAGTGGTCTAATGGTAGCAGGGGATGGATATTGGCTCGACCATTTTGATTTCGATGTTAGGTCACGAAGTAGAAAGTCGGCTCTCTTAGGGCGAGGTAAGGCAGGAGAGATTGTGATAAATGCGATATTGCCATTCACATTTGCGTGGTGTGAGGCTACTGGTGAAACGGAATTACAGCGCAAGGCTCTTCAACTTTATGTTGGTCATCCGAGGTTACCCGAAAATGAGCTCACACGCCATATGGCAAGACAACTTCGTATCAAAGGTACTTCTGGTTTCACTGCATGCCAGCAGCAGGGGCTAATCCATTTATTCAAAGATTATTGTTGCCAGGCAAGGTGCTTTGAATGTCCTCTAGTTAACCAAGGCTGAGGCCAGGGACTACATCCAGGTCATAATTACTAAAGTTGCCGTTCTGGAAATGGTAATAGCCGCAGGTAGCTACCATGGCGGCATTATCGGTGCACAGATGAGGTGGAGGGACTGAAACAGGTATTGGTGAGGTGTCAAGAAAGCGTTGTGTTAGAGATTTATTGGATGCCACGCCACCACTAAGCAAGATTTGCTTTACCTGTAATTCCTCGGCAGCATTGATTGTCTTTGTGACCAGAACATCTATCACAGCTTCTTGGAAGCTTGCGGCAACATTGGCTACGAACGAGCTATTTCCCAGGACCTGATTTTTCTGGACGAAGTGCCACAAGGCAGTTTTCAGCCCACTGAAGCTGAAATCATGAGTTCCTTTGAGCCAGGCGCGTGGAAAATGTAGGCAAGGTTTCCCCCAAGTAGCCTCCTTTTCAATAGCTGGACCTCCGGGATAGCCTAATCCCAGGATTCGAGCTGCTTTGTCGAAGGCTTCTCCTGCAGCATCGTCGCGAGTCCTTCCCAGTTTTTCAAATTCTCCATGTCCTTTCATCAATACTAGCTCACTATGCCCTCCCGAGATGATAAGGCAGAGGGAAGGAAAGGAAGGGGCTTTTCCCTTATTCAACCAGTTGGCGTAGATATGTGCTTCAAGGTGGTTGACTCCAGTAAAGGGAAGGTTTTTGCTTAAGGCAATTGCCTTAGCTGCGTTGACTCCCACCAACAATGAACCAGCCAGCCCCGGTCCAAAGGTTACTGCGATGCCATCGAGGTGCTGCCACGACGTCTTAGCTGCAGTCATTGCCTTTTCAATAACAGGAACAATGGAAAGTATGTGCTGTCTTGAGGCTACTTCGGGCACTATGCCGCCATAGCGGGCATGTATTTCTATTTGCGAAGCTACGACGTCTGACAAAGTTCTAGTGCCGTTTTGCACGACTGCGGCGGCGGTTTCATCACAGGAAGTTTCAATACCCAGGATTTTCATGCTTCATTATTGAAGGACATCAGGTGCCATAACACTAATGATACAATATTGATGAGAAGAGGTTAACAAAAGTGGTTGGGGTGGGTCATAAACGGAAGTTAAACGAGGCCATAACGGAGGGGGAAGCGGTGGAAACATTTGTAGCCAATGGTGATTCATTATCAGTAACTGCTCCTGACATTGAAGCTGGTTGTGTGTTATAGTAATTGACTTCTAATCCTAAAAGGGGGAACTGCAAAGAATGGATTTCAAACTCGGGGAAAAAGAAGAAGCGCTAAGAAAGGAGATTCGTGAGTTTGCCCAAAAGGAACTTCCTCCGGGATGGTTTACTCTACTTCTGGAGGAGGAAAGCCGTGATGAAGATTGGGAGCTTGCCATGTCTATAGCCAGGAAGTTGTCCAAAAAAGGATGGCTAGTTATGGCGTGGCCAAAGGAATATGGTGGGCAAGGGGCTTCTTACTGGGAGGAAATGGTATACGGGGAGGAGTGTGGATATTGGGGAATACCCGGTGCTGCCATGGGAGTAAGTGGTGTAGCCTGGGTGGGACCGTCTCTCATGCAGTTTGGAAATGAAGAGCAGAGAAAAAAGTACCTTCCCTTGATTGCTTCAGGAGAGGCCGATGGGGTGTGGTGCACTGGCTATAGCGAGCCTAATGCCGGGTCTGATTTTGCTAACATACAGACTCGTGCCGTGAGGGATGGGGATGAGTATGTTATTAATGGCCAAAAGGTGTGGACTAGTTGTGCCCATCGAGCAAGATGGAATTGGCTTGCCGTGAAAACCGACCCAGGTGCTCTTAAGAAACACCATGGCATTAGCATTCTTATGGTGGATATGAAGAGCCCGGGAATCACGGTTAACCCGTTACTGAGCTATTATGGTGTCCACATATTTAATGAGGTTTTCTTTGACAATGTGAGGGTCCCCGCCTCCAATCTGGTTGGCGAGGAAAATAAGGGGTGGTATCACTTAATGCAATCATTGGCTTCTGAGCGGCATAGCCTTGGTCCACCACTTTACGGGAATGTCAGGAGATTGCTGGATGAGTTAGTAGGTTACGCTAAGGAAACTCAGTACGATGGTAAACCTTTGTCTCAGAATAGTGAAGTTCGCCACATGTTAGCTGAGGCTGCCGCTGAGGCAGAGATGCTAAAGTTATTCAACTACCAGGTAACCTGGGAGTTGACTCAGGGGCTAATTCCTATTTATGGTTCTTCACGCAACAAAGCTTTTGGTGACCAACTATTGGAGCGGATAGGTATTATCGGGATGAAGATCATGGGCGCCTACTCTCAAGTTGACCCGTATTCGAAATGGACTAAGCTTCATGGCATCATCCAGCGGGTATATTTGCTTTTCCCTGGCATCTCAATTGCTGCTGGCACTGATGAAATTGAGAAGAATGTGATCGGGCAGTTTAAGTTAGGCTTGCCCAAGTCATATTGAAATATCAGGGGGTATGATGGATTTCAAGCTTTCAGAAGACCAAGAGATGCTTCGGAGTTTGGCCAGTGATTTCCTGACGAGGGAATGTCCTAAGGCTAAGGTTAGGGAACTGGAGACGGATGAAAAGGGGTATGACCCACAGATGTGGCAAAAGATGGCTGAGTTAGGATGGCTTGGGCTTGTTTTTCCTGAGAACTATGGGGGTACAGGGGGAACCTTTTTGGATCTAGTGCTCCTGATGGAGGAGATAGGAAAGAATATTCTCCCCGGTCCTTTCTTCTCCACTACTGTCTGTGCCCTGCCGATACTGGAGTATGGGAGTGAAGAACAGAAGGCGAAGTTTCTTTCTCAAATAGCCAGTGGCACAGCAATTTGGGCTTTGGCGGTAATTGAGGCATTGGGTGGGTATAAAGCTTCGGAGATAGAAGCCTCCGCTAGGGTAGGAAATGGACACTATATTATTGAAGGCACCAAGCTCTTTGTTCCCAATGCGAACGTGGCCAATCATTTATTGGTAGCAGCGCGAACCAGTGAGCAGGCTGAAGGGATCACAATGTTCATCGTTGATGCTGACAGCGCGGGTGTGGAGGTAGAGGTAATCCCCACCATAGCCCAGGATAAACAATGTCAGGTGACGTTCAACAGGGTAGAAATCCCTGAGGCTAATGTTCTTGGTGGTGGTGGAGAAGGATGGGATATAGTGGAGTTTATTCTGGATAGAGCAGCTATCTTGAAGTGTGCCGAAGTATCTGGGGGATGCCAGGCTGTTGTGGAAATGACCAACGCCTATGCTAAAGACAGGGTTCAATTTGATAAGCCTATTGGTTCCTTCCAGGCAATCCAACACAGGTTGGTTGACATGTTTGTTAATGCAGAGGGGTTGCAATACTTGGTGTATCAAGCAGCCTGGGAGATAAGCACTGGGTTTCCATCCAGGTTACACACCTCCCTGGTCAAGGCGAAGGCAAATGAAGTTTACCAGCGGACCTGCCTTGATGCGATTAAGATTCATGGAGCCACCGGATTTACCAAGGAACACGATGTTGGTCTCTACTTTCGGCGTGTTAAGGCATCGGAGTTTGCCATGGGTGATAGTGATTTATGGGAAGAAAGGGTGGCTACTGAGCTGGGGCTTTGAAAGTTAGAAGGGTATACTGTTGGTGCGGTGATTTTTTTGATATAATCGCCAGGTAATAAAAGTAAAGAGGAGGTTCGCTATGGCAGAAGTGAAAGATTACATGTGGAATTACTCCGACCCTTATGCGTATTTGAAAAAGGTTGACCACGGCTTAAGCAGCATGCCGCCGATGATTATCTCGGTGGCGCTGACGGGGAGCGTGCATGGTAAGGAAGCAAATCCCAACTTACCTGAGTTGCCTGAGGAGCAAGCAGAGCAAGCTTACGATGCTTATAAAGCAGGGGCGAGCATTGTCCATATCCATCGTCGTCTGAGAGATAACCCACAGATGACTTCCTATAGTGGCGATGATTATTTGGAGGTTAATGCTCTAGTCAGGGGAAAGTGCCCCGATATAATTATCAATAACACCTCGAGCGGTCTTCCCGGGATTCCCATAGAACAAAGGCTGGCTTGTGTTGAACATGGCAAACCCGAGATGGCTAGCTTGGACCTTCATGCGTTCATAATGCGGCTGGTCATAAAGGCACGTGAGGCTGGGCAGGAGCCGCTGAGCTTTGATGTCTGTATACCGTGGACCTATGGCGAATCGGAGAAATATGCTGCGAAGATGAAGGAGAAGGGGGTGAAGCCCGAGATGGAGATATATGACCCCGGTGAGTTCTGGTTTGTGGACAGCTTAATTAAAGGTGGGTTTGTCGACCCTCCTTACTGGATTCAGTTTGTCATGGGCTTTCAGACAAGTATGTATGCCACGCCGGCGAACGTGTTAAATTTGGTTCAGCACCTACCGCCGAATTCCTTATTCAGCATGATTGGCACGGGTGTTAACCAGATGCCTATGGTAACTATGGGGATTCTGCTTGGTGGACATATTCGGGTTGGTATGGAGGACAATATCTACATTGAGCCCGGGAAATTGTGCCAGAGCAACGCTGAGCAGGTAGAAAAGGTGGTCAGGTTGGCCAAGGACATGGGGCGACAGATAGCCACGCCTAAAGAAGCCAGACAGATGCTTGGCATTTCTGAAAAGCCAACTCAATATAGCTAGTTTTCGCAATTTCTAGTTCAATAGTTCAAAAGGGAGTGTAATGGCTAGAAGAGTAGCCATAGTTGGCTATGCCCAAAGTTATCATCAGCATGATATGCAGATGACGAGGGAAGATATGGTGTTCGAAGTTGCCAAAGGGGCTCTTCGCAATGCCGGAATCTCAAGGGAGGATGTGGACACTGTGATTACCGCCTCCACGGATTTCTTAGATGGAAGGACAATCTCAAATCTTTATACCAGCATGGCTGTGGGGGCTTACTTGAAAGATGAATCGAAGGTAGAAGAAGATGGAGCCTTTGCAGCCTACTACGCTTTGATGAGGATTCTCTCAGGGGTTCATGATATAGCTTTGGTAGAGGCACATACACAAGGCTCGGTGGTTAATCCCCATCTGGTATCTAACTACACGGTTGACCCACTATTTGAACGACAGTATGGGGATTTGAACGATATATCAGCGGCGGCTCTCCAGGCAAGGATGTATATGAATAAGTATGATGTCTCGGAGGAGCAAGTTGCCACAGTATCGGTCAAGAACCTTGCCAATGCCGCTTGCAACCCGCATGCTCATAGAAGAATGCCAGATGTGAGCATTGAGGTGGTATTGAGTTCTAAGCTTTATTATGACCCTATAAGGGAATTAACGATGTCTCCTATCAGCGATGGGGCTTGTGCTCTAGTGCTTGCCTGTGAGGAAAAGGCTAAAGAAATCACTGACAACCCGGTGTGGATAGAAGGGGTGGGTAGCTGTCAGGATGGTTATCTCCGAGATAGAAACCTCGATAAGCTTGATTCTTTACAGATAGCTGCCAAAGATGCCTATGAGATGGCGGGCATAACTGCTCCCTTTGCCCAGATAGATGTTTTTGAGGTCTCCGAGAAATTTGCTCATGAGGAATTGATGATTTATGAGGCTCTGGGGTTGTGCCGGGAAGGGAAGGGTAAAACTCTCATTGAGAAAGGCATGACTGAAAAAGATGGTGAAATACCGGTGAACCCCAGTGGTGGAGCTTTGGGGGCAGACCCAATTTGTGCCACCGGTTTGGTAAGGATAATGGAGACGGCGAAGCAAATAAGGGGCGAGGCAAACGGCTATCAAATCCCCAATGTGCATAGGGCTCTAGCTCATGGGCAGTTCGGGATTTGTGCTCAGAAAAACATAGTCTTTATTCTGGGGGGCGAATAAGATGAGGAACGTTGCCATAATTGGCTGTGGTCAAACAAAACATTCGGGGAGGAGGAGAGACGTTAACCTTGCTGAGATGGTTGGAGATGCAGTATGGAATGCATTGGAAGATGCTCAGGTGGGCCCCCATGAAGTGGATGCTTTTACTGTAGGCAATATGCAGGGATTTGGTGGTGTTGCCCAGCCTGAGCAGTGGCTTGGGGATTGGATCGGTGCTCCAGGAAAGCCAGTTCTTCGAATTGCGACTGGTGGGTCAACCGGAGGATGTGTTGCTCAAGCAGCTTTTTACGCTGTAGCTTCCGGGCTTTATGATATAGCTGTAGCCACTGCTTGGGAGAAACATTCGGATAGCAAAGAGCCTGGGGCTACCACTGGTCTTGCACATGTCGGTCTTGGTAACACGCTTAACATGATAAATTTTGGGGTGAGTTTCAAACATCTGCTATCTATGGTTGCGGCAGGTGCTGCAGCAGGAGTTGCTTGTTACCAGGCAATGTACTATATGCACAGAAGTGGATGCCGTGTCGAGCATTTAGATATGGTGGCAGCTAAGGATAGGCGTAACGCCGCTAACAACAAATATGCTCATCTTCAGTGGCCTGGTTGCACTCCCGAGGATATAGCTAAAACAAAGTGGGTTGCATATCCATTCAGGTATGGGCATATTTGTCCAGCGAGTGATGGTGCCTCTGCTATGGTCCTTGCTTGTGAAGAGGTTGCCAGGAAAAGGTGCAAAAAGCCAGTGTGGATCAAAGGGCTTGCCGCTTATTCAGATGAAGAAAATCAGATAATGAGTGAGGGTGCTGGAGGGATAGGTATCCTTGATGCTTCCCAACAAATAGGGGCAACGATGTCGGCAATAAAAGCTTACAAAATGGCGGGAATAAAGGACCCTCAGAAAGAGATAGATTTGGCTGAGATCTACCAGCCGTTCCCCAGCCAGGAGCTGATGTTTGCGGAAAGGCTGGGATTATTTGATGAAGGGACAGCGTGGAAGGCTCTGGAGAAAGGTGAAACGGACATTAATGGTAAGATGCCCTGTGACCTTTCAGGTGGTGTGAATGCTACCAATGCAATAGGGTCTTCGGCGTTACAGCGAATTTTGGAATGTGCTTTGCAGATAATGGGAAAGGCTGAAGAGCACCAGGTTCCCAAGGAGGTTCACAACGCAGTGGCTCATGGATGGGGTGGTGCCACGAACTATATTGCTGTGACGGTTCTTGGCGATTCACCTTATTGATTCTTAGGGGTGAAAGGAATGCCATACATAAAGGAGCAACGGAAAGAGACAATAAGTGTAGAAGGTGATTGGGATGTAGGGGGCTCTACTACCTGGAAACACTCCACGCTGCTTCAGGAATATGCCCAGGGGCTTAAGGAGAAAAAGATAATTGGTTCCCTTTGTCCTGGATGCGGGAAGGTTATTGTGCCGCCAAGGAACATATGTGGAAGGTGCCACAGGAAGATGGATGAGAAAGTGGTTGTCAGTGATATAGGCACTGTTACTTGCTTTGTAATCTCGGCACCTTTTGCAAAAGGGCAAGCCAAAGTTCTGGGGATGGACCCTGTGGAGATAGGCTTGGTGGAAGAAGGTGAGCGGGTTATTTCTGTTTATGTGAAATTTGATGGTGCTGATTCCAATGTTGATACTGAGCTAATAGGAGTAGAACCTGAAAAAGTTTATCTGGGAATGAGGGTGAAAGCGGTTTGGGCAAAGGAGCCACAGGGGAGGCTCAGCGATTTGGAAGCTGTTGAGCCTCTTAAGGATTGAAAGGGAGGTTTTGGAGATGTCGTCGCAAAGCGAGATAGTTTTGACAAGAGCTCCTGTCCCCTTGGTTTTTGGCTTTCGATGGTCGGTTGGCAGGATGATGGAGAAATTCATAAAAACGCTGGCTGACAGGAAGATTTTGGGAGCGAAATGTCCTGAATGTGGATATGTGTATGTGCCACCAAGGTGGAGATGTGGGAAGTGCTATGCCCGGATAGCGGAGGAAAACCTGATTGAGCTATCAGGGAAAGGGACCTTGCTAAGTTATACCACTGCTTATGTTGAACTTGACGCAGTCGGAAATTTTAAGGACCTGGATAAGCCGAAAGTGATCGGGGCTATAAAGCTGGAAAACGCTGATTCTACACTCTTCATGCCGCTGGGAGAAATCAAGCCTGAAGATCTAAAAGAAGGTATGAAGGTCGAAGTGGCATGGAGGGAGAAGACAAAAGGGGAACTAGCCGATATAAAGTATTTCGTGCCTACTTAAGTAAGGCAATGTTTTATTGCTCTTGGCGAAGGGGGAAACATAGACATGTGGAAGGGTAAGAAGTATTTTGATGATTTTGAAATTGGTGACAAATTGGGTCCAACGAGGGCAAGGACGGTCACGGAGACCGATATTGTGAATTTTGCTTCTCTGACCGGTGACTGGTTTCAACTTCATACCGATGTGGAATTTGCCAAGAAGAGCATGTTTGGGGAGAGGATAGCCCATGGAATGTTGGTGCTTTCGATAGCCTCAGCGCTAGCGCCTCCTTATGACCTTGCATTTCTTGCTTTTTATGGCATGGATAGGGTTAGATTTACGGCACCTGTGAAGATTGGTGATACGATCCACGTAGAAGCGGAAGTAATTGACAAAAAGGAGAGGGAGGGAAATAGCGGCACTGTTACTTTGAGGGCCTATGTTAAAAACCAAAGGGATGAAAATGTGACTGTTTGGGATGCTAAGGTGTTACTTGCCAAGCGTGAAAAAGCAGCTTGAATCTGTTATGAGAATCAACAGACAGAATAAAGTAATCTAGCACTGTGACAGTCAATTGCTAGGTTATACTAGAATACATCCACAGTAGTGATTGATAAAAGGAGGTGGTGATGGATTTTAGTTTTACCGAGGAAGAGGAAGTATTCAGGAAGGAGGTTCGCGATTGGATTAAGAAGGAGACTCCGAAACGATGGCTTGAACTTGACCCATTGTTGTGGGAGGAGACCGATGAGTCTTGGGCTATTTCTCGTGAGTTTCAAAAGAAATTGGGACAGAAAGGTTGGTTGGCACCAGATTACCCCAAGCAATATGGCGGCTTGGAGATGAGCCACATGAAGCGGCTTATCCTTGCCGAAGAGCTATCCTACAATAAGGCACCGGTAGGGGTGGAAACGGAGATCGCAGTAAACTGGGTAGGACCTGACCTCCTGCTCTTCGGAAGTGAAGAGCAGAAGCAGAAGTATGCTCTTGGTGTAGCGAAGGGTGATTTGGTAATTACCCTCGGCTACAGCGAGCCCAACGCAGGTTCTGACCTCGCCTCGCTGCAAACCACCGCTGTAGAGGAAGATGATGAATATGTAATCAATGGCAATAAGATCTGGACCAGCTATGCCCATTATGCTGACTATTGCTGGCTTGCCGCTAGAACTGACCCCAATGCTCCCAGAAAATATGATGGAATCAGCATGTTCGTTGTTGATATGAAGACTCCTGGAATCACGATACATCCCTTGATAAACCTCATGAATCGTCACTCGTTTAACGAGGTCTTCTTTGATAATGTGCGCATCCCTAAAGAAAACCTGGTGGGGAAGAAAAACAATGGCTGGTATGAACTGATGATAGCTCTGGATTCCGAGCGCTCTGGGATAGGTTACGCTGCAATGTTTCAGCGAATTTTAGAGGAGCTAGTGGAATATGCTAAAGAAAGGAAGTGTGATAAAGACCCCATAATTCGGCAGAAGCTGGCAGAAATGGCAGTGGAGATCGAAGTCAGCCGTATGATGTGCTACCGCATTGCCTGGATGTATAGCAAGAATCTCCATCCTAATTACGAAGCTTCTATGTCATTGGTATTTTTGAGCGAGATGATGAGACGCGTAGCGCAAGTGGGAATGGATATTGCCGGACCTTATGGAGAACTGGAAATGGATTCCAAATGGGCTCCTCTCCGCGGGAAGATAGAAAGGTTGTGCCTAAATTGCCTCTCCATAGGTGTTGGTGGTGGCACTAACGAGATCCAGCGCAACATTATTGCTCAAAGGGGGTTGGGGTTACCCAGAAAATAACTTGTTTTTACGCTATTCAAGCTAGCAGGTTAGAGGGAAAGCATGGATTTTGGACTTAGTAAGCAAGAGCAGGGTTTCCGCGATGAGGTTGAACTTTTCCTGAAGGAAGAACTGCCTCCAAACTGGGCGGAGGAAAGTCTTCACTGGCCTGCAGGATACGGAACCCTACCGGTATTTGAAGCAGAATATGATGCCTTCTGTCGCCAGTTCTGGCGCAAATTAGGGAAGAGAGGCTGGCTCGGCATCGGGTGGCCTAGTGACAAACACACTCATATTGAGCAGGCTATCTTCAATGACTTGACAAGTTATTATAGGGCACCTGCTGGGAATGTGGCTACTTTAATCGGTGCTCCGACTATCCTACTTTTTGGCAGTGAGGAGATGAAGAAGGAATGGATACCGGGGATTGCTAGGGGGGAGGTAAGCTTTTGGCTAGCATATAGCGAGCCGAACGCCGGCTCCGACCTTGCCTCATTGCAAACAAGTGCCGTTGAGGATGGGGATAACCTAATTATTAATGGTAATAAGATATGGAGTAGCGGAGCTCATATATCGGATTGTGCCTGGATGGTTGTCAGAACGGACCCTAAGGCTCTTAGCCGATATCAAGGTATTTCTTTAATCATCGTGCCTAATGACATGCCAGGCATCACTATTCACCCCTTGATGAATATATGCGGCATTCATTCCTTTAATGAGGTGTATTTTGATAATGTCCGTATTCCTAAGAGGTTTATTGTGGGTGAGGTCAACCAAGGGTGGTATTACCTAATGGTAGCTTTGGGTTTTGAGAGGCTCGCCGTCCCGTTGGGGAATTTCAGGAAAACCTTTGAGGAGCTCGTACAGTATACCAAGGAGACAAAGCGTAACGCGAAGAGCCTGAGCAAGGATCCACTAGTAAGGAATAAGCTGGTGGATATAGCGATCAGGATGGAGATAGTAAATAGATATTATTGGCACACAGCTTGGCTGAGTGATAAAGGGGTCAGTTCGGACACCGATGCATCTATACTGAAGTTGATTTCCACTGAGCTGAGTCGCGACCTTGCCTTTGCGGCCATGGATATTATGGGGCTTTATGGGCAGTTAGCGCCGGATTCCAGGTGGGCGCCTTTAAACGGAAGGGTGTATCTGGGCTATCTCGACTGTATCTCAGCTATTGTTGGTGCTGGTACTTCAGAGATTCAGCGTAACATTATTGCCCAAAGGGGGTTGGGGTTGCCCCGGAGGTAGTCAAACATGTGCAAAATGGCTTGGGTTGTCTATTATAAAATAAGGGGGTAAGAGAATGGATATTGGTTTAAGCGAAGAGCAGGAGATATTGAAAGCATCAGCGCGTGATTTTCTCGCCAGGGAATGCCCCAAGAAACTGGTGAAAGAGCTAGATGAGAGTGACAAGGGTTATTCACCTGAGTTGTGGCGAAAGATGGCGGAGCTAGGTTGGATGGGGCTGGTCTTTCCTGAAGATTATGGTGGCAGTGGTGGTACTTTCCTGGATTTGGTGGTTCTCCTTGAGGAGATGGGATATAACATTTTGCCCGGCCCATTTTTCTCCACTGTGGTTCTCGGCGGCTTGCCTATTTTGAAGGCTGGTAATGAAGAACAAAGGAAGAAATTTCTGTCTCGGATTGCCAGGGGAGAGCTAATTTTCACCATGGCATTGACTGAGCCTACTGCTAGCTATGATGCATCCGCTATCACAGTCAAAGCTTCTCCTCGGAATAGTGAATATAGCATCAATGGCACTAAGCTTTTTGTTACTGATGCTAACGTCGCCGATTATCTGTTATGCGTGGCTAGGACAGAGGAGACGGCAAACCGCGAAGCAGGCATTACTATTTTTGTAGTTGATGCCAAGACCCCCGGGATCAAATGTACCCTCCTTGAGACGCTGGCACGTGACAAGCAGAATGAGGTTGTCTTTGATAATGTGAATGTAGCGAAGGAGAATATAGTAGGGGGGCTGGACCACGGCTGGCCTGTGATACAAAATACTCTGGAGAAGGCTGCGGTAGCTAAGTGTGCTGAGATGATTGGTGGTGCTCAAGCTACATTAGACATGGCTGTTAACTATGCTAAGGAAAGAATTCAATTTAATCGACCTATTGGTACTTTCCAGGCTGTTCAGCACTATTGTGCCAATATGGTGACAGATGTTGATGGTGCGCGGTACATCACCTATAAGGCAGCTTGGGAACTCAGTGAAGGGATTCCTGCCACCAAGAGCGTGGCCATAGCCAAGGCCTGGGTAGGTGATGCTTACCGGCGGGTGGCTATCTTGGGACATCAGATCTTCGGGGCGATTGGTTTCACCATGGATCATGATATGCACCTTTATTATCGGCGGGCGCAAGCAGGAGCACAAGCTTTCGGCGATAGCGACTTCCAGCGCGAAATTGTGGCAAAACAATTAGGTCTTTAGCTTATCGTAATGGTTTGCCTTTTCTTGTCATATTCTGAAATGTCTTGGGCAGCTCTTTAACCACGTGGAAATATCTACGAGCTGGTAGAAACCGCGCAGCGTCTTTCCTCAATAAGCCTCCGTGTTTGCTGAACAACTTCCAAGCACTTTGCTTTTGCATCTTGTGATGCTAGAATTTAGCTATGTCGGGGCATTCCAAGTGGTCGCAGATTAAGCGGCAGAAGGGCGTGGCTGATGCTCGGCGGGGTCAGTTATTTACCAAATTTACTCGGGAAATTATAGTTGCGGTAAAGCAAGGTGGGGCAAATCAGGAGGCTAACCTTCAGCTGCGTCTGGCAATACAAAGGGCTCGTGATGGCAATATGCCTTTGGAAAATATAGAGAGGGCTATAAACCGTGCCAGCGGTGGAGGCGAGGCCTCTGAGTTAGCCTCGGTAACGCTTGAGGGTTATGGGCCGAATGGGGTAGCAGTGCTGGTGGAGGCGCTGACTGATAACCGTAAGAGAGCTATTCAGGAGGTGCGTCGTCTTTTCACGCGCCAGAATAGCAGTTTAGGTGAAAGTGGCTGTGTTTCCTGGCTTTTCGAGAGCAAGGGTGTGATTATGGTGGAAAGCGATGGCTCTGATGCTGAGGAAGTGGCATTGCAGGCTATCGATGCCGGTGCTGAAGATGTTAAGACGGAGAGGGGTTATCTTGAGATACATACTCAACCACAAGATATGGAAAAAGTGAAAGAAGCCATCAGTGAAGGGCAGCATGTAGTCTCAGCAGAAATATGTTTAGTGCCCAAAACCACAATGCTCCTTGGTGAAAAAGAAGCCATTCAGACTTTAGCCTTTCTTGACCAGCTAGAGGAGTTGGACGATGTGCAGCGTGTTTTCTCTAATATTGATTTTTCTGATGCTACGTTAGAGAAACTACGTGCTCAAAGGTAAGGATTATGCGTATCCTTGGCATTGACCCCGGGACGGTGAATCTAGGCTATGGTGTAGTGGATGATGGGGAAAAGCTGCAGATGGTGAATTACGGGGTATTAAGCTTTTCACGGAATACTCGTTTGGAGGAAAGACTGCGTTCCATATACTATGGGTTATCGCAGATCATTGCCAAACATCATCCTGATGAAGTAGCTATTGAGGAACCCTTCGCTGGGCGTAATATCCGTTCAGCATTGGCTATTGGCAGAGCGCAGGCTGTAGCTATTTTGGTAGCTGCCAATCAGCGATTGCCAGTACATCGGTATTCACCAACCCAAGTGAAGCAGCAAGTAACAAGCTATGGAAGGAGCGATAAAGAACAAGTACAGGAAATGGTGAGAATGCTTCTGGAACTTGATGAGTCGCCTCAGCCAAGCGACGCTAGTGATGCCTTAGCTGTGGCAATTTGTCATATCCAGCAAAGTCGCCTCAATAAGTGGCTTGCTAACGAAGGCTGAGATGATAGCTACTCTGGAAGGAACACTGGAATATTGTGGTATTGATGCGGCTGTCATTAAGGTGGGTGGTGTCGGCGTTCTGGTATATCTTCCCGGTTCAACCTTAATTCAGCTAGGAGCCCTCGGTGATAAAATTTCCCTTTATACCCACCTCTATGTAAAAGAGGATAATATCTCCCTTTACGGCTTCACCTCCACTGAGGAGGTAGCTCTGTTCAAGAATCTTATCTCCATTTCAGGAATTGGCCCCAAAGTGGCATTAGCATTGCTCTCTAAACTAAGCGCAGAACAATTAGCTACAGCGATTATCAGCGGTAATGTTGACCTTATTCAACAAGTACCTGGCATTGGTAAGAAAATGGCAAACCGTCTTGTTGTTGAACTCAGAGATAAGCTGGAGCGAGAGTGGAAAGAAGCTGCTTTGCCGTTAGCCCCAGAGGATAGCGACACCATAGCTGCCTTAACCAGCCTGGGCTACTCTTTGAAAGAAGCTGCTCAGGTTGTTTCCAGCATCCCCAATTCCTCGGAGCTAAGCCTGGAGGAAAAAGTTAAAACGGCACTCCAGGAACTAGCTGGTAGGTAAACGCCTTGTAGGTATGGCTTCATTCAAAACGGTTTCTGACTTTCAACTTACCGGAGACCAGCCACAAGCCGTGGATAGGCTAGTGGAGGGGCTGAGTAAAGGATATCATGAGCAAACATTGCTTGGAGTTACTGGAAGCGGCAAAACCTTCACCATGGCGAACGTCATTGAGAGGGTGCAAAGGCCTGCGCTGGTCATTTGCCACAATAAGACTTTAGCTGCTCAATTAGCCACAGAGTTTAAGGAATTCTTCCCCGAGAATGCCGTGGAATACTTTGTTAGTTACTATGACTACTATCAACCTGAAGCTTATATTCCCAGCACCGACACCTATATTGAAAAGGAGACTGATATAAATGAGGAGATTGACAAGTTGCGACACGCTGCTACCAGAGCTCTCTTTGAGCGTCGTGATGTGGTTATAGTAGCTTCAGTCTCTTGCATCTATAGTCTAGGTGCTCCTGAGGAATATCATAGCTTTGCCATTACTGTAAAGAGGAATGAGAGTTATAACCGGGACAGGCTTGTCCGCCATCTGGTTGATATGCAGTATGAGAGGAATGATTTTGAGATCACGAGAGGTAAATTTCGTATCAGAGGTGATACTCTGGAAATTCTGCCAGCTTATGAGGAGATAGCACTGCGGATTGAATTCTGGGGGGATGAAATTGACCGCATCATGGAAATTGACCCACTCACTGGCGAACTTCTATCCCAGTGTGACCAGGTAGACATTTATCCTGCTAAGCATTTTGTTACTCCTCATGATAAGTTGATGGCGGCAATTGAAGATATTAAGGAAGAACTGAAGGGAAGGCTTGAGGAGCTAAAGAGTCAGGGTAAGTTGCTTGAAGCTCAAAGGCTCGAAGCTCGAACCAACTACGATATTGAAATGCTCCAGGAGGTTGGCTATTGCACCGGTGTGGAGAATTACTCCAGGCATCTTCAGCGGCGTGCCCCGGGAAGTACACCCTGGACTTTGCTTGATTATTTCCCTGATGATTATTTGTTATTCATCGATGAGTCTCACATGACCTTGCCTCAGATAAGGGGAATGTATCATGGAGATATATCGCGGAAGCGAACTCTGGTTGATTACGGTTTCCGTCTTCCTTCAGCACTGGATAATCGTCCATTAAATTTTGAGGAATTTCAGAAGCATATTAACCAGGTCGTCTACGTCTCCGCTACGCCAGCGCAGTATGAATATGAGCATAGCCAGCAGCTAGTAGAGCAATTAGTTCGTCCTACAGGCTTGTTGGAGCCCAGTGTGGAGATTAAGCCAGTTAAAGGGCAAATCGATGACCTTATTTATCAGATAAGGACAAGAGTGGATAAAGGCGAACGCTGCTTGGTAACTACTTTAACCAAGAGGATGGCCGAGGAACTGTGTGATTATCTCAGGGAGATGGAGATAAAAACTCATTATCTTCACTCCGAGATTGAGACTCTGGAGAGGGTAGAGATATTGCGTGACCTTCGACTAGGCGTTTACGATGTTGTGGTCGGTATCAACTTATTGCGTGAGGGATTAGACTTGCCTGAGGTGAGCCTGGTAGCCATACTCGATGCTGACAAGGAAGGTTATTTAAGGTCGAGGGGGGCGCTTATCCAGACCATGGGTAGGGCCGCCCGACATGTGAATGCCCATGCGATAATGTATGCTGATTCCATTACTAAGTCGATGCGGGAAGCGATAGAAGAAATCCGACGTCGCCGAGGAATCCAGGAAGTTTACAACAAGGAACATGGCATAACACCTCAAGGGATAAGGAAGGCGATCAAGGATATTACCCAACGTGTTCAAGCGGTAGCGGAAACTCGTGCTCCTTACATAGCTAGCCCTATTTCTATGGAAGAGATGCATCGCCTCATCAAACAGCTGGAATCTCAGATGAAAGCAGCAGCAAAGAATCTGGAATTTGAGAAGGCTGCTCTACTCCGTGACCGTATCATAGAATTAAGGAAGGACGAGGAATCAATCTCACCCTTCGCTAAAGCAAAATAGACATTCTTAACGGCTCAATCCCGATTTTGGTGATGTCAGTGAGCAGTGCTATACTTGATGACTGAAATGGCGAGGATAGACAAGCGGGCAAGTGATGAAATCCGCCCGGCGCGGATAACCTTGGGTTATCAATCTTTTGCCGAAGGTTCAGCGTTAATAGAGGTGGGGCAGACGAGGGTGTTATGCTCCGTAAGTACGGAGGAGAGGGTTCCTAATTTCCTGAGGGGTAGCGGGCAAGGCTGGGTGACTGCGGAATATGCTATGTTGCCCCGCGCAACGCTTACCCGCACGTCGCGAGATAGGATGGGGGGAAGAGGCCAGGAAATCCAGCGTCTTGTTGGTCGTAGTTTGAGGGCGATAACTAATATGACTGTCCTTGGTGAGCGAACTTTCATTGTGGACTGCGATGTATTGCAAGCAGACGGCGGCACCAGAACCGCTGCGGTCACCGGTGGATATGTTGCCCTGTATCAAGCTTTCCATAATTTGAGAAAACAAGGTGTGTTGCCCTTTATGCCGCTCAATAAGATGGCAGCCGGCATTAGCGTGGGAATTGTGGCTGGAGATATGTTGCTTGACCTTTGCTACGAGGAAGATTATCGCGCTGAAGTTGATTTCAATGTGGTTATGACTGATAAGAACGAGTTTGTGGAAGTCCAGGGGACTGCCGAAGGTAAGCCTTTCTCCAAGGAAGCTATCGATTCACTGCTCTCATTAGCCCAGCAAGGAATAACAAAGCTGTTCAAAAGCCAGAGGGAAGCAGTAAAGACTTTATCTTAACCGGGAATTATAGTTCGTCACCCTTGCGGTGGTCTTGAAGCCTAACCGTCATATTCGGATTCAACATGCAAACTTGCAGCTTGGGCTATCCTTAGTAAATCGGAAATAGCAACTGGGATGGCTATTGTGTAACGACGTGTAATCAGGTTAAAGTGCCTCTTGGAGGATAAATGAATTGCTTTGTTCGCGAACAACCTGTTATCGGCAATGCCATTAATAAAGGAAGAGAGATTTTATACAAAATTATGCGGAAGAGTATAATTATTTATGAAAATAGCTATAGACAGAAAGGAGGTGCGAAATGCCACCACAGACAAAAGCGGCTTACATGGTTCTGGTACCCGATGCTGACCCTGAGAAGCATCGGTGTACGGTGACGACTGGACTTGTTGAGTTGACCATGCAGCTTGTTCCCAACATGGACCAGGCTGTCAACATGGCCAAGCAACTGGCAGACCAGGGATGTAGCCTGATTGAACTGTGCGGCGGCTTTGGCCATAGTATGACGGGCAAAATCGCTGATGCGGTGAGGGGACAGGCTGCTGTTGGCGCCGTCCGCTTCGACATTCACGCCGCCTTCGGCAAGAGCAGCGATGAGCTTTTTTCAGGCTAGGCTTACCTTGGGAAGGGCGGAATATTGAGCAAAAGCTGTGGAGATTGCTTCACTTTGCTTGCGATGACAGAGAGGCTAAGGGCGGACTTGCCCGCTGCCGAAGATAATCCACTTATAGCTGGTTACTTCCTTCAGAGCCATCGGTCCGCGGGCATGGAATTTTTGAGTGCTTATGCCTATCTCGGCGCCCAATCCGAATTGACTACCATCGGTGAAGCGGGTGCTGGCATTGGCATAGACACAGGCGGCATCCACTTCATTAAGAAATCTCATTGCGGATGAGTAATCTTCGGTTACAATAGCTTCGGAATGGCCTGAGCCATATTTGGCAATATGTTCCAGAGCTTCATCGAGAGAATCGACCACTTTAATAGCTGCAGTTAGGGATAAGAACTCTCTTCCCCAGTCTTCCTCTGTTGCCGGGACTAAGAGATTCTTCACTTCGTTCAGAATGACATCATTAGCTTTAAGGATAGCCATGGTTCGTTCATCACAGTGCATTTCTACATTAGCCTTTCCCCATTCCTTTGCGATTGAAGGCAGGTAATCTCTAGCAATCTGATTGTGGACCAGGAGGCAATCCAGGGCGTTACACACTGTTGGGCGTTGCACCTTGGCATTATAGGCAATAGCTGTGGCTTTATCGAGGTCAGCGCTTTTATCCACATAGGTGTGGCAAACGCCCACGCCGCCGGTAACCACGGGCATAGTGGCGTTTTCTGAGATGAGCTTTATCAATCCAGCACCGCCACGAGGGATTATCAGGTCAATTATTCCTTTCATTTTAAGCATGTGATTAACCACAGATCGTTCTGTGGATTCAATGAATTGAATTGCGCCATTGGGCATTCCGGCTTGCAGGCAGGATTGCTGGGCTACTCCGGCAAGTGCCATGTTGGAATTTATAGCTTCCTTTCCGCCGCGAAGGATAACGGCGTTGCCCGCTTTAAGGCACAAGCTGGATATGTCTATAGTTACATTGGGACGACTCTCATATATGGCACCGATCACCCCGAGGGGGACCCTTTTCTTGCCTATTTGTAAGCCGTTTGCCAGGGTTCTCATTTCAAATATCTCACCCACAGGGTCAGGCAGGGCCGCCACCGTCTTTAAATCCTGTGACATCGCCTCGAGGCGGGATGCCGACAACATAAGCCTATCAAGCATGGCTTCATTCATTCCTGAGGCTTTAGCTTGTTCATAGTCAACTTTATTGGCGGCCAGGATTTCATCTTGCCTGCTAACAACGGCTTCAGCGATGTTGAGCAAAGCCTTATTCTTTATTTCTGTAGAAAGGAAGGCAAGCTTCTTTGAAGCTGCCTTCGCCGCCTTAGCTTTTTCCTCCAGTTCCTTTATCGCTAGCTCCATCTTCTTATTCTCCTTTTATTTAATGCCTCACAGCACCACCATGTTATTCCTGTGAATTACCTCGTCGCCATAGTTATGCCCGAGGAGGGTTAATATCTGGTCAGAGTGGGCACCTTTAATGATAGCTATATCGGCAGAACTGTAATTGGAGACACCATAGCCGATTTGGCTTCCCTGCTCATCGAGGATATCCAGGATATCGCCACGCTGGAAATCGCCTTTTACCTCCCGGATGCCAGCGGGCAGCAGGCTTTTGTTGTGCTCTTTAATGGCTGTTTCAGCGCCTTTGTCCGCTACCACTTTGCCCTTGGAAGCCAGCCCGCTGAGCAACCATCTTTTCTTACTCTCCATTTTACTGGTTTGTGGAGGGAAAAATGTGCCTGTATCTTCTCCATTACTGATTTTTATCATTGCCTGAGGCTGTCGTCCATCGGCGATGATGACGTTTACCCCTGAAGAGGTGGCAAGCCTGGCAGCCTCGATCTTGGTTATCATTCCACCGGTTCCCTGGCGGTTGGCCGTTTTGCTGGCAAGGTGCTCGGTTTTGGAATCAATCTTATCCACCCGGCGGATGAGTTGAGCCGCGGGATTATATTTCGGGTCGTCAGTATATAACCCTCCGATGTCGGTGAGCAATATGAGAAGGTCAGCATCAACCAGATTGGCGACCATGGCGGAAAGATTATCATTGTCCCCGAATTTGACCTCTTCGATCTCGTCCAGGGCAACAACATCGTTCTCATTGACGACGCAAATTACTCCCAGTTCCATCAATGCCAGCAGCGTATTGCGGGCATTAAGGTAGCCAGCGCGGTCGGACATATCTGCTTTAGTAAGCAATGCCTGGGCTATGGGTATATCATACCTGTTAAAAAGCTGCTCATAAGCAGACATAAGGTAGCTTTGTCCTACTGAAGCTAGAACCTGTCTAAATTGCGTATTCTTGCGTTCTGAGATTCCCGCTAGTTTCCCTCTTCCTGCAGCTATGGCTCCTGAGGAAACTATTATTATTTCCTTTCCTTGATGATGGAGCTCCGCTATTTGGTCTACTAAACTTGACATAACTTGCAAGTCAAGATGCTCTGTGCCGGAGGTAAGAAGCCGTGTGCCAAATTTGGCCACTATGCGGTGGTATGACATTAGTCAGATTATAGCAATGCTGAAGAAGCTCAACAACTGAAAAAGTATTATTATACTACTATACTACAGAAGATGAATCTTTCATGTTTACTACCGTTAGTGGAAGCACTGCCTTCCTATAGAGAGCTCGTGAAGCAAGCGAGTGTTCAACGGGAAGACAAGGTGGTGGTGCTCGATGCCGCTAAGCCTTATTTTATAGCTGCTCTTCACGGCGAGCTTGGTTTGCCAATAATGGTGATGACCGTCCAGCCCGGAGATACCAGGAAATTGTATGAGCAACTTCAAGTTTGGTGTTCCCAGTCAGCTAATCTACGCTACTTTCCTGAGCCTGATGCTTCCTATTACAGCAGTACAATGGCTCAAAGGTTGCAAACATTATCGGCGTTAGCGCTTGCGCGGGGTAGTGATGAGCATCCGTTGATAGTAGCTTCGTTACCAGCGGTAATGAGCAGGACTACTTCTAAGGAGGATTTCGCTTCTGCATGCCATGTGTTAAACCGGGGCATGACTGCAGACCCCTTAGAGCTTTTACATAGATGGCAGAGCATGGGCTATGAAATGGAGAACATGGTTGAGTTGCCCGGCACGATGAGCCATCGAGGCGGCATCTTTGATATCTTCCCTCCTGACAGCGACTTACCGATGCGAATAGAGTTCTTCGGAAATGAAGTGGAGAGCATGAGGCTTTTCGACCCGGTAGACCAGCGGTCGACGCAATTCCTGAATGCGATAACTATCATTCCAGCCAGGGAGATTCCTGCTCCTGAGGCAAGCATGGCGAACATCCTTGACTATGTTCCGGATAACACTTTGCTCGTGATTGATCCTCTGCAGGAAATCGAGAATGCTGTTCAGAAAGTGTATGACCAGGTTTCGGAGCAGACGCAAGGTGGAGCAGACCAAGAAGGCGGCCTTTCTAATTCTGGTTATTTGGGTTGGAATGAACTGAAGCCGAGACTGAAGGCGAAGAATCGCCTGGTGCTGAGCTCTTGGGGTGTCGGTAGTGAGCAATCTTTGCCTTTTGATCCGCCTCAAAGCTATGGTGGTAAGTTGGAAATGTTTCTCGATGATGTTAAGCAGATGATTGACCAAAGGCAGCGTGTGGTTGCAGTTAGCCATCAGGCAAACCGTTTAGCTGAACTTCTGCAACAACGGGGCATATATGTTTCTCCGGTTTCACGAATAGATGAAATGCCACCCTCAGGTTCAATCACCTTGATTCAGGGTTCATTAGCTGGTGGGTGGATGGTTGGAGATATATTGACCTTGTTTACCGATGCTGAGCTATTCGGCTTCGTGAAACAAGCACGTCAGGGGAAAAAGATGCCACTGCGTCGGCGGTGGCTATTTCCTCAATTGATGCCAGGCGACTATGTGGTCCATGTTGACCACGGTGTTGCCAGATTTGGTGGGCTGATTAAGATGTCTGACAATGGTATTGAAAGAGAATATCTAATTCTAGAATATGCCGGTAATGATCGGCTTTATGTACCTACTGAGCATATAGAGAGGGTCAGTCGGTATGTCGGTGGTGTCCCGGCACCGACCTTGAGTCGACTGGGAACCTCAGCCTGGGAAACAACTAAAAACCGAGTTAAGCAGTCGGTGGCTGATATTGCACAGGAACTGCTTGTCCTTTACGCTCGAAGAGAAGTAAGCCAGGGTTTTGCCTTTTCCGAGGATACATTATGGCAACAAGAGCTGGAAGCGTCTTTCCCTTATATGGAGACATCTGACCAGCTTGAGGCAATTATGGCAGTCAAGGAAGATATGGAAGAAGGCAAGCCAATGGATCGACTTATCTGCGGCGATGTGGGCTATGGTAAAACCGAAGTCGCTGTGCGGGCAGCTTTCAAGGTAATAATGGATAATAGGCAGGTGGCTATCTTAGTCCCTACCACTGTGTTGGCTCAGCAACATTTTATTACCTTCACGGAAAGGCTGGGGGCTTTTCCGGTAAGAGTAGAAGTGCTAAGTAGGTTTTGTTCTACAGAGAAAGAAAAGGCTATTCTGGAAGGATTGGCTAATGGCGTGGTGGATGTATGCATTGGCACTCATCGCTTATTGCAAAGGGATGTTGTGTTCAAAGATTTAGGTTTGGTGATAATTGATGAAGAACAGCAATTTGGCGTGGTGCAGAAGGAAAAGCTGAAGCAGATGAGAAAAGAGGTGGATGTTCTTACTCTCAGTGCCACTCCTATTCCTCGCACGCTTCACATGTCATTAATCGGTGTAAGAGATATGAATATTATGGAGACGCCACCTGAGCAACGGCTGGCAGTCAAGACCTATGTTGGTGCTTATGACGAAGCACTGGTTCGCCGGGCAATATTGCGTGAACTGGAAAGAAATGGTCAGGTCTTCTTCGTTCATAATCGGGTGAGCAGCATTGCCCTTGTAGCAAGCAGGCTGCGGTCGCTTGTCCCCGAGACAAGGATAACGATAGCGCACGGGCAGATGTCTGAGGAAGAGTTGGAGAAGGTGATGGCGGATTTTATTGCCGGCAAAAGCGATGTCCTGGTTACTACCACCATTGTTCAATTGGGTTTGGACATGCCCAATGTTAATACGTTGATTGTTGACCATGCTGATAAGTTTGGGTTAACCCAGCTTTATCAATTGCGTGGAAGGGTAGGTCGTGGTATCAACCAGGCATACGGTTATTTCCTGTTCGATGGAAACAAGCAGCTGACACACCAGGCTCATGAACGACTCAAGACTATGTTTGAAGCCGCAGAGCTTGGGGTTGGGTTTAGCATTGCTATGAAAGACCTGGAAATCAGAGGGGCTGGCAATCTTCTCGGTGTAAATCAAAGCGGACATATAGCTGCTGTTGGATTTGACCTCTATTGCCAATTGCTAGCTGAGGCAGTGGAGGAGTTGAGGGCAAAACAAGCAGGTGAAGTTAGGAAGAATGTCATTGCGAGCCGAAGCCCTGAGCGAAGCGAAGGGGCAGCGAAGCAATCTCCCAGTATAGTTTTGCCGCTAAGCGCCTATATACCCGAGGAATATGTGGTTGATTTAGACACCAGGCTAAGTCTTTATCGCAGACTGGCAAAAATAGAGTGTATCGATGAAGTAGAGGGTATAACTCGTGAGCTTGAGGATAGATTTGGTAGTCTGCCGCAGGTGGTGAAAAATCTTCTTTATGTGGTGCAGGTAAAAACAGTGGCTACCGGGCTGGGGGTGGAGTCTATTTTTACTTCGGGTAATCATGTGGTGATCAAATTCAAGGAGGGAAGGAACGTCAACCGTTTATCCCTGGCTGACAAATATGGCAAGGCAATTAAAGCAGGTAATACCCAGGTAAGGTTGGATGGCAGATATTTTGGGAACAAATGGCCCGCCGTGCTCAGGGAGATACTTGAGAGCATATCTGTGAGCTAGGTGCTTGACCTTATTTAGTTAATAAACCGATAGGCAATACCCACCTGCCATACGTTGCGTTTAAAAGCACTGCTGCGGAGCCGTAAACAGCGGCACCGCCGCAGATAAGCCCGACCACCCCGGCGACTTTGGGGGAAAGACCGCCGAAGAAAACTGCGGCAAGCAGCCAGAACAGCAATGTTAATGTGGTAAACACAAGGACATGAACTTTGGAAATCTTAAATGTGCCCACGGTCATGTAAGCGGTGAAAACACTCCATAAGATGCATATCCAGGCAAGACCTGCACCTGATAGCTCAACTACCCCGAGCCACTCCATGAGGAACATAAAGCTTAAGCCCATCCAGAACACGCCATAAGAGGTGAAGGCGGTCAATCCGAAGGTGTCTCCACGTCTACCATCGATTATGCCGGCGATGACCTGAGCCACTCCTCCCCAGAAGAACGCAAAGAGCAATGGTTCTACATTGGTTATCAGTCCTATGTTGTGTATCTGAAGTAGGATGGTGCTAAAACCGAACCCCGCAAGCCCTAGAGCCCCAGGATGTGCCCATTTAACTTCTTCTGTCATAATAAGCTCCTTTTTTGTTAAGATAAATTAATGGTGCCAGGTGGGCTTTGTGTTCCACCCGGCACCATTTTTCTTATTCGCACCTTTGGATTTAGACTAGCACGCTCTTCCGTTATCCTTGGACCTGGTTCTTGATAACTTCCACAACTTCAGGGTTAGCCAGAGAAGTTACATCGCCACATTCTCGTTGGTTGGAGATAGCGGCAAGCATGCGGCGCATGATCTTCCCAGAGCGCGTCTTGGGCATATCAGGCACAATATAAACTCTACTTGGCCGTGCGATGGGGCCAATATCAGTGACAACCTTATTTCTAATTTTTTCCTCTAACTCTTTGCTGGGTTCAAAACCTGGCTTTAGAGCGACATAGAGGTCAACTACGTTGCCTTTTATTGGGTCTTTCTTTGCCACAACCGCTGATTCTGCCACCTCTTCATTAGTGCCTGCAGAACTCTCTATCTCCTTGGTCCCTAATCGGTGACCGGCAACGTTTATTACATCGTCTATCCGGCCTAAAATTCGGAAAGACCCATCAGCAGCTTGAACAGCGCCATCGCCGGCAAAGTAGTAATAATCACGATAATCTTTGCTTCCCAATTTGGAGTACTTGCTATAATATGTCTCAATATACCGGTCGGGGTCTTTCCATATTGTTTGGAATGACCCGGGCCACGGGCGCTTAATGCATATATTCCCCGCCTTGCCTGAACCCGTCTTGATTTCATTCCCATCCTCATCGAAGATTATGGGGTATATACCAGGCATGCCTATGCCGCAACTTCCCGGCTTCATTGCTCTAAGCGCTGGCAAATTACTGCCGATAACACCTCCATTTTCCGTTTGCCACCAGGTATCGATAATTGTCGCTTCTCCTTTACCAACTTTGTCGTAATACCATCTCCACACCTCCGGTTCTATGGGCTCTCCTACCGTGCACATTAGCTTGAAGTGGTAATTATATTTGTCAGGTTCATCAGGACCTTCCCTTCTTATCATGCGGATCATCGTAGGAGACGTATGGAATATGGTTACATGAAGGTCCTCAGCTATCCTCCAGGAGCGTCCAGCATCTGGGTAAGTCGGTGTCCCTTCAAATATTACGCTGGTCGCAGCAATAGATAATGGGCCATAAACAATGTATGAATGCCCCGTAATCCATCCTATATCTGCAAGACACCAATATGTATCTTCAGGATGGATGTCAAACAGATACCTCGATGTCCCGGCGACATAACTCAGGTATCCGCCAATGCTGTGCTGACATCCTTTGGGCCTTGCCGTTGTACCACTGGTATACATTAGAAATAGGGTATCTTCGGCTGGCTTGGAGACTGGTTCTACTCTTCTTCCCCGATAATTCTCTAGCAGATCGTTAATGAGGTAGTCACGCCCTTCTACTAATGGGGTGGAGGAGCTATACTTGCCAGGATAGCGCTCCCAGATCAATACTTTTTCGATTTTGGTTTCTTTACACTGGTTAACACTCTCATCAGCTCTAGCTTTATGGTCAATAACCCTCCCAGATCGATGGTAGCTGTCTATGGTTATTAACACTTTGCTCTCAGCGTCATCTGCCCTCTCGGCAACCGCTTTACTGCTGAATCCTCCGAACACCTCGGAGTGAATAGCCCCTATTCGCGCGCAAGCAAGCATTGATATCGGCAGCTCAGCAACCATCGGTAGATGAAATGTTACTACATCGTTTTCCTTGACGCCCATATCGAGAAGGAGTGCCGCAAACTCATTAACCCTTCGGTGAAGCTCCCTGTAGGTTATGAACTGGTAGGGTTCATCCTCAGGCTCGGGCGCAAATATGATTGCTGCCTTATTTCCGTATTTCTGCAGATGTCGGTCGACACAGTTGTAGCAGGCGTTCAACTTCCCACCAACAAACCACTTGAAGAAAGGGGGATTACTGGCATCGAGTGTCTCCGTCCAGTATCTATCCCAGCTAAGCATATCACCGTATTCCTTGAAACACTCAGGATAGTTCTTTTCAGAAAACCGCTCGTAAATTCCCACGTCAGTCATATTGGCTTGTCGGATAAACTCTTCTTTGGGTTGAATAAGCTCCTCTTCTTTCCAATGGACTGCGATAGCTTCCTCTCCTACCGCGTCATATTCCCTTGGGGCGAACGGGAGAAATATCCCTTCTTGTCTCTCCTTGCTCATTTTGGGCATATTGACTTCTCCTTTTTTGTATTTCTCGTGGCTAAGTAAGCATGGCTTAATTAGTTCATTTCAAAGCCAAGCCACACAGATACTAGCATACAAGTCAAAATAATTCAATTTCAATACTAAATGTTCGGCTTCGATAATCACTACCTTGTCGGCATGGCTACCAGGTCATGCTGTGCCTCTCTTTTGTGTTTCATAAATGCCTCCTTCCTCCTGTATAGTCTTGACGGCAAGCTCTGCTGCATTTACCAGATGGTAGGCTATAGGTGATGCTGATAAGGCAGGATGAGTGCCCATTTGAAACAGAGAAACTTCGTAAGCAGTCATCTTGTGTTGAATACAGGCACTGATGATATTTGTCATCTCACCTGTAGTTGCACCGCCGGATACTTCACCGCCAAGGAGTAGGCCATTATCTCTGGAGAATATTAGCTTTAGTTTCTTCTGAGTTCCCCCAAGCATGCATCCCGGATGTTTGTCCGGTGCCGTGACCTCGCCGGTCACTGTATCGTAACCTTCTCGCTTTGCTGCTGCCTCGTTTAGACCAGCACACCCAAATGCCCGCTCACCAATAATGGTAGAGAAAACGCCAATTTCACCACAATTTTGATATCGGGTGTTGAATAGGTTAGCGCCAACTACGCGTGCTTCAGCACCAGCAATGGAAGCGAGCATGGTAGGACTTGACTTGCCGCTGAAGAACGAATATTTCTCAGCACAGTCGCCACAAGCAAATATGTCAGGGTCGGTGGCACTCCGCATAAATCTGTCAACGACAATCGCTCCTCCCGCTCCTAGCTGAAGCCCGGCTTTCTGAGCCAATTCGGTGTCTGGCCTGGCTCCCACCCCAATGATAACCAGGTCAGCCTTTAGCTGTTGACCGTCAGATAAGGTAACGCCACTCACTTGACTATTACCCAGAATAGCCTTCACTCTTTTATTAGTGAGAACCTTAATCCCAATCTCTGCAAGCACCTTTTCAGCTTCAAGGCAGAATTCTTCATCAACAGCTATCTGTAAGCAGTGGGGGAGCATCTCTACTATGGTGACGTTATTATCGCGGTTTCTCTTGCACTGGTCAGCGAATTCTACGCCGATAAAGCCGCCGCCAATTATCACAATATCCCTGGCTTTATTGACTTTATCCACCATATTATTCAGGTAGTCGACATCCTTCATTGCAAAAAAGACGTTCTCCTTATCTGTGCCAGGGATAGGTAAAACTACCGGTAAAGAGCCGGTAGCCAGAACAAGCTTATCGTAGTTAACTGCCTCTCCACCATCTACCAAAACTGTTTTTTTATCTCTATCTATCTCTTTCACTTCGCCGATGGCAAGTTCGATGCCATTATTGTCAAGTATGGCATCAGGAATCAGGTTTTTTTCGGGGTTGCCTATACAACCCAAAATGTAGGGTATACCACATGGGACTAATACCTGTTTCTCTTTGCGAATTAGAAGCACAGTCTTTTCTGGATACCTTCGACGACAGCCTACCGCTGCCGGTATCCCCGCAGCACTACCTCCGATGACTATTACATCAGCCTGGTTCATTTAGGCACCTCCTGTATATAATTTTGGCTATCAAGATATTCCTCTGCTCCCCCAGTAAATAACCGGTCAAAAAATCAGCCAACCACATCCCATTGACCAAGGACGAAGGTTACGCTGGACTTGCGTCTGGAACTCCAAGGGTTTTCCTTCTTTTCGAATGGTAATAGTGCTCAAGCACGCCGACAACCCTTAGAACCTCCAAGTCCTCAATCCCTTCCCTGGCCCTTAGCTTGTTAGCTATAGCTTGGACTGTTACTGGTGCATCTACCATCATTACCATGTCGCATTTCCCAATAACCGGATCAACAAAATCTACCTCTGGCATCTCCTCCAGTTGTCTTACCAGGTCAAGAAACTTGCGTTGCTCCACATGGTCACCCAGAGTAACTAGAAAATATGCTCTCGGGCCCACTGCTATTCCTCCTTTGTGTTTATTCTGTTTCTGGTCGCTAAATTTGCTAACATATTTCGTAATCTCTATCCTTTGTTTCCTGTCTTAATTTCACCATATTCGCTTGCTTGGAGACATCGATGTAAGCTACCTTTCTGCGTCATAGAAAACCCTCAAAATGGTTGGTGCGTTGTTAGTTGATTTCTACTATTCACGGTTCATGGTTTTCATTGGGGGCAAGAGCGTATTTTTGTCCCTCACGTACCAGTTGAAGTCGATAGTCAAATAGACTAAGATACCAAGTAGGAGCAGCACATTAGAACGACTATTGGCAGCAGGAAGGACGTCCATGAAGAAGATTACTATTTTACTTGCTGAGGACCATGAGATAGTGCGCCAGGGTATCCGCCAGTTTCTGGAGCGTGAATCAGATCTTGAAGTAGTAGGCGAGGCTAGTGATGGTGAGGAAGCTGTAAGGTTAACAAAAGAGCTCAAACCTGATGTTGTTATCATGGATGTTTCTATGCCCAAGCTTAATGGAATTGAAGCTACCAGTCAGATAAAGAAGCTTCAGCCGTGCACGATTGTGTTGATACTGACTGCCTATGATTACGAGGAATACATCTTCCCTATCCTGGAGGCGGGTGCTGCCGGTTATTTGTTGAAGGATATGAGCGGGCGGGAGTTGGTCAGTGCTATCCACACTGTACTCAAGGGAGATTCGGTGTTTCATCCTGTGGTAGCTCGAAAGCTGCTGGAGAACTTCAGGAGGGTGAGTGTCACGGGTAGCAGGCGAGAAGCATCAGAAGTGCTCACTGAACGCGAGATTGAGGTGCTGAAAATGGTAGCTGCAGGAATGAGCAATAAGGATATTGCCAGGAAGCTTTTCCTCAGCATACACACTATTGAGAGTCATTTGACAAGTATCTTCAACAAATTGGATGTGTGTTCCCGTATTGAGGCAGTCATGGAGGTATTTAAGAGAGGGTGGTTCACGTTAGAGGATATTTCGGATGAACGTGACTCCGACAAAAGATGACTTGGACAGGGTGGACAACCGGATTATCTAAGTCGGTGAAAGCGTTCATAGGCAACCGTCATTTCTGGATTATCTTAGCTATGGTGGTGCTTTGCACCGTTCTTCATTATGGCGCCGCGCTAGGCTTATCCATTTCGTTGCCCTTCGATTGGTTATCTAGCCAGACACGACATGCGGTAGATCGCGTGCTCTTCCTTGGGCCGGTAATTTATGCCGGCTATGTCTTCGGTGCAACAGCGGGTTTAGCCATGACCTTTACTGTCCTGCTCCTTATGCTGCCTCGAGCTCTTCTTATTTCTTCAACCCCTGCTGATGCTTTATTCGAGGTTGTGGCCGTGGTGTTGGTAGGTGTCTTAGCAAATCTCTGGCTCTGGGCACGAACCAAGCAAATAGAGGTCACAGCTAGCTACAGTGAGCTGTTTAGGAGTGCTCCAGATGCTATGTGGGTTCATGACTTAGAAGGCAATATACTGTCGGTCAATGAAGCAGCTGAAATGCTCACAGGGCTCAACACACAGAATTTATGCGGCATGAATGCCAAAGAGTTGGTTTCTCGTGAGAGCTTCGAGGTAGCAAAGGACGTGCAGGAGCGGTTACTTCGGGGTCAGGTCATGCCTCAACCTTATGAACAACACCTGATCCGGAGAGATGGCACTGAGGCTATCCTGAGGGTCACTTCCAACTTGATCTATAGCAAGCGCAGTCCCCAAGCGTTCCAGAATATTGCCCGGGATATAACTCATGAAGAGATGAGGCAAGAAAATCTGCAGTTTTATGTTAAGCACATTACCAGAGCTCATGAAGAGGAGCGCTCGCGTATTGCCGGTGAACTCCATGATAGCACCGCCCAAAGCCTTATTACCGTCCTTCAGCAACTGGAGAATTTTCTATATGACCAGCCGAACCTACCTATGCATAAAGTTAGAGAAATATGGTCTATTCGTGAACACGTAAGGGACACACTGCAAGAGCTGCGTCGCCTTAGCCGTGACTTGCGCCCATCCATTCTGGACGATGTGGGATTGGTGGCTGCACTGCGATGGACTGTCCGTGAACTCGAAACCGAGTATGGGATACAGTCCAGTTTGCAGGTATGCGGTGCTGAGCGGAGGTTCTCTAAGGAAGCAGAATTGAATTTGTTCCGCATTGTTCAGGAAGCACTGAGAAATATCGGGAAGCATTCCAATGCATCAAAAGCTGAAGTGGTGATTAAATTTGAAGATGGCAAAACGACTGTCAGCATAAGAGACAACGGTGTAGGGTTTGAATCTCCAAAAGAGATAACTGCTCTATCTCGCAGCGGTAAGCTTGGCCTGGTTGGAATGCAGGAGAGGGTGCGATTGCTGAGCGGCGTCTTAGAAATTAAGTCTGAACCAGGCAAGGGAACATCAGTGATAGTTGAGGCACCAATATAGCTTTGCTAAGTTGCCACTTGTCACTGAGGGCGACCCTCACTTTATCCTGGGTGGCGCAACATTCTTGAAAAAGGGGACAAAAGGAGGAATGAATATGAAAAAGACGCGAATTATAGATCTGAGTATCCCCACTGAGGAAAGCCCCAGTGATCCTTCCCCGGTGAAAGTCACCCACGAAACACATGAACAAAGCGTTGAGCTTATGACGCTGGTTTTCGGCTGCAGCAAAGATGACCTCCCTCAGGGGTTGGGTTGGGCTAATGACACCGTAACGCTGGGAGCTCATGCTGGAACTCACGTCGATGCTCCGTGGCATTACTTTCCCACATCGGAAGGGAAAAAGGCAAGGACTATCGAGCAACTTCCATTAGAATGGTTCTATAGCGATGGCGTAGTACTGGATATGAGACACAAGCCTGAAGGCTCTTTGATCACCATCGATGACCTCAGGGAGGCCTTACACAAAATCGGCTACCAAATAAAACCGTGGGACATTGTGATGATACAAACAGGGGCTGACAAGCTCTGGGGCAGGGCAGAATATTTCAATGCTGGCTGCGGCATGGGAAGGGAATCCACTCTGTGGCTAATAGAGCAAGGTGTGAAAGTTATGGGAATAGATGCCTGGGGCTGGGACAGACCATTCTGGGCAATAAAAGAAGAATTCCAACGAACAAAAGACAAAGATATCCTCTGGGCGGGACATCGTGCCGGTATAGAAAAAGAATACTGCCATATTGAAAAGCTGGCGAATCTGGACAAACTCCCTAAGCCTTTTGGCTTTAAAGTGGCTTGCTTCCCGGTCAAGCTAACAGGGGGGAGTGCTGGCTGGGCTCGGGTAGTGGCGATTATCGAGGAATAGAATTTACTTCAGATATTGCCAACTTTGCTGACCTGCACGGAAGCTTGCAAATTCAATCTAAAAAGAAGTATAGTTAGAGGGTTTTGTCGTGAATTGTCAGTGCACCTAGCTCTAGACGAACACTTTCAGGAGAGATAGGAATGAACAAAGTAAATTTAATCATTGATGAGAAGAATTTAGAGGTTAAAAGGGGGACAACAGTATTAGAGGCGGCAAGAGAGGCAGGGATTTACATTCCTGCCCTTTGTCATCATCCTGATCTTAAACCGATAGGCATGTGTAAACTCTGTATCGTGGAGATCGAGGGTTGGGATACTTACCCCACCTCCTGTACTACTCTCGCTGAAGACGGCATGATCGTGAGAACAAAGACACCAGAGCTTCAGGAGATGCGGAGAAACATTTTAGAATTACTTCTTTCTGAGGTTCACCATCCTACTACTTGTCTTTTCTGCGATAGAAGAGATGAATGCACGGACTTAAGGGAATGTATGAAAAAAATGCCAATTACTGCCGGCTGTAAGTATTGCCCTAAGGATGGTGAATGTGAAATCCAAGACGCCGTCGAATATCTAGGGCTGGAGAGGGTGAGATATTCAACTGAGTATATGAATTTACCCATTTTAAGGGAGCCCTTCTTTGACCGCGATTACAACCTGTGCATACTCTGTGGGAGATGTGTCAGAACATGTGAGGAAGTGAGGGGTGAGGGTATTATCAAATACAATGTTGGATTTCACCAAAAACATACGGTGGAAACAAAATCGGGTCTTTCTCTCCTGGAATCCGGATGCAAATTTTGTGGTGCCTGTGTTGATGCCTGTCCTACTGGTGCACTCTCAGCAAGGTTTGAGAAATGGAAAAAGCCTGAGTATACCGTAACGACTACCTGTCCTTTTTGTGGCGTTGGCTGTCAGATAGAGGTTGGTGTGAAAGATAACCATATCGTTAGGGTTGGAGGTAAAAGGGGGGACACAGTAAATAATGGGCAACTCTGCGTGAAGGGAAGATTCGGGCTGGATTTTGTCGAGAGCCGTGAGAGATTAGAAAAGCCATTAATAAGAAGGAATGGTGAGCTTGTTCCAGCTGATTGGGATGAGGCATTAGATTTAGTGGCAAGCAAATTCTCACAGTACAAGGGTAACAGTTTTGCTCTTCTCTCATCGGCTAAATGTACAAATGAGGAAAATTATCTCCTTCAAAAGTTTGGAAGAGCAGTGATGGAGACTAATAATATAGACCATTGTGCCAGACTATGTCATGCATCAACGGTCGTAGCACTCGCTGCCGCTTTTGGAAGCGGAGCCATGACAAACTCCATTGAAGAGATAGAAGATGCAAGTTGTATCTTTGTCATAGGTTCAAACACAACGGAGCAGCATCCGGTTATAGCGCTCAAGATAAAGGAGGCGAAAAGAAAAGGAGCTAAGATTATTGTGGCTAACCCCAGATGGATAGAGCTTTGTGAGATAGCGGATTTGTGGCTGAGACATAAACCCGGCACCGATGTTCCTCTCATATTGGGCATGTGTCAGGTGATAATTGATGAAGGCCTTTGGGATAAAGAATTTATCAAGGAAAGATGTGAAGGCTTCGAGGAATTTAAGAGCTCGCTTAATAGCTTTTCATTAGAAGAGGCGTCAAAAATAACGGGTGTTAAGCAAGAGCTGATAAGAGATGCGGCTCGAATCTATGCTCGGAATAGGCCATCATCCATTATCTATGCTATGGGTATAACGCAGCATTCCCATGGAGTGGACAATATCCTTTCATTGGCAAACCTTTCCATGCTAACGGGAAACGTTGGCAAGCCCTCAACTGGAATTAATCCCCTAAGAGGTCAGAATAATGTTCAGGGTGCCTGTGATATGGGTGCTTTACCCGATGTTTTGCCTGGCTACCAGAGTATAGGGAATATTGATGTTAGGAGAGAGTTTGAGGATGCCTGGGGAAAGAAGATACCCGATAAACCTGGGCTCACTTTAGTTGAAATGTTTGATGCTATTCGTGAGGGGGAAATAAAGACGATGTATATAACGGGCGAGAATCCTTATCTCAGTGACCCTGATGGAAACCAGGTCATTAAGGCATTGAAGAGACTAGAGTTTTTGGTTGTGCAAGATGTTTTCCTCTCAGAGACAGCGAGCCTTGCCGATGTTGTCCTTCCCGCTGCAAGCTCATTTGAGAGGGATGGAACATTCACCAGCACAGAGAGAAATGTTCAGAGAGTGAGAAAAGTGATAAACCCGGTTGGAGAGTCTCGTCCTGACTGGGAAATTATCTGTGAGATAGCAAAGAGGATGGGGGAGGGAGACATTTTCTCATATAAGGATCCTTCAGAGATAATGGATGAAATTGCAAAGCTAACTCCAATATATGGTGGGATAAACTATGATAGGCTTGATGGAAGTGGTATTCAGTGGCCTTGCCCTGACACTAGCCATCCAGGCACACCTTATCTTCATAAAGACAAATTCACCAGAGGAAAAGGGAAGTTCCACGTCGTAAAATACAGACCATCAGCAGAGCTTCCGGACAAAGAGTATCCATTTATCCTCACAACGGGAAGGACATACTGGCATTTTCATACTGGCACAATGACAAGAAAGGTGCCTGACTTGAGTTATATAAGGAGTCAAGAGTTTGTGGAGATAAACCCCAAAGATGCCTTGTCGCTGAGGATAAAAGACGGGGATATGGTTGAGGTTTCATCAAGGAGGGGTAAGGTTAAAGTGGAGGCAAAGTTAACAGAAAAATCACCTCAAGGCGTTGTTTTTATGACATTCCATTTTGCTGAGACGCCTACAAATGTTCTTACAAATCCAGCACTTGACCCTGTGGCAAAGATTCCCGAATTAAAGGTCTGTGCAGTAAAGCTGACTAAAGTTTCTGGAGAATGAAGATGTACAAGATAGTAGAAAGGAAAGTCCTCGTCCCTAACATAATCCATATTAGAGTAGAAGCTCCTGAAATTGCTCAAAAGGTTAAACCTGGCCAGTTCGTCATACTAAGGGTGGACGAAGTTGGAGAGAGGTTCCCGATGTCGTTAGCCGATTGGGATAGAGGTAAAGGGATAATTGATATAGCCTTTTACGTTTTAGGGACAAGCACAAGGAAGCTTGCTTCCCTGAGAGAAGGGGATTACATCATGAACGTAGTGGGTCCTCTTGGTAACCCTACAGAAATCGAGCATTATGGCAATGTCCTTTGTGCCTGTGGATGTTTTGGTTGTGGACCTACGATACCTTTAGTTAGGGCTCTAAAAGAAAAGGGAAATAAAGTAGTTTCGGTTATGGAGGCAAGAAGTAAGTCTTTCCTTTTTTGGCAAGACAGATTAGAGGAAGTGAGCGATGAATTGCACATTACTATAGGCGATGGCAGCTATGGGAGAAAATGGTGGACAAACGATTTTACTGAGGAATACCTAAAAGCAGGAAACAAAGTTGATAGGATCTTCGCACACGGATGTCCCTTTATGATGATGGAATGTTCCAAGGCTTCAAAGCCGTTTGGGGTCAAGACTGTCGTCAGCTTAACCCCGATAATGGTTGATGGAACAGGTATGTGCGGTTGTTGCCGAGTCTCTGTAGGTGGAGAAACGAAATTTGCCTGTGTGGATGGTCCCGAATTTGATGGTCACAACGTAGATTGGGAACTTCTCATTAATCGACAACGAACTTATCTCGATGAAGAGACGAGGTCATTAGATTTATGGGAGCGTGAAAACTGGCATAAGATTGTAGAATACTCCAAAGCATGAAGAATTGGATTTTTAAACATAGCTAAGTGGAGGAAAGAAGCTATGGCTGAAAAGAAAAAAGTAAATCTGAATCGGGTGCCTATGCCAAAGCAGGAGCCAGAGGCAAGGAGAAAGAACTTTAACGAAGTAGCCCTGGGATACACTGAAGAGCAAGCTATGGAGGAAGCCAACCGCTGCCTTCAATGTCCCAAGCCCTTTTGCAAGGATGGCTGCCCTGTTAATGTAGATATCCCTGAATTCATAAAAGCAATACGCGACCACGATATGCCTGAAGCAGTGAGAATACTCAAAAGCAAGAACAGCCTTCCTGGCATTTGCGGCAGGGTTTGCCCCCAGGAAACGCAATGCGAAGGGAAATGTGCCTTGGACAAGAAGGGCGCTCCTGTTGCTATAGGTCGCTTAGAGCGATATGTGGCTGATTGGGAGCGGGCTCATCCTGAGATTACTGAAAGGCAAAAAAACCGCGTTACATTTAATGGTAAGAAGGTGGCAATGGTTGGCTCGGGTCCAGCAGGTTTAACTTGTGCTGCTGACCTGGCTAAACTAGGATATGAAGTAACCATTTTTGAGGCGTTCCATGTAGCTGGTGGCGTGTTGATGTATGGTATTCCTGAATTCAGGTTGCCCAAGGATATTGTTCAAGGTGAGGTTGACTATGTGCGATCTTTGGGCGTCGAGATCAAGCTTGACCATGTGATTGGTAAAATAGCAACGGTGGACGAGCTTTTGCAAAATGGCTACCATGCTGTTTTCCTGGCTCCTGGTGCTGGAGCGCCGATGTTTCTGAACATTTCCGGTGAGAATTTGAGTGACATCTATTCAGCCAATGAATTTCTTACCAGGACGAATTTGATGAAGGCTTACCTCTTTCCCGAGTATGATACACCGATAAAAGCAGGAGGAAACGTGGCTGTGATTGGCGGTGGCAATGTAGCTATGGATGCTTCGAGGTGCGCCTTGAGGCTTGGAGCTGAAGAAGTACATCTCATTTACCGCCGTTCTGAAGTGGAAATGCCAGCGAGAGCTGAAGAAAGGGAGAATGCTAAAGAGGAAGGAGTCATTTTCAGCCTTCTGACAAATCCTGACTGTTTTGTCGGGGATGAACAGGGCAAGGTGAAGGCGGTAGAGTGCTATGAAATGGAGTTGGGTGAACCGGATGAGAGTGGGCGGCGGCGACCAATTCGGAAGCAGGGAACTGAGTTTACTGTGCCTGTTGATACTGTGATCGTTGCCCTGGGTAGCAGACCTAATCCGATTGTTCCTTCAACGACTGAGGGACTTGAAGTTACCAGATGGGGCACGGTGAAAGCTGATGAGGATACCGGAAAAACAAGTAAGGATAGGGTGTGGTGTGGAGGCGATATGGCCACTGGCGCGGCTACGGTTATCAGTGCTATGGGAGCTGGCAAGCGAGCCGCTGCGGATATGAATGCTTATTTCAACGGGTAGACTTCTTCAATCTTCGAGCTGAGTTCTTCCTTCCTCGATTAGCTTTAGATACCTGGACTTAATGCGTGCCGCCTTTGAAGCCTTAAGGTCTACTTCATAAGGCTCGTCCATAAAAATCTTTCCGTATTCCTCGGTTTCCCCTTTTGCGGGGTCATCGGAGTAAAATAACTTCTGACGAGCTTCTATGATGCCTAAATCGAAGGGCATGGTAAAGTAAAGGTCAGCAAGTACCCTTTCTATTCCTAATGCATATAATGTTCCCCAGCCACCTCTCCTGCCCGATTGGTACTTACTCACCGGGAGAAGGCTTAACAAATTCGCCATGGTGAAGCATGGCGTATCTCTGGAAATCTTAAACGGTGTCACGCTGATCAATAAATCGCTGCGTAAAACCACGTTAGGTATCCAGAAGGTAGGCGTGGCGAAGAATTTGGCTAGAGGATTTTCCACCTCCACGAAAATGGAATCTTTGGTATCAAGCAATAGCACATTAGGGAAGTTGTATCCTAAAGCTTTATACATCGGATAGATTGACTCACCGCTTGGAGTTGCATCAGCAATGATGATGTCAGCGCCGCTCACTTTGCTGATGCCTTCAATGATGGTATTAAGCATTTTTGGGCTGGTAGTTGCCGGGTATGGCGCGGGATAGCTGGCGCAGGGTTTGATTAAAATGCGCCTTGCCCAAGAAATTTCTCTTGGTGGTGTGAAAATGAATTCGGAATCTTTAAAAATCACTGGTCCTCAACTCCAGCGGAATATGTTGCTAGTGGCAAAGGCTTGATTATGAAGCTGGTGGTAACACGATAATTTCGCTCTCAACAGGCAACTTCCCGACTTGAAATTCTACCTCGCTTTTATCCCACTTCCTGACCCTTTCTTTGCCTTTGAGGAAACTATTGACATCGCTTATAGGATAGGCACATTCAGGTGTCTTGAAATGCATGGGGATTATCACTTTAGGCCTCAATTGAGTGCACACCTGGCTTGCCTCGGCAGCATCTATGGTGAAAAAGCCACCTACGGGAATGAATAATATATCCACGTTGCCAACTGAGGCTATTTGCTCCTGGCTCAACAAATGCCCTAAGTCTCCTAGATGGCAAAGTCTAATGCCATCGACGGTAAAACAAAATACAGTATTATCTCCCCTTTCCTTTCCCTGAGATTTGTCATGGTAGGCGGCGATGCCTCTAAACTCGATACCACTGGCATTTTTAACACCGCTACCCTTGACTATCTGTGGTTGTCCCTGCACTGCAGAAACATTGTTATGGTCACCGTGGTCGTGGCTTACGATGACGATGTCAGCGCTTTCCTTGATGGGAGCGTAATTAATGCCCGCGCCAACTGTATAAGGGTCGGTAATCAACTTTGTTCCCTTGTCGGAGGTAATCAAGAAACAAGAATGACCCAGCCACTTTATCTTCATACTAACCCTCCTTGCTTGGCTAGTGATAAAGCCAATTCAGTCAGTGTCCTTACACCTACTCCAGTCGCTCCTTTCACTGTATAACCGCTTTCTTTATTGCTGGAAGCAGTGCCAGCTATATCAATGTGTGCCCAGGGAACATCGTCAATGAACTCAGCCAGGAAAAGAGCAGCGGTGATAGCCCCGCCGTATCTATTCCCGGTGTTTTTAATATCGGCGATCAGGCTTTTGTTCTGTTGCTTGTATTCCTCGGGCAATGGCATTTGCCACACCTTTTCTCCGGTTTTGTTCGCAGCATTGGCAATTTCATTTGCTAATCGCTGGTTATTGCTGAAGAGCCCACTATAGCCAGTGCCCAGGGCAACTCGACAGGCACCGGTTAAAGTAGCCAGGTCCACCAGTGGAGACAGGCTCTGTTTTACGGCATAGCTCAGTGCGTCAGCCAAGATAAGCCTTCCCTCGGCATCGGTGCTTATTATTTCTATAGTCTTGCCGTTCATTGCCTTCAATATGTCTCCAGGCTTCAGGGCATTGCCGCTAGGCAAGTTCTCCACTGCGGGAATTATAACGGTGATGTTGATTTTGCATTTTAAGCGAGCAATAGCAGCTAATGCTGCCATAACTGCTGCGCCGCCGGCCATGTCATCTTTCATCTCGCCCATACCCTCTGAAGGTTTAATGGAAATTCCTCCAGAATCAAACGTTACTCCTTTGCCCAAAAAGCCAGCAGTGTTCCGGGAATCTGGATTACCTTTGTAGCCAAGAGTTATCAACTTTGGCGGCTGGCTGCTTCCACTTGCCACTCCCAGAAGTGCTCCCATGCCCATCGTTTCCATATCCCTGGAATCGAAAACTTTGAATTCCAAATCATACTTGTTGGCTATCTCTTCAGCTATTTCGGCCATTCGAGTGGGGGTCATCTGATTAGCTGGTTCGTTAACCATGTCGCGGGCAATTACAGTGGCTTCTGCCATTATCGTGCCACTTTCAATGCCATGGCTGACAGCGGTCAGCTGAGAGTTGTCGCCTATTATTAACATTTCTGCTATCTCTTCATATTCAGGCTTCTTATACCTGGTGAAATTGTAAAGGCCGAGAAGGCTGCCCTCGGTAATCCCTTCTGCGGAATCCTCTGGTTCAATGCTGCCCGCCCCGTGGAGTACTGTAGCCACCCTGTGGCAATTTAATTTGCGTAATGAGCGGGAAAAATCACCGGCTACTCTACGTACTTTGTCCAGGTTGAAATCTTCTTTCTTGCCCAGTCCTGCCGTAGCCACTATTCTGGCGGGCAACTTGCCCAGCGTGTGAATGATGGTAACTTCTCCAAGTTTGCCCTTAATCGCTGCCTGGTCAATAAGCTGGCTTACAGCTCCGCCTAGAGCTTTATCGACAGCGGCGGTGGCTCCATCAGGCCGTTTCACATCCTCGAAAAGATTCACCACCAATGCATCGGCCTGTATCTCGGTTATATCACCGACTACAGCCTTAATTTCCATTATCCTTCGCCTCAGCCATATAAAATCTTTAACGAAACTACTATTTTAACCTATTTGGGTGTAATAATGAAGGGGGGGGTAGGGGATTGCTTCGTCGCTTATGCTCCTCGCAATGACAAGCCAGGGAAGCACGCGGCACTAATCCTGCCAACGACTACCGCTCCTTGTCTTTGCTATCTTCGTGGTGGTAACATAAATTTCTGGTGGG
>Ga0307434_1000176_pt1 | contig 57155 bp, 41 predicted proteins | sample SalMarWE160220MG_FD_202156 | JGI IMG/M metagenome (GOLD analysis project Ga0307434, IMG submission 202156) | Salt marsh sediment microbial communities from the Plum Island Ecosystem LTER, Massachusetts, United States - WE1603-220 | ecosystem: Environmental > Aquatic > Marine > Intertidal zone >... | reverse complement strand
GGAAAGATGCCGGAGCGAGTTGCGTTCTGGCCTTGCGAACATTGAAGCTCACTACGGGCCGTTGGCAACAGTTCTGGAACTATGTAATGAGACATGGATGCACACTATGTTAAGCGAGCACCCGATTTTGTGGTTTTGGACGGAGAAAAAACAAACCCAATTCAAACCCAAACAAAGCCAATCTCGTTTAGCCCCCAGACCCGCGCTGGGGGTTTGAAAAAACAAAGCCAATTTCAAAACATACAAAATGACGTTAAGTCAATAATAACAATGGTTTATGGGGATTTTGGCGGATGAAGACAGCGAAAAAACAAAGCCAAACAAAGCCAATTTCCAACGCAACGATGAGGATTAAGAACGGGCGAAAGAGCTGTGGGCGGCTTTATGCCCACCAGGGGCGTTGCCTGCTGAGGTTGTTTGTCAGGATGTTTTTGGCGATCAGGACGTCTTCGATTACCTGGAAATCGAGCATTCCTACGCAGGCGAAGTCGGCGCCGGATTCGAAGGTGAACTTGAAGCCGTCCCGGGGATGGATGGCGCCGGCGGCCAGGACTTTATACGCGATCCAGGGCCTGGCAACGTTCTTCATGAACTCGACGGTCTTTTCCGGCGAGATACACCACATACAATCGTGGCTGGGCAGGCCAGTCTCGGGACGCTGGTTCTTCGGAGGGGCGGTGAAATAATTATCGCTATGCAAAGTTTTCATATAAAAGTCGACGACGACGCCTTCTTTTTCGATCGCCATCGGCACTTCGAGATCGTGACATGCCACGCCGGCGATCAGTCCATTGTCCCTGATGAATTCGATTACTTTTGCGATCAGGTCGACCCGGCCGTACTTGACCCATCTGTCGCCGATCTCGCCCTGGATGAAGGCGCCGACCGCCCCGTTGTCGATGGCGATTTTTATCCTGCCCGTCAGGTCGTCGCTCTGCGGGAAGCACTGCGCGATCCACTGGATTTGTCCGCCCCGCTGGTCACGGTATTTGTTGATGACGCGGACGGTCGGGTCGTTGCCGTCGGCGTACGGGCTGTGGACGGTGGAGATCATCGTATTGATTCCGTTTTCCTCGCACCGCTCCCATGTCTCCATGATTTTCTCATCGGTGAAATAATGCCGGAGCAGCGAAGAGACATAAATCAGGTCCCGGGCATGAGCGAAGCCGTTGATAAGGTTGCCGCCGCAGATGATCCGGCTGATTTTGACGCTGCCGATTTTTCCTGCCGGCAGCTCTTTGCCGGAGGTTTGCCGCTCTGTCGCGTTTGCTTTTGCAACCGTCTGGCCCAGCAGGATTTTTTCTTCCAGCGCCAGGCCCAGCGCCGCCCCGGTCGAGGCGAACACGGATTCTTGAAGGAACCGTCGTCGATTTATTTCGTTTGAGTTTTTTGCCATGATTTATTTATCAAGTATCTCAACCGTTTTATCACCAATGAATTGGACGTCCCCCTTTATTCCCTTGGCCGTTTGGCAGCCGACAATCGAAAATACCATAACAATTAAAACAACCGATATGAGTATTCTTTTAACCATTTTAGATTCCTTCAAATCTGTCGGTAGTCACCGCCTAAGACGGTTCACTTTAGAAACAGATAATACAAACGACCCTCCTGATACGTTTGACCGGCGAGCTTTCCGGCCATGTCACCGAGCCCCATATAGACATCGCATCGGCCCGGTGCGCGGATTGCCCCGCCGGCATCCTGGTCGAGGGTGAAGCCGCTATAGAGTTGATTGACCACTGTTGTGCCCATAGCTTGCGGCAGGGTAGTAGAAATAAAAGTAAGTGACGCCCGCGGGAAGATCGACTTGTCGGTAGCGATGCTCCGAAGTGTTGTTACCGGCTCGTTCAGGCAGCCGAGCGGTGGGCCGCCATCTTTTCGGAAGAATACGAATCTCGGATTCCGCCGGACGTACATCTGGACCTGGTCTTTATACCTCTTGAAGTAATCGATCATTGTCGAGAGGCTGATTTTGTCGCCGGGGATTCTGCCGTCCCTGACCAGTGCCTGGGCGACACTTTCGTACTCGTGCCCGTTGTTGGCGGCGTAGCCGATTGTGGTCATCTTGCCGTCGGGCAGTTGGAGCTTGGCCGAGCCCTGCACGTGAGCGATATACGCTTCGAACGGATCGCTGAGCCAGGCCAGTTCATTGCCTCTGAGCATTAGCGAATTTTCGATGACGGATCGCGGCGGGTAGGAGGTGATTGTCCCATCGGGCATTTTTCGGCCGAGAATCTCGCCGGTCGGTCCTTTGACAAGATCGTCCGGTTGCTTGTACAACGGATATGCGAATTGCCCGGTGCGAGTGAGCGAGCCGTTGAAGATCGGCGTATAGTAGCCCGTAAACAGAACCGTGCCGTTATCATCGCAACCGATCGATATATAGACGTCGAACTTCCCTCGAATGGCCTGGTTCAATTGCGCGCCGCGCAGCCCGGAATCCAGAAGTTCGGCGAACGCATCCAGACTCTTCTGAGTCCGGCTGTGGGTGATTCCGCTGACAGGAAAGAACTGCCGGCTGGATGGCTTGTTCAGGTAACTCCGGCTGTTGTCTATGGCCGCTCGAAGGTCGGTCAGATTAAGACAGGCCATCGTAAAATCCGGAATTTCGAGAGGATTCGTTATCTTCCGCAGCGCGTACTGGCCGGGCGGCAGAGGCCTGTCATAAGATGTTTTGGTTTCTTCTTTCGTGGGAGTTCTGCAGCCGAAAGTAAAAGCGACGACGAATAACAATATCGAAAGCAAAATCCTTTTCTTCATTCTAATCTCCAAAAGCTCGAATTATATTCGTAGTTCATAGTCCGTAAGTAACGAACTATGAAGTCGAAGCATTTTACAGGATTTGAGAGCGGTTTTGCAATGAAATTTAATGCTTTAGCGAAGAGTTCGATTATCTTTGTCATCAAAGCGGCGGATTTGGTATAAATAAAGAACTCGAAAGCGAATGGGTGGTATTCTGCAGGCTGTGCATGATTTACAAAATAAAGTACGCCTAAAGATCCATACTCGTTCTAAATAGCCAAATAACGCTTGCATTACACGCCGGCTTAGGGCAGACTTTCCGTGTTGTATTACGCAAGGAGGCATTGATTATGGTCGACAGAAGTTTTTTCTTTGCCGGCGGAGGGACCGGGGGGCATATATATCCTGCCATCGCCGTGGCTCAGCAGATAGTCAAAATCGAACCCTCGGCGAAAGTACATTTCTTCTGCAGCACTCGCAGCATTGATCAGCATATTCTCGATCAGGCCGGCTTCGAATATACTGCTCTGCCGGCCGTCGGTTTTTCCGCTCGGCCCGCCGGATTAGTCAAATTCTGCAAATCTATGCTGAAAAGCTACAGGACGGCGGAAAAAGTGATCGGACCAAGTGATTCTGCCGTTGTTATAGGCTCCGGAGGTTTTGTTTCGACGCCGGTTTGCCTGGCCGCACATAAGCACAAAGTTCCAATCGCTTTATTGAATGTCGATATTGTGCCGGGCCGGGCGAACAAGATAAATGCTCGCTGGGCGGACGAGATTTTCGTGCAGTTCCCGGAGACAGAGCAATATTTTACCCAGCGGAAAAAGAAAGTCAGCGTTGCCGGCTGTCCGGTACGGAGCGGCTTTAAGAATCCTGTAGCCGACAGGGCAATAGAGCAGTTAGGCCTCGACCGGGATAAGAAAATTCTGCTGATAACCGGTGCTTCGAGCGGCTCGGAGAATATCAACAAAGCGGTATGTTCGCTGCTGGAAAAACTGGAAGCCTTCGCGGACGACTGGCAAATAGTTCATCTGGCGGGGCAGAATAATTACGAGAATGTCTATAGCCAATATAATAATGTAAAAATCAGCTACAAGGTTATAAGTTATTTCGATGATATGCCCGATTTGCTTGCCGCCGCGGACCTGGTAATCGGCAGAAGCGGGGCGGTCAGCGTGGCCGAATACGTTGCCGCTGAGGTTCCCAGTATCTGTATGCCCTACCCGTACCATAAGGACAAACATCAATATCTCAATGCGGGAAAGCTGGTCGAGGTAGGAGCGGCGATAATAGTCGATGACCTGCCCGATGAAAAAGACAGGTCCGAATGGCTCTGGGAAGAATTGGAAGAATTGATGAAAGACCAGGAAACAAGGCAGGTTATGGCGGAGAGATGCAAAATGATAAAGAATCCGGATGCCGACCGGAAAATTGCCGAACAGTTGCTGAAAATGACAGAAATCGCTTGACAAACAGATTTTGAATGAAGACAATTTATCTTTTGGCTTTTAATGAGGATGAAATACAAATCTTAAATGTTACAGAAAGAGGAAACGATGAATACAATCATTAGAACACGCCGGGCTTTTCTGAAACAGTCGATGTATGTTGGAGCCGCGGTTGTGGCGGCCGGTCCGTTAGGCAGGGTGTTGGCCCGAAGTTCGGCCGGGCCGGGCTCTAAGATGAAATTCGGACTTGTGACTTACCTTTGGGGTAGAGACTGGGATCTGCCGACACTGATCGCCAATTGCGAAAAGACCAAAGTGCTTGGCGTTGAATTACGGACCGAGCACGCCCACGGCGTCGAATCGAATCTCAACGCCCAGCAGCGCCGGGAAGTGAAGAAACGTTTTGATGACAGCCTCGTGACGCTATTGGGTCCGGGGACGAACTTCGCCTTTCATCACGCCGATGCATCGAGGCTTAGGAAAGACATTGAAGGAGCGAAAGAGTATATCAAGCTTTCTCGCGACTGCGGCGGCTCGGGCGTTAAAGTCAAGCCGAACGATCTACCCAGGAACGTCTCGCAGGAACAGACGATCGAGCAGATAGGCAAATCGCTCAATGAATTGGGCCGCTTCGGCGCCGACTACGGTCAGCAGATTCGCCTGGAAGTTCACGGAGCGTGCTCGCCGCCGCCGATCATTAAGAAGATCATGGACGTTGCCGACCATCCCAACGTCGGTGTCTGCTGGAACTGCAATGGACAGGATTTGCAGGGTGAGGGGCTGGAGTATAATTTCAACATGGTTAAGGACCGCTTCGGCGATACCGTTCACGTGCGCGAGCTGAATATCGGCGACTATCCTTATCAGAAGTTGATGAACCTGTTCGTGGCGATGGACTATAACGGCTGGATTCTTCTGGAAGCACGGACCAATCCCGACGACCGCGTCAAGGCCCTTGCCGAGCAGCGCCAGGTATTCGGGCAAATGGTTGCAAAGGCCCAGTCGGGCGGCGCACCGGGCCGGGGCGGCGTCAAGATTGACGATGTTGATAAAAAGCTAAGAGTCACGGTTAACGGCAAGCTTTTCACTGAGTACAACTACCAGGATGTGCCGCGTCCGTTCTTTTACCCGGTGATCGGGCCGACCGGCGTTCCGGTCAATCGACATTGGCCGATGAAGGATATAAACAAGGACGAAGCACAGGACCATGTGCATCACAAGAGCCTCTGGTTTACGCACGGCGAGGTCAACGGGCAGGATTTCTGGGGCGAAGGCAGCAGCAGGTCCGGCAACATCGTCCACGACAAATTCTTAAAGGTCAGCTCGGGCCGCCGGATGGGCGAGATTGTCGATACGAATAAGTGGGTGGCGAAGGACGGCAAAGTTGTTTGCACGGACATGCGGACGCACCGGTTCTACAACCAGCCGGACGGGCAGAGCATGGACATCGAGGTTACAATTCACGCCTCGGAAGGCAAGGTGGTTCTGGGTGATACCAAGGAAGGCTCGATGGCGATTCGCCTGGCCCCGACCATGCGGCTGAAAGGAAAGGTGGGCAAGGGCCATATCGTCAACAGCGAAGGCGACACGGACGGCAAGACCTGGGGCAAGCGGGCCGCCTGGTGCGATTACTATGGGCCGGTCGACGGCCAGGTGGTTGGCGTGGCGATATTCGACCACCCATCGAATCCGAAGCATCCGACCTGGTGGCACGTGCGTGATTACGGGCTGTTCGCGGCCAATCCGTTCGGCGTGCATTACTTCGAGAAAAAGCCCGCAGGAACCGGCGATATTACCATTCCGGCCGGAGAGAGTTTGACGTTTAAGTATCGCTTCTATTTCCATAAGGGCGATGAGAAGCAAGGCAAAGTGGCTCAGCAGTACCGCAGGTATGCCGCGGTAAAATGAGCCCAATCTATACCGGAAAAAACTTTTATGAAATATAGGAGAAGATTATGAGTAAGCTAAGTCGTAGAGATTTTATGAAAAGTTCGGTGGTTATTGGTGCCGGCCTGGCGCTGGCAGGACCCGCCTCGCGCGTGCTGGGGGCAAACGACGACGTTCGCATTGCGGTTATTGGCGTTGGAGGCCAGGGCGGTGGTCACATGAACTATTTCAGCAGGATTCCGGGCGTACGTCTCGTGGCCATCTGCGACGCCGATCGCGCTCACGTCGAGAACCGGGCCGCAGATTTCGAGAAAAAGAACGGCGTCAAGCTCAAGACTTATACGGACATGCGTGAGCTCCTGGATAGCAAGGAAATCGATGCCGTTACCTCCGCCACACCGAACCACTGGCACGCCCTCACCACGATCTGGGCCTGCCAGGCGGGCAAAGACGTCTACATTGAGAAGCCCGCCAGCCACGAGATTTGGGAAGGCCGCAAGATGGTCGAGGCCGCACGCAAATATAACCGAATCGTCCAGATCGGCATGCAGAAGCGCTCGTCCGAGGCCCATCCGGCCGCGTTCGAGTGGATTCGCGAGGGCCACATCGGCAAGATGAAATGGGTTCGCGGTTTCTGCTACAAGCGCCGTGGTCCCGGCAGCAATGGGATCGTCCACGGGACCAACGGACCCAATCCAGTCCCCGCCAGCGTGGACTATAACTTGTGGTGTGGTCCCGCCGACATGGTGCCGTTAAATCGAACGGACCTGCATTACGTTTGGCACTGGATGTGGAACTCGGGCAACGGCGACATCGGCAACCAGGGTCCCCATGAGATGGACATCGCTCGTTGGGCGTTGGGCGATCCGGGGCTGCCGACGCAGTGCTTTAGCATTGGCGGTCGATTCGGCGTCGGTGAGACCGACGATGTCGGCGAGACGGCCAATACGCAGATCGCGTTCTTCAATTACAAGCCGGTGCCGCTGATCTTCGAGGTCCGCGGTCTACCGGTCGCAAAAGGACGCAGAGACATGCCCAACTTCCGTGGCACGCGTGTCGGTGACTGCATTCAGTGTGAAGGCGGCTACTTCCCGTGTGATGACGGCGGTGGCTGGGTATTTGACAACGACGGCGAGAGGATCAAGCAGTTCTCCGGCCGTGGCGGCTCCGGGCACCATGAGAACTTCATCAAGGCCGTCCGCAGCCGCAAGCGCAGCGACCAGAATGCCGACATCGAGGTCGGACACCTCTCGGCCGCGCTGTGCCACATGGCTAATACCTCTCACCGGCTGGGCAAGAAGGCAACGGTCGATGAGATCAAGGCCGCCATCGGCGATAATGCCGAGATGATGGACTCCTTCAACAGGATGCTCGAGCATTTGGCCGCGAACGAGGTGAGCTTGGAGAAAGAGCCAATCACGCTCGGCCCGGTCCTGACGATGAACCCCCAGGCGGAACGGTACGTGGGTGAGAACAGCGACCTGGCCAACATGTTCATCAAGCGTAACTACCGCGAGCCGTTTATTGTGCCGGATAAAGTATAATGAAGTTTGCATTGTGCAATGAGATGTTCGAAGGCCGGCCGATGGCCGAGGTCTGCTCGACCGCCCGTAAGCTGGGCTATCACGGAATCGAGATAGCACCGTTTACTCTGGCAAAGTCGGCGGATGAAATTACCGCCGGGCAAAGAAAAGAGACGCGCAGCGCCATCGAAGACAACGGCCTTCAGACTGTCGGGCTTCACTGGCTTTTTGCCGGCCCGAGCGGTCTGCACATGACTACTACGGATAATCAAATCAGGGGCAGGACAAGAGATTACTTGTCCTGCCTGCTTGATTTGTGCAGCGACCTGGGCGGCAAAGTCTTGGTGCTCGGCTCGCCGAAGCAGCGGAGCATCGTCGAGCCGCAAACCAAGGAAGGCGCATGGCAGCGAGCCGTCGAACTGCTCAGCTCCGTGCTGGATCAGGCCGAACAATTGGGCCTGACCATTTGCCTTGAGCCGCTCTCGCCCGTGGAGACCGATTTTATCAACACGGTCGCAGAGGGCATGGAAATGGTCCGCCAAATCGATCATCCAAGCCTGAAGATTCATCTGGACGTCAAGGCGATGTGCTCGGAGCAGGCGCCCGTATCCGATATCATCCGTTCGGTGAGCGCCGATGATATCGGTCATTTTCACGTCAACGATGCCAACCTGTACGGCCCCGGCATGGGCGATGTGGATTACGCTCCCATTGCAGAGGCGATCAAAGATATCGGATGGGACAAGTGGCTCAGCGTCGAAGTCTTCAAATACGACCCCGACCCCGAAACCATCGCCCGCAAGAGCATCGAGTACCTGCAAAAATTCTGGCCGAACAACGTCTGACAAATCATATATCAAAGATTCAATTTGAAATTTCAAATTTGAGATCATTTTTTACATCATGCGGGCTTTGAGGAATTTCTTGGCGCGGTGGAATCGAGCGCGGGCCTTCTGGGGCGTCGTTCGTGTCAGTGTCGCGATCTCGGTGTAGGGCAATTGCTCGTAGTATCGAAGGCGAAGAATATCCTTGTGCTGCCGGCTGAGCTGCTCGACCACTTCGGAGAGCTGTTGAAGCCTCTCGGCGTGAATGGTCGCTTCCAGGAGGTTGCCGCCGTCTGCCCGGGCTTCGTATGACTGATTCCGGAGAAGTGAAGCCTTCCCGGATGACTGATGTCGGCGTCGTCTGAGATTATCCTGAAGCTTGCTCCAGGCGATACGAAACACCCACGGCCAGAATCTCCGCTTCTCCCGCAGGCAGGCGACTTGTCCGACCATGGTCAGCAGCGTTTCCTGCAGCACATCCTCGGTCAGATCATGATTGAGTGTAGTGCGGAATACGAACGGATATAGCCGCTCCCGAACGATGCCGGCCAGTCGTCCCATGCTGGACCGGCTGCCCGAGCGAGCCTCGGAAAGTAACTGTTGGATATTTTCGTTGTCCTCATTCATATACACTATCCTCACTCATAAAAAGGCAGGCAGTTTGTCGGAAGTAACGAAAAATTCCAATCCAAAGAGTTTTTATTGCCCCGCAACTTCCGCTCCTAATCACCAATCTCTGATTAACTAAACAACTGTTCGCTCTCCGAAATCGTCGTTGACCGCAGCGAACAATCAAAATTGGCTTTGTTTGGCTTTGTTTTTTCGCTGGCATCATCCGCCAAAATCTCCATAAACCCTTGTCATTATTGGCTTAGTGTCATTTCGTGCCGGAACAAATTGGCTTTGTTTTTTCAAACCCGTCTTCAACCCCCAGATAAATCTGGGGGCTAAATAAGATTGGCTCCATTCGACGCTGCTCAGGACAAGCTTGTTTGGCTTTGAATTGGCTTTGTTTTTTCGCCGACCCAAAGCATGGAATTCTCCATAATCACCTTTCATATAGATACTTACGCTCATTTCGGCCATTCGTAAATTGGCTTTGTTTTTTCAACTTAAGCTCAATTTTTCGTCGTTTTCTACTCTTTTTCACCTGTTTTTTTCATTATTTTGCCTTTTTTCGACCCGGCACCAGTGGTACGGGCAAAACTTTATTGTTTCGTACTGCGTTCTCCGTAAGTCCACAGGACACCTTACGGCGGAGTCCCGAGGACTGCGTGATTCTGAATTCTGTCTCCTGTATTCTCCATTCATTCTGTTACACATTATACGAACCGTAACACATAAAGGCGGGCAAATTTCAAATAAATCTCCGATACACGGCGTCTTTACTGCGTATCCTGGGTTTTATCCGGAAAGACCGGTTGCATTTCTTGTTGTGGTTTTTTTGCCTTCAATCCTGTATAATATATCTATACCTAATATAGCGTTATCAGATTGCTTCGTTTAATGGATTAAAACAGATGGCTGATGATCAGGATAAAATTGATGATCAATCAGATAAGAAGAAACCATTCTTCTCTGCATCATCTGAAGACGTAACCGAATCGTATGGCTGTTCCGGAGAGATGCTGGGCGGCCAGATCGGCCCATACAAGCTGCTTGGCATCCTGGGTGAAGGTGGCTACGGCATTGTATATTTGGCCGAGCAGCACGAGCCGATTAGGCGACGAGTGGCGCTTAAAATCATCAAGCCGGGCATGGACACGAAGCAAGTGATCGCCCGCTTCGAGGCCGAACGCCAGGCTCTGGCTCTTTTCGACCACCCGAATATCGCCCATGTTTACGAGGCCGGAACGACTAAGACAGGACGCCCATACTTTGTGATGGAGCATGTCAAAGGCATGCCCGTAACCGAGCATTGTGACCAGGAAAAGTCAGGTATCGAGGAGCGACTCAAGTTGTTTTTAGACATCTGCGATGCTATTCAATACGCTCACCAAAAAGGTATCATCCACCGCGACATTAAACCATCGAACATTCTTGTGTCCATTGATAGCAAGGGAGCAGTGCTTAAAGTCATTGATTTTGGAGTAGCTAAGGCCATCAGCCGACCCTTGACTGAACGAACACTATACACTGAGCAAGGCCAACTTATAGGCACACCCGAGTACATGAGTCCTGAGCAGGCTGAAATGACAACTCAAGACATAGATACCCGCTCGGATGTTTACTCACTCGGCGTAGTGCTTTACGAGCTGTTAACCGGCGTGCTGCCGTTCGATCCTGAGAAGCTTCGTGAAGCAGGAATTGATCGCTTACGGCAGATAATCCGAGAGGAGGAACCTAAGACGCCGAGCACGCGTCTCTCACATTTAGGTGAAAAGGCGATACAGATTGCCGCAAAACGCCGCACAGGGGCTGGAACATTAGCCAACTGTCTGCATAAGGAGCTCGAATGGATTCCAATGAAAGCGATGTGTAAAGATCGTGTACGACGCTATCGGTCTGTCTCCGAACTTGCTGATGACATTCAGAACTACCTCAATGGTAATCCATTAATCGCCGGACCTGAATCAGCGATGTACAAAGCCAGGAAATTCGTGCGAAGGCATTCAGGGACGGTCGCGGCAGCCACAGCAATTGTAGTGTTGTTGATCGTAGGTTTCATTGTAAGTACAACCCTGTATGTGCAGGCTGAGCAAGCCAGGAAAATTGCATCCGAACGCGCTGAATCACTGCGCCGCTCCAACTATGGAAACAGCATCGCACTTGCCGAAGCCGCCAATCGCATTGGTCAGAAAACTCGAGTCGATCAACTATTGGCTTTATGCCCAGAGGACCTTCGGGGTTGGGAATGGGATTGGCTTTCATATATTTCGGATGAAGCAGAGACGACATTTAAACCTCGGCCCAAAGCCGTTCCAGGGAACACCTCCTCTGTTTGCGTGAGCCCAGATGGCAGGCGAGTGTACGCAGGTGGCAGTGGCAGATTCATAGCCTGGGATATGAATGATAACTCTGTTATGACCTTCCAATATGAGGATTGGATTTCTTCAGTGGCATTAGATCCAGAAGGGAAGAGACTCGTCATGACAACAACAGGTGGGACCATTCAGCTTTGGGACGTTACGACCGGAGAGCGATTGATCACACTGTCAAAAGGAGTCGGGCCTTGGCCGGCTTTCGATGATTATTCGAGAAGCGTCTACTCTGCTGTTTTCAATCCAGACGGCAAACGTATCGTCTCTGGAGGTACTGATAGTAATGTAAGAATCTGGGATGCTACAACCGGGACTGCTATTATGACTCTCCGGGGACATAAAGGTCCGCTTAGGGAGGTTGCCTATAGTACAGACGGAAGTCGAATACTATCCGCCAGTGAGGACACGACAGTCAAGGTCTGGGATGCGGCAACCGGTGATGAACTAATGACTCTTAGAGGACATACGGATGGGATTCAGTCTGCCGCCTTTAGTCCCGACAATACAAGAATAGTCTCTGGAAGTAAGGACAAGACTGTCAGGATTTGGGACAGCACAACAGGCGATAAACTGGAGATTCTACAGGGGCACGCAGGTCCGGTATTATCTGTCGCCTTCAGTCCGGATGGTAAGATAATAGCTTCTGGAAGTGATAGGATTATCAAGGTCTGGGATGCCGTACGGGGACTAGAGATAGAGACGCTTGTCGGGCATAAAGGGAGTGTCACGTCAGTAGTCTTTAGCCCGGATGGGAGACGTATCATTTCAGGCAGTAATGATAGGTCGCTCAAAGTGTGGAATCCGACTGTCAACCGAGAATATACTATCCTCTACGGACACACCGGAGAGATAACATCAGTTTCATTTAGTCCAAATGGAAAGAGGCTTGTGTCAGGCAGCAAGGATGGCCTGATCAAGATATGGGATACTGCAAGTGCATGCGAAACAATGACACTATACGGACATGAAGACGCTGTATATGGCGTTTCGTTTAGCCCAGATGGCACAAGAATAGTCTCTGCAAGTGCCGACCACCAGATGAAGTTGTGGGATGCTATCACTGGCAGCGAAGTGCTAACGCTTTTAGGGCATGTCGGCAGTGTATATTGCGTGGCTTTCAGTCCGGACGGCAAGAGAGTAATCTCGGGAAGCAAGGACAAGTCCGCCAAGATCTGGGATGCTGTAACTGGAGCATTGCTCATGAACCTGATTGGACATTCAGACAGCATTTTATCAGTTGCTTTTAGCCCTGCTGGTGATCGTATTGTCTCTGGTGGACTGGATGGACAGGCCAAGATATGGGATAGTGTCAGCGGTGCAGAGTTGGCTTCAATCCACGCATGTGAGGCGGCCATCTCGTCTGTATTGTTCTTACTGGATGGCCAACATATTGTTACAGGAGAGAGCTATCACGGAGGGAAGAATCTCAAGGGTAAACATATAAGCATCTGGAATGTGTCCAGAGAAGAAGAGGTCGTGACATATGAAGCGGCATCCAACGTATATTCTGTTGTGTGTACCCCTTATGGCAAGCGGATATTGGCAGCAAATTGGGATAGTTTGATACTATTGGATGCAATTACTGGAGAAGAAAATCTTGTACTGCCATTACCTGTGGGAGCCGTCAGTTCGGTGGCCGTAAGCACAAGTGGTAAAAAAATTGCCATGGGTAGTCTGAATAGCAGCATCGTCCTCCTGGAATCTGAAGCACCGAAGGATGGTTACGAACCACGCATCAATGCCGAATCCGCCCGGAAACTTGTAGAGCGGCTGCACAAAGAATGCGGGTCTTACAAAGAGGTCTTGGAAAAGCTTGAGGCCGACACGTCACTTGATGTGTCTATACGCAAGTTCGGGCTCCAGATTGCCAGATCCAGGTTGGGAGAAGACACCAGAAAACTCGCAGAATAGCATCAACACGTGTTGAACGAATATGTGTCCAACTTGTAGGAGATAATCATTCTGTGAAATGCTGCTAAGCGAAGCAAGTCTATTCGCCCGGACTGTCGGCCACCTTCGCTATTCTTATGCAATGTTTTTGTGCCTCATGAAAAAGGCCTTTGATCTCTTCAAGAACCCAGCCTTTCTCTATGAATGACGAGAAGAATTGCTTAATATCCTTATAGGAGTGTTGTGTGATCTTCTCATTGTGAAAGACTAGTGCACTCGCAATGGCGGCGTAATAGACAACCAGAAAAACATCGCTTTCAGTTTCAGAAGACGTGGACGTTCCTGAATCTTTAGCGTACTGCTTGATTTTTTTGATTGTAGCGATGTCGGTCGTGGGATCCCGGAGCAAATCCCCTATAGGTAGTCCCGCTAATGACTGCAGTCCGGAAGATAAACCTCTCATGACGTCTGGCAGCGAATTGACAACTGATGGATCTACGGGCAATGTGCGAGTGAGAACATCATAGAGCATGTCTGCTTTCTGCTCAACTTTGTCAGTACTCAGCTCACGTGGCTTAGAGCCAAGACCAAGGCTCAACAGCCGCGACTTCTGGTTCTGACTCAAATCTAATTTTTGCGATTCATTATCCATGCGCCCATCTGCTCCTCAGGCAAATGCCCAGCTATAATACCGAGTCTCCCTGAGAATATTTTGCTGGATCGAGAGTTCATCTATAAATATATACACATATATTCTTAAGATCTTGGCGACGGCTGGGAAAAAATATTTATGAAATCAGCAATTTCCCCATCGACTTGTTCATCCGAGTCTACGAGTGGAATCAAGTGATTCCGCAAAATTGCACGAAAGCGTTCTTTGATATTGGATATCATGTTATAAGCCTTTGAAGAATCCTCGATCCCATACTTGACGCCTATATCAGCCAGTCGGATGTTGTCGGCCTCTACATCCGGCTCCAGGAGCCATTCATGGAACAACCTCCAATGTACGATTTTTCCTTTACGATGGCATTCGGCTTCCAGCTCCTTCAGGACTTCCTGCAGCAATTCATCCGCCCAGGCACGGTTAAATTCAGTCTCCGGATCACCACTCTTTGTTGGCTTTTCAATTTTTTCATCCAGTCCTTGTTGTGATCTCCTTCCTCTATGGATGATAATGGCATAGTTCCTCACTGCTGTAAGGAGGAAATTTCGGAGTCTGCCACGTGTCCTGTCCGCTTTTTGAATGAGTTCCTGACCGAGAACCTTGTCCGTAAAGAATCCCTGGACCAGATCCTTGGCCTCTTCATTGCCGAATCCTCTTCCCCTGAGATAGGCATAGAGCGGCTTCCAATACTTTTCGTACAATTCAGAATAAACATTTTCTCGCCGCAGAGGACTCAGAATTTTCGTCCATTCGGTAGCTGGAAACTGATAGTTCTTTCCTCCCATAGAGGTATGACCGTTGAAATTCGTCATGCTTTCGCTCCACAGAATCAAGCTTTTTGGCCCTCGGTTTCGTTAGCCCTTCGAATTAGATCCGAGTTCCAACCTCCTGTTCTATATATCATCTTAGAAAAAAGAAGTTGAATTGGCAATTATATTTTGATCGCTCGCCAAGATTTGCCTCTTTTCTGTGTAGTTATATGTGAAGTGGATGCCAGAAGCATCTGAAAAGATGATTTCAGTAGGCAAACGAAAAAAATGTGAAAAACAGAACAGTTTTTGAGAGGATCAGAAAATGGAACTGTACAAAACATTCAGAGTCAAAGCGATTTTAACTGGACTTGTATGCAGCCTTCTCGTCGGATACGGCAGATTGGCAAATGCAGAGTCCATCTATAACAATTCTCTTAACCGGGACAGTGATCCAGTTGTCATCACGGGCAACAGACTTCGTACTCTAAATAAGGCTCAGATTGACAATATAGTGGGATTTCGCTACCATGATGGTTGGGAGCAAATACCGATTCAGATCGATGAGCGAAAATATGAAGACCTCGGAGTAATTTACGATAATCCACCTGTGGGCCAAGTTATCATGGTCTATACTGATCCAAATACACATGTTGGGCCGGATACTCATCCTGGTCTTGACGCGGATGATGAACTTGTGTTTATGGCAAAGGATGCCGGCAATCTTGCTCCATTGACTGGGGATTTTCCTGTTGGAGTATTGGAAGAAAATTGCATTGAGGTAAAAATTAACGATCCTTTGGATGGTACCGTTGGTTATGTTTATTTATTTGAAAGCGATGGTTCGCTGGCTCAAGCTGCAGGTAAAGACTACGTTACCTACGACCTTAGACTGTCAAGAGGTTCATATATCCCCTATTATAATAAAGGAAACGGTTACAATCCAGAAGACTCTGAAATCAATACAAATGCTTATCGTACACATTTTTCTGATCGTTGGATCAGAGATGAATTACAGATATTAACAGGATCCGCTACCGGTGAAGATATTCTGGACAGGCACAAGATAGGGAGGGATCCTGGGGATTGCAGTCGGAATGAGAACACGGCCAGCGAAGGGAGAGGGGCATTTGTGACCAACAAAGATGGCTGCATCCGAGCTATTCGTTCCTATATGGGCTTTAACAGCGCTCGTTATATACAACGCGAACATATATTCTACGAACAACAACAAAAGATTGGCACCTATATTCGAGCTCATGACACTGTTGGGGGTATTCGGGATTTATATGATTACACTCCCGATGCCAATGGTATGCTCTACTTTAATGACTTGAATCTAAATGGTGTTTGGATTGACGGAATCCCAGAAGAAATGAATCATGGACATATTAACTGGGAAATGGTTACCGGAGTACAGGGGACGATCGTTATGTGCCATTTCTTAGAAACCGATATTCCCAACTTTAAAACGTCTTCTTTCTACGGTGATGATGCAGATCCAGATTTGATCCAATGCACTGGAGATCAATATCAGTATGGTACTAGTGGATTGGCCTTTGACCCGATACCTTTCACAGATCCTGTACTCTATCCGAGCTATTATAACAGCCTTGCCTTCTATAAAACCGACTACTATGAATCGCCGGACCAAACTGTAGATACAGCGATCATGTACTACGAATATGCTGTTACACCTTTGGATGTGAAGGCTATAGCACTAACTCCTCCAGCACCCGTACTTGTCGATGATGATGCTGTCAACGACCCGGCCAGTGTTGATCCTACTATAAGCGACCCCCATGAGGATGGCTCGCCTGAACATCCCTTCGACACCATACAGGAAGCCATCGACTATGCCAACGACGGAGAGACTGTGATTGTTTTGACTGGGACATACATAGGTGATGGTAACCGTGACTTGGACTTTAAAGACAAAGCTATCACAGTTAGAAGCACAAGCCCGGACGACTCCAGAGTCGTGGCCGGGACAGTAATAGACTGTAATGGCACAATCGGTGAGCCGCACAGAGGATTCGAGTTCCGTAATGGCGAGACTGAGTTATCAATACTGGCTGGCTTCACAATCACCAATGGCACTGCTGCAGAGGGAGCAGGCATCTATTGCGGATATGGTAGTAGTCCTACAATTTCAAACTGCGTATTCACAGGCAATTCAGCGATTTATCAGATGCCAAGAAGACAAATCGGTTACGGCGGCGGTATTTTTTGTCAGGGCAGCAATCCCGCAATCACCAACTGTACCTTCAACGGTAACTCAGCAAGAAATCATGGGGGCGGAATATATTGCCAGTATAGCAATCCCAGAATGATCAACTGCACCTTTAATGACAACTCAGCCGTAGACTATGGAGGTGGTATATATGGCGAAAACAGCAGCCCTACACTGACCAATTGCATCCTCTGGGGTAATACGCCAGAGGAAATACACAGTGACCAAGTAGTGGTAGCTTACAGTGATATTCAAGGTGGCTTTGTCGGGGAAGGTAACATGGACGTTGATCCTCTATTCGCAGATCCGGAGAACGGGGACTATCATTTGAAATCGCAAGCTGGCAGATATGATCCACACACCCAAACGTGGATTGTTGATGATGTCACAAGCCTGTGCATTGATGCAGGAGATCCAACGAGCCCGATTGGTTTAGAGCCATTACCCAATGGCGCTATCGTGAATATGGGAGCTTACGGTGGAACATCTGAAGCAAGTAAGTCTCTCAGCGATGGTTCATAGTATGGCTGGTCTCAAAGGTTATTCCCTGAGACCAATCATCAATCGGACTCGGCTGTTAAAAGAATAGAAGTACTGCTATCGGAAAGGAGGTTAATTTGCACTTGGGCAGGTACAAACCAGAAATTCGGCTGGATATGTAAGCCAGCCAGCACAAAATATGTATCTTGAAAGGAGAATAGGACCAATGAAAACTAACAAACATTACAGAGAGGCGAGACTATTTTGCATTTTTGCAACTGTCGCGCTTATTGTTGGACCCATGGCAACCATTGTCAATGCGACCGAGCCGATTCCTTTTTCTGATCATGGATCAGGAACAACTACTAAGTTATTCGCCGGCGGGGCTGTGTGGCAGCTCAACTGGGGACAAGGGCCCTGGACGTGGTCGACCATTACCGGTGAACCCCTGCTGGATTCGAATGTTTCTGCTGTCTTGGATCTCCTTACCACTGCGGCGGCGGATGTCAGTGCCGATCTCGTTGCAACGCTGCCGATCGCAGGTACGCTGACTTTGACTGCCCACGATGAGCATTTTCCTGATGTGACTACTGGCACGATGGTCCTGAGCGGCGCGGGTATAAATGTGATCGACATAAATGCGTCACGCGTCATTGTTGATGAGGGTTCCGGCATGTTCCTGGCTCCATTCCACCCACCAAGTCCCAAGGTCACACTGGCTCTGGAAGAAGCGACCGGAGTGTTCGGGCACATTACCCAAGTTGAACCCTGGGACTTGTCCCTGGCTGGCTCGTATGCAATCCCTCTGATTCCCGGACTTGAACTCCAGGACAACATCTTCACAGCTCTTGGTGGAAACGTGGCACTCATAGGCGGCATTTGTGAGTTTACGCTTTCTGGTTTGTACACTCCAAATCAGGCCAAACTGCCTATAGACTTCTGTCAATACGGCACGGGATCCACTGAGAAGCTGGCTCCCGACGGTGGCGGATGGAATCAGCAGTGGGGACTTGGTCCCTGGGATTGGCTCACTTGCACGGCTGAAACGAATGCCCAATTCCTGAATGAGAACGTAACAGGTAACCTGACAACGCAAGTTACAGGACTACCGAATATCAGCGAGGACTTGATTTTGCATATACCGCTGGCAGGTCAACAGATCATGACCGAACATGCAGCAGGCAACCCTGATGAGGTGATCGGCCAAATAACTTGTGACGTTATTGCGATGTTTGTTGCTGACATGAACGCTCAGAGGGCTACAATAAATGAAGCGGAAGGCACGATTACCGTTGCGTTCGGGGCATCTGTCGAGGAAGGTCCGGACGGCCTGATAACGGTTACAGAGGCGACCGGTAGTCTCGCAGACATCAGACAAGTGAGCCCATGGGAATGGCATGTTAACGGCACGATGCAGGTCGCCAGGGTACCGGAGCTGTCGGTGCAGGACAACTTGCTGGCAGCCCTTCAACAAGCCGAGTTGTTGCTCGGAGCGGAAGAGGAGTTCGCGCTGTCCGGCTCATATTATCGCAGTCCGCCAGAAGAGTAGTCGTATTGGACGATTAACAAGAATAAAGGACCTGATGTTGTGGTGAAAGGATGAGGGTGAGTAAGATTGTCTTATTTGTCTTTTCAAGCTTTTACCCCCAAGATAACTTGTTTTTTTTCAGTACAAGCCCAGAGTTGGAGGGTGCACGGAAAGGAGGTTAATTAGGTCGCTTGCGAAACAACAATCTGGTTAAAAAGCTTTTTGGCGCTAAATATTAATATTCACAATTTTTTGGAGGATAGAACGATGAACAAGATGACATTAATTTTAATGCCAATATTAATTACCCTTATCGTAGCGCCAGTCAATGCAGAGTTAATGCAGTATTCCTTGAGTGTCGACGACTACGGCGATTTGTGGATTGACGGCGTACTCGAAGCGCACTACGATGCCCACCCACAGGGGAGCGACTCGACGGATGTGCTTGATCTCAGTCCCGGCTGGCATGACATAGAAATTCTCATCAAGAATCGTTGGGGATCATCGACTGTAGGGCTTTTCACTTTCGATCAAGGTGTCAATACGGGAATTGTGCCACTTGAAGATCTTCGATCCTTAGATGCACAAGGCCAGTGGGTTAGTGGTCTTACAGCCGAATACTACACGTTAGGCGGGACGATGCCTTACAAAACAGTATATGGAGAAGGACCAATACACCATACAAGCGGTGGCGACACAGGTTATCGCCCCGGGTTTTATCAAGGCGTAAGTGGCCCGATTTGGGTAGGCTTATGGGACACGTTTGAGGAGAGACTCTCTGGGCAAATTAACGTAGTTCCTGTTCCCGGTGCTGTTCTGCTTGGCATGCTCGGCTTGAGTTTAGCTGGAGTGAAATTGCGTAAATTTGCGTGAGAGCCCAGCATAAGACTGGTACAATATAAAATCAGATTCACGTGTTAAACAGGGCTGTGAGCAGATGATTGCAGCCCTGTTTTCTTTTTTGATTGTTCAATTGTCGGGGCTTTGTATTACGAGAACCGCCGGTGAAAACGCCCGGTTAACGGCCGAAGGAACCGAGAACAGCCCGATAGAATTTACGGCATGGAACAAAGATGTGGGCTGGACCGGATTGCGATTTATAGATTCGGGCAGCGACGACATTCTGAGTCATTGCTCCATTAGTTTCTCGAAGAAAGACGCCGGTTTCATAACAGACTATGATTCCTCCTCCGATGAGAGCAGTTGTGGAGGCGCGATATACTGCTATTACACGGATCTGACCATTACGAATTGTAAAATCACCAATAATACAGGAGACAAAGGCGGAGCAATCTACTGCGACGAAAGCTATCCGGTAATCAGCAATACCTTGATAGTGAACAATGCTTCGCTGGGGGGAGATCCTCAGTGCGGTGGGATATGCATAGGAGATTGGGGCGAGCTTGAAATACTGAACTGCACCATAGTAAACAATTCGCCCGGCGGCATTTTCACACAATCAGGGGAAGGTGTAGACGTAACAAACACGATAGTATGGGGCAATGAGAGGTACCAGATACAAACGGTAGAGTCAATAGCGACGGTATCGTTTTGTGACATCCAGGACGGCTATGACGGCCAGGGCAATATAGACGCCGATCCCTGCTTTTTTGATCCGAGCATGGGTCTCGGGACTCAGTATGATGGACTGGCGGCCAATTGGATGCTGCAAAGTTGCTCGCCGTGCATAAACTCAGGAAAACAAATAAGCCTTGCTGAAACGGACCTGGCGGGCAATACGAGGATTTACAGCGACATCATCGATATCGGCGCTTACGAGAATCAGTCGGATCTGCCTCTGATTACAATCGCTCCTTCAGTCACGGGCGATGCGGGTTTCGTACTTCTTGATGCAGATTCGAGCATCTCCTTCGATATTGTCAACACCGGCATGATGGACTTCAACATAGAAAGCCTGAGTATTCCGGATGTGAACAGTGTCTTTTCGATTGTTACTCCCATTGACGACCATCTGCTGGCACCGGGCGATTCGGTAACTTTAGAAATTGGATTCAATCCCGTAGAGGAGAAGATATATACCGATACTCTCGAGATTCATTCGAGCTGCAGCAATGCCCCGGTTAAATCTGTTGCTCTACGTGGCGTCGGAGTCACGGGAACGATCATTTCCGAAGGCGAGGTCAGCGGCACCTGGACGAAAGCCGGGAGTCCCTATACAGTCACGGGAGATATCGAAGTTGCCAAATGGCGAAGATTGACCATCGAGCCGGGAGCGGTTGTCAAATTCGCCGGTCATTTCAAATTTACGGTAGGCTACAGGGCGACTTTAAGTGCACTCGGTACAGAAGAGAAAAACATAGTATTTACATCGATAGATACTGACGAGGGATGGTTCGGCCTGCGTTTCGTCAGTAGCGGCATCGAAGACACGCTGGAATATTGCACGATCGAATACTCAAAGAAACCACGCTCCGGAGGAGGAGCCGGTTATGAGAGCATTATGGGCGGAGCAATTCTCTGCCGCAGTTCATGGGAAACCTTATCGGAATACCTCGTTCCTTCCAGCCCAACGATTGACCATTGTTTAATCGCTAACAATCATGCTGAATACGGCGGCGGGATAATGTTAACGGATGATTCGGAGGCGGTGATCATTAATAACCGCATTGTGGATAATTCAGCCGACATCTTAGGCGCCGGTATATTCATCTACTACTACGGTGGAGGTATGATCGCTAATAATATCATTGCCCACAACTCTTCAGGCGTCGTCGGCGGGGGCATCATGAACTTGATGGGATATCCTTCGATCATCAATAATACAATCGTTCAGAACAGGCCCAGCGGGCTGCACCTTGATGTAACGCCGTTCTATCCATGGGAACCGGAGTACGGACTGAATGTTTCTAACAACATCATCTGGCAGAACGAAATATATCTGGAGGAGGATGTCCCGCCCGAAGAGTATGACATTCGCTTTAACGACATTCAGGGCAGCTGGGAAGGAGACGGCAATATCGACGTCGACCCGTTGTTTGCAGATTCCGAGAACAGGGATTACCATCTTGTCTCTGAAGCCGGGCGATGGGACCCGGTGAGCAACAACTGGGTATTTGACGAGATTACCAGCCCCTGTATTGACGCCGGGGATCCGGGAAGCTCCATCAGCGATGAGCCGGCTTCCAACGGTGACCGCATCAACATGGGTGCTTTCGGCGGCACGCCGGAGGCGAGTAAGTCTTTATAAATTGCGGACAGTGCCGTTACCTTGAATAAAATGATATGCCGCTAATGAAGACTTGTCGATAGATAGCAAAGAGAAAATATGCCGCTCGAAGCTATTTAAGCATTGTATTTACCTCTAAATTGGTGCGGAACTGCACTAAATGCCTTCCAAAACTTCCTGAGAACAACGATTCTCAGTTCTATGCTGTCGGCATAAAAGCTTTGGCAAAGCAAGCAATTAGCTGGACTTAACGCAGATAAACAGCACATATAAAATGTAAAAGAGGAAACGTGATTGACTATGAGCTGGTCGGTAGGTAAAATGCCGCTTTGGTACGAAGAAAGCAAACGTTTAAATATATAATCTAAATTATGGGATTGCTACAAAGCGGCAATTACCTAGTGCCCGCGGAGCGGGGACTCTTCTCTATTTTTACTTTTTGCTCTGGGGTATTTTGGGCTTATAAATATAGGAAGGAAGCCGATTATGGCAGGTGAAGAAAGACGCCAGACAGCAAAACCGGCAGGTTCCGTGCGTAATAAGCCGGATGCTTCCGGTACGCTTGCGACGATGCGGAGTATGCCGGAATCGCTGGCCGCTGAGGCAGCGGTGTTAGGCTCGATGCTGATTGATCCGGAATGTATCGGGGATGTCGTCGAGCTGGTGGAACGAGACGCCTTTTACCGCATCGAGCATCGCCACATATTCGAGGCGTTAATTACGCTTTATGAAAAAAACAAGGGCATCGGGATCGATGCTGTTCTGCTACGCGATGAGCTTGTCAAGCGCGACAGTCTTGAAGAAGTAGGCGGCGTCGAGTATATCGCGAAAATTTTGGATTCTGTACCTTCGTCGGCAAATGTCGCATATTATTCGAAGATCGTCAAAGACAAGATGCTGCTGCGTGAGCTTATTTCCACCACCGGCGCGATCCTTGAAAATGCATATAACCAGACCGGCGAACCCCACGAGGCGCTTGACGATGCCGAACAGAGGATATTTGCCATTACGGATAGAAATATCAGCGGCAGTGCCATGGCGCTCAAGGATTTGGTCGTTCGCTCTTTCGAGCTGATCGAGAGTCGTCAGGGCAGTCACGTAACGGGATTAAGCACCGGTTATTATGAGCTTGACGATTTGACCTGCGGCCTGCAAAACGGCGAGATGATTATCGTCGCCGGCAGGCCCAGCATGGGAAAGACCAGCCTCGCTTTAAATATCACAGAGCATCTCGGGCTCATTGAAAAGGTCCCGATTGCGATATTCTCATTGGAGATGGGCAGGCAGCAATTAGCTGAAAGGTTCTTGTGCAGCATTAGCGAAATCGACAGCCAAAAGGTCAGAAGAGGCCTGCTGAGCGATGAGCATTACAAGAAGCTGGCTGATGCCTGCGCGGAACTGTCCGAAGCACCTATTTATATCGATGATACTTCGACGCTGACGCCGCTTGAGCTTCGCGCCAAGGCAAGACGGCTCAAGAGCCGCCACAATATACAATGTCTAATGGTGGATTATTTGCAGTTAATGAATCTCGGCTCGGGACGGATTGAATCTCGCCAGCAGGAAATCACTACGATTTCAAGATATCTCAAAGCCTTAGCCAGGGAGCTGAATATTCCGGTTATGGTTTTGAGCCAGTTGAATCGCTCTCCGGAGGGTCGAGAGGGACACAGACCGAGAATGAGCGATCTGCGGGAGAGCGGCAGTATCGAGCAGGACGCAGACGTTGTGATGCTTCTGCACCGCGAAGATTATTACCATCGTGGACAGGATGATTACGAGCAGGATAATACGGCTGAATTAATCATCGCCAAGCAGCGAAACGGGCCAACGGGAACTGTTAAACTAACTTTCAGGGAAAAAATTACACGGTTCGAGAACGCCGCCCGGGCAGGAGAACAAGTGGCACCATTTTAGACTGAGGAGAAGTAATTCGTGCATGGTCATTCTATTCACGATACGCAAAACATGAGATACAAAATACGAAACATCATTCTGATGGTTTTCATATCAACGATGCTTATGAGTTCTGCCGTCCCAGGGGCTTCTGCCGCAGGCGTTGAGCAAAACAATCAAACAAATGAAACTGCCGTGACCAATGGAGGCAGAGGCGTAATCAAATCAATAGAATTTGAGAACAATCGCAAATACAAAGACAAGACTTTGCGGAAGAAGCTGGACTTCGAGGTGGGCAACTACATCGATCCGATTCTCGCTGAGTCCGGCAGAAGAATCATCACGGAATTTTACAGAAAAAAAGGATTCCCATATACTGAAGTGACGCTGAATAGAAAGAAGCTGTCCGAAGGCAAAATCATCTACACGGTTTTCGAAGGCCTGCGGATGAAAATTAAATCCATAAAGTTCAAGGGTAACCAGGCCATCAAGAAAAGCGACCTTAAAAATGCCATTAAAACCAAGACCAGGAGCTGGCTGCTCTGGCCGGTCTACTACACTGAGGAGAAAATCGCTGCAGATGTGGAAAAGCTGCGAAGTCTTTATTACGAAAGGGGATTTCTGAACCACCGCATCGCCGTGCAGGGCCAGAATCATATCACATTCATCATTGAGGAAGGGCCGCTGTATAAAGTCAGAAACTTCACACTCAAGGGGAATACACAATTCGATAACGAGACGCTGCTGGCAGATCTACAATTAGAAACAGGTCAAACCTATTATCAAAATAAAGCCCAGGCACACACCAGGCGTATTCTCAAGATTTATCGCGAGGATGGGTATGTGGATGCAGAGGTCCAGCAGCATCTCCGGTTTGTTCCGGAGGTAAACTTTGTGGACATCGAGTTCAAAATTACCGAGGGCAGGCAGTTCAGGATCGGTAAGATTGAAATCACAGGTAACGAAAATGTCCATGATAAGGTCATTCGGCGGATTCTGGACGAGTATGATTTTTCTCCGGGTGAATTGTACAACGCTAATATCGCTCCCAAACAGGGCAGTGGCCAATTAGAACGATATGTCCAAATGTCGACAATGTCTGAGGAGGCGATGATCAGACCAACCCCGCCGGCCGAGGGAGCCCCGGACCAAAGAGATGCTGTGGTAGACATCAAAGAAGGCCTGACGGGTATGTGGAATCCGGGTGTCGCCGTGGGCAGCGATAGCGGTGTCATTGGCCAGTTGATTTGGCAGCAACGTAATTTCGATGTTCAGGATTGGCCCGAAAGCTTCGAAGAGTTCATCACCATGCGGGCATTCAAAGGTGCCGGCCAGAGCCTGAGAGTTGCGCTTGAGCCGGGAACCCATGTGAGCTACTATTCTGTAACATTTACGGAACCTTACTTCCAGGACAAACCGACATCACTCGATGTAGTTGGTTCAAGCTTCGAACGGTGGAGAGACAGCCACGACGAAAAAAGGAAAAAAGCATATTTCGGATTCGAGCAGCGGCTTAAAAACCGCTGGCGACCGAGTTTCGGCTTTAGAGCTGAGAACGTCGAGGTCGACGACCTCGATTTCGATGCGCCTCAGGAAATCATCGATATCGAAGGGTATAATCTGCTCTTAGGGGCAAGGCTTGGCATCGGCAGAGATATGAGGAACGATCGATATACACCAAGTGATGGTTATCGCTTCGATGTCGGCTACGAACAGGTTACCGGTGAATATGACTTCGGAATATTGAAAGGCACCACCGTCGGATATAGAACGCTTTATGAGGACTTGCTCCAGCGAAGAACCGTCCTGGCACTGAAACTGCTCGCTGCCACAACCGTATCCGATGCGCCTCCTTTCGAAAAGTTTTACGCCGGCGGTACGGGCACTTACGGCATCAGGGGTTTCGAGTACAGGGGTGTAAGCACAAGAGGCCTGCAGACACATGTTACCAACCCTGTGCGAAAAGACCCGATAGGCAGTGACTGGATATTCCTGGCCAATTCCGAGATAACCGTGCCCTTAATCGGCGAGAACATTGGTGCGTTGTTTTTCCTGGACAGCGGAACAATCGATACCGGCAGGTACCGCGCCTCGATTGGGGCGGGCATAGAAATATCGATACCTCAACTGCTCGGCACACGCGTGCCGATGAGATTCGAGTTCGCAACGCCGCTTATGAAAGACGAAGAAGACGAGAGACAGGTCTTCAGTTTCTATATGGGAAGACTTTATTAAAATTGATTTTCGAACTGTCAATAAGAGCCTAAATCGAGAAAGGAAAATTTTTATGAAGATTAAAACGGCAATTTTGGTTTGCTTGATGGGCGTGGTGGTTTTGTTATTTGTCCATGAATACAGCATGGCACAGATGAAGACTAATGATACGAACCTCCCGATCGGCATTGTCGATGTCAGGCGTGCGTTGCGTGAATGTAAGGCAACAGCAAAATACAGGGAAAGAACGAATGCTGAAAACAGTAAAATGGATGCGGAGGAGGAGCAGCTCTCCAGAGAGATCCAGGCACTGGCCGCCGGGCTAAGAGCCCTAAAACAGGGCACCAGTGACCATCTGGCGCAATATAAGGAGTTCCTGCAAAAACAGGCCGACCTTAAGACTTTGCAGGAATTCAATCCCCAGCAGAAAGCATTAAAACATCAACAATGGACACAAGAACTCTATAAAGAGATCCTGCGTATAACCAAAGTGCTGGCCGCTGATAAGGGATTGCCCCTGGTCCTTGCGAGCGATGAACCTGAATTTCCTATTCAACGGTACGAGGAGCTTGCTATGACTCTCAGTACCCATAAAGTATTATATAGCAACGGATGTTTGGATCTAACCGTTGAAGTCATCGGCGAGCTGGATAAAGAAGAATCGAAATTCATTAATTAAATAGTGGAGCAAAGAATGTCCGTCACTGACGGTCTCGATACTTTTTAGTCATAAGACTCAGGTTTGCCGTATGGTTTCTATGCCACAAATCCGTATCCATATGACGCACTTTACTGTTTGATTTAAAATGAAATTAACGATTGAACAATTAGCCAAGCAGCTCGGCGCCGAACTAACCGGTGACGCCAATGCGATCGGCAGACAGATCATCGCTGTGTGCCCGATTAATACAGCGGACGAAAATGAAGTTACCTTCGTCACAGATGATAAACATAAAGCCTCGCTCATCCAGTCGCATGCAGGCGCGGTCATTGTCTCGGCACGTATCGAAGGCCTGGACAAGCCGCAATTGATCGTGAAAAATGTTAATGCCGCTCTCATAGAAACCTTGAAAATTTTCGCACCCGGACTCAAGACCGCAACTGAAGGTATTGATCCGACCGCTAAAGTCGCCGACACTGTTAAGATAGCCAAAGGCGTGTATGTCGGCGCGAATGTGGTACTTGACGAAGGTGTCGAAATCGGACAAAACAGCATCATCGGCAGCGGATGCAAAATAGGCGAGAATTCAAAGCTGGGTGAGCATTCTCGTCTCGACAGCAACGTCGTCATTTACCACAACTGCTGCATAGGCAACAACGTCATCGTTCAGGCAAACAGCACGATCGGCTCAACCGGCTTTGGATATTCATTCATCGACGGTGCTCATAGACTCATTCCGCACAACGGCGGCGTTATCATCGAAGACTTTGTCGAGATAGGAGCCAATTGCTGTGTTGACAGGGCCAAGTTCGGAAATACCATAATCGGTGCCGGGACAAAGATCGACAATCTCGTACAAATCGCTCATAACGTGGTCATCGGCAAATGCTGTTTGATAGTGGCTCTGGCTGGTGTTTCCGGCAGTTGCAAGCTTGGTGACGGTGTCGTATTAGGTGGCCAGGTCGGCCTGGCTGACAATATAGAAATAGGCGACGGTACGATGATCGGCGCTCAGTCCGGCGTGATGAGCAGCGTGCCGGCCGGCCAGAAATTGCTCTGGACGCCGGCGATTAATAAAGAAGATGCAATACGAACAATCGGCTTGGTTCTGCGCCTGCCAAAGATGGCAAAGCAGTTCAAGCAACTGAGCAAGAGGATAGAAAAACTTGAAGCTGCAGAAGACAATAAAAAGTGAAAGCAGAATGCGAGGGCGCGGCCTGTTCGGGGGCAAGGAAGTGAAGCTCGTCTTCCGCCCCGCCCCTGCAGATTCCGGCATCACTTTCATTCGGACGGACGTCCCTGAGCCGGTGCGGATTAGTGCCGTAGCGTCAAATCTTGCCGAGCGCAGTCGCCGCACGTCGATTAAGAAAGGCTCGGTTAGCATAGAAACCATCGAGCATTGTCTGGCCGCAGTGAACGCACTTGAGATCGATAACATGATTATAGAAGTGAATGGCCCCGAGCTGCCGGCTCCGGACTGCAGTTGTGCAGAGTATTTCAAGACCCTCAAACGCTCAGGTTTAATTGAGCAAAACATCAACCGAAAAGAGTACGTAATCAGAAAACCTATCACCATTGCCGCGGGTGATACGTGTATTTACGCTCTCCCTTATTCCGCCGACGGATTGAGTCTAACGTACGATCTCGATTACGGCGGTCACACCGGTATCGGCAGACAAATTTTCAGTTGCCAGCTTACGCCGGAAAGCTTTGAGAAGCATCTTGCGCCGGCCCGGACATTTTTGCTTGAGGCAGAGGCAAAACAGTTTCAGGCCCGCGGCATGGGTACGCACATCGGCCCGCGGGACCTGCTGGTCATCAACTCAGACGGACCGATTAAGAACAGTTACAGGTTTCCCGATGAGTGCGTCAGGCATAAGCTTGCCGATTTAGTAGGTGACCTGGCGCTCGTCGGCCGGGCAGTGAAAGGGAGGATTGTAGCCTATAAGAGCGGCCACGCCCTCAATCAGCAGCTTGTCAGGAAATTGTACGAGGCGGCCCAGCAGCAGGAACGCATTGCCAGGTTTGGCACCGATGCCCTTTTGGATATTCGGCAGATTGCCAAGATTCTGCCCCACAGATATCCATTTTTGCTCGTGGACAAGGTTATCGAAATCGAAGGAGAGACACGAATCAAGGGCATAAAGAATGTCAGCTTTAACGAGCATTTCTTCCAGGGTCATTTTCCCGGCACGCCAATTATGCCCGGCGTTCTTATCGTTGAGGCAATGGCCCAGGTGTCCGGTTTGTTGTTCGCACAGCGACTGGAGCATACCGGTAAGCTTGCAGTGCTGTTGAGTATGGATAATGTAAAATTGCGTAAATCTGTTGTCCCCGGCGACCAGCTTATTCTTATCTCCGAGACGAACAGACTGAGAAAAAGAACCGCACAGTGTCAGTGCAAAGCGATGGTTGGTGATATAGTAGTCGCCGAAGCACAGATCAAATTTATGCTCGTCGACGATGAAAAAGTATAGAAAAAGTTTAAAGAGGCAATATGACTCAGATACATCCCAGTGCGGTAATCCATAAAGATACGCAGTTGGCCGACGACGTTATCATTGGGCCTAATTGTGTAATTCACAGCGGAGTCACGATCGGTTCCGGCACGATACTCGAAGCTAATGTGGTAATCAATAAGGATGTCAAGATCGGCCAGAAGAACCATTTTTTCCCGAATTGTGTGCTTGGGAGCCGGCCTCAGGTTCTGCGTTTAAAGTTGGATTCCGAGATCGGTGGGCTTGTAATAGGCGACGAAAACGTAATTCGCGAACAAGTAACAATACACCGGAGTATTCATCCGGGCGATCTGACTACAATAGGGAATAATAATTTCATGATGGTCAGTACGCACATCGGACACGACTGCACAGTGGAAGATGATATTGTGATGAGCAATCTCGTGCAGATCGGTGGGCATTGCAAGATCGAAACGGGGGCATGGTTCAGCGGCTTGGCCGCTTCACATCAGTTTGTAACGATCGGCAAGTGGTGCTATATAGCCGGTTTAGCCGGGATTAACCGGGACATTCCACCGTTTCTGACAGTCAGTGGACATTATCCGCCGAGAGTTCGAGGAGTGAACAAGCGAGGTCTGAATCGAGCCGGTCTGAGCGAGCAGCAACAACAGCGAATATTCGACGCATATAAGACGTTATATAGACAGGAAGGCACGTTACTTGAAAATGCAAAAGCTTTGGTAATGGAGGATGAACTCGATGAAAATGTTCGAGCCATGATTGATGCAATAATCAAAAGCAGCGAGCATCAATTTGGCAGGTACCTTGAGAAGTTTAGACATAGTTGATAGTTCACACTTAAAAAAATAACTGTGAACAACGAGAACTGGATAATGAATAAAGATATACAAAATAGGAACTTACGAACCGCTGTTATCGGCGCAGGCAAAATGGGGGCAATACACGCAAAGGTATATAACCAATTACCTCAGTGCGAACTTGTTGCCGTGGTCGATATCGACGCCAACAAAGCTCAGCGTCTGGCCGATCAATATCACTGTCTGGCCTCGACTGATTGCGCAGAGATTATGGACAAGATCGATGCCGTAACAATCGCGACTCCAACGGTGACGCATCTGAAGCTGGCGAAGATATTTATCAAGAAACAGATTGCGGTACTGATCGAAAAACCGCTGGCGGCCAATGTCAGAGAAGGCAGGAAAATCGTCGCTCTTGCTAAAAAGCACGGCACTGTCGTGGCGGTGGGTCATTCCGAGCGATGTAATCCGGTGGCCCAGGCAATCAAAAGGCTCGATATCCAACCGAAGTTTATCGAGGCCAACCGTGTCAGCCCATATCCGTTCCGCTCGACCGACGTCGGGGTTGTGCTGGATGTTATGATCCATGATATAGATATTATTCTGTCCCTGGCGGCAAGTAAAATTAAGAGAGTGGACGCCGTCGGTGTCAACGTCGTTGAAGACAGGGAAGACATCTGCAATGCAAGGATCGTTTTCGAGAACGGCTGCATCGCGAATATTACCGCTTCGAGACTTGCTCTTAAAACCGAAAGAAAGGTCAGGGTCTTCAGCCGGAAGGCGTATCTGAGTGTGGATTATCTCAGAAATAGCGGGATTATTATTAAAGCCGATCCAAATATTAACGTTCTCAAGTGGATCAAAGGGCACAAAGAATCCGGGGATGTTGATCTGACTTCGGTAAATTGGCCGGATTTACTCCACATCGAACAGCTTAACGTCGACGATAAGGAACCCATCCGGCTGGAGCAGGAGGCTTTTCTGCAGGCCGTTACCGATAGAGCATGCACGCCTGAGGTCAGCGCCCAGGAGGGTCTGGCCGCACTGGAATGTGCTCAGAAGATTCTGGCCTCGATCAAAAAGCACAAGTGGAAAGAAAAAATCGGCGTTGATACGTAACGAACGACCCATAAAAAAAAACGAAACGTGGCGCCGGCAAAAATGTTTAACTTTGAAAGATATGTATTATGAATGGAAAATCTTGGTTCTGGGGATTGTTGATGGTTGTTGTTCTGATCTGTGGCTGCAATGAGAAAACGAACAAGGCGGCGGCCGACAAAAAAATAGTAAACTCGGAAAGGAATATTGTGAAGTCACAAAGCAACATTGTAAAGTTGGAAACAAGCATGGGAAATATCGTTATCGAGCTTAATGAGCAGGCGGCCCCTGTCACGGTTAAGAATTTCCTCGGATATGTCGAGGCAGGATTTTATGATGGCACGATCTTTCATAGAGTAATCCCGGGCTTTATGATCCAGGGGGGCGGTTTCACAAAGCAGATGGCAGAAAAAGATACGCGAGCCCCAATAATTAATGAAGCCAAAAATGGTCTTAGCAATGAGAAAGGCACAATCGCGATGGCCCGGACCAACGATCCCGACAGTGCAACAGCTCAGTTCTTCATTAATCACAGAGACAACGATTTTCTGGACTATATTGATGATAATAAGGCGGGATATGCCGCGTTCGGCAAGGTCACCGAGGGAATGGACGTAGTGGATGCCATAGCATCGATAGAAACAACAACTCGAAACGGCATGGATGATGTTCCCGTCGAACCTGTAATAATACAATCAGCAAAAGTTGTTCCGGAATAAGTTCAAGGTAAACTGAGAACTATATGTAGTCAGGTATTTTGCAGGGGTGGTTCGCGAACCGCCCCTATATTTTTTATGCCGGGCGGGCCAGTAAGAGTAACCTGGAAGGCACGCATCACTAAGTAGATGGCGAGAATTTTTCTCCTTGTATCATTCATGTTTCTTTTTTTCTGTAACGAAATCCCACTTTCGTGCCTCTTTAATATTGAACAGTCAAATTTGCACGAGACGAAATTTGAAAGGGAAGAATCATGGCAAAGATCTCAAAAAGCATTGTAGTGTTGGTCGCGGCAACGCTTTGTATGGTGTTGCTGGCTGGCCGTTCCATCGGACCGACCGCAGAAGCACAGGCAAAACAGGCCGGGATAACTGAAAATCTACAACAGGATGTGTGTATTCTGGTCGAGGCATTTGTCGTTGAGGTCGATCTCTCGGAGCTTTACAAGCAGGGAGTCAGTCCCATCGGCCAAAAGCCCGATTCCGTGTCGGTGGAAAATATCCTCAAATGCCTGGACGCAGAAGATATAGCACAGGTCACCACGGGTGTAAAAGTGGCAATTCAATCAGGTCAACACGGAGAAGCCAAAATTACAGAGACTATCTACGTAGAGCGGCAAGCACCTGTTCCGAGCGGCAGAAAAGTTTCAGTTCCTGTACGTTATAGGAATTATGATATTGGCAAGACGTTCAGTACCATAGCATCTGTCCGCTCCAGCGGCGAAATACTCGTGAGTTTTGACTTCAGCGAAAGTACATACCGGAACATAACTTCCACCGATGAAACACCACCCAACACCGTGAATAGGGAATGGTCGGGCGCCGTAAATCTCCGTACCGGCCGGCCCGTCATTGCCGGTGCAACGCAGAATGAAGAGACCGCGGTTTTTCTGATTCTCTGTGCCGACATAAAGGAAAAGTAGAACTCGTTCAGGCCTTTAGCTTCAGATTGCTTACTGCCTGGTGGGCAAGCCGGGTCGGCTCCGGCAGACGATACTTCACGGCACAGTCAAGAACTACTCTGATAGCATCTTCCAGCAAGCACTTGTGCCCTACTGAGACAAAGACCGGCTTGACGTTTGTGCGTGTTCTAACAACCGCCCCAATGACCTCGGATTGCGTGTTCTGTTTTCTCTTTTCATCTTTCAACAGGCTGTAGCCCCCCTTTTCGAGCGGGGGTTCTTCATACGTTCCGGTTAATCTGCTTTTTGCACAGCCGATTGTCGGCTGATCCAGGAACAGGCCGAGATGTGCCGCCAGGCCGAGTCGGCGGGGATGCGCGATACCCTGCCCGTCGATCATAAACACATCCGGCTGTATTTGCAGTTTCTCAACCGCAGCAAGACAGACCGGAGCCTCCCGAAAAGAAAGCAGGCCCGGTATATAGGGAAAAGTGACCTTTCTCGAAGCACTTACCGTTTCCACAATCTCAAATTGTGGCGGCTGTAAAACAACTACCATAGCTAAAATTCTCTCGCCGTCCCTGCTGAAAGCACAATCAATCCCGGCGATAAGTTTCGGGCCTTTCTTTAAGCGTGTAAACTCCACTTTGCAGGCCAGGTTCGCCTGCACTTCTCTGGCCCGTGAATAAGACAAATTCCAGCTATGCAACTTTTTCATGGATTATCGACCATCGAGTATTCGTTTTTTACCGGACGAAAAGCATTTTACCTTTTCGATGTGATGTGCTACAATGATCAATTTGTGTTAATGTCAACTTTGTGCAATATTGTTACTGGGATCAGTAAAGACGTAATATGGCCGGAAAAGCAGAAAAAGCTATTAGAATTACAGGTGCCTCTGAGCACAATCTCAAAAATATCAGTCTGAGCATTCCTCGTGATAAAATGGTGGTTATTACCGGCATCAGCGGCTCGGGGAAAAGCTCGCTCGCTTTCGATACGATTTATGCCGAAGGGCGCAGGAAATATGTCGAGTCGCTGAGCGCCTACGCCCGGCAGTTTCTCGAACAGATGCAGAAACCGGCGGTTTCGGATATTTCAGGTCTGCCGCCGACGATTGCCATCGAGCAGCGAAGCGCCAGTCACAATCCTCGCTCGACCGTAGCTACCACTACTGAGATTTATGACTACTTCAGAGTGCTTTTTGCCCGCGTTGGCACGCCCCACTGCTGGGTTTGCGGCAAAGAAATCACAAGCCAGCATTCTTCGCAGATCGTCGAGTCCATTCTTTCGGAGCCGGAGGGTACGAAAATCCAGATATGTGCCCCGCTGGTTCGCGGCAAAAAAGGCGAGCACAAGGATATTTTCGCTCATATACAGCGAGAAGGTTTCGTTCGTGTCCGTGTTGACGGCACGATTTACGATTTACGTAACGTGCCGGTTCTGAATAAGAACAAAAAGCACGATATCGCTGCGGTAGTCGACCGGTTAATCCTCAAGGACGCGATTCGCATCCGGCTGGCAGATTCGGTAGAGACGGCGCTGAAACTGGCTGACGGCGTGATTCTCGTATTGACGCAGGAATCCAAAGCGGACAAAAAAAATGGCGGTAACGGAAAATGGAAAGAAACAATCTATAGCGAAAAATTCGCCTGCCCAAAGCACCCGCAGGCAAGCCTCGAAGAGTTATCGCCCCGGCTGTTCAGCTTCAATAGTCCCTATGGCGCCTGCAAAAGCTGCGACGGTCTTGGAACCATTCTCGAGTTTGATCCCGACCTGATTGTGCCGGACAAAAGCGTCTCGCTGGAAAACGGTGCTATCGACGCCTGGCGTAAAGGCGGAAAAAGGATGAATATCTTCTACAACAGGCTGGTCAAACGGTTCTGCCGGAAGATGGGTATCAGCAAATCAATACCATTCACACAAATACCGGAAAAGTACAAAACGGTTCTGATGTACGGGACTACCGGCGCCGACGTGAAGAAATACGGCGTGTCATTTGAAGGGGTGATTCCAAATCTTAACCGGCGATGGGAAAACACTACCAGCGAGTACGTGAAAACCAGATTGACCAGCTACCTGTCACAGCACCCCTGCCGGAGTTGTCAGGGCGCACGGTTGCGGCCCGAGGCGATTGCCGTTACTATCGGTGGCAAGAGCATCAATCAACTGACCGCTCTTAGCATCGAAAAAGCACAGGCTTTCTTCAAGAAACTGAAGTTGGACAAGGAGAAGTCACTGATTGCCGCCGCGGTGTTAAAAGAGATAAAAGCACGGCTTAAATTTATGTTCGACGTCGGCCTCGGGTATCTGACTCTGGACAGGATGAGCAGCACCCTTGCCGGCGGAGAAGCACAGAGAATCCGACTGGCCACGCAGGTCGGAAGCGGGCTGGTCGGAGTCTGCTACGTGCTCGATGAGCCGACAATAGGCCTGCACAAGCGAGATAACGACCGATTGCTGGGAATCCTGCAGCGGCTCACCCGGTTGGGAAATACGGTAATAGTGGTCGAGCACGACGAGGATATTATCAGAAGCGCCGATCATATAGTCGATATCGGCCCGGCTGCCGGTGCACAGGGCGGCGAACTCGTCGTGCAGGGCAGCCTCCGTGACATTATCGATTGTGAAAATTCACTGACGGGAGATTACCTGAGCGGCAAAAAAAGTATCGCACTTCCGGCAAACAGAAGGCGTTACAATCTGAGAAAATGTATCGAGGTAAAAGCGGCGGCCGAAAACAACTTAAAGGATATCGACGTCAAGTTTCCGCTCGGCGTCTTTACATGCGTCACGGGTGTCTCCGGCTCCGGCAAGAGCACCCTGGTAACCGAGATTCTGCTCAAAGCCCTGAAACGCCGGCTCTATCAGTCTCGTCAGAGACCCGGCAGGCACAAAACCCTTCTTGGCACGTCGCAGATTGACAAAGTGATTGAGATCGACCAGTCACCTATCGGAAAGACGCCGCGGAGCAATCCGGCAACGTATACCGGGGCCTTCGACGTGATAAGAAAACTGTTCAGCATGACGCGCGAGTCGAAAATTCGAGGCTACAAGCCGGGACGATTCAGCTTTAACGTCAAGGGCGGACGCTGCGAACACTGCAAGGGACAGGGCACAAAGAAAATCGAAATGCACTTTCTGCCGGACGTTTACATCACCTGCCAGAGCTGTAAGGGCAAAAGATACAACCCGGAAACCCTCACAGTGACATACAAAGGCAGGAATATCGCCGATGTGCTCGATATGCGGATTGAAAAGGCGGTGGATTTCTTTGCGAACTTTCCGACTATCGTCCGGATCCTGCGGACATTGGACGACGTCGGGCTGGGTTATATGCAGCTTGGCCAGGCCTCGACAACGCTATCCGGCGGCGAAGCCCAGCGTGTCAAACTCTCCTCTGAATTAGGCAAGGCGGCAACCGGGCACACCCTGTATCTGCTCGACGAGCCGACTACGGGGCTGCACTTCGCCGATATTCATAACCTCCTGAATGTGCTTCAACGGCTGACAGATTGCGGCAATACTGTAGTCGTCATCGAGCATAACCTTGACGTAATCAAGATGGCAGATTATATAATAGACCTCGGCCCCGAGGGCGGCGAGGCCGGGGGCAAAGTGGTCGTCGCAGGAACGCCTGAGCAAATTGTCAAAAACAAAAACAGCTATACAGCCAAATTCCTGAAAGAGAAACTCGTCAAGAACAAATAGTGAGGCAAGCAATAAAATGTGGGAATTCCGATTACGTGATATTGAGGATTTGAAACGATTAAGCAAGCAGCTCGGCGTTAACGTCCAGGGGATCGAGAACGTTTCGATTTTGACCGAACCCGTGCAGGTTGGAGAATTAGTAATACCGAACTCGCTGGCCGTGCATCCGATGGAGGGCTGCGACGGCGATTCTCAGGGTCGGCCGGGAAAACTGACGCTCCGGCGATACGAAAGATTTGCCTCAGGCGGCGCAGGGCTGATCTGGGCGGAAGCTACAGCAGTGGTCCCCGAAGGCCGGGCGAATCCAAGGCAATTATGGATTCACAAGAAAAATAAGGACAGTTTTGCCGCGATGGTCAAGATGATGCGGCAGGTTGCCGTCAGGAGTATGGGGCCGGGCCATCAGCCCGTCATTGTACTGCAGTTGACTCATTCAGGACGGTACAGCAAGCCGGAAGGGGCGGCACATCCGATCATCGCTCAGCGCGATCCGTACCGCGATCCTATGGCCCCCCAGCCAAAACCGGATACGAACAGAAAAAGCAGGATACCGGACGACTGGCCGCTTGTGACGGACGACTACCTCGACAAGCTCCAGGATGCTTATGTCGAGGCAGCGAGAATCGCCTTCGAAGTCGGATTTGACGCCGTCGACGTCAAGTCCTGCCACGGATACCTGATTAACGAGCTTTTCGGCTGCCGCGGCAGGAAAGGAAAGTACGGCGGCTCATTCGAAAACCGAACGAGATTTCCGCTTCAAGTCATCGACAAGATTCATCAGGAACTCGGCGAAGACGCTGTCACTGCAATGCGGCTTGGAATTTACGACGCCATTCCTTATCCTTACGGCTGGGCCGTTGACGAAAACGATTATGCAAAGCCGGATTTGACCGAACCAAAGAAGCTGATCGAGCTTCTGCGCCGGCGTGGGCTCAGGCTGATGAATGTCACGATAGCGAATCCGTATTATAACCCGCACGTGGGCAGACCCTTCAATGAAACGATTGTGGGCGGATACGAGGAGCCGGAACATCCGCTGGTTGGTGTCGACAGGCTCGTCAACCTGACGGGCGAGATTCAAAAGCAATTCCCCGACATTGCCATGGTCGGCACGGGTTATAGCTGGCTGAGAACTCTTTTTGCGAATGTTGCGGCGGCAAACAAAACCAACGGCTTGACCACCCTGGCCGGTGCCGGGCGTATGGCCTTCGCATATCCCGATTATGCAAAAGACATTATCAACGATGGTAAAATGTACCCTGAGAAAGTATGCGTAAGCTGCAGTGCCTGCACGCAAATCATGCGCGACGCCGGCATGACGGGCTGTGTAGTGCGGGACAACGAAGTTTACGGGCCCATTTTCGAGCACGGCCGAATGAGTGACAGGGACAATCTTGCCCGGCTCGCATCAGCCTGCCGCAAGTGCCAGGAGCCGACATGCAGATTGGGCTGCCCTGCCAGCGTGGATATTCCGAAATTCATCAGCCAGTTTCTGGATGGCGAAGAAAAAGCCGCATACGAAACACTCAGGGAAGCGAATATATTTCCGGAAGTTTGTGCCTGGCTGTGCCCGGTCGAGCAGCAGTGCGAAGGTCACTGTCTGCAGAGTTTTATCGGCGACGGGCCCCTGCCGATTGCCGATATACAAAGGTATCTGGCCGAGCAGGCCAACAAGAACGGCTGGTCAAAACTTCGGATACCGAAAGAAACAACCGGGAAGAACGTCGCGATAATCGGCGCCGGCCCGGCGGGTTTGTCCTGTGCGGCAAAACTCCTCGAAGCCGGGCATACGGTGACAATCTTTGATGCGAGCACTGAATTCGGCGGCATGATAGCATCGGTCATCCCGGCCGATGGACAAAGCAATTCTCTCAGCAGCGAGATCGCGGCGATTTTCGCCGATGTGCCGAAAGGGCGAATGATTTTGCGCTTGGGCACAGAATTAAATACCGATTTCAATCTGGATAACATAATCGAAGAGGGATTTGACGCCGTTTTTATCGGGATGGGCCTGCCGAACTCCGTCAGCATCGGCAGCAAAAATGAGAATGTCGACGGTTTATGGAATGCGATGGATTTTCTTTCGGCGGCCAGAAAGCCGGGCTTACTGAACCTCAAAGGTCAAACAGTAGCGGCGATAGGCGGCGGCAATACTGCGATGGATGTCGCAACCACCGCCAGGCGGCTCGGCGCCAGGGACGTTTACGTAATCTACCGCCGGTCGTTCAAGGAAATGCCCGCCTGGAGCGGCGAGCGCGACCGGGCGATTGAGCAAGGCGTACATTTTCTGATATTGACTCAGCCAGTCGGCTTTAATTCTACCAAAGGGAAATTGACCGGTGTTAAGGTTTGCCCGACGAGACTGGGCGAGCCGGACAGGAGCGGACGCCGCAGACCCGAAACGATCGAGTCGAGCGCTTACGTGCTCGATATGGATATTGCCGTCGAAGCGATAGGCCAGGAGCCGACCGAGAACATCGGCGAAATCCTGCCGGGCGTCGAATTAACGGCAGGCCTTATCCGGACAAATGAAGGGACACTAGCGACATCCAGGACCGGAGTTTATGCCGGCGGCGACCTTGTCAGGGGAGCATCGACTGTCGTGGCCGCCGTGGCGGATGGATTGGCCGCCGCGAAAGAGATGAACGAATTTTTGAGACAATAGAAAAAAGAGAGGATTCTAAAATGGCAGAACGACCCGTAGCAATCGTCACAGGAGCAAGCCGCGGCATCGGAAAAGGCGTCGCGAAAGAATTAGCGTCGCTGGGTTACGACCTGGTAGTGAACTACTTCGATTTCAACGCCGAAGGCAAGCCGGACGAATCCAAAGCCCTGCAGACACAGAAGGAAATTAAGGACCTCGGTGCGGCGTGTGAAATCCTGAGAGGTGATATCAGCAGCGCCGATGACCGCAACAGCCTGGTTGCTCTGGCAAAATCCACGTTCGGGCGATGCGATATGCTTATGAACAATGCGGGTGTCGCTCCTTCGAAACGAATGGACATTCTGGAGGTTACGGAAGAGAGCTTCGACAGGGTGCTGGGAATTAATCTCAAAGGTCCCTACTTTTTGACCCAGCAGGTGGCAAACTGGATGATCGAACAGAAAAAGACGCATCCTGAGCGTGCGTACCGGATCGTAAGCACGGGCTCCATCTCGTCATACACCAGCTCGCCGGCACGCGGTGAGTATTGCGTGAGCAAGGCGGGAATCAGCATGATGACAAAACTGTACGCGGACAGACTGGCCGAACACGGCATCGGAGTATTCGAAATCAGCCCCGGCATTATTATGACCGATATGACCAGCGTCGTTAAAGACAAGTACGACAAGCTCATCGCGGAAGGCCTGACTCCGATTCAACGATGGGGCCTGCCGGAAGATATCGGAAAAGCAGTCGGGGCAATCGCAGAAGGCAGGCTCGATTTCTCGACCGGCCAGGTCATCAACGTCGATGGCGGATTTCATTTAAGAAGACTTTAGGGAGTGACAATGAATATTAAAAGTACAATCGAAACGCTGTTAAAAGACGGCTTCATTCTCGTCTTCAACCAGGACAAGCTCGACGTTGTAAAGACCGCTGAGGCTCTGGTTAAGGCAGGCATTAATAATATGGAAGTCACCTGCCGGATCAAAAAGCCCCTTGAGAAAATGTCCCGGCTGCGCAAGGAGCTTCCCGATTTTGCGATGGGCTCGGCAAGCCTTATCGACTCGCCGCAGATGCTTGGGCTTTATAACAAGGCCCATCCGGAGGACCCGCTGCCTTCGCTCGATGAGGTTGTGGATGCCGGTGCGTGCTATCTTGTCTCGGCGATTAATTTCAGTGACGCCGGCTTTGAGAAATTTGCCGGCCGGATTCCCATGATACCCGGCTGCGGCAGCGCCACTGAAATCATCAGCCAGTTTTCCAAAGGAGCGAACCTCTGCAAGATATTCCCGGCAAAGCAGCTCGGCGGCCCGGTCTTTATCAAGGCCGTCGACCCGGCGATTCACAAGACCATCAGCCTGGTCCCCACCGGCGGAACCAACACCGGCAATATCCCCGAATATATAGATGCGGGCGTTCTGGTCCTGGGCGGTTCGTTCAGTATGATTGACAAAGCCACGATGAAGAAAATCGTCGATGAGCAGGACTACGAACTTTTGGCCGGGGAACTGACAAAGGTGAAGCAACTAATCGATAAGTTGCGGGCGGACAAATATCCCGGCATCGATTTTAGCTCCGCTTCAATTGAACAAATAAGCAAAGCAACAGGCAGAAATTTCAATACGGATTGACCGCCTTTGTCATTCCCGCGAAAACAGGAATGACAGATTGTGCCAGCCTTTAACAATGGAAAATAACAATATGAAACACCTTGTAGGATGGGCAATTTATTTGCCCATGCTGTTAACGTTCCGAAATATCAGCCGCATGGGCAGGAAACCTGCCCATCCTACTTTTGTTAAAAGGCTACTATTAGCCATTGTTATCTTTACGCTAATGGAGATATCACTCTATAGTAACGCCAAGGCTTCTTCGGGAATGCTCACCCTCAACGAAAAGGATGCGGGCTATCGCGGCATCTGGTATATGAATCAGCCCTCGGGCGATGAATATGTCTACAAATACAGCGGCGGGCTCGGAACATATTGCGCCAAGCACAAACCGTTCGCGGTTTATTGCAACAAGGTAAAAAAGACATTTTTCTGCTACGGCGGCACAACCACAGACAGCAACCAAAAGCTGCTCCACATGGTCTCGTACTACGACCACAAGACTGGAACGGTTCCCAGGCCGACCATCCTGCTCAACAAGAAGACCAGCGATGCCCACGACAACCCGGTCATCTCCGTCGATGACGAAGGCTGCATCTGGATATTCTCAACTTCGCATGGGACATCGAGGCCTTCCTATATCCACAGAAGCTGCAAGCCATACGATATCAGCCGGTTCGAGCTCGTCAAGGCGGCAAGAATCGAAAACTCGCAGGAAGTACCCATAACGAATTTTTCGTACATGCAGGCGTGGCATCTCAAGGGCCGGGGATTTGCCTGCTTTTTCACCCGTTACAACTACCCGGCCGCCCGGACGATTTGTTTTATGACAAGCCCCGATGGTGTCAAATGGTCGCAGTGGTCCCGGCTGGCCGCGATGGATCAGGGTCATTATCAAATCAGCACCGCCGGTAAAAACAAAGCTGGGACGGCGTTCAATTTTCATCCGCAGGGCAAGGGTCTAAATTGGCGGACTAACTTGTACTATATCGAAACTGCCGACCTCGGCAAAACCTGGAAGTGTGCTGATGGGCGCAAATTGACGCCGCCCCTGACCGATCCCGGGAACCCCGCCCTTGTCCACGACTACCAGAGCGAGGGTCTGAACGTCTACCTGAAAGATATTCGGTTTGACGCAGACGAACGGCCGGTCATTTTGTTTATTACAAGCAAGGGCTACGAGTCCGGGCCTAAGAACGATCCGCGAACATGGACTACGGCCCGCTGGACGGGAACAACATGGCAGATAAGACCGGCTTGTACATCGGATAACAACTACGATATGGGCTCGCTCTACATCGAGGATGACGGGACATGGCGAATCATCGGCCCGACCGAAACAGGCCCTCAGCCATATAACCCGGGCGGTGAAATGGCGATGTGGATTAGCAAAGATTACGGGCTGACATGGAAAAAGGTCAAACAGCTAACGACAGACAGCCCGCGCAATCACACGTATGCGCGACGGCCGGTTAACGCACATCCTGATTTTTACGCTATCTGGGCCGACGGCCACGGCAGAAAACCTTCATCTTCTTCTCTTTACTTCTGCGACAAACAAGGGAACGTCCGTGTTCTGCCGCGAGAAATGTCCGAAGAGCTTGTCAAACCGAAGCTTTTTGAGTATAACTCGAACGAATAATCTAAAATCATCAAACCATCATTTGTCTGATTGGAGCAGTAGAATTATGAAAACAAAGCAAATAGCCAATCAAACCGTAACCTTCCATTGCTATAATACGATTATTGTCGGATCGGGTGCCGCCGGTATGAACTGCGCCGTGCATCTGTGTGAGTTTATGAAAGGCAAGGGCATCGAAAATCCCGCCGAGAGAGTTGCCGTAGTTACTGCAGGGCTGGGCTTAGGCGCATCGCGAATGAGCGGCTCGGATAAGCAGACCTATTATAAGATGGGCACGAGCCCGGACATTGCCGACAGTGCCGAGGAATTTGCCAAGAGTTTGACCGCGGCCGGCTGCTGCCATGGTGACTCGGCTCTCGCCGAAGGGATCGGCTCACTTCGCGAATTCTATCACCTGGTTCAGGCCGGAGTTCCGTTCCCCACTGACCCGATAGGCACTTTCATCGGCTATAAGACAGACCACGACCCATACGAACGAGCCACATCGGCCGGCCCGAAGACCAGCAGGTTCATGAGCGAATGCCTTCAAAAACAGCTCGAACAATATAACGTCAGGATTCACGATGCGCAGGAGGCCGCCGGCCTGCTGACCGTCGGCTCCGGCGAATCCAAACGAATTGCAGGCATCGTGACTGTAGATAAAAAAAGTATCAATGACTCGAACCTTGCCATAAACATATTCCTCGGCGCAAATATGATTCTTGCCGCCGGCGGCCCTGGCGAGCTGTTCAAAACAACCGTCTATCCGAAAGCCCAGCTTGGAATTCACGGTCTGGCTTTCAAGGCAGGCCTTATCGGGGCAAACATCACCGAATCACAGTTCGGCCTGGCCAGCATAAAGTTCCGCTGGAACGTCTCCGGCACTTACATGCAGGCGCTGCCGCGCCTCTTCAGCACGGACGCCGATGGCAAAGATGAAAAAGAATTCCTGACAAATTTCTTCCCAACGATGAGCAAGATGGCGACGGATATCTTCCTCAAAGGCTATCAGTGGCCCTTCGATCCGCAGCGGATTGAGAATCTGCAATCGTCACTGATCGATATCCTGGTCTTCAACGAAACACAAAAAGGCCGGCGGGTCTTTATGGACTTCCTGCACAATCCTGTTGGCAGCGATTCTATGGACGAGTTCGACATCGACGCCCTGGAGCCGGAAGCCAAAGAGTACCTGCAAAAAGCCGGAGCGCTGCAGAAAACGCCTATCGAGCGGCTGGCACACATGAACACACCCGCCATCGAGATATACGAGGAGAACGGCATAGATTTGTATTCGGAGCCGCTTGAGATCGCGGTTTGCGCACAGCACAATAACGGCGGTTTTGCCGTCGACAAGTGGTGGCAGTCCAATATGCCGGGGACATTTGTAATCGGCGAGATGGCCGGCACGCACGGCGTCAAACGGCCGGGCGGCTCTGCCCTTAACGCCGGCCAGACAGGCGGGCTGCGGGCGGCGCAATATATCGTCAATGTTTACGGCTGCGAACTGCCTGACTATTCAGATGCCCAGCCTGAGATCGACCGGCAGCTAAGTGACATTATAGCCGGCTTCGAACAGTACAAAGGCTCATCCGGATTGGAACCTGAAAAAGTGTTGGAGGAGATCCGAAGCCGGATGACCGCATCGGGCGGGCACATCAGAGAACTCAATGACGCTCGAAAGGCGTTCAAAGAGGCGGTTGAGCTTTATAACAGCATCCAGAAGAAAGGCTTCAGCACAAAAGACGCCAGGAACATTGTTGGAGCGATACAGGCCGAGCACCTGGCCCTGACGAGCGCAGCATTTCTCAAAGCCGTAGTCGAACTGCTCGCCCAGGGCAGCGGCTCTCGCGGCTCGCATCTGGTCCTTTCCGAAGACGGCATAGAAATCCACTCCGACGTAATTGATAAAGCCACCGGCAAACCGTTGAAGTTCAAGCCTGAGAACCAGTCGCTGCGAAGCTCTATATTGCATATCGAGTACGACGAAAGTTCGCCTGATTTATTCCGCAGCACAACCGTCAAGCTGAGGCCGGCACCGAAAGAACGCAAGGCATTCGAGCCGGCGTGGCAGGATTATCGAGAAGGAAATATTTACAGCTAACACAGAGCAGTTAGGAGAAACGCCATGGCAGTTATAGACGTTAAATCCAAAACAGAATGCAAATATGACATCGTCTCGCTGGGCGAGATTATGATTCGACTGGATCCCGGCGAAGAAAGAATTCACACGACCCGGCACTTTCGCGCCTGGGAAGGCGGCGGTGAGTACAACGTCGCCAGAGGTTTGAAACGCTGCTTCGGCAAACGGGCCGCGGTTGTTACTGCTATTGTCGATAATCCCATCGGGCGACTGCTGGAAGATTTGATCTACCAGGGCGGCGTCAATATGGAATACGTCAAATGGGTGCCGTACGATGGTATCGGCAGGAAAGTCCGCGTCGGCCTGAATTTCACCGAGCGAGGCTTCGGCGTTCGGGCCGCCGTCGGATGCTCGGACAGGGCAAACAGCGCCGCTTCGCAATTGAAAAAGGGTGACATCGACTGGGAAAATATCTTCGGTGTGGACGGGAGCTGCTGGTTCCATACGGGCGGTATATTCGCGGCTCTTTCGGAAACGACGCCGGACGTTATCATCGAGGCAGTAAAGACCGCGAAAAAACACGGAACCATTGTCTCCTACGATCTAAACTACCGCAAGTCGCTCTGGCAGGATATCGGCGGGCAGGAGAAGGCTATGCAGGTCAATCGGGCCATCGCTCCTTACGTCGACGTGATGCTGGGCAACGAAGAGGATTTCACGGCGGCACTCGGGTTCGAGGTCAAAGAGATGGATAAAGGTTATTCGAAGCTCGACCCAGCGAACTTCAAGAAGATGATTGCCGAGGTCGTCAAGGAATTCCCGAACTTGAAGGTCGTCGCCACAACTCTGCGAAACGCAAAAACCGCTTCGGTCAACGACTGGGGCGCGATCATATACACCAAGGGCGAATTTTACGAAGCCGCTTTAAGGCCCGATCTGGAAATCTACGACCGGGTCGGCGGTGGTGACAGTTTCGCATCCGGGTTGATCTATGGCCTGATGGAAGGAAAAACACCGGCCGAAGCGGTAAACTACGGCGCCGCGCACGGCGCGCTGGCGATGACGACTCCCGGTGACACCACCACGGCCGGCCTCCGCGAAGTTGAGAAAGTTATGGGGGGCGGCGGAGCGAGAGTCGATAGATAGCCAATCGCAATTTTTTAAGAGATTAAGCTAATGATTGTCCAGGCGGTAAAATGGATTGGTGATATTGATGGCTATTTGGAGCTAATAGATCAGCGCCGGCTGCCGGCGGAATTTGTCAAGCTGCAATGCCGGGACGTTGAGATGCTTTTCAAAGCGATCCAGACGCTCGCGGTTCGTGGCGCTCCGGCTATCGGCGTCTCAGCCGCTTACGGACTTGTCCTGGCTCTGCAAAAGCTTAGCGCAGATGATAGCATAGAAAAATCTCTTGAAGCATTAAAAATCGCCCGCGAGCAGCTCGCATCGTCCCGCCCTACCGCCGTGAACCTGTTCTGGGCCCTGGATCGAGTCTGGCGGACGGCATCACCGGCAGAAACTCTACAGCAGCTTCGCGAAATTGTCCTTAGTGAGGCCAATGCTATTTATAAGGAAGACGTGGACATGTGCCAGCGGATAGGCCAACATGGTGAAGAGTTTATTAAAGATGGTGCCGGGATTTTGACACATTGTAATGCAGGGGCTCTTGCGACAGCCGGGCAGGGAACTGCTCTTTCGCCTATGTTCGAGGCACACAAAAAGGGAAAAAAGTTCAGGGTTTATGCCGATGAGACCCGGCCGCTCCTGCAGGGCGCTCGACTGACTGCATGGGAGCTAAAACAGGCGGGAATAGATGTCACGGTAATCTGTGACAATATGGCCGGTTGGCTGATGAAGCAGGGGAAAATAAACGCCGTTATAACCGGTGCCGACCGAATCGCGGCAAACGGCGATACGGCCAACAAAATCGGCACCTACAGCCTGAGTATTCTCGCGCGAGAGCACAACGTGCCGTTTTACATCGCCGCTCCATCGAGCACGTTCGACCTGAATATAAAAAGCGGGGCGGAAATACCCATTGAGCAAAGGTCCGCCGAGGAGGTAATAACATTCGCCGACACGCAAACCGCGCCCGTCGGCGTCTCTGCCTACAATCCCGCTTTTGACGTGACAGAAGCACGCGATATCGCGGCGATCATCACCGAAAGAGGCATAATTGAATACCCCGACACGGACAATATCTTGAAGTGCCTGGGGTCCGACAACATGTGATTCTCAAATGCATATCCTATGAATCACCGTGAACGATCAGTCTACCGCGACGACTTGCTTGACCTCGGGCACTTTTTCCTTGAGGATTCTTTCGATTCCCATTTTCATTGTCATCGCAGCACCGGGGCAGCCATGGCAGGCACCCTGCAAACGAACATTAACTGTATTATCCTCATCTATACTGACCAACTCGACATCGCCGCCATGGCTTTGCAGAGCACCCCGAAGGTTCTCGATTATGTCTTTGACCTTTTCTTCCAACGTCTGGTCAGTCTCAGCTTCGCTGCAACCGCATTTATCACACATATACAATCTCCAATAATTTTTAATTGCCAGCAATTATAGCAGCAATTTGACTTTTAGCCAACTATTTCTGTGTCTGTGTACGACTCAAAAAGGGATTTGTTGGTGTTAAAAAGACAAAAAACGCTATTGATCGCCCAATAAATTGCCGAAAATAATTGACAAAGGATGGTGGTTCTTGTATAATGCTTGTGTATTTGTATGAAAACATGCAAATACAACCCTGAGACGTCCTTGTATGGGATGGTTACGGGATTATGGCAGGGTTTAGAATCTTCGGTTGATTCGGTTGTTTCTCTCCTGAAGAAACGATTGGCTCGCCGAAAGGGCCCATAAAGCCATAGTTAACGGTTCCCGAGAAGCGGGATTCCGCCGGAATAACAAGAGGGCGCCGATTTTGCCTATTGGCAAAAGGCAGCCCCGATAACGTTTGTCAGGAAAGGAACAGAAAAATGAAGACCAAGTCTCGTGCTTCGGCTCGCACAGCCGGCAAACCCTCCATTAAAGTAGGTGCCCAAATCGTCGTCGATACGCTCATCGAACAGGGTGTGGACACAATGTTCGGCTATACCGGCGGCGTGGTACTGCCATTGTTCGACAGATTGTACGATGCGCCGATCAATTTTATAGTCCCTCGTCACGAACAAGGCGGATGCCACATGGCCGACGCTTATGCCCGCGCCAGCGGGAAAGTAGGCGTTGTGCTGGCAACCAGCGGTCCGGGAGCATGTAATCTGGTAACGGGTCTCGCTACGGCAATGATGGACTCGGTGCCCATGGTCGCCCTGACGGGCCAGGTTCGCACGGAACTTATCGGAAACGACGCTTTCCAGGAAGCCGATACGACCGGAATTACCCGTCCGGTTACAAAATATAATTGTATCGTCAAGGATGTTAAAGATCTGGCGCGAACCATCCGCGAAGCATTTCATATAGCATCGACGGGCCGGCCCGGCCCGGTGCTGATTGACCTGCCGGTTGACGTAGCGGTTGCCAAGTTCAATACCGACGGCCCGGCGGAGATGAAGCTGCCCGGCTATCGGATTCGGACGAAGGGACATGCCCGGCAAATATCTTTGGCGGCCAAAGCGATAAATAAATCCAAGCAACCGGTGCTTTACATAGGTGGCGGTGTCATCACGGCCAACGCCGGCAAAGAACTCAGAGCATTGGCGGAAAAGGCGCATCTTCCCGTTACAATGACCCTTCTGGGATTAGGCAGCTACGATCAGAGAAAAGCCGAATCTCTGGATATGCTCGGCATGCACGGCTCTGCATATGCCAATTACGCGGTACAGCAGTGCGATCTGTTGATTGCTATCGGCGCCAGGTTCGATGACCGTGTCACCGGTAAGATCGAAACCTTTGCTCCGAACGCGAAAATAATCCACATCGATGTCGATCCGGCCAGTATATCAAAGAACGTCGGCGTCGATATCCCTGTCGTAGGCGATGCCAAAGTTATCCTCAAGGCACTGGCCAAGGAAGTCGAATACCAGGAAAGAAAAACGTGGTTCGACAAGATCGCCGAATGGAAGAAAAAGTTTCCATTTCGCTATGATCAGAATTCATCGACGATCAAGCCGCAGTACGTCATCGAAGAGATTTGCCGTCAGACGAAAAACGAGGCGATCGTAACGACCGGCGTCGGTCAGAATCAGATGTGGGCCGCCCAGTTTTACAAGTTTGTAAAGCCCAGGCAGTTCATCAGCTCCGGCGGGCTCGGAACAATGGGCTTCGGCCTGCCGGCCGCTATTGGCGCGCAGATCGCTATGCCCAACGCCACCGTTATTGACATTGACGGTGACCATAGTTTTAATATGACAATGACGGAGTTGTCCACGGCGATCGAGCACGAGTTGCCGATTAAGGTTTGTATTTTGAACAACGGCTATATGGGCATGGTCCGGCAATGGCAGGAGCTTTTCTATGGCCGGCGGTATTCCAAGACCTACCTGAAGAATCCTGAGTATGAAGCCCTTGCCAAGGCTCTCGGTGCGGTCGGAATGACTGTCGAGAAAAAGGCCGATGTTCCGAAAGCTATCAAGCATATGCTGAAAGAAAAGCAGCCTTGTGTGGTTGATTTCAAAGTCGAACCCGAAGAAAATGTTTGGCCGATGGTCCCGGCGGGCAAGAGCCTGGACGAGATGAGCGGACTTGACATATTGGAAAGGTTGATCTGATATGAAACATATAATAAGTGCATTAGTTGAAAATAAGCCCGGAGTTTTGGCCCATGTCGCGGGTATGTTTGCAGCCCGGGCGTTCAATATTGATTCGTTGGTTGTCGGCCGAACCGAGGACCCTGCGATGAGTCGGATGACCATTGTCGTTATCGGTGACGACAGAGTCCTCGAGCAGGTCCGAAAGCAATTGGCCAAGGTTGTTCCGGTTGTTAAGGTTCAGGATTTTGTCGGCCAGCCGGTGGTCGCGCGCGATTTGATGCTTATAGCCATTTCCGCGCCGCCGGATAAACGCTCCGAGATTCTCTCGCTGATCGAAATGTTCAGAGGCAAAGTCGTGGACATCGGCCAGAAGTTCGTCATGGTCGAAGTCAGCGGGCCCGAGGACAAAATCGAGGCCTTTATCAATGTATGCAAGCCGTACGGCATCAAAAGCCTCGCCAGAACCGGAACCATCGCAATGCCGCGGCATTCCAGGGCGGACCTGCGACCGCCCAAGGCCTCGAACGAACAAGCTGACGAGTAAACGTGAATCTGTCTGTACAATGATTTTCAAACATCAAGAGATATGCAAGACGTTTAGGAGCGGTTTGCAAACCGCTCCTAAACGGATTAAACAAGTAATGTTGTTTGATTTAAGATACAGGCTTTACGGAATACGAAAAGAACTTGTTTTTCAGTACTGATACAGCCGATTTTAAGCCTTATTTCTCCGATACACAGGCAGTTTACGGGCAACTTACGCTACAAATCCAATTCACAGCTTTTCCACAATCGGACTTTACAATGTGTAAAACCTGTGAAAAACATTTTTTTTTCGCGCGCAAAGTCAATGCTGACAGCAACCTCGGACAAGTGGAAAAGAAATCTTACAAAACACATTTGATTTGCACTTTTATTGCTTAATAATATAGAAAACGACCAACAAATTACGAATCAGGGATTGAACGATGCAAAGCACAGTCACGGATGAAAGTCTTAGTGCGAGTCGAAAGGATGGAGCCTGCCGGAGCGAGGCGGAATCCCAAATACAGGCAATCAACGAAGCTCTTGCCAATAAAGTGGGACAGCAAAAATATCGCATCTGGTTCAAGAACTCAACCAAACTGACTCTCGGCGGTGGATACCTGAAAGTAGGCGTGCCAAACCTTTTCATCGCTAACTGGATTGAAAATCACTTTCTAAATGAAATCAGCCAGGTTGTCCGGTCGGCGACCGGCAAGAACGTAAAAGTTACATTCACTATCGATCCGGAGCTTTCCGGCCGCAGAGTTGGTTCGAGTGCCGCTTCTTCAACGACAGCGAAAAAGGGCCGGCATCAATCCCCTTTCGTAACAGACCGAGGAACCAAAAGATCCGCCGCGAGTGGACAACAAAAGAAAAGACTAAAGCTCAACCTGGATACGTTTGTCGTCGGTTCGTCAAATGAGCTGGCTTATAACGCCGCCAAGGTCATAGTCAACGAGCAGCAAAGCCCATTCAATCCGCTTTTTGTTCACGGGGGATACGGTGTCGGCAAAACACATCTATTGCAGGGGATATGCAATTCAGTATGCGAGAAGCGATCCCAAACTAACTGGTTGTATCTTTCGGCGGAGGATTTCGCCAACCAGTTTATTCTTGCCCTGAAGACAAAAAAACTTGAAACTTTCCGACAGCGTATGCGTAAAACGGACTTGTTGGTAATAGACGATATCCATTTTCTGGCCAGCAAGCCTTCGATGCAGGAAGAATTTCTGCATACATTCAATACTATCAGTCTGGCCGGTAAGCAGGTGGTTCTTGCTTCCGATGCACATCCGAAGATGATCGGCAAACTGTCCGAAAAGCTGGTGAACCGGTTCGTCTCGGGAATGGTCGTCAAAATTGACATCCCCGATCTGGAGACTCGCTGCCAGATATGCAGACAATATGCAAATAATATTCACAGGGTCGGTTCGCAAAACGCATATACAAAAGCAAACGCTAATAAATTTGTTCCAGAGAGTGTCATAAGATACATCGCTGAAAATATGCGTACCAACGTGCGGGAGCTGGAAGGTGCCCTGCTGAAATTAATTGCGTTTACGGCACTGAAAAATGAAAAAATCACAACTGCAATGGCCAAAGCCGTTCTGATCGAACACATGGAAAGATGCGATCCGATTGTGCACGTATCGGATATCGAATCAGCCGCGGCGACTTTTTTCGGGATCACGCCGACGAGTATACACTCTTCCAAGAAAAACAGAACCGTGGCTCTGGCCCGCCACTTCAGCATGTACCTGACGAGAAAGCATACGAACATGTCCTCCTCCGAGATCGGGCGAGTAATGGGCAATAAAAATCACGCCACCGTCCTTTTAGCCTGCAAAAAAATCGAAGGGATGATACAGCAAAATGCCGAGCTTCACTGGAACGGACCGGAAGGCAACAAGATCTCAAAAGCCAGAACCGTGCTTGCCCAGCTTGAAAAAGATATCTCACGCTAAGGCCGGAATAGCACCCAGGGACGGACGCCTGTCACCGCCGCATCGTCATATTGTCAATAGTAATTTTCATTGCCTGCACAGCCGGTGACTCCGGCGTCTTCTCATAGGCGGCATCAATAGCCTGTTTCGCCTTGAGCAGTTGGCCCGTTCGGTAATAAGCATAACCAAGTAGGAATTGCAACTGGCTCGAACCGCTGCGTGCCAGCCATTGCTCAATATCGGCAATCCTGCCGGCGAGTTTGTTCCCGTCACCAAGCATGGCCACAAGGTCGACTCTCATCTGCAGATATTCGGGACTAATCGCCAGAGCCCTGGAGAGAAACAATGCGCTGCTGACGTATTCACCGGCGGCAAATAATGCATGTCCCCGACCCGCAAGGGCCAGAGGATTGTCCGCCTGATAAACAGACACCAGAGAGAAGCAGCTCGCTGCACGATAGTACCTGCCCGCCTTCAGATGCTCTTCGGCATCGCGCATGTGCCGATTGAACTTGGAATTCGATAGAGAATCAAGACTCTTATGCCGGCCCATAATGCGGTTTGCTTCGGCGGAAATGTCGGCTTGTGAAAGTTTATTCAACTCATCCAACGGATGACTTTTCTTTTGAGAATTTTCGTAGTTTGATATTCCTGTAAACTCCAAACCGGTCTGCCTGCCGAGGCCAGCTCGATTTAGTCCCCCTCCTGCTGCCGGGGCAAGCTCTTCTCCGTTGAAACCGAGTCCAGTTGCCTGCGGCTTGTAATAGTTCAGAGTGCCGCTTGAATCAATCCGCTCCCGGCGGGCGGCCTGGCGGGAATCAGGCACGTATTGCTGATATCCCGAAGGCGTCTGCTCGCGTTTTGCGACCGGCTCAGTGCTCATATCCTTATATGCATCACGTCTCTGTATAGTCGCATCGAGTGACTTCGTCAAATCATCGAGATGTTGCCTTACCCGCTCAAGAACGTCGCTTTGCTGTCGATCCTGCCCGGCCCCTGTCAGGCCGGAAGTATCGCCTCTTGCCCTCTCAAGTGTCCCGAAAGTACCGGCGGAAGTTTGCCCCTGACCCGTTTGAAACTCTCTGTTCGCGGTGGAGAAGTTTGTGTCCTTTTGCATAAAAAGATTCTTCTGCGATGTGGAATCCATCGAGGGCGTCGACTGCTCCAAAGCGGAAATCCCTTGATGGGTCAAAGCGGTTTGTCTTCCATCCCCGTCCCGATTTTGTGGGGGCGTCTGCATCTCAAACTTTGGTCTTAGATTCTCGATGTTTGTCCCTTGACTCGGGTACTTAAAAGACTCGTTCTTTTCCCACCGGCGTTCCAGATTCGGAATCGTTGTTGAGTCCGTGCCTAGCCATCCAGTGGACTGCGTTCTATCCCTTATGTCTTGAGCCTGCTCTTTGAACAGTTCAGTCGCCGACGTTTGGCTTTGCCTGCGTATGCCGATTTGAGCCAGCGTAAGTTGCTCCGTATTACGCGGACTCTGTGACATACTTGTCGGGAATTTGCTTTCCAGCATTAATCGCGACTGGGCCAACGGACCGTATTGAGTATTAGGTCCCTGCAAACCCGAATCAGCGGCTGTAGTACCCTGGGCAAACAAAGTCTGTTCCCGCTGCATGGACTCCGAACCAAATACGCCGGTTCCCTCGGAGCGGGTATTCTGCTGCGCACGGGCGCTGGCCCTTGTACGTTCCGGCATGAAAATCTCGGACCGGCCCGGCATCATAGTCGTGACAGTTTCGGCTGGAGAATAATAAGGCTGAGTTCCGTATTTGTTGGAATGCGTCTGAAAATCTTCCGAGCCGGCTGTATCTCTCAAAAAAGAGCTAAGTGAGGATGAACCGAGGCTCGAACCGAAGCTTGTAGGTGATCGGTATGGCACATCGCCGCGGAAGTGCCTGCCGCGACGCACATTGCCGGTAATTAACAAATTTCCACTCGTATCTATCGGAGCAGGAGTGTTTACCAGAGAACTGCGGAAAGTGCTCGGAGGTACTGTGCTTGGGCCGACCGGATTGCCAATCCCCGGATTTTCTATCGACCCGCTTGCCGGCCAACAAAACACAGCCGACAATACTACTGCGATCATGAAAATCCGATACTTCATAATACCAAATACCTCAAAACTACCCTTTTGAGTAATCTGCAATCCCCCGACGCTTCTATACGTCCGGGTATTGTTGGTATTTCGGTTTTTCAGCCCATGACAGTTTACTTGCTAATGTATCCCATTTGCTTCGAATCGGATTATTCACAATCAAAAAATCACTATTTTCCTTCTCCACCCTCACGATATCGTTAATCGTCAAATTCTGTGAAACCTGCCCATCAATAGAGATAGTGGTCCCTTTATTGACTCTGACGCCAAAAACCTCGATTTTACTGTCGGCATTTATAACAATCGACCTGAAGCTCAGCGAGTGAGGGCATATGGGGGTTATCACCACGGCCTCGATTTTAGGAGATAATATTGGTCCCCCAGCTGATAGGTTATAGGCCGTAGAACCGGTCGGAGTGGAAATTATCAAACCATCAGTAACACAGCCGGCCAGCGATTGACCATCCACCAATATTTTAAGTTCGATCATTCTAAAGGGTGGTCCCGCTGTGATAAAAATGTCATTAATCGCGGCCGAGCAAAACTTCTCGTCGCAGTTCTCGCCCTGAGCATCGCTGAAAACCCTGCAATTCAGCATCATGCGCTTATCTATTGGAACCGTGCTCTTCTTTAAGCGAGGAAAAAAATCTTGCAGCTCAGCCACGCTGAATTCCGCCAGGAAACCGAGCTTGCCGACATTCACGCCGATCACAGGCAAAGATGCCTTACTGACGTTTCTTGCCGTCGAGATAATGCTGCCGTCACCGCCGAAAACAATAGCAAAATCGCATTTTTTCAGGACCTTGGTATCCTCGGATGGCAAGGCTGTCGTGTAGGTCTGTTTTAAGTCCTCGATGCCGTAACTTGCCACGATTTCCGCTTTACCCTTAGCAAAGCCGAGGAATTCATCAATAGCTTCACTGACACCTCGCTTCTCAAGGTCCCCGAAAATCACCAATTTAGGTAGAGATTTCATCGCCGGTATCGCTTAGTTTTAAGCTTGAACCTTTAAGTTTTAAGATTTAAGATTTTCCTTACCGTCTTTGCTATTGTTTCGGCATTTGCGCCCGCCTCCATAAGTTGTACGTCGCGAGAATTATGTCCTATAAATCGCCTTGGCGCACCAAGCAAGCGTATGGATTCTGTCGAATAGCCCTTCTCGGCAGCCAATTCGAGCACGGCCGAGCCGAAGCCGCATGCAACAGCGTGATCCTCCACCGTCACAATACTTTTGCCCTGCCCCAGCAGCGAAATAATCTTTTCATCGACGGGGGCGGCAAACCGAGCATTTACAACATCAATCGCGATTTTTTCTTCAGCCAGTACCGACGCGGCCTTTAATGCTTCGGTTAATACGTTGCCGTAAGTGACAACCGCAACGGCAGAACGTTTTGATCTTTTGACCGTCACGCTCTTGCCTAATTTGAACGGCTTGGCACAGGCGGCCCTGACAAACTCCTTCGGCGGGACAATGTCTTTCGGATACCTGATTATCACCGGCTTATCTTCACCCAGAGCAAATTCCAGAGCCAGCTTCATTTCGATATCATTGGCCGGAGCAGTCAGCACCATATTCGGCATCATTCGTAAAAATCCAATGTCCATCAATCCGTGATGCGTCGGTCCATCCGAGCCAACGAAGCCGGCCCTGTCGACGCAGAAAATGACCGGCAGGTTCTGTAAAGAAACTTCCTGAAATATTTGGTCGATAGTTCGCTGCAGGAAAGTCGAATAAATACAGACCACAGGCTTCAAACCGTTCCTTGCCATGCCGGCCGCCATAGCGACTGCGGCACTTTCAGCAATCCCCACGTCATAAAATCGGTCGGGAAACTTTTTGCTGAATTCCATTAAACCGGTGCCGTCGCACATCGCCGAGGTAATAGCAACGATCTTGTCATCGCTGCCCGCCAGTTCCGTAAGATGTTCGCCGAATGAGCTGGTAAAACTCCGCCCCTTGGGACCGGTGGCCTCCTCAACCCTGTCTCCGTTAATCTTGAACGGGCCGGTCGAATGAAATTTGCTGGTGCCCTGATTGGATTCACAAACGTCATCTTCCGCGTTTGGGATCCATTCGGCCGGACGAAAACCTTTGCCCTTCCTCGTGTAAACGTGCAGAATGGCCGGGTGATTCAGATCGCCCATCGCCTCGAACAATTCCATCAGCGAACCGATATCGTGGCCGGCGACAGGACCGAAGTACGGAATACGCAGGCTCTCGAACATCTGGCTGGCCGGCAGAACCATCCTGATACTTTTCTTAATCCTCTCAAGTGTCTCTTCAACACTTTTGCCGATAACCGGCATGTGTTCCAGGATATTGCTGGTCGTCTTACGCAAACCATCATAGGTCTGGCTCAGCCGGACCCTTGAGAAGTATTTGGCCATAGCACCCACCGTCGCATCGATCGCCATTGAGTTATCGTTGAGCACGATGAGCAGTTGCCTCTTGACCAGCCCGAGATTATTAAGCGCCTCGAAAGATGTGCCGTTAACGATGCTGGCATCGCCGACCATCGCCACGATTTTGATCGGCCGTGAGGCGTCCTGTGGAGTATCGCCCTGGGCTTTTTGTGCCTGGTCCTTTTTATTCTTGCTCTTTAACTGTTCGGCAAGGGCCAATCCGATCGCGGTGGCGATCGACGTGCCCGCGTGCCCCACGGTGAATTGGTCGTACTCGCTTTCGGCCGGATTGGGAAAACCGCTGATACCGTCGGAGTGTCTCAGACGCGAGAATTTGTCTTTCCTGCCGGTGATGATCTTATGCGTATAGCACTGATGCCCGACATCCCAAACAAGCATGTCTTTCTTAAAATCGAAGACGCAGTGCAGAGCCAGCGTCAATTCCACAACGCCCAGATTGCTTGCCAGATGTCCGCCGGTCTTACTGACCGAATCGAGAATAAACTGCCGTATTTCCTCTGCCAGCTCCTTCAGTTCAGGTACCGACAGTCGCTTTAAATCCGAAGGACTATTTATCTGATCAAGAAATTTGCTCATCAAAGACTCTCTCAAACTCTCAAAAGAAATCCTAAGCACCAAGCATTAAATTCTAAACAAATTCAAATCACTGAAATTAAAATGCTCAAAACCGTTTGAATCACTTGCTAATTTGAATTTTGATATTGTTTAGGATTTAGGATTTAGATATTAATATTTAACTATAGCAGGTTGTGAGGATAAATGGAATGGTTTTTTATTTTGTAACATCTCACCGAAGTGCCGCAAGATGATTTGACATTTTTCTAAATGTTAAAATAGGCAACTTGCGCTTTGCAAGGAAGTGCATATAATGCTGCTATGAAGGTAAA
>Ga0307434_1000175_pt1 | contig 57195 bp, 48 predicted proteins | sample SalMarWE160220MG_FD_202156 | JGI IMG/M metagenome (GOLD analysis project Ga0307434, IMG submission 202156) | Salt marsh sediment microbial communities from the Plum Island Ecosystem LTER, Massachusetts, United States - WE1603-220 | ecosystem: Environmental > Aquatic > Marine > Intertidal zone >... | reverse complement strand
TGGTAGTCCTGCTCTTCCCGTAGATACACATACCCCCATCCCAGGCGGATATGGTATTCCGGCGTAAAGGGATTCAACTGCACGGCCTCCTCCAAGGCTGTTACGGCATCAATCTGAAACCGGCGAAGACCCTCGTAATCCGCTTCAGGATTTCGCAGTGCCTTATTCCGAAACCGCATCAGTTCACGGGCATGCGTATACCAGTATCCCGCATTCCACCGATCCCACTCGATGGCCTTTTGAATCTCGTTCAGAGGAGGATTTTGATCTCTATTCAGGGTGGAATTGGTAACGGTATTGCAGTAGGCCTCAGCCATGAAATGACGAATGGTCCAAACCCCGTTCCAGGTGATAAATCCCAGAACCGCGAGCACGGCCGCCATCCCTTTATATCTCAGGGGCATTGTATGGAAATACTGAAACGTGTTATCCCGCCCGTGATGCCTCTCAAGGTGAAGAGCGCTATAGCCAATGGCCATGATAGCCACGAGCATCAGGCAGTTGGCTGGAATATGAAGGTTGAAATCGGAATAGGAGTGGATTGCCATGGCGGTCATGACGGCCAGGGGAGCAATTCCGAGGCACACCGCAAAGGGATCGGTTCGTTTTCTCCACAATCGGAGTGTGAGATACAGGTAGCACAACAGTCCTGCCAACAGAAGGCAAAACCCGATGATTCCCGCTTCAGCCAGAAATTGTGCCCAGTCATTGTGGGCATGCCTGAAAAATCGCAGCTTGTCTTCGGCAGCCTGATATTTGGGATAGCCATATTGGAAATTGCCCACTCCAATACCCGTCAGCTTATAATCCTCGAACATATCAATTGTTTTTTGGGTGTATCTGCTTCTGGCCTCAAGGCTGGTATCCAGATGTTTAAACCGCTCAACAGGATAGTCAGCGCCAATATGGAGGGAATAGGCAGAGATTATCAGGAATAATAGAAGAAGGATGAGACCCTTTCTGCGATAATTTCTGCGGGACAGAAAAAACAAGCTCATGCAAAGCATGGCGCCAGCAGCGCTTATCATACCGCCTCGAGAGGCGGAGAAGATGAGTCCAACCCCTACAACTGCACCTGCGAACAGAACGAATAACCTTTTATTGAATCGTTGCTCCCCTGATAAATACATTGCGAGCCTGGCCCTCGGGCTCTTTGTATGGCGAGATGCGTCTTTTCTTTTTTCCTTTCTCTCCGACAGTGCAGCAACATAGGCAACTGCCACCAGCACGCACATCTCCATCAAACCTGCAAAGTGATTCCTGTTAATATAGGTCCCGGTCACCTCTTTAAGGTAGTCCGCTTTTTGATACCACCAGATGTGTCCCGACCCGGAGTATGTCTCCGCCAACCCGTAAAGGGCCTCAAAGCAACCTATGAATAAGATTGTAAATATGGTAAGCTCGATCCTTCTCTGGGAATTCAACATCTGTGTTAAGCCGAGAAAGAAGAGCGCATACACACTCAATCTGATGATGGACATGCGTACCGGGTAACAATACGGGGAAAGGGTAAACCATTGAGCAAGAGCACCCTCTTTCCCTAGAGCACCAGAGGCGGGTAATGATTTTAGGCCTGCTATATAGGCCTCCGGCGACAGGATTTTAACAAAAAAGGCAGGCAGGGGAATAATCTGGAATACGAGAAAGATTAAAAACAATACAAAGGCGAAATTAAGGCTCGTTTTCGGAAATTGAACTTGGTACACACCGGTTTTGATCTCCCTTTTTATATCCTTTTTCACAAGCAAAAGACTACCCGCGAGCACCGTTATTACCATGAATGTGTAGGCATAGGTGTGCACAGCCCCGAAAAGGAGAGGGCTCAGGATCAGGATTATAAGGTACATGGTGAAGGCAACCTTCTCCATCATTTGGTCTATCTGGTCTATTTGGTCAATGAGCTATTAAGCTGTTGAGCTAATCAGCTTCTGAGCTTAGCAGCTCTTTTCTCCGTTTCTCCCAATCTCCGGTTCACCGATTCTCATATCTGGCCCCAGTGAAATACGTTACACAGTCACTTCGTGAATTTCACGGGGTAAATCTGTTTGGTCGGAAGCGTTAGGGGCTTTGGGAGCATTCTTGACGGATTTCATTGTATACAGCTCCGCCCCTTGGATTACATCATACACTTGGATACAACATATTGAAATATTTAGCTTTTTTACCAAATGAGAGTAGTAGAATTACTACTCCCACGTAATTATAAAAAGATAGGCTATGAAAGGCACCACAACAAAGAGAGGCGCCTTTTTATTCTCTGTTTGTGTTTTCTTAACTTTGGCTGGACACATACGCGTACGAGAAAACGCCTTCATGGCCTTCTTCCTGGGGTTTGTTGGGGAAACTACTTCGACGTACCAGATTTTATAGGTTTCTATAGGGAACTTATCGCTCAACCCCAACTTCCCATCCTGCCATAGCGATAACGAGGAAAGCCTTTGGGAACAACGACGCAGGCTATAGTGAGAAGTTTCGTGAGCTATTCGATCTTTTTTATAGTCTTAAAATTTAAATAGTCAAGAAATTTACCATGGATAAAAACGGTAACGGGCTTTGGTAAAGGGCCTACCTATTATCAGCCTATGGTATAACTTGTATCCCTTTACTCCCATCCTGTTCCTTCCAATCTTATGCCGCCTTTTATCTCCCTTTTTTGACTTGACTTCCAGTAAATCTTACAGTATTTGTTTGAGAGTAACTGTAAGTTTTACTGTAAAAGGAGGGGGTCATGAGATTGACGGAAAAGCAGAAGGCATTCCTGGGCTATATCTCCAGCTACGTGGAGGACTGGGGCCGATCCCCCAGTTTTGAGGAGATATGCTCCCACTTCGGCTTCACCTCGTACAACACGGTCACCACCTATCTCAAGACCTTGGAGCAGAAAGGCTATATCCGCCTTCCCCACAAAAAGAACCAGAAGCGGGCCATTGAGGTGATCAGCCCCGTGGAGACCAGGCGGCTCGAGTTTCCCCTCCTGGGAAGGGTGGCTGCAGGAAGACCTATCGAGGCGGTGGAAGAGGTCGATGTGATTGAAATCCCCCCATCCATGCTCGGAAAAGGGGATCACTTCGTCCTCCAGGTGAAAGGGGACTCCATGAAAGAGGATGGAATACTGGACGGGGATTTCATCGTGGTCAGGAAGCAGGAGACTGCAGAGAACGGCCAAACCGTGGTGGCCCTGATCAACAACCAGGCCACGGTGAAGAAATACTATCAGCGGGAAGGCCGTGTGGAACTCCGCCCCGCCCATACGGGCATGAAGCCCTTCATCATCAGCGAGGGAGAGCTCCGGATAGAGGGACGGGTCGTGGGAGTAATGAGGCACTATAAATAAGGTGTAAGGTCCAAGGCGTACGGCGCAAGGCATGAAGCCCAACAAGGCTTAAGGTTTAAGGCGTACGGCGCAAGGCTAAAGGGGGTAAAATAATGGGGAACTTTCAAGAACTCAAGGTATGGCAGCGATCGAAAGACCTCGCCGTGTTTCTCTACAAAATCACTGAGCGCGGGGCATTTGACAAAGACTGGGGTTTGAGAGATCAAATTCGCCGGGCAGTTGTTTCCATGCCGAGCAACATCGCAGAGGGCGATGAACTGGGTACAGACCGGCAGGCCGTCAATTTTTTCTACACAGCAAAAGGCTCCTCTGCGGAAGTTCTTACTCAGGCCGTGATAGCCTATGAGATCGGCTACTTGACAAAAGAGCACTTTGAGCACGTCAAAAAGGAATGCCAGGCTATATCCGGTATGCTCACAAGGCTCATCCAGGCCCGATCAGCAGGCATAAAAGAAAGGCATAAGGCATAAGGCATAAGGCGCAAGGCATAAGAATTAAGGCTTAGGGTGAAAGGCGTATGGCCAAAGGCAACTGGCGCCACATTTGTTTGCCTTGCACTTTGCGCCCTACGCCCTAAACCCTTTTCTATGCCTTACGCCTTGGGCCGTTACCTAGAGTTGCAACTTGAACCGTCACATTATTCACATCTACATCCCTGCCTTTCCCATTGCTGTGGCGCGGGTGTCCCGGCCGGAGCTCAGGGGCCGCCCCGTGGCCGTGGCTCCGCTCCATTCAGAGCGGGCGATTATCATCTCCGTCTCAGATGAGGCCCGCAGGGAGGGCATCTTCAAAGGCATGCCCCTCGGGAAGGCCGTGAAATGGTGCCCTGACCTCGCTGTCCTGCCCCCCGATCGTGAGCTCACGGGAAAGGCCTGCAAGGTTCTGGCCGGGATTGCAGCACAGTATACACCTCTCTGGGAACCCTCCCGGCCCGGGCACATCTATCTCGATGTGACAGGAACAGATCGTCTCTGGGGACGGGCAAAGGAGGTGGCAAGCCGGCTCAGGCGGGAGATCAAGAAACATCTATGCCTCCCGGGGACAGCGGGCGTAGCAGGAAACAAGATGGTCTCCAGTATCGCCTCAAGGATGGGATCATCCGATGGGGTACTGGATGTGGATCATGGCCATGAGTCCTCCTTCATAGCTCCCCTCAAGGCAGATGTCCTGCCCGGGGTAGGCCATGTCCGCGGAACGACCCTCCTTGAGGAACTGGGCATCTCCTTGGTCCGGGAGATAGCCGTCCTTGATATGGGTACCCTGAGGCTTGTCTTCGGCAGGCAGGCCTCGGTAATCCATCAACGGGCCCTCGGCATAGACCCTACCCCGGTGTATCCCCCTCGCAGGGAGCCCACGGTAGCCGATGAGGTCATCCTTCCCCGGGACGAAAGCGATGACGGGAAACTCCTGGGAATCCTCTACGGGCTGGTGGAACGGTGCTCCCACCAGCTTCTGAGCAGGGCCCTGTGCCCCCGCAAGGCAGGGCTGGCCTTCAGGTACACGGATCAGGAGGAGGTCACCCGGCGAATCGATCTACGCGGTTTGAGCTTCTGGGATTTCGATCTCTACCGGCCCCTGGAGAGGACTTTCCTGAGAACCTACCAGCGCCGGGTCAGGATCAGGTTCTTGAGGGTATGGTTTCAGGATTTCTCACCCCCCTCCTCACAGCTCTCCCTTTTTCCCCTAAGCTCTTTTCTCCCGGAGAAAAAGGCCTTGGTAACCCAGGCCCTGCACCGCATCAGGGAGCGGTATGGGGAGGAGGCGGTCAAGTACGGCAGGACAACGTGATATAACACAGGCACAAGGCATAGGGCACAAGGCTTAAGGCAAACAGGAAATAAGGCATAGGGCGAAAGGCGTGCGGCTCACGGTAAAAGGCAGTTGGCGCCAAGTTTATGTGCCTTAGACCCTGTACCCTGCGCCGTACGCCGTACGCCTTTTACCTATGAAGTTTGAATCATGAGCGATTTTGTCCATCTCAACGTCCACTCTCACTACTCCAAGGGCTGGGGTATGGGAACCATTGAAGAGCTCTGCCGATCCGTCAAGGAGCAGGGCATGGACAGGCTCGCCCTCACCGATACCAACGGGTTGTACGGACTGATCTTTTTTCTCCAGGCTGCCAGGGAGGCGGGGATTCAGCCCATCGTGGGAAGCGAGCTCATAACCGATACCCACCGGGCCGTTTTGCTCGTCAGGGATCGCGAAGGATATGTCAACCTCTGCCGGATCATCTCGGACCGCCACTGCCATCAGGACTTCGACCCCGTCAAGGCCCTGAGGGAGCAGCGTGAAGGACTCATCGTCCTCTCCGACGACTTTCCCCTGCTCAAGGCCCTCAAGAGGGACTCAAAAGAAGACCTTTTCGTGGAGCTCTCCCCCGGCTATAACATGGCAGGATGCTATGCATTCTCCCGAACCAGCGGCATTCCTCCCCTGGCCACTAACCGGGCCTATCTCGTCACGGCGGATCAATTTCCCCTTCACAGGGTTCTTCGGGCCGTGGCCCTGAACAGCAAGCTCTCCCGCTTGAGATCCGAGGATACCTGTAGGGAGCACAGCTTCCTGAATTCCCCTCAATCCATGATCGACCAGTTTCCCCACGCTCCTCTGGCGATCCGAAACACCCTTGCGGTGGCCGAGCAGTGCCGTGTCGATTGGGACTTCGATCGCATCATCTTTCCCCGTTTCGGGCAGATGACCGACAGCGAGGCCTATGATACCCTCTGCCGGGCCACGCTTGAGGGTTGCAGGCAGCGGTATGGGGAGCTTACCCGGGCCGTCAGGGAGCGGATAGCCTACGAGATGAGGATTATCAAGGAGAAGAACTTCGCCCACTATTTTCTGGTGGTGGCCGACATAACCGGAAGAGCACCTCGGTCGTGCGGGCGTGGGAGCGCCGCTGCGTCCATCGTCTCCTATGCCCTGGGTATCACCCATGTCGATCCCATACAACACCGCCTGTTCTTTGAGCGGTTCCTCAACCCGGGACGGATGGATCCCCCAGATATCGATGTGGATTTCGCCTGGGATGAGCGGGATAAGGTCATCGACTATGTCTTCGCCAGGTACGGGAACCGAAGGGCCGCGACGGTCGCCAATCATAACACCTACGGAGCCAGGTCCGCCATCAGGGAGGTGGCAAAGGTCTTCGGCATGAGCAATGCGGAGATCGGCCGGGTCACCGGCAAGATCGGCTACGGGTGGCGCCTGAAAGAGGTATGGAAGGAACTGGCGGCCCACCCCAGGATGCGGGGGGTCGAGTTCGAGAAACCCTGGGATGAGATCCTGGGTGCCGCGGTCCAGCTCGAGGATCACCTCAATCACCTCTCGGTCCACTGCGGCGGCCTGGTGATCGTGCCGGACGAGATCCGCCGCTACTGCCCGGTGGAGATCTCCGCGAGCGGGGTCCAGGTGCTCCAGTGGGAAAAGGACTCCGTGGAGGAGGCAGGGCTGGTGAAGATCGATATCCTGGGCAACCGGAGCCTCGCCGTGATCCGGGATGCCCTCGCTCTGGTTGAGAAAAACTACGGCCGGCGCATCGATTACGCGAGTTGGAACCCCATCGATGACCCCGGGACCGTGGAGATCTTCTACCGGGGAGACACCTTCGGCGTGTTCTACTTCGAGAGCCCCGCCACCAGGCAGGTGCTCAAAAAAGTGAGCCTCGGCCTTACCCTTGAGGACTACCTGCGCCTGGATCACTTCCACCTCAACGTGGTGGTCACCTCCATCGTACGGCCTGCCTCAGCCCAGAACAGCAGGGCATGGATATCCCGGCTCCACGGCGAGCCCTGGGAAAGCCCCCATCCCCTCTTGAATCCGGTCCTGGAGGAAACCCTTGGGGTTCTCGTCTTTCAGGAGCAGTTGAGCCAGGCTGCCATCCACCTTGCCGGGTTCGATCCCGCGGAGGCGGATACCCTGCGAAAGGTGGTGAGCAAAAAGGACAGGAACAAAAGGCTCCGTGACTTTCATGCCCGGTTCGTCAGGGGGGCCCTCGAGCGGGGCGTGAGCATGAAGGTGACAGAAGAGGTCTGGGGCATGATCATAGGCTGTGACGGGTACAGCTTCTGCAAGCCCCACTCGGCCAGCTACACCCTGGTGGCCTACAAGTCCGCCTTTCTCAGGGCCCACTATCCGGCCGAGTTCATGGCATCGGTCATCTCAAACGGCGGGGGGTATTACTCCACCTTCGGATATCTGTCTGAGGCACGGCGAATGGGGCTCACCATCATGGGGCCTTGTATCAACGAGAGCGAGATCAAATACACCGGCAGAAAAAGGGAAATCCGGGTGGGCCTCATGCAGCTCAAGGCCCTTTCCCAGGAGGGGCGGGAGTTCATCGTGCACGAGCGCTCCAAACATGGTCTATTCCGCAGCTTTGATGATTTTCTTATCAGGGCCGGCCACAGCCTCCACCTCCAGGACGTGCGGGTCCTGATCAAGGCGGGCTGCTTTGGCGGCATCGCCGGCGGCCTCACGAGGCCCTCCCTGATGTGGCGGGCTCTCCGGTTCTACAACGGGGTGTACCAGCATCAGAACCCCCCTCCCCTCTTTGCCGCCATTCCTGTTCTTCCTCCCGTGAAGCAAGCTCCCTACCCGAAAAGCCTCATGCTGCGGCACGAGGTGGATACCCTGGGTTTTCCCCTCTCGTGCCACCCGCTCGAAAGGTACGAGAGCACCTTGAAGAACGTAGACTCTGTAAAGGCCTGTGATCTCCCTGCCCACGTGGGGAAAAGGGTGAGGGTCATCGGCTGGCCGGTGACCGGAAAGACGATCCACACAAAAAACGGGGATCCCATGAAGTTCATCTCCTTCGAGGATACTACAGGGCTCTACGAGTCCGTGCTCTTTCCCAAGACCTACTACCGGTTCTGCCACCTGTTGAGCGGATCAAGGCCCTACATCATGGAGGGGCGGGTGGAGGAGGACTTCGGCTCGATCACGCTCACGGTGAGCTGGATAGGGTTTCTGGATAAATATAGACGGGAGGGCTCCTAACAAAAGCCTGAGGGATGATTTCTGAATGCTTTCATCTTGACATCATCGATTTCTTGCATATAATAATGTCATACAATCTAGGAGTAAAAAATGCGCACAACGCTGAATATCAAAGATGATGTCATCGAGCAAGTGTTGAAGCTTACCGGTTCCAAAAATAAATCTCATGCTGTGAATGAGGTTCTCGAGGCTTATGTCCAGGAGAAACAAACGCAAAAACTGCTGGAACTGAGGGGTAAACTTCACCTGGAAGACAACTCGGCGAGATTGAGGGAGATGGAGCTGGATGAAATCTAATGTTCTTGTTGATACGTCTGTCTGGATTCAATATTTCAATAAACTTAACTCAAAGTATGGTAAATCCGTTGAAGAGCTCTTGAGGGAAGGAAGGGTTGTAGGAACAGGCATCGTTTTGACTGAATTGCTACAAGGAGCTAAGATAGAAAAGGAATTCAACGCTATTTTGGAAAGTATGGCAGCCCTCCCCTTTTTGGAAACTACTCAAAACACCTGGATTACGGCAGGCAGAATTTCTTATACCCTTCGCAGGAAAGGCATTACAATTCCCACTACCGACCTCATAATAGCCAGCCTTGCTCTTGAACATGACTGCTCGATCTTCACCTTGGATCCGCATTTCGAAAAAATCCCTGATATAGAGCTATATAAAAACAGTTGACAACGTTTTGGACTGCTTTGCCTGATGTTGAGGAAATCCTCACAAAGATCCTCACGCATCTTGGCCTGTGGAAAATTAACCTGCCGGAAGTATGGCGGGTAAAGGCCAGGCAGCCGCCTAAGGCCAAAGGCCCGCTAAAAATCCAAGAATACAAAATCGACCACTCCACCTCCCAGTTCCTGGAGTTTACCTCCTCAGGTCTGTGTTGTTCGCCTTTTGTCTGGAGCGTCCGATAACCTGTCGAGAGCTCCAATGAAGGTCTACCGCATAATGTGTGCATTTTACCCTTGGCACACAAGGCGAAATCGCCTATTCTTCGGTCCTAAAAAAGGGATTTCTTTTTTCTTATCATTTCATTTCATTTTCATTCAAGGCAACAAGGCTGCCAAGACCCCTCGAATACGGCATAGACTATTCTACCTCCCGGATCCCCGCTTTCGATAACCTTGTATGGTCTTCGCTATCGAAAATCTTATTCTTGACATGCACTGATCTGGAAAATAGACTAAGTTTATTAAACCAAGTCCAATGAGGCATGCAATGCAAACCATCAATATCCACGAAGCGAAGACTCACCTTTCACGCCTGGTCGATGAGGCAGCAAAGGGAAATGTTTTTATCATTGCCAAGGCAGGAAAGCCGATGGTCAAGGTCTTGCCGCTATCCGAAGGGGAATTGAAAGGGGCTGAAAAATTAGGGTTCATGTCCGGTGAGATCTCAGTGCCGGATGATTTTGATTCCCTTGCGGCAGAGGAGACGATCCGGCTTTTTGAAGGGAAGTCCTCATGAAACTCCTGCTGGATACACACGTTGTCCTGTGGGCTGCGGGGCAGCCGGAAAAGCTCTCCGAATCAGCCCGGACCCTGTTGACAGCGCCCGAGAACATCCTTTTTTTCAGCGCGGCCAGTATCTGGGAGATTGTAATAAAACGCGGACTGGGACGGGATGATTTTAAGGCGGACCCGCACCGCTTGAGAAAGATGCTTGTTACGCACGGATATACCGAGCTGCCTGTCACAGCTGAGCATGCCTTGAAGGTCGAGACGCTGCCCATGCTTCACAAAGACCCTTTCGACCGTTTGCTGCTGGCCCAGGCCCGTGCGGAAGGGATGCTGTTGCTCACGATCAATGCCTCTGTTCTCCAATATCAGGAATCTACGCTGGCTGTCTCACAATGATAAAATATGATATTGAATTTCCGTCTTATTCCTGGGACTCAATCTCACAATGACGATATTTTTTTCTCTCAGGTGGTTTAATTGCCCCGCGGCTTGCCTTGAGGCGTCATTCCGGCGGACCGACCTCGCGCCGACTTGTCGCGTCGAAGTCTTGACGATAACGGAAGTGGCACTATATCGCATCACGAAGGAGGAAAAACCGGAATCCAGCGAAGTTGCCTGCCGCTGTCGCGATACGTTTAATCGAGCGAATAGAAATTGGGTCGAGCGGCTAAGTCTATCCCGATTTCCTAAATTTTTAATCTTTAAGTAAAAGTAAGGCATCCCTTAACCGCCGTTAAATGTGCTATCCTCCTGTATGTAGTTAAGTAATCCAGCAAACAAATCCCCCGTCATCTCGCCCCAGGGGGACGTCTGAATCTAATTTGACATACAAGGGCAACTGTTCTGTGCTCCATTCATCAAAAAGCGTATTCTTATCAAAGACCAAAGAATAGTATCTTGATAACTCGACCTCCCAAACCCCTGTGTCGGATAAGCGGCTATATGTCGACCCCGAGCCTGCCTGTGCGTGACCGCACGCAGACAGGTATTCAAAGGTTTACCCGGAGGGCTATCCCGCCTGATTTTTCAAATTGGCCTCCGGCCCGGAGAGCCTACGCCTCGGAGAGGAGGCAAGTTCAGCCTCCGGCCCAGAGGGGAAAAGGTATACCCTTTTTCCCGGCAACTATCATCCTTTCCACAAATATATGGCGCCAGCTCAGCCTTCCCCACCTCTGAATGTCCTCCCCTCATTGATCTAATCCCTGTCTGCCGATAGGCAGGTCCGCCTAAAATGAAGGTCTGCCACATCATGCGTCCACTTTTACCCTTTAAACAGTGGGCGAAATCGCCTCTACTCGGACTCTAAAAGAGAAACTCCTTATCATCTGCAGTACCCTCATATTCATTCCAGATCCAAAGCTTCCCTTACCACCTTGAGCATCTGCCTTAATTCATAGGGCTTGTTGATGAATCCCTTGGCCCCTGCATGCGGGGCCTCTCGCGTGGGCCCGTTGATTGAATAGCCGCTGGTAAAAACCACCTTCACCAGCGGGTTCATCCTAAGAAGCTCCTCAAGGCATTTCTTGCCCCCCATCCCGGGCATGATCATGTCCAAAATGACTAAGGAAATTTCATCCCCCTTTTTTTTGTAAATCTCAAGGGCGCTCTCTCCCCTATCGGCTATGAGCACGGTATAGCCGAATCTTCCGAGCAACTCTTTGCCAAGGTCCTGCAAAAATACTTCATCATCCACCAGCAGGATGGTCTCACTGCCGCCTTGAATCTCCTCTTGCTCTTCTCTCTTTGCTCCGTACTCTATGCTCACTGTTTCAATGGCCGGTAAATAGATCTTAAATGTGGTCCCTTCTCCAGGCTCGCTGTAACACATGATATATCCGCCATGGCTCTTCACGATCCCGTAAACCATGGAAAGGCCCAGACCCGTTCCTTTGTCGGCCTCCTTGGTGGTGTAAAAAGGTTCAAAGATATGCTCAACGGTCTCCTTGTCCATGCCGCTACCGGTATCTGATATGCTCAAAAGCACATATTCTCCCGGTACGGCCCCTAAATGGGCCCTGCAGTACTCCTTGTCCAGGTTGATGGTTTCGGTTTCGATGACCAGTCTCCCGCCTTCCGGCATAGCATCCCTGGCATTGACGCCGAGGTTCATCATGATCTGCTCCACCTGTGCCGGATCCGCATTGATGATCTTGAGCCCTTCTTCCAGATGGAGTTCAATAGTGATCATCTTGGGGATGATTCTCTTGAGGAGTCCTTCCACCTGCCACACCTCCTGGTTGAGATCCACAGGTCTCAGTTTGCTTTCCACTTTGCGGCTGAAGGTAAGGAGTTGTTTGGTTAATTGGCCTGCCCTCTGCCCGGCCTTTTCAATCTCCCGCAATCTTCCGAGGTTAGCATCACCTTCTTCTTTGTCCATCATGATCATCTGCGCATAGCCCATGATTGCCTGAAGGAGATTATTAAAGTCATGGGCGATCCCTCCTGCCAGGGTGCCGATAGCTTCCATCTTCTGGGACTGGCGTAATTGCTCTTCCAGATGCTGGATTTCTGTGATGTCTTCATAAAATACAAGTTGATCACCGGTCTCCATGCTTACCGTTCTAAAATATATGACCTTTTTTGATCCATCCTTGCAGGTTGCCCTGTATGTTCTGGCCCGGGCCTCTCCAATGCCATACCTTTTCCGGTCATCGAGCCATGTGGCAATAACCTCTTTTCTATAGTTTTTATCAGGGTAAGCCCTTCTGAACCACTCCTTGCCAGCGGGAATATCCTCAAGCGTGTATCCGAATATCTCGATAAACTTGGGGTTGAGATATTTATAGTGGCCATCTTCCCCGATGAGCGAGATCCCTAATGGCGATTTTTCCACAAGGATGCGGAGCCGCTCCTTTTCGGCGTGTAATTCTTGTTCGGCCTTCTTGTGCAGCGTTACATCTCTTGCCGCACCGGTTATTGCTATAACCTTTCCATATGCATCCTTCACCGGAGATTCATCAATTTCGAGCAATATGATCCCCCCGTCTTTTCTCCTTAATTCGAGCAGATATGGTTCTTGTCTCTCACCGGTCCGTATGGCTTTCTCAGTTAATTCAATTCCAATCAGATTGAGAGGGTTTTCAGTTATAAAGTCCGTCCATTTTGTTCTGTTCTCATTATGGCCGTAGCCAAAAATTACCTCCGCTTGAGGGCTTACGTAGAGCAAGAGATGATTCGTATCGTGAAAAAAGAACATCTCGTTGCTGTGTTCGATGATACTTCGAAGCCGTGCCTCGCTTTCCTTCAATGCATCTTCCGCCCGCTTGCGCTCGGTAATGTCGGAAAGCAAGTTGAGCGTTGCCGGTTTCCCTTCCCAATCGATCCTGATTGCCTTGATCTCCACCCATTTGATCTCGCCCGCCTTATCAATGACCCGGAAGGGATAAACCGGGGGTGCCTTTTCACCTTTAATCCTTTTCATATGCCGATCCGCTATTGTTTCTCTATCATCCGGGTGAATGTATGCACCAAAAGCTTTTCCTATCAATTCTTCAGGATTATAGCCGATAAGATCAAAAGCCTTACGATTGACAAATCGTATCCACCCATCCTGCGCAACCAAGACTACCTCGCTGGCATTCTCGACGAGCAACCGGTATTTTTTCTCACTCTCCCTCCGGGCCTCTTCCATAAGCCTGTACGTGGTGACATCGCGCCCAAAAATGGCCAAACTCGTTACGTGGCCGAGATTATCGAAAATCGGGAAGATGGTGGTATCGTACCATCTCCCTTGTATCTGATCCTCAAAGCTTACCGGTTTTCCTGATTTGATGGCCTCAGCAACTCTCCTTCTCCTGTTCTCATACACATCCGCTGAAAGAAGCTCGCGAAAGGTCGTCCCGATAATCCCTTGTACTGTTTTTCCGAGACGCTCCGCTCCGCTTTTATTTGCTGCTATAATCTTTCCTGTTACATCGATAAGAAACAATCCATACGGTGCAAAGTCCAATAGTCGCAGGATATCGTTGCTGCCGGGGTGTGCCTTTTCAGCGCTATGAACTTGATCCAGTTTTTGCTCTATCTCCCTTACCTTCTGTTCTAATTCTTCATAGGTAGGCTGGGACATCGTGAATACCTCCAACGTCCTTAAAATGAAGAACAACTATCAGAATACAATATTCATGTTCATAGGGCCCATACTTTGACCCTGGAGCCATATCCCCCTCCTTAACCGCACGGGAGGAAGCAGGCAGGTTATTTATCAATATTTCTATCATCGTTAGCTTCTTTTATTATACAAAAAGCACAAGAAAATTCAGTATTTTTTTTGAACGTGAAACTATAAGATCCGATAGCTATGCCTAGCAACGTGCTCTACTATTTGATGTGTAAGGACCAATTCCTTTATGGGCGCGAATCGAAACCTTAATGCAACAATGCGAAGGATAGAATACCGGAAAAAATGGTATTGAATGAAATGATACGGATTTCTGGAAATAAAAACAAGGAACGATTCGCTGCTGTAGTATCAAGGGCAATGGCGGGCAGGCAGAGAAGATGCTCTGGCTTTTTATAGATAGACCATCTCTCTGACCATCTCTCTGCCCTTGACACACACGGCGAAATACCCCTATATTTTATCTTCAATAAAGGGCCTTCTTATCAGATCACCTATCAGCTCACCGAACCTTAGGCCCTCACGGCCTGAGCAAGGATCATTTCAAGCAAGGAGGAATCTTCAGGAATGCCAGCCTTTGGGCCTCGGGAACTCATGGTTGATGTGTTTGGCCGAGATCTGTGCGTGGCCTGCGGGGCCTGTGTGGACCTGTGCCCCTATTTCAGGACCTATAGGGGAAAGACGGTCCAGTTGTTTCCCTGTGATATTCCTGCCGGAAAATGCTATGCCGACTGCCCAAAGGCGGAGGTTGACCTCGACATCCTGGCGGAAAAGTACTGGGGAAGGGCGTATGAGGGAAATGCCTTGGGGCATACCCTGAAGATCATGACGGCCCGCGCAGGCAAAAAGGCCCCTAATGGTGCCTTCCAGGCAGGCGGTACGGCCTCTTCCCTTATTGCCTTTGCTTTGCAGACAGGGCTTATCGAGGCAGCCGTCCTCACGGACCAGGAGGGTCTGATCCCCGTTCCCCGCATGATCACCCGTGCCGAGGATGCCGTGACATGCGCATCCTCCAAGTACACGGCTGCGCCTACCCTTTCCGAGTTCAATCGGGCACTGCGGCACGGATACAGCAGGCTTGGGGTGGTGGCTACACCCTGTCAGGCAACGGCCTTAGCCCAGATGCGGACCAACCCCCTTGACAGCGAGTATTTTCGAGATCCGGTAGGCCTTGTGGTCGGTCTCTTCTGCACCTGGGCCTTGGATACCCGGGGTCTTATATCCTTGCTCTCCAGGCGGCTGGACCCAAGAAGGGTCCGAAAGATGGACATCCCGCCTCCGCCTGCGGAGATCCTGGTGATTGAGACAGAAGAAGGCAGGGTGGAGATCCCCTTAGGCGATATCCGGCATCTCATCCCCAAGGGATGCCTCATCTGCCCTGATATGACTGCTGAGTGGGGGGATGTCTCGGTGGGTATTCTTGAAGGCGAACCGCATTGGAACACCCTGATTGTGAGGACACAAAGGGGAAGAGACCTTGTCAGAAAGGCCGAAGCCGAAGGATGGCTTGTAACGGGCAAGATACCCGATGATAATAAGGATCACCTATCCTTTGCCGCTGCCGGCAAGAAGAGCCGGGCTCTCAGGCGAGCCCTTGAAGAGGGGCTGGTGAACACCCCGGAAGGGAATGGCCGCTCTTCGTTGAGGATCAATGCGGAGGCCTTGCAGAGGATAATAAGGGAGTGAGGAGGATAAACAGGACTTAGAGGTCAAAAGCTGATTTGCTGGAGGATCGAGTTTCATGTATGAGCTTTGGGAAGCAGGAGAGGGTGTCAGGCTCCTCCTCATGGGCAATGAGGCAATGGCACGGGGAGCTATGGAGGCCGGAGTAAGTGTCGCAGCCGGTTATCCTGGCACGCCCTCCTCCGAGATCATCGAAAATCTTGCGCAAGCCGCCTGGAAGAAAAACATCTATGTAGAGTGGTCCGTGAACGAAAAGGTGGCCCTCGAGGTGGCTGCTGCCGCCTCCTATGCCGGCCTCCGGTCCATGGCGGTCATGAAGCAGGTGGGGATGAACGTAGCCTCTGACTTCCTTCTTCATCTCGCCCAGTACGGTACCCGAGGGGGTATGGTCCTGATATCCTGTGAGGATCCTGGGGCTCTTTCCAGCACGAACGAAGGGGAATCACGGCCCTATGCAAAGATGATGGAGTTCCCTCTTCTCGAACCCGGTGATTTCCAGGAGGCCAAGGACATGACCTCATGGGCGTTCCGGCTCTCGGAAGATCTCAGGACCGTAGTCATGGTGCGAAGCGTGACCCGTCTTTCCCATGCCAGCGGAAACGTTGTCCTGGGGGAGCTTCCCCAGCGCCGCGCCGAAGCCCGTTTTAAATACCACGGTTCTATCATGGACACCATGGAAGGGCCCATCATCAACCTTCCAGGAACGGTGCATGTTCTTCGCAGCAGCCAGCAGGAGAAGCTCAAAAAGGCCTCAGAGATCTTCGATGACTCGCCCTTTAATCGCTATGAAGGTCCGGAGCGGGCTGATCTCCTTATTATCACCAGCTCCGCCTGCACCCTTTACTGCAAGGAGGCGGTCCGGCTCCTGGGTCTCCGGGATCGGGTAGGGATCCTGAAACTGGGCACCACCTGGCCCCTTCCCAGGGGGCTTCTTGAGAGGCATCTTGTCCGGACGGAGAGAATCCTTGTAGTGGAAGAGGTTCTCCCCTTCATGGAGGACAACATGCACGCCCTTGCAGCGATCCTTGCCCCCAGTATCGGGATCAAGCGATTTTTCGGCAAGCTGGATGGAACCATACCCATGGTCAACGAGCTGAATCCAGACCTGCTTCTGAAAGCGCTCTGCGCTATTCTGGACATCAGATATGAGGCGGTGTCTGAGTCATACGCTGGGAAGGCTGCTGAGATCGCCTCGCTCGGTGCGCCGCCGAGGGAGCTCACCTTCTGCCCCGGATGCCCCCACCGGGCCTCCTTCTGGTCCATACACAATGCCCTCCAGCTGGACAACCGGGACGGGTTCGTGTGCGGGGATATCGGCTGCTACTCCCTGGGCGCCATCTCCTGTGGATTCAATACGCTCAAAACACTCCATTCCATGGGAACAGGAACCGGGTTGGCGAGCGGTTTTGGAAAGCTCAGGTCTTTCGGGATGGATCAGCCCGTCATTGCGGTATGCGGCGATTCCACCTTTTATCACGCCGTGATGCCGGCCCTGGTCAACGCCATCCACAATCGCTCGAACATCACCCTTATTGTCCTGGACAACAGCGGCACCGCCATGACCGGCTTCCAGCCACATCCGGGCCTGGAGAAAAACGCATTGGGCCAGAAGGCGCCGGCTGTCGATATCCCGGCGGTCTGTAAGGCCATGGGGGCAAAGGTGAAGGTGTGCGATCCCTTCGACCTGGAGGACACCCTGAAAAGCTTGCTCGAGATGATCGAGGATGAAGAGGGGGTAAAGGTCCTCGTCCTGCGTCAGATCTGCGCCCTGAGCCCTGAGAAGAAAGGCAAGAAGAGCTTTGAGATGGCTGTCGATGAAGATGCCTGTCTGGGTGAGAACTGCGGATGCAATCGCCTCTGCACGAGGATATTTAAGTGCCCCGGCCTGATCTGGGACAAGCAGAGGGGTGCGGCCAGGATCGATGAGGTGATTTGCACGGGATGCGGGGTGTGCGCCTCCATCTGCCCTGCCGGCGCCATAAAGAAGAAGGAGGTTGCCTGAGATGAGCGGACCGTCAGTCCTCGCGAGCGACCCTTACAACCTGATCATCACCGGCGTCGGGGGCCAGGGCAATGTGCTCGCCTCTCGCATGGTGGGGGAGATGCTCTCCCAGCTCGGTCTTCATGTGACGATAGGGGAGACCTTCGGGGCCTCTCAGAGGGGGGGATCGGTCATGAGCCATCTCAGGATTTCAGAGGAATCCTCCTTCTCCCCCCAGATCCCGAGGGGCAGGGCGCACATGGTGGTGGCCCTCGAACCGATGGAGGCCCTCAGGGTTCTGAAGGACTATGGAAACCCGGAGATCCGGGTTATCTGCAACACGCGACCCATTCACCCAATCGGGGTCATATCAGGGGAGCAATCGTATAGCCCCCTGGAGAATATCAAGAAATGGATCCGGTCCCTTTCCCGGGAGGCCTGGTTCGTCGATGCGACGGAGGCTGCCATACGGCTCGGCAACCCTGTTCTGGGAAACATCATTTCCGTGGGCGGCCTTGCCGCCACAGACGCTCTGCCCCTGACCCGCAAGGTCTTTGAAGCGGTGCTGACCCGAAGGATGAGCGCGGACAAGGTAGGCCTGAACCTCACGGCCTTTGATATGGGATGGGCCATGATCAGGCGTGCGATCTAGGTGAAGATGAATGCGCCATCATCTACTGATTCTCGCTCTCAATCAGAGCCATTATCTCCTCAGGGGCCTTAGCCTTGTATTTGCCTAAGAGCTTTCTGTAGGTACTGATATCAAAGGGGGCCTTATCCTGCATAACGGAGAACATCACCGGGGCCAGGATCGCGCCTATCAAGTGGATGGCATCATGGCGGGAACATCCCTTCTTCTGCATGGCTTTGTAGAATTGAACAGCCTCGATGGGGTTCTTTTCCTCAAGCTGTGTTTCAACGATGGAGTGAATAAAGATATGGAGGAAGGGATTCACCTCGGTTTCCGGTTCGTATTCATGGTCAGCGGTGAGGTCTGAGAACTCAAACTGGTTATGAAATTCATCCTCATGCTCCAGCATGATCCCGCCCAAGCGCCTCTCTTCAGGCGATAGCTCCTTGAGGTCCCCGGCCTTGGCCTTCTTCCAGATCCGGTGCATCATGTTACGGGAAACGCGTCTCCGCTCAGTCTCTGCCTCCTTTTCATCCTCAGTCAGCGAGTCTGAGGCGAGATCGTCCTCAAACTCATCCTCGTCCAAGCCCTCGTTACTATCGAGTACATAGTTCAGGCGCTCCTCTGGATCATCGAATTGAACCTCGCTCCGATCGAAGTAATCCGGATCGAAATCGTCCCTCCCGAGCCATTCAACCATCTCCTCATGCTGCTCATGCTCGGGGTTCGAGATGATCTCAAGGAGATCCTCATAGCCCCAGGGGCCGCCGCAGTCCTCAGGCGGACAGGCCCTCTTTCCGGCGAGACAGTGTGGGTAGACGGCATCCTTCTCCATGGGCAGGATCTTCTCCAATCTGATATCATGGACCCAATCATCGCCGAAATCGTACACATAGCGGGCCTTGGCGTTCTCCTCGTTGAAGTACCGGGCGATCTTTCGCTTCCACGCCGGGATAGTCCTGCCATTCCCCCAGTCAAAATCATCTCCAGGGATCCCGATATCCTCCACGAAGCCTGTTTTCGGATTAAGAACCTCAAAGGCATGGAGGTGTGAGTCAAACCATCCCATGGCATCCTGGATTGCAACGTGCAGATCCCAGAATGTATAGGTGCCCGGGACCTGGATTCGGCGCCAGATAGGCGGCCGGATACCCCTCAAGGTGATCTTGAACTGATAGACTTTTTTGAATCCGCTGGCCATGAGATTGCTCCTTTTTTTATTAAAGTCGAACTCTATCCCCTACGTTTCAACCATGAACGAATCGATTTTGCAACCAAATAGTGAGGCCGGCCGATGTAGTGCTTCAGGCGGATGACCCCACGGGACTGCGTGAGCAACTTTTTCTTGCTCATCCTATATATTTATCGTACTCTTACATAAATTCAGCTGTCTTTTACCAGCACTCGTTGTGAATGGTTCCCCGCTCACGTGAACCCAGTATCGACAGCGCGCCACGCTCATAATCAAGACCTCTTGCGCTTCTCAACCTCTCAAATCATCATGGGTGCGCATGTTATGAAAAAGGATACACTGTCGTCATAGCCAGGAAAACTAGATACGTTCGGTCCGTATGGAATCGTGCTGGCGTCGCATGGTGCGCCTCATTTCATCCAACAATTTTGTGGATATAGGCCAAACGGGCTTTTGAAAGATATAGGCCCCATTTCCCAGGGAATATCGAATAGTGCAGACAGGTAAATCTGGTAATTACAACAAATGGAGGCGAACTATATCAGCTCCATCGAAATGGCCTTTGATAATAGCTGGGGCGTTGCTGACTATAGACTCAATAGGGATATTTGTTGGCATACCTAACCCACTCTTTGGCTGGCCTTTGCCTTGCCCAGCGACTTTATCCCTGCTTGGTACTGGGATTCTTCTTCTTGGAATTGCCAGTAAGGCTTTTCAAAACCAATACAGTTTTTCAGCCAGATTCAGACCGCTCCTTTGCACTGTTTAGGATAAGCTGATTTTAAGTGGGGCTAAGGTTCCAGCACGGCATTGCTCACAAGATGATATAGAAAAAGTCGGTCTATTTTTTGCATAACCATTCACTCAGGCTGACCTGCTTACTAGATGCTTTTGGAAATGCTGGCGATATTTGTGGCGCGGCGCCTTTAACCAGCCGGCAGCTTGGGTTTGCCTTAGCGGCTGTCGGGTTACAAGAAATGTTTTGGCGTTTTTACAAAAGAATAATTGTGAGCTTCTGAATGGTTCTTGGCTAGTCTTAATTTGAATGTCGTTGCTCAGAGTCCCTTACGCTTTTTGAAAATTATTTTAGGCGCATGCCTCGGTTGCTAAATGCAATAATTCGCTGGTTCACATACGACCGAGTGAGTCGATTACCTTTGCTACAATCAAAGTCTGCATCTTGGGCTTTCACATTGATCTTCTTTAACATTTATAAATTGAAAAGAGGTCGATATGCCAAATCAAACTGATTACAATAAAGCAAAAGAAATAGTTGAACTAAAGATTTCATTCCTTATCCATCTGACAATATATCTGTTAGCTAATTCATTATTTGTAATCATTAATTTAACTACAGATCGTGAAACATTATGGTTTAAGTGGCCGCTGATAGGATGGGGTGTAGGCTTAATAATACACGGCATCGTTGTATTTTTGGGACCAGAGTTATCAGTATTAAAAAACAAGATGATAGAGAAAGAAATAAACAGACAAAAAAACAAAAAGTATAAATTTTGATATCCTCTTGACTCAACCATCCCCCTCTATTTCATGTTTTGGCTGTGGCCCCGTTTTGTGCGTGACGAGATCTGGGTATCTCACTGGGTTCATAACCACTGCTTGCTGAATAAGCCGGCAAAATAGTTTGCCGCGATAGCGAAAGGCGCGGCCGTTGAACCTGAACGGATATTCGTCGAGGGAATCGAAGTGTATATACCCTGCTTCAAGGACCTTATTTGCAGCAAGACAGCTTCTGGAAGAACAAAAGATCTGGCTTATGCGGAAACCTTGTAATCCTTGAAAGACTCCGAACCTTTTGTTCCACCCGACAAGGGATAGCTTGCCGAGGCGTGCCTTCCCTTGCGGGCGAGCATCGCATTAGCCCGTCAAAAAGGATGAAGATCGTTGGAAACATTTACCGTATCCAAGGAGTTCGTAGAGAGCAATAGGTACGCCCAGGACCGGCTGGATACTCTCGCTGCACTGGATCTGGCTTCCATCGACGAGCCGATTAAGGATATTATATCTGGTTTTGCCACGCTTCCTCACTGCTTTCCCATCCAGAGTTGTGTCGGGCATTTCATTTGCGCTCAAAACAAGGATACTCACACCCTCGATCCCATCCCGACAGGCTACACTGACTCGGTCAGATACAGAATTGCCTACCTCGCAGTCTGCATAGAGAACAGCCCTCGTGGGCACACCTTGCGTCAGTCCCTTGCCGAGATTCCGGCAATTGACCCAACGTGCGTTCAGTTCGGATCGGCAGACTGGTTCTGGGATCGCTGGGTGAATTCATACACCCTTCAGGTTGAACCAATGAGTTACATGAATAAGGACGAAGCGATCTTGGACCTTACAGAAGCCCTGCACATCCAGAAGACCAGGGACCTGTTTTTTGAGGAACTGAGAAAGTTGCTGTCAGTGGAGTTGGGTGCCGGTCTGAATGTACGGAAGGGCTAACAACGGGTTCCGGCAGACGATGCTCCGCCGCGCTCCGCAACGCGTTTGAGCCCGAATGTTATCTTGATCTGCCAGAGAAGGACTCTCCCCCTCCCCTCACCATCCGCCTTCGCAAGGCTGCGGCAAGACAAGTCCGCCTTCATATGAAGCTATTGCGGGACAAGTCTCCATGCTGGTCTCTATCGGCATGATCAGGATAGACACACCAGGCATTTTACAGGGCTTTCAGCTGTCGAATTTTGTTGACAATGAGCACATTTCTGAACTAAGTATAAACCGTATCTATAGCAAGAAGCTATAGCAGTGGGCCATGTTGAAGGACCAGAAGGGTTAAAAAAAGAACGGCAACTCCTTTCTGGTTTTTCTTTTCTGTAAACCCTGAGGCTGCTAGGAGAATGGTTCTTCACTATGCTCGCAATACAAGAAGTCATTGCGAGCGAAGCGAAGCAATCTCTAAGATCATGAAATTGCATTGAGATTGCTTCGTCGCCATGCTCCTCGCAATGAGAGGCAATATGTAATGTTATTCTAGAATCCTAGTAGCTACTCTACCAATTGAAAGGAGGCTAGCCATGTGCGAGGCAAATGCATATCTGCTTCAAAACGGGGAAGAACAACTCATTATGCAAAGTGTTGATATCGTGCGCCCGGAGAAAGAAGGTGTCTACCTTCAAGACATCTTCGGCGGGCAACGAATGGTGAGGGCAAGAATCAAGGAGATGTACCTCGTGGATCACAAGATTCTGCTCGAGGAAGAGGACCAACCTTCTTGACCAGTAGAGAGGACACACCATGAATCACCACCATCATCATGAGGATGACGGCGCCGAACTCAAAGTCGCATTGTCGGATAGGGAGAAGCTGGAGAAGCTCCTGGAGTATTGGATCAAGCACAATGAGGAGCATGCCAACTCGTATCTCGAGTGGTCCAAAAAGGCAAACACCTGGGAGATAAAGGATGTGGCCGAGATCCTCAACGAGGCAGCGAATACCGCTCTATCGGTTAATACGCTTTTTCAAGAGGCCCTGAAGAAATTATAGGATCATCTCGCCTTTCAGCTGACTCTCTTCCATATCCCCTTTTGTTAGTGCGCGAAGAGGCAGTGATCTATTATCCTGTTACCCATAAGAACCTCAGGCCTTTTTACCACCCCGTGGTTTCTCCTCAGGGCCCCAAGGAAGAGCCAGAGCTCATAGCACCGGTTCATTTTTTTGTTTGCCAATGACGGTAAATGTAAGTAGATACAATAATCAAAAGGTAGTATCTAAATTCATTCATTACGAGACAGTAGGCAGCATGAACGAACTAGTAACTTCCTTTCTCAGGTACCTTCACACGGAAAAGGGGTACTCAAATCACACGGTGAGGAACTATGATAGCGACCTCCAGCAATTCATCCGGTTTGCGGCAACGAAAAAGGATTTACAAGGGAAAACATCGGATATCAATCTCATTGACTATAAACTCATCAGGTCATATCTGGCTGATCGTTTCGATACAAGCCGGAGAACCACCATGGCCCGGAAGCTTTCCGCGCTCAAATCCTTTTTCAGGTTCCTTGAGTTGAGGGGATTTTGCTCAATCAATCCCGCATCCGAGATAGCCACTCCAAAACAGGAGAAATATATACCTACCTATCTCCCCATCGATGAGATGTTCGCACTGCTCGAGAAACCCGACAGGGAAAAATTGTCAGGGATGAGGGATGGGTCCATCCTGGAGTTGCTCTACTCATCCGGTCTCAGGGTGAGCGAGCTCGTCAATCTCAACGTGGAGCATCTTGACCATAAGGCCCGCCTCGTAAGGGTCTCGGGTAAGGGAGGGAAGGAAAGGGTTTTGCCCGTTGGCAGAAAGGCAATCGCAGCAATCGTTGAGTACCTCGAACAGACAGCTCAGCAACGCAAAATGTCCGGCTACAGCAAGGATCAAGGACCGCTTTTCCTCAACTGCAGGGGCGGTAGGCTTTCCTCTCGAAGCGTACACAGATTGGTGAAGCGTTATTCATTGGAGTGTGGCATTACCACGGATATCAGTCCCCACTCCATTCGCCATACATTCGCCACGCATCTCCTTGATGGCGGCGCGGATCTGAGATCGATTCAGGAAATGCTGGGCCATGTAAGCCTCTCGACAACTCAAAAATATACGCACGTGAGCATCGATAAGCTCATGGAGGTGTATGATAAGTCCCATCCGAGAAGCTAACGTCTTTATAGAGGTAGAGGAGCGTGGGGTGAGAGAACGAAGGGCAAGAGATAGGGCAGGTCAAAAGATCAGGGCAACCACCATCTTATCGATCAGAAAGGATGGACAAGCCGTAATGGCCGCTGATGGACAGGTAACCCTGGAAAATACCATCATGAAAAAACGGGCCAAAAAGCTGAGATTCATGTACAACGACAGGGTTCTGATAGGCTTTGCCGGAGCAACGGCGGATGCCTTCTCGTTGTTCGAGAAGCTCGAGGGAAAGCTTGAAAAATACAACGGGAACCTCCCCAGGGCCGCAGTGGAACTGGCAAAGGATTGGAGAACGGACAAAATCCTTCGCAGGCTTGAGGCATTGCTTCTCGCAATGGATCTTGAAAATACCCTTATACTATCGGGAAATGGAGATGTCATAGAACCTGATGAAGATGTTGCCGCTATTGGCTCAGGCGGCCCCTACGCCTTGGCTGCCGCGAAGGCCCTTATCGCCCACTCCAATCTCGATGCCAAATCCATCGCTCTGGAATCCATGAAGATCGCGGCATCGATATGTCTTTACACCAATGAAGAGTTTGAGCTGAAATTTCTGCCGAACACATAAAGCTCACTTGCAGGGGCGCCTGTTGTAAGGGGCTTTGCCTTCAAGCGTAAACCAACGGAGACCATATGGAATCTAATGGGAATCCAGAGACAGAACTGAAGGTAGCGACTCCGAAGGAAATCGTCTCGGAGTTGGATAAGTATATAGTAGGTCAGGATAAGGCGAAACGCTCAGTTTCCATAGCTCTGCGAAACAGGTGGCGAAGGCAACAGGTTCCGCCGGAGCTTCGGGATGAAATAGCCCCGAAAAATATCATCATGATAGGTCCAACTGGCGTGGGCAAAACCGAGATCGCACGACGCCTTGCACGACTGGCAAACTCTCCTTTCTTGAAGATCGAGGCCTCGAAATTCACCGAGGTGGGCTACGTCGGCAGGGACGTGGAGAGCATGATAAGGGATTTGACTGAATTGGCGGTAAATATGGCCAAGCAGGAGGAACAGGAAAAGGTGAAGACCAAGGCCGTAGATCTAGCGGAGGAAAGACTCCTGGATATCCTTTTGCCCAAACCGAAAAAGGAGATAGAGAAGGACACCGAGGACAAGAGGGAGGGGATGCTTGAGGTAGTGAAAGACGGGCCTCAAGACGCTCACTCCACCAGAGAAAAACTCAGGCGTCTCTTGCGCCAGGGAAAACTCGATGAGCGATACGTAGAGCTTGAAGTGAGCGATAAGCCCTTTCCCCTCATAGAGATATTCTCAGGTACCGGTTTGGAAGAATTGGATATAAACGTGAAGGATCTATTCGGCCAGATCATGCCCTCCAAAACCAAAAAAAAGAGGGTAAAGGTAAAAGAGGCGATCGAGATAATCACACAGCAGGAATGCCAGAGATTGATTGATCCCGATAAGGTTGTTGAAATGGCTATCCGAAGGACGGAGCAAAACGGGATAATCTTCCTGGATGAGCTTGATAAGATAGTGGGAAACGACGTCACCTCCGGGCCCGATGTCTCGAGAGAGGGCGTACAAAGGGATCTGCTGCCCATTGTTGAAGGATCAACAGTGCTCACGAAATATGGCATGGTAAAGACCGACCATATCCTGTTTATCGCCTCCGGAGCCTTTCATGGAAGCAAGCCCTCCGATCTTCTTCCTGAGCTCCAGGGACGGTTCCCTATAAGGGTTGAACTCGATCCCCTCACCAAAGATGATTTCGTAAGGATTCTTACCGAACCTCAGAACGCGCTTATAACCCAGTACAGGGCCTTGATCTTTACCGAGGGCATCACCCTGAATTTCACCGACTCCGCCATTGACCAGATAGCGGAGATGGCATTTGAGGCCAACGAGTCCATGGAAAATATCGGTGCGCGCAGATTACACACCGTCATGGAGGCGCTCTTAGAGGAAATCTCCTTCAATGCATCGGATACGCAGGAAAAAGAGATTACCATTGATAGGGAGTATGTGACGGAGCGGTTAAGCGAGATACTGGAGGATACTAATCTCAGCAGATACATCCTTTAGAGGATTAGGGAGCAATGATGGAATCTCGTTTAGACAGGGCAAGGATCCTGATAGAAGCACTACCCTATATAAGGAAATTCTATAGCCAGACCGTGGTCATCAAATACGGTGGCCATGCCATGGTCGACAAGGCTTTAAAAGAGGGATTTGCCCAGGATATCGTCCTCATGAAGTATGTGGGCCTCAAACCGGTGATCGTGCATGGAGGCGGCCCCCAAATAGGAGAGCTCCTGAGCAAATTGTCCATAAAATCGAGCTTTGTGAGCGGCCATAGGGTCACCGACCAGGAGACCATGGATGTCGTTGAGATGGTACTTGCCGGCAAGGTCAACAAGGAGATTGTAACAACCATCAATCAACAGGGCGGCCAGGCGGTTGGTCTTTCCGGAAAAGACGGTCATCTCATTACCGCTAAAAAGCTCAAGATCGTGGCAAAACCCGATGGGAAGGGAGCTCAACCGGAAGATCCGCCTGAGATACTCGATATCGGGCTCGTTGGAGAGGTTGTCGCTATCAACAGCCGAATTATTGAAAGCCTCATAGATAACCAGTTCATCCCGGTGATCGCTCCTGTAGGGGTCGGCAAGGACAGCGAGACCTATAACATAAACGCCGACCTCGTAGCAGGACATGTTTCATCGGCTCTCAAGGCCAAAAAACTCATACTCCTGACCGATGTGGAGGGCGTTCTCGATGGGAACGGCAAGCTCATCAGCAGCATCAAAGCATCTGAGGCGGAAAAGATGATTACCGATGGCGCAATCACCGAAGGGATGATACCAAAGCTCCAATGCTCGCTCGAGGCCCTCAATGGCGGGGTGGAGAAGGTCCATATCATAGACGGAAGGAAGGAGCATGCCCTTCTCCTTGAGATATTTACGGACCAGGGAGTGGGTACGGAGATCGTCATCGATTAGTTCGTTCACATCTAGCCTGAAGGTGCATCATGATTTCGCATACGATAGACAGAGCAGAACGATTCATGTTCCAGACTTACAAGAGAGCTCCCCTCACCCTGGTGAGAGGAGATGGCTGTCGGGTTTGGGATGAACAGGACAAGGAGTACCTGGATTTTGTCGGGGGAATAGCTGTCTGCGCCCTAGGGCACAGCTCCCCTGTGATAAGCGCAGCTATATGCGAGCAATCAAAAAAACTCATTCATGTCTCAAACCTCTACTACACCCAGCCGCAGACAGAGCTTGCCCAGCTCCTTATAGAGAACTCCTTTGCGGAGAGGGTATTTTTCTCAAACAGCGGAGCAGAGGCTAACGAGGCTGCCATTAAACTGGCCAGGCATTATTCAAAAGATCACTATGGCCCGAACCGGCACGTGATACTCACCATGGAGAATTCATTCCATGGACGGACCATGGCAACCCTCTCGGCAACCGGTCAAGAGAAGATACGGAAGGGATTTGAGCCCCTCCTCGAGGGCTTCCGGTACGTCCCTTTCAACGATCTTCAAGCCCTCAAGGCTGCCGTTGACGAATCCGTGTGTGCGGTTTTGTTGGAACCCATACAGGGAGAGGGCGGCATTGTGGTGCCCGATTCGGATTACCTGAGAGGCGTCAGGCAGATCTGCGATGCCCATAATCTGCTTCTGATCGTGGACGAGATACAGGTGGGGATGGGCAGAACTGGGAAGCTCTTCGCCTACCAACATTTCGGGATAACGCCCGATATCATGACGCTCGCCAAGGCCCTGGGCAACGGGCTTCCTATAGGCGCCATGCTGGCCAGGGAGGATTTGAAGGATTCCCTCAGCGCCGGTACGCATGCAACGACATTCGGGGGATCGCCCTTGATCGCATCAGGGGCTCTCGCTCTCGTGAAAAGCCTCCTGAACGATGGATGGATCGATCATGCGAAGGACATGGGCAATTACTTCAAGAAGGGGCTCCTCGATCTTCAGCGGCAATACAGCCGCATCCAGGAGGTTCGCGGGTTAGGCCTCATCCTCGGTTTGCTGGTAGAGGGAGAGGGAAGCGAGATCGTGAATGCCTGCATGGACAAGGGTTTCCTGATCAACTGCGTTCAAGAAAGGATTCTCAGGTTTGTTCCCCCGCTGATCGTCAGCGAAAACGAGATCGACCGGTTGCTCAACTGCCTCGATGAGATATTCGCTGAATCATAAAACAAGCGGTTCACGGTTTCAGGTTCAGAGTTCAAGGTTCAGCGGTTTAAAGATGTTTCAACCATGAACCCTGAACGGTGAACCGCTTAACCTCGATATAATTGAGAGAATAAACGGCCCTGGTTTGTAACGTATATGATGCCCATCAAGGGAGACCCGGACTATACTGTGAATTTAGGGATTGAATTTTCTCTTGATTTAGTGCATGTAAAGTGCCTTGACCCGGTTTTTCACGGATATAGTACAAACTGACAGTGAATATGCTAACCTGAGAAACGAGAGTGAACCATGAATCAAGTACAAAAGATCGTGCTGGCCTATTCCGGTGGTCTGGATACATCGGTTATCCCATCATGGCTGAAAGATACCTACGATTGCCCTGTCATTGCCTTTGCCGCTGACCTCGGCCAAGAGCAGGACAGCAAAGAGCTCACAACACGGGCGCTTGAGGCAGGCGCGGATGAGGTAATCGTAGAGGATCTCAAAGAGGAATTTACCAAAGACTATGTGTGGCCGGCCCTGAGGGGCAATGCCGTCTATGAAAGCACCTATCTCCTGGGCACCTCCCTGGCGAGGCCGCTTATCGCCGAACGCCAGGTGGCAATAGCCAGGCAAAAGGCTGCGGATGCGGTCAGCCACGGGGCTACGGGAAAAGGCAATGATCAGGTGCGATTTGAGCTGAGCTATATGGCCCTTGATCCGACGCTGAAGATCATCGCCCCATGGAAGATATGGAATTTCAAGGGAAGGGAGGATCTCATCCGATACGCCGAGCAAAAAGGCATCTCCATACCCGTCACCAAGGAAAAGCCCTATAGCAGCGATAGGAATCTGCTGCACATTAGCTTTGAGGGCGGTGTTCTGGAGGATCCATGGCAGGAACCCTCTGAGGATATGTTCGTCATGTCAGTCTCGCCTGAAACGGCCCCTGACGCCGCCACCTATGTGGAAATCGATTTTGAACAGGGGAACCCCGTGGCCGTTGACGGTGAGAGGCTCTCGCCTGCGAGCTTGCTCAAGAGGCTCAACGAATTAGGGGGCAACAACGGCATCGGCAGGGTGGATATCGTTGAAAACCGGTATGTGGGGATGAAATCGCGCGGTGTATACGAGACGCCCGGAGGGACGATCCTGAGGATTGCCCACATCGCTCTGGAATCCATCACCATGGACAGAGAGGTCATGCACATACGGGATGGACTGATCCCCAAATACTCCGAGATGATCTACTACGGCTATTGGTTTTCACCAGAGAGACACATGCTTCAATCCCTCATCGATGAGACACAGCAAACGGTCGCCGGCACGGTCCGACTCAAGCTCTACAAGGGCAACTGCACGGTGGTGGGGAGGAGATCCGACCTCTCGCTTTACCATAACGAGTACGTCACATTCGAACAGGATACGGTCTATAATCAGAAAGACGCAGAGGGATTCATCAGGCTGAATGGCCTTCGATTGAAGATCGAAAAGCTCATGAAACAGGGGACGTGACATGGGAGGCAAGCTCTGGGGAGGCCGTTTTAGCTCAAGACCCGATGCAATGGTAGATCGCTTTCATGCCTCGATAGGATTTGATAAGAGGTTGTGGAGGGAGGATATCGAGAGCAGCATAGTCTATTCAAGAATGCTGGCAAAACAGGGCATTATCAGCGACTCCGAAGCCGCCACCATCGTAAAGGCACTCCGGGAGATCCACGATGAAATAGAAGAAGGCGCCTTTGCCTTTGATGAGTCCCTGGAGGATATCCATACCCACATTGAGGATGCCCTCATTCGGAGGATCGGCCAACTGGGGGAGACCCTTTACACCGGAAGAAGCAGGAACGACCAGATTGCCCTCGATACACGGCTCTATGTCAAAAATGCGATTCGAGAGCTTATTCGTCTTGTTGCCGAGCTTCAAGTCACCCTGGTTGAACTTGCCGAGAAGAACCAGGATCTGATCATGCCCGGCTATACCCATCTTCAGCGGGCTCAACCCGTGCTGTTGGCCCACCATCTTCTGGCCTACTACGAGATGTTGAAACGTGATAAGGAGCGCCTTGAGGACTCGCTGAAAAGGACGAGCGTCCTTCCCCTTGGAAGCGCCGCCCTTGCCGGTACAACCTTTGATATAGACAGGGAGTTCCTGTGCAGGGAACTGAACATGGAAAGCGTGAGTGCGAACAGCATGGACGCAGTTTCGGACAGGGATTTCGTGGTAGAATGTATCTTCTGCACTGCGTTGTTGATGGCCCACCTGTCTCGTCTCTGCGAGGAACTGATCCTGTGGTCATCACAGGAGTTCGGCTTTATGGAGATCTCCGATTCCTTTGCGACCGGGAGCAGCATCATGCCGCAGAAGAAAAACCCCGATATACCGGAGCTGATACGAGGGAAGACAGGAAGGGTTTACGGCCATCTCACTGCGTTGCTGACCATGATGAAGGGCCTTCCCCTAGCCTACAACAAGGATATGCAGGAGGATAAAGAAGCCCTCTTCGATACGGTCGATACGGTAGCGAGTTCGCTCACGATCCTCTCCATGCTCCTCAAAGAGGTAGAATTCAAGGGGGAGAATATGTTAAAGGCCACGCAGCAGGGATACCTGGTCGCCACGGATCTTGCTGATTACCTGGTTGGAAAGGGCATGACCTTCAGGAAGGCCCACCAGGTGGTAGGCGATATCATCCGTACAGCAGAGGCCGGCAACAAGGAACTCCACCAGCTTGACATGAAGGAAATGAAGGACTTCAGCCCCTTGATTGAGGAAGATGTCTACGAGTGGCTCGATCCCCGTTCCTGTCTCGAACGGAGAAACATCAACGGTGGAACAGGACCCGAGGCAGTCAAGAGGGCGCTGAGCAAGGCACGGGAAGAGCTTCTATCATGAGCCGCACTCTATGGCTTCTCTTGCTCCTTTCACTGCTCATTCTGCTGTTGGGCTGCGGCAGGAAAGCACCGCCTACGATGCCTGAAAAGCCCTCTTCCCTAGTCTTTACACTTGAAACTGGAAATTCTATATGTAAGAAAGCTTATCTACTAAAAAACCATTATTCAGCCACTAAGCCGTTCGACAGGCTCACGGCCATGAGCCTCTCGGCCATGAGCTCGAGGCCGAATGGCGAAGTCGAATGGGCACAAAGACCCAAAGAGAAAATGGATATAAATTGAGAATAGCAACTGATTGATTTCACTGTGGCATAGCAGGTTATTTTGAATAATAATTCTATTTTCTTGGTGCCTTAGTGCCTTGGTGGCAAGGCCAGAAGTTTCAAGTTTCACAATAAAAGGAGGATACAGTGATGAAAGGTATGCCGAATATGGGGAATCTGCTGAAGACGGCTCAAAAACTTCAGGAAAGGATGGCAAAGCTCCAGGAAGAACTCGGTGAACGGACGGTTGAGGCTTCGGCCGGAGGCGGGATGGTCACCGTTACGGCAAGCGGGAAACAGGAGATCGTCTCCATAAAAATAGATCCCGAGGTAGTGGATGCACGCGATGTGGAGATGTTGGAGGATCTGGTCTTGGCAGCGGTCAATGACGCGCTGCTTCAGGCAAAACAGATGGTGACCGAGGAGATGAGCAAACTGACCGGCGGTGTATCCATACCGGGACTCATGTAACATTTTTTGTCTATTGAGTTTCCACTGTTTATAGCGTTGGGTTTTATTCATTTCCACGACTAACCGTGCTCACTCAATAAACTCTATAAACTCAACCAACACAATAAACTATAGTTAATGTTATGGACATCTATCCCCCATCCCTGGGTAACCTCATCGATCAATTCAGCAAGTTACCTGGTATCGGAAGGAAATCAGCGGAGAGACTGGCCCTCCATGTGTTGAGAAGCCCACGGGAGCTTGCTGAAAGGCTCGCCCAAGGTCTTGTGGAGGTCAAGGAAAAGATCAGGTTCTGCTCCATATGCTTTAATATAACCGATAGCGACCCCTGCCCTATCTGCTCGGATCAACGCAGGGCAAACGGCACGCTCTGTGTTGTTGAAGGGCCTGGAGATCAATTAGCCGTTGAACAATCAGGCGCCTTCAGCGGGAGGTATCACATCCTCCAGGGCGTTCTCTCCCCCCTCGATGGTATCGGTCCGGAGGATCTGCGGATCGCAGAACTCCTTTCCCGCATCCGCAATGAGGACGTCCGGGAGGTCATCCTCGCGATCAACCCTACTGCAGAAGGAGAGACCACCGTTTCATATCTAACAGAGATCCTCAGCGAGAAAGACCTGACTGTTACGAGAATAGCCCTCGGCATTCCCCTCGGTGGAGACCTCAAATATATCGACAGCATGACCATCAAACGGTCCATGGATAACAGATCCTCCTGTACCCCATGATATCGCAGTCAGCCACCAGCAAACTCCTCCAAATCCTCGGCAAGGAACATCTGCTCACCGATACCAGGGATCTCGGTCCCTTCTCGCACGATGCGACAAATCAGGATTTCTTCCCGGATGCAGTCGCATTTCCAGAGAATGCGGATCAGATATCGAAAATCCTCCGGCTCGCCAATGAAGAACGGTTTCCGGTAATACCACGCGGGGCCGGTAGCGGTATGAGCGGAGGCGCAGTGGCAGTCCAGGGGGGGCTTGTGCTCTCAACGGACAGGCTGAACAGGATCCTTCTCATCGATGAGGAAAACCTCCTGGTCAAGGTAGAGCCTGGTGTAGTAACCGCACACCTCCAGGAGGAAGTGGAAAAACGGGGCCTCTTTTATCCACCCGATCCCGCGAGCCTCAATATCTCAACCATTGGCGGTAATGTGGCCGAGTGTGCGGGGGGACCAAGGGCAGTCAAATACGGCGTGACAAGGGACTATGTGATGGGTCTCACGGTGGTGCTTCCCACCGGTGAGATTATCGCCACCGGCGTGGAAACCGCCAAGGGAGTGGTGGGCTATGATCTTACCAGGCTCATCGTCGGCTCAGAAGGCACCTTGGCCGTCATTGTAGAGATCATCCTCAGGCTTATCCCGAAACCAGAGATGAAACGGACCATGCTGATACGCTTCTCGGACATTGAGACTTCGGCACGGTGCGTTTCTCAGATCATCAAGGAGAAGATCATACCAACCACCATTGAATTTATGGACAGCCTGTCCGTGGAATGCGTGAGGGACCAGGTGCCCCTTGAGCTTCCCCAGGGGGAGTCCCTGTTGCTGCTGATCGAGCTGGATGGCGATCAAGATCGGATTAACCGCGATGCCAGGCGAATCGAGGCCCTGTGCAGGCAGACCGGGGTCCTTGAGTTTCGGTTCGCCAAAAACGAGTGGGAGGCCGAGGAGCTCTGGAAGGCACGGAGAAATCTGTCTCCATCGCTTCAGAGGCTTCGGCCTCACAAGATCAATCAGGATGTAGTGGTCCCCCGGAGCAGGCTCGCCGATTTCATGGTAGCTATCTCAGGCATTGGGCAAAGATACGCTCTTCCCATACCCTGCTTCGGGCATGCCGGCGACGGCAATATCCATGTCAATATCATGTTTCATAACGATAGGATTGATGAGGCAAAGAGGGCGCACCAGGCCCTTCAGGAGATTCTAAGGCTCACCCTGGATCTCAGAGGCACCCTCTCGGGTGAGCATGGAGTCGGCATAAGCAAGAAGCCATACATAGGCATGGAGATAGCGCCCTCTGCCCTGGATCTCATGAGGAAGATAAAGAAGGCCTTCGATCCCAACGGCATCCTCAACCCAGGCAAGATATTTGACGAGTCCCCAATTCGTTAATCTGTGGTGACTACTCACGTAGTCAGCCTGAAGCTATTTAGACTGTCCTTCGACTTTGCTCAGGATGGTGAGCGAAGCCGAACCAAAGGCGTAAAGTGATGAGAAGAGCACTATCGCCGCACTTTATTGAAGAAACAGTAGCTTCTCGCACCAAACATGGCTTAAAGATGCGCCGTATCCCCGTTTTTCCCTAACAGTCTTCAGCCTACAACCTGTCTGCTGATTAGTTACAATCTGTCTTCTAAGCGCCTATGCTCTCGCGGAGTGCCGCCACGTTCTGGGCAACAGGGGCGTTATCGTTATAAATGCTTGATCCGGCAACCAGCACGGTGGCCCCGGCGTCCACAATGAGCGGTGCGGTTCTGGTATCCACACCGCCGTCCACGGCAATGGGCAGCACCAAGCCCCCTTTTTCCGCCATCTCACGGATACGACGGATCTTATCAAGCTGACTTCTGATAAACTCCTGTCCGCCAAACCCTGGGTTCACCGTCATTACCTGGATTATGTCTGCGGCATCCAAAACTTCCTCCAGCACGATCGCCGGTGTGGCGGGGTTTATCGCCACACCTGCCTCAGCACCCAGCTCACGTATATGACAGAGGGTCCGGTGCAGGTGTGTGCAGGCCTCGTAGTGCACGAAAACCCTATCCGCACCTGCCTCAATGAACTCCTCTATGTATCGCTCGGGCTCCACGATCATGAGATGGATATCGAGCGTCAGGCTCACAGCGCCCCGCAGCGCCCGAACAATGCCCTGCCCGAAGGTGATATTGGGCACAAACCTTCCGTCCATGACATCAACCTGTATCCCGTCTACCCCTGCCATCTGGGCTTCTCGGGCATGCTCGCCCAATCGCAGGTAATCCGCTGATAACACGGAAGCCTCAATCGCTACCATCACTCGCTCCTTTCCGCATCAATAGTGTCATCTTGCATGTAGTGCCGAACTCCCTTACATTGCCCCACACCAAGCTGTTTTTGTTCCGGCCAGGTTGTCCAAGATATCACCTCAACCCCTCTGCCAATGCCCTGATTCCCCTTGCAGGATTACCCTCAAGGTGAAAGCGGATCAGCTTTCGACCGCGGCTTATGAGGGCCTGCCTGTCTCCTATTGCCTGGGCTGTCTTGAGCACTCCAAAGCTCATTGAGGATGTAGGGGAGCCGGCCTCATCGGGAATCTCCGCGTCCCGCGGATCATCGGCGGTGAACTGGACAAAGAGACCCTTTCCGGCATCGCCCTTGTGAAGTTGACCCGTAGAGTGCAGGTATCGCGGCCCGAAACCGAGTGTGGTTGCCAGTAAGAATCGGTCCCGGAGTGCTGCCCTCAAATCGTGCAGTGCATCAGTAAGGTCGGGTGCCGGCTGAAGAAAGGCCTGAAGCGAAACATAGGCCCCTGACTGCGCATTGCCGAGAAATCCGGTGAGCGCCTCAGAGGGATTATCCGCCGTGATCTCCTCATACACGGCAATGCCGTCTTTGCTCAGTGCCGGCCTTTCAAGGGGCAGGGAGCCTTTTTCCTTATACTCAGCCGCCGCCTGACGGGCCAGGGCCTTGGCTGCCTCCACATCAGGCTGATCAAAGGGATTGATGCCCAATCGGTGGCCTGCAACAGCCACGGCCATCTCCCATAGAAAGAACTGACCGCCGAGGTCATAGGGATCGTCCAGGGAGAGACGTACAAGGGGATATCCCGCACCTTCCAGATCCGCCGCTGCTCCCTTGTGCATCTCATCTCCCTTGAGGTGCGTGTATACAAAGAGGCGATCCTCTCCATAGCCGCCAGGCGGTCGGATCCTCTCTCCTACCACCGGCACAATCCCCCTGCCCTCCTTGCCGGTGCTCTCCGCGATGAGCTGCTCTACCCAATCGCCAAGGCTTTCGATCTGTGGCGAGCTGATGATCGTTACCTTATCCCTGCCCGACTCAGCCAGATCACCCAGTATCACGCCGAGGCGTGCTCCGTGATTGTCTCCCTCCCCATGACCGTTGGATCTCGCACAGTTGCCCGCCATAGCTGCGGCGCGATCCAGCAGGGCGCCAAGATCCATGCCGATGAGCGCCGCTGGAACAAGCCCGAAATAAGAAAGCGCTGAGTAGCGCCCCCCGATATTCGGGTCGTTGAGGAAGCAATCGCGAAAGCGGTATCGACGGGCAAGATCGACCAGCGGGGTGCCCGGATCGGTTATGGCAATGAAGTGTTCTCCGGCCCCCTCCTCCCCCACAGAATCCTTCACCAGGTTGTAGAAGTACTTAAACAAGGAAAGGGTCTCCACCGTGGTACCGGACTTGGTAGAGACGATGAAAAGCGTGCGCAAGGGGTTGAGCCTCTCGGCATGAGCTAGTATGGCACCCGGGTCAGTGCTATCGAGCACTGCCAAATCCAGGTGCCCCTCCTTCACGCCGAATGCCTTTCGGAGCACCTCGGGGGCCAGGCTGGATCCACCCATACCCAGGAGCAAGGCCTCGGTATACCCGGCCTCACGGACCCCTTCCACAAAGGCGGTAATGCGCCAAACGGCCTCATTCATGGCCTCCGGGCTATGCAGCCAGCCCAAGCGGTTGGTGATCTCCGTGGGCTGGGGCTTCCACACGGTGTGATCGTGAGCCCATATGCGGGAGATAATCCTGTTTTGCCCTAACTCCTCCAGGGCTTTCTCGATGGTCCGCTGGTAAGGCCCCACATTGTATTGAACTGCTCCAGTTGGCGCTTTCATCTCAGGCCTCCTTGGAGTAAGCGGCCCGTGCTGCCTTCTGAGAAACTCAAGGAAAAAACCATGAAGATGTCTCTTTTTGCCATTCTCTATTTCCCAGAGTTGATGCCGGTGAGGCAACAGGGAAATGTCTTTTTTTTCTATGCCCTTTTTTAAGCTTTGACATTTGTCCCGAAAAACCGGATGAATCCACTCCGCATACTACTTCATAGGTTGGTTGCCCTTCGGCCTTGAGCCATTCGGCCTTGAGCTCATGGCCGAGAGGCTCAGGGCCGAGAGGCAATTCATCCCGTTTTTCGGGACCATGCAATGCCTTTGATTGAAAGGGCGTATGGCAAAAAAAGACATCTCCCTGTTGCCCGCAAAAAGAAATCTCGATACTCATTTAACAGCTGCACGGTGGATCACCGTGAATTCTTCTGAGCTCCCTGAAGCAATCCTCTCGCAGCCTGAGCAACCCGTTCTGCGGTGATGCCGAACTTCTCATAGAGGACCTGTGCCGGGGCGCTCGCACCAAAGCCCTCCATGCCTATCACCGCTCCCTCCAGGCCCACATAGTGCTCCCAGCCCAGCTTTATGCCTGCCTCAACAGCAATCCGAACCCTCACCGATGATGGCAGTATACCTTCTCTATACTCGGCAGGCTGCTTATCGAAGATCTCCCAGCTCGGAAGCGACACGACCCTTACCTGCACGCCCTCTTCGGCAAGCTGTTTACCTGCTTCGAGGGCGATGTGCGCCTCTGAGCCGGTGCCGATCAAGATCGCCTCTGGATTGCTTCCCGACTGCCACAGGATGTAGCCACCGAGGTGCAATCCTTCTACAGGTCCGCATACCGTCCGATCAAGCACCGGCACGCCTTGCCTGGTACAGATAATGGCGGTAGGTCCATCGGCTTTCATCAGGGCAATTCTCCAGGCCTCAACCGTCTCCGCTGCATCTGCGGGACGGATGACGGTCAGGTTGGGGATCGCACGGAGATTCATCACCTGTTCGATGGGCTGATGAGTAGGGCCGTCCTCGCCAAGCCCGATGCTGTCATGGGTAAAGATGTAAATGACGCGCGCCTCTGATAGTGCCGACAAACGGATGGGAGGCCGCATATAGTCTGAGAACACCAGAAACGTGGCAGCATAGGGGATGATCCCCCCGTGCATGGCCATGCCCGTGGTAAGGGCGCCCATGGCGTGTTCCCGCACCCCGAAGTGGACGTTGCGCCCGTTGTAGCCCCACTCGCCTCCCACCATACCCTGCACACCCTGGCTCAATCTTTCGGGATACTCAAAATCGCCGAAGCCCTTGATCCAGGAGAAGGTAGAGGGATTGAGATCGGCAGATCCACCCATGAGCTCCGGAATCTTTGGGGCTAAGGCTTGCAGAACGGCCTCCGATGCCTTGCGGGTCGCGATACCCTTGCCGTCCCCTTGAAAAGAGGGAAGCGCTGCGTCCCAGCCCGCAGGGAGCTCCCCCTGCATCCTTCGGTTGAATTCCTCGGCCAAATCCGGATAGGCAGCTCGGTACTTCGCGAAGCTATCCTCCCATTCCGCCTTTTTTTCGCTCCCGATGCTCAATGCCCTTCTGAAATGCTCACACACATCCTCTGGGACGTAAAAATTCTTCTCCATAGGCCAGCCGAGGTTTTCCTTGGCAGCGAGTACCTCTTCGGTTCCGAGAGGCGAGCCATGGGTCCCGAAGGTGCCCTGCTTGTTTGGGGCCCCGAAACCAATGATAGTGCGCACCGATATGAGCGAGGGTTTTGAGGTTTCCCCTCTTGCTGCATTGAGCGCTTGATCTATGGCATCGACATCGTTTCCCTCCTCTACCGTCTGCACGTGCCACCCGTAGGCCTTGAACCGCATTTCCACGTCCTCGGTGAAGGTAAGTGCTGTTGAACCAGCCAGCGAAATGCGGTTGTCATCGAACAGGACGATCAATTTCCCGAGCCCGAGGTGACCTGCCAGGGAACATGCCTCAGAAGATACCCCCTCCATGAGATCGCCGTCGCTGGCGATCACATAGGTGAAGTGATCGACGATACCATGGCCCGGACGATTGTAACGGGCTGCAAGGTGCGCCTCGGCAAGGGCCATGCCGACTGCGTTGCTGATTCCCTGGCCAAGGGGCCCGGTGGTCACCTCTACCCCGGGCAGAAGATGGCTCTCCGGGTGGCCTGCGGTTCTGCTTCCCCACTGCCTGAAGGACTGCAGCTCCGAGATGGGGAGATCGTAACCGGTGAGATGAAGCAGGGCGTATAACAGCATCGACCCATGGCCTGCTGAGAGGATAAAGCGATCGCGATCCACCCAGTGAGGATCACCGGGGTAGTGCTTGAGATGCCTCGTCCACAGGACATAGGCCATGGGTGCCGCTCCCATCGGCATGCCAGGATGGCCTGAGTTGGCCTTTTGTATTGCATCGATGGCCAGAAAACGGATGGCGTTGATACATCGTTGATCGATTGAGCTCTGTGCATCCATCTCGGCTACTCCTTTCTAATCCGTTATCACATTCGCGCTATCGCAAGCCCGTGGAGCGCTGCACCCATAAGCGCGGTCTTGGGGTTACAGATCACATGCACGGGCATCCGTGATACCAATCCTGAAAATCGCCCCTTGTTCGTGAAGCTCTCCATAAAGCCCCCTTTATCGAGCAACGGTAAAATGCGCGGGGCAATGCCCCCACCGAGGTACACCCCTCCGGTTGCCATCACCTTGAGCGCAAGATTTCCCGCCTCAGCCCCGAGAATGGAGATAAAGATCGCAAGTGTTTTGTTGCACAGCTCGCATCTCCGCTTATCTTCAAGGGCCGTGTTGACGATCACGGGGGTTGGATCATCCGCCGATCTCAGTTTCTCGGCAACCCAATCCTGCTCCTTCGCATACCCGCTTTCCCTAAGAAAAGCATACACGTTGGGCAACCCCTGGCCTGAGCATATACGCTCCAGGCTCACGTGCCCGTACTTCTTGTGAAGGGAGCGCAGAAGCTCAATCTCTAAGTCGCTGTTTGGCCCGAAGTCGGCATGTCCACCCTCCGAGGGGCATGCCCGGTACCGTCCGCCATCCCATAGGAGAAAGGCCTCCCCGAGTCCCGTGCCCGGCGCGATCACGGCCATGGCGCCCTGTTCAACGGTCACCCCCTTGTTAAGGATATGTACATCCCCTTGCTCAAGAAGGGTTACCCCATAAGCAATGGCCTCCAGGTCGTTCATGAGCCTGACCGAATCTACCCGGACCATCTCTCGTAACCGGGCCTCCTCGATAACCCAGGGCAGGTTCGTGATCCTTGCCCGGCCCCCGAGCACGGGACCTGCAACGCCGAAACTGGCGCGTTCGATCTTGATTGAAACCTGTGAGAGAAACTCCATCACCAGTTCCTCCAGGCTCGAGAATCGAGCACTGGGGAACGTGGACTCAATGATGGGTATTCGAGGCCCGCGGTCTTCGGAGTAAATGCCAAGGTTGGTCTTGGTACCGCCAACGTCGCCTGCCAGGAGCATGGCCTTCTCCCGTTTGGGTGTCAGTGTACCCATGTATCACCGGATCATCAACGATTAAATCAATGGATCTGCCACCTGTCGCTTTTTTGATGTAAACAGGAACTATTTCCCTTATAGTTCCGAAAACAATGGATTCAGTTGGGATGATTGAGGAGTGGATAGAACTACTTCAGGGACCGTGACAACCATCAGCGCCTTTCTCCTGTGGGGGTTTTTCCCCATATACTGGAAGATCCTGAGACACGTGCCTTCAACGCAGATCCTGGCACATCGTGTGATCTGGTCACTGGTGCTTTTAGTGCTATTGCTCTTCATCCAAGGTCGTTGGAGAGATACCAGAATATTCGCCCCATTCTATCCGAACACCCTCATATTCATCATTACCGCATTCATCCTTGGAAGCAACTGGTTAATCTATATCTGGGCGATCAACTCAGGGCAGATTGTCGAGTCAAGCCTGGGATATTTCATCAATCCCCTGGTCAATGTCTTTTTAGGCATGGCACTCCTCAGGGAACGCATCTATCGCTGGCAAAAGCTCTCATTGATACTCGCGCTCATGGGAGTGCTGTTTTTGATCTTCCGATACGGCCGCATACCCTGGATTGCGCTCATGCTTGCCTTCACATTCGGAACCTATGGCTTGCTTCGTAAAACATCCAAGGCTGGTTCAATGGTCGGACTGTTTTTCGACACTGCGATCCTCTTACCCATCGTTCTCGCATACCTCATAATTCTCGCTTCTCATGGATCAGGTGCTTTTCTTTGCATCGACCGCAGAACCGATATGCTGCTCGTGGGATCAGGTATCGTTACTGCGATACCGCTGCTTCTCTTTGCCCACGGGGCTCGGATAATACCTTATTCGGCAGTTGGGTTCTTTCAGTACATCACCCCAACGAGTCAGCTACTCATCGGGGTATTTCTTTACGGGGAACCATTCACCTCCACCCATGCTCTCTGCTTTGGCCTCATATGGATGGCAATCGCTATCTACTCCTTTTCGACCTTTGCCCTGTACAGGAGATCTTTTTCGCCATAAGCCAAGGGGAATGCCTTAGCGAAGCTACAAGGATGGAATATGGTCTCGAGCAAGCAGCATGATACCGTTCATAGAGACCCTTACAGCTTCAGAAGCGCATCGAGGATGCTCATGCCGGTGCCTTTTTCCTTCACCGCCATAAGGGGAACGGTAGTGGTTTCAATAAGGTGTTCCGTAACGCTCCCGAGCAATACACCTGCGCCTGCCTTTCTCCCCCTGGCGCCGATAACGACCAGTGATATCCCGTGCTCCCCTATTACCTCCTCGATCCCCCGTGACTCCTTCTTTTCCAGCTTGAATATGGGGACTGCGGTAAGGCCCTTCAGGTCAAGCTTTTTGATAAATTCCTCATAGTGTTTTTCCGCGTGGCCCTTCATGATCTCTGCAAACTGCTCATAGCTCTTCCCTGTCTTGTAATAAGCCATGGGCACGCTGTAAACATGCAGGCAGTATATCTCCTTGATCCCGGTAGCGGCCAGGCCGATGGTCACGGCCGCTTCCATTGCATCGAACGAGTTCTCCGAAAAGTCCACTGGAACGAGGATATTCGTGAACCACGCCTTGCTCCCCTCAGGCACGAACAGCACGGAACATGGGGCCTTGCGTGCCAGCTTTTCGAACAGTGCCCCGCTTGCCGTTGGCTCTCTTCGCTTCCTCATCACGATGAGATCGATATCCTCTTCCTTGGCCTTGCGCAGGAACTCGATCAGCGGTGAACCCTCAACGACCTGGTAGCTGATCTCGGTATCGGGATGGCCATCAAAGTATTTATGAACCAATTCCTCCATCTCACCTCTCGCGTATTCATCAACCGGTTGAAAGAGGCCCGGATACTCCTTCAGGATATCCTCCGGGAGGTCCACGCTGCTCGCCACATGGAGGAACACGACTTTTTCCGATTCAGCCAGTCTGCTTATCATCGCAGCGTAACGGATTGAGGCCCCATCTTGTTTGGCAAAGGAAACCCCTACCAAAATGCGTTTGATTCGATACATACCTTACTCCTTTCTCATATCCCGCAGTTGTGAGGGATCGTGCTGTTTATTTTCCACGAAACGCATATGCCCTTTGCTCATGAATCGTTCACGACGTCCGTATATAGGGCATATTGGCGCCTGGTAATGACTTCTGCCTCATCATGCCCACAGGGTTAGCGAAGTATAAAATAGGGGTTGGGACGAGTCAAGCCGCAATAAACCAAGCCCTGCTCTCGTCCTGAATAGCTTCGTTTTCAAAAACGTATCCAATATGCCGATTACTGCAGCTTGAAAGGCTTACCCAGGAAATACCATATCTACCATGCTCTTACATACCTTCACGAGATTGCTTCCGGGCGAAAAGCGCCGCCCCCAGAGCACCGACGATCTGAGGCTCTGCATATACGCGGATGGGTTTGCCCAGCTTCTCCTCCATGAGGGTAACCACACCCCTGTTCTTGGCCACACCGCCGGACATGGTCACCGGCACGTATACGCCGACCGCCTTCACCATTCCCCATACCCGGTTGGTGATAGCCCGGTTGAGCCCTTTGATAATTTCCTCCTTTGGCTGATTCTTTGCCACCAAGGAAACCACCTCGCTTTCCGCAAACACCGTACACACACTGCTTATGTGAGCCTCCGCTTTCGCGTGTAAGGATAACTCGCCCATCTCCTCAAGGGAGACACGAAGCTTTGAGGCCATTACCTCCAGGAACCGTCCTGTACCCGCCGCGCACTTATCGTTCATGGTAAAGTCCAGCACCTTTCCGGAATCGCCGACACGGATCACCTTTGAGTCCTGACCGCCTATATCAATGACCGTGCCCGTGTTCGGAAAAAGGTACTTCGCCCCGAGGGCGTGGCATGAGATCTCGGTAACGGTTTTGTTGGCCAGGGGCACGGATACCCTTCCATATCCGGTTGCCGCAATATAGGTGACAGCGTCGCGATGTATGCCCGCAGCCAGCAATGCCTTGCCAAAGGCCTCGTCTGCCGCATCAGTACTGTTCGCGCCGGTTTCTACGATACTGTAGCCCGAAATCCCGTCTCCTTCATCAATAATCACCGCCTCTGTGCTGATAGCACCCACATCGATACCGCCGAAGTAGTTCATCCCCCTACCCCTCTAAGGTCTCGAAGAAGGCCTCAAGCCTTACCATTGCCTGTTCTTCTGAGTAGGCCCTCGAGTCCGTGATATCCGCTTCGATGACGACCGTTGGTATCTCCAGCCTCTCGGTTATCAGCCGTTTGAGATCATACTGCCCCACAGAATAAGGCTTGCAGCTCCTCGCAGAGTGAATCACCAGGCCATCCACCTGAAACTCCTGTATCAGGCGCTCCATGAGTTGCAGCCGGTGATCGAGGTTGTTGTTGAGGATGACCAGGCTGTAAGCCTTTGCCATGGACTCGAAAGGTTTGGTTTCGTCCAGATAGCCGATTGTCTCGGTCCATGCATTGGTATAGGTTGCGGTTACGAAATTCATGCCGCGCTCTGCGAATAGGTTTGCGAAATCACGCATCTTATACCATATGGCGATGTTATCCCACATCAGCCGCCACCGTTCATTCTTGATGGCGCCTACGCCCTGGGCTACCCGCTTCTCAAGCTCAGCAAGCAGCGCTCGATAGTGTTCCAGGGCCGCCGGTAACCCTCTCAGGGACACGATGGGCGCCAGGTGGGTAAAGGCGTCGAAGATGGTCATGGGAGAGGGCCGGGCCTTCATGGTGGATAAGACCTCACCCCAGGTCAGCGATGCCTCCTTGGCGATCCCCACGATCTCCCGAAATCTTTTATAGCGAAAGCGCCTCTTTGAGATCTGCTCGAGCAGAGGTATCATCTCCTCTAATTGACGGACCATGTAGCTGATATCCGCCTTGCTGATCTCCCTGAAATTGTAGGGTGTATCAAAAAGGATAAGCGGGATCTTCCAGTATTCGGCCAAGGCCTTATACCAGTACACCACCGTCTGGCAGATATTGTTTGAGGCAAAGAGCAAATCGGGTTTCGGCAATCTTCCCACCGGTGTCTTTCCGGAGAAGTAGTGCCCCAGGTCTATCCGGGCGTAGGAACAGAGATCTTGATGATATCCGTGCTCCTCTGCCTCGGCGCAGAGCTCAGGTCCCATCTTTTGGGCTCCGCACAGGGCCCCGTGGTTCTCGGGATAGAAGGTATAGAAACCAAAGGGCCTCAGGATCTCCACCGGTGCCCCGCTGGTTACCCATGCAACAGGCTTGGCGCCTTGGGCATACCTCGATAATAAGTAGTGCGTTGCCATGAGCTCCCTGAGACGGCTGTTGCATTCGAGCGGTGGACCGAGAGAGGCGTTCTTCTTCCTCGGACGCCTCTTCTTGCCCATACGTGAGAACCGCATGATTCCCGGCACTCCCATATCCTTCATGAAATGATATTGTATCCTTTTATGTAACGACATTACGCTTCTCTAGGCTAGCATCTCCACAAAGGCCTCTATACGCGTGGTGAGTTGGCCCGTTAATTCCTGATTAGGCTCTACGTCAATAACCAGGGTCGGTAAGCCCCTTTTTTTCAATCCCTCGATGAGATGGGGCATATCGAATAGTTCCGGCTCGCAGAACTTGACTATCCAAAAGATCACTCCCTTGGCATTGCTGCCCTCGACCTTGCTGATGAGATTCTCCAGACGTTCCCTGATCGGTGAATTTATCGTGGTACACGGGGGCATGTGGAAGTAGCGCTCCGCCAATGCCTCAAAGGGATCTTTGGCCTGGCTCGGGGGCACGAGATACCGTCTGCCGCAGGCAAGCAGGTCATCATCGCCAACCCGGATCTTGAGCTCATCCAGGAGGGCAAGAATCTCAGGGGGATTGGGTAGAACACCGGTCAGGATCACCGGGGTTTCGCTCGCCTGGCTGCCCCGTGAGTTCTCCAGAAAAGTCTCAAGCAGGGGAATAAGATCATCGGGGTGGAGGAACTCAGCCTGCCGTATGGTCCGATAGAACTCCACATTCGAGGCACATAGCTCTCCGCTCGCCCGCAAGGAGTAGAGCTCCCTCATAACAGAGGCCACCTCCTCGCCCTTCTCGGCGTACTGTTGGAATTGGGTATAATCAAGGTCTCCAACCTGATCCCCCAACTGTGCGGCAAGGTCCCTGAGCTGTTCGATGTAAAAGCGATGAGAGGACTCACGGTACGGCCACTTGGGATGATAGAAGAAGTAGCACGGTTTTCCAGGTTTCAGGTAGTCGTTGACGATGGATGATAGGTTTTGGATAGAGTCGCAGGTATGGGGAAAGAGAAATCCATCCAGGATGTCTGCCTTGTCCTGAACAATGAACTCGAGCCCAAGCCTCACAATGGAGCAGATATAGGACTGAAGATGGGCACTTGCGTAGCTTAAATCGAGTGGCGGATCCCAGATCTCAACAGGCAGGATGTTCATGGCCCAGAGAAGCTCGCGGGGATACTGCGCTGGGAACACTCCGAAGATATGGCGTCCGTACATCTCCCGCTGTTTTAGGAGATAGTCTTTACGGGATGGGGAATGAAATTCGGTCATGGATACCTCAGCTCCTCACAGGCCTCCATAGACCCTCATAATACCAGATCCTGGAAAAGGGCTCTCCCGGTGGGAGCACTGCCTCCTCCAGGTTACCTTCATTGACCTCTCCGTGCTCCATGTACAGCGGATCCCACGGCTCGAGTATCATAGCCCCACGGCTCAATTTGATCATACGGGGCAAGAGGGCATCCCCCCATGAACGGGTTTCAACTTCCCTTCGGAGGGAATCCAGATCCTCATAACCCATGAGTTGGTGCAGGGTAACCAGGGTTGGAGGACTAAGGGGGATCTCTCCTTTGAGATTTTCTGAGAGGGCCTTCTCAGGGGTTGCCCAGATCCCATCGGTTGTCTCTGTGAAATCCGGCAGACATTCTTGACCCTGGGGCATGAAGGCCACAAGGAACCGCGCTTCATATCTCCTGGGCATGGCCTCAGGGGTTATCCAGTGGGCCCATCTACCGAGCCGAGAGAATTCCAATTGCCAGCCCCCGGATACCACTAAATCCGCGAGCCACCCCTTGGGAAGGCCTTGCTCAATGCGCCGGGTGCGGATCTCTTCAAACACTTCCCCGCCGTGATCACTGGGCCGGCAGAGCAGCACCCCTGCCTCTTCAAAGGTCTCCCGAACAGCACTCACCCCATAGGCAACGGTATCCTGACCGCTCATAGCTCCCCCAAGGCGCCGGAAGATTTCTTCTTTGTCCATATCCACGTGTGGTATCCATCGGCTCATATCCCTATCCTCTGGCTCCACCCCTCCTCCGGGAAAGACATACGTAGCTGGGAAGAAACGACTCTCTTGGCTCCTCTTGAGCAGGTAGACCTGAAGCTCACCGCCTTTTTGACGAACGAGGATAACCGTGGAGGCAGGCCGCGATTTTATCACTGTCTTGCTCATCTCTTTGCTTTAAAAAAGTCCCTCTTCCGTTTCTCACCATATTCCGGAAGCATACATGATACCTGAAGCTTGTATTCGTCTCCTGTCTTCATGAAAGGCCGGTTTCAATACGACTGAATCAATCGTGAAGAATCTTTAAGATTTCAGAGTACCGTATTCAATCCATGCCCTTATCGGTTTGGTGTCTTTTCTCTGCTATTGCAATGCTGCTGAACACAGCAACCATTGCCATAATCGCCGCAAGCACAAATGCCAGCTGATAGCTTCCCATATAATCAAAAATCACCCCTCCCACATAGGCCCCCAATCCCCCCCCTAAGTGATGAACAGTGGTAATAAATCCGGAGATAAGGCCTACATGAGAAAAGCCGTAGAGCCTCCCAACCAGGGTAGGGGTGAGGGGAGCGGTGATGAGAAACGTGAAGCCAAAAATCAAGGCGAAGGTATAGAAGGTCGTTAGATTCTTGTACTTCAATATCAGTAAAAATACCAGGAACCGTATCAAAAAGGTGATGGCGATTGGGATCTTGTTGCCGATCAAGTCGGATGCAGGCCCGGCAACGAGTATTCCTGCCAGGCTCATCAATCCGAACCATGCGAGCATGTTTCCTGCCGTGGTGGGTGAGATGCCATAATCGGTCACTAAGGGAATCAGGTGTGTAGTGACGAGAAAATCGCCGCTGCCGCACACAAACATGACCGTCAGAAAGAACCAGAAGGATGGTGTATGCATGGCATCCCAGAGTCCCATATCCACCTGATAGCCGCTTGTCACACGGTCATCCTTTTCACAGTCCTTCTCCTTGATATCCTCTGCGCCAAAAGGCCTCACACCGAGATCTTCTGGATCCCCTTTTATGACCGTCATGGCAAGGGTGATATTCACGAGAAGCATTATAAGACCAATCGCGAGATATGATGCCCTCCATCCATAGCGTACGGTAAAGAGTGTAAAGAGCGGTACGAGCGCAAATTGGCCTAAGCAATTTCCGGACAGGGATAGGCTAATGGCAAAACCCCGCCATTTAGAAAACCATTTGCTGGTAAGCGCTGCAATCAGTGCAACAGAGGTTCCCCCCAACCCGATACCCCCAAAAATACCGTAAAAGAGGTAGAACTGCCAAAGGGAACTGATCACAGAGATAAGGGCATATCCCGCCGAGAGAAAAAGGCTTGAGATGATGATCACCCATTTGGGGCCATATCGATCATAAAACCTGCCTACCGCGATGAGGGATAGGGCATAGAGGGTCATATTGACAAAAAAGGCGAACGACATCGATCCTCGATGCCAGCCAAATTCTATGATCATCGGTTTGAACATCACCCCGAAGGAAAATCGAGCCCCTGAATTGAAGAAAAGGATGCCGAATGAGGCGGCCATAATATACCAGCCATAGAAAAGAGCCCTGCTATGCGATTTTTCAGACTGCATCATAGTTTCATTTCCATCGTATTACGGTGATGTGAATAGGGAAATGACCCTTTGCCAGGGAAGTCCGAAGCGAGTGCAAGGCAAAGTGTGATTATAACCCTTGCTCCCTGTATTGTCTGGCTAGTTCGGCATAGTCTCGGGGTCCTTCCTGTATCCACCGAACCTGCTGGGCCGTAAGTTTCCCCTTGATCCTGGCAGGGACACCCGCCACAAAGGAGTTTTCCGGTACCTTCATCCCCTGCCCTACCACGCAGCCAGCGGCAATCAAGCAGAAGTCGCCTATTTCCGCATCATGGAGTATGGTGGCTCTCATACCGATTACAACGTCGCTGCCAATCCTACGACAGTTCAGCACTGCACCATGACCTATCAGCACGTTATCACCGATGGTCACATCGATGATAGGCGATGACAGGCTACCGGAATGGATGACGCAGTTATCCTCTACAGCGGTATTGCGGCCAATGGTGATTCGGCCAAAATCACCTCTGATTACCGCGCCTGGCCATACACTCGAGCCATCCCCGATCTCCACATCGCCGACCACGTATGCCGATTCGCTCACAAAGGCCGATTCCGCAACCCTCGGCGTCTTGCCATTGACACCCCTGATCATCTCTGTAACCTAACCTGTATCACGCTTCAGACAAGCCCCCGGTGATCCTCCCAAATGGGCAGGCATGGTATTAGCGATTACCTTCATGCTCATCGTAGAAATCCTGGTGCACAAACGGATTGCCCTAGAGCCTCTTCACCCGAATCATGTTGGTGCTGCCAATAGTACCCACTGGGTGTCCTGCGGTATTTACCACCAGATCATCCCTTTTTACGATCCCTGTCTCCAATGCCGATCTGGCCGAGCTCTCGAGCATATCATCCGTGCTTGCCGGGCTTGCCACGAGTTGCGGCATACACCCCCAGAAGAGCCCGAGCCTTTGAACGACCCTCTTGTTTGGAGATAACGCAATAACCGGCTGTGTGGGCCGGAATCGGGATATGTATCTGGCCGTCTGACCTGAGTAGGTAGGGGCGACAATGGCCGAGGCTTCGAGATGTTTTGCCAAGATACAGGCAGCATGCGCTACTGATTCGGCAACCTCCCTCGACGGCACACGTTGCAGGTATCGCTCATGGGGGGAGTATCTCTCAGCGCTATCAATAATGCGAATCCTCTCACCATGTTCTTGGTGGTTCCCGTGAGAGAAGTTGAGCCTTGCCACGTTCATGCCACTTGTAATCAATGCCCTGATGGTTTCTGGGGATTCACTCGCCGGCCCTATAGTGCAGACAATCTTGGTACGAGGCATACGCTTTCCTTCTCCCGAAGCGCTGCTCTTCGGTATGTCTTGATATAAATGAGATAGTGTTTCGCTGGGGGTCCCTTTCGGGGCGCTCTTATACGGACAACAGGTGGGATCGTAGGTTTGCCCTTCTATTCTTGATGCCCATCTTCTTTCGTATGCTCTCCCTATGAGACTCGACAGTACGAGGGGATAGATTCATCAGCCGTGCCATCTCCTTAGTCTTTCTGCCATCTTTTATCATATTCGCTATCCGGAGCTCCGTTGGTGTCAGACCCAGATGTTTAGAGGAAAGCGTGCGAGAAAATGGTGAGATGATATCGCTAAGATTCGACTCAAGGACATCGAGATAGGTGGTTTGTCTGGAATCTAACCGGCCCTCGCGTACCTTCTCGAGCAAGGGAACGACGAGTTCCTTTACGTTCATCAACACCCTCTCCTCGAGCTCTTTCTTGTCCTCATCTCTCCTCTCCACCAGAACCCGCAAGGCAGTATTCACCTCCTCGAGGCTATTGTTCTTGATCTCCAGCTCCTTCGTGCTCTCCTCAAGGCCCTTTTCCGCCTTTACCCTCTTGGTTACGTTCCTGGTGACCTGGATGATACTCTCAATTGCACCGGAGTCGTTCTTCATAGGAATCGCATAATTCTCCCAATGCGTCTCACCGTGTATTCCCTGCGACTTCACTTGATGTATCAAGGCATGTTCTACCTCTCCCGATTTAAGCGCTTTCTTGGTTGGGCACCTCGGGCACGGGGTGTCTCTGCCAACAAACAGCTCATAGCAATGCTTGCTAACCAGATCTTCAGGGCTTGCGTGAAGTTCTTTCGTGGTAGTTTGATTTGCCCAGATTACCCTCATATCCCTGTCAACAAGCCTGATCCTATCAATTGAGGCATCAAGGATCGCCTTAAGCTCTTCATAGGTTGGCTTCTTCACCATGAACATTCTCCCTTGAAGGATTGAACTAATACGATGTATCGACTGTGATTACATAACCTTACCCTAAGGATTTGTCAAAAAGTTTTGCGATCTATGCAGCAAATCCCCTTTTTCGATCAACTACCCTACCTGGATCTTGCTGTTCCGTCAAGGGATTTTGAATTATTCGAGAAAGTGCAGCTCCCCGCGCTTCCGCACGGGGCATCCTAGCGAAGGAGAGTGATGCACGGGGCTTTAAAAATCCTTTACTTATGCTTATCTTTTGGATTAAGAAATGAACATTCAAACAAGGAGAATATGCTATGCCTCTTTTTGAATATCACTGCAATGAATGCAATAAGGACTTTGAGATACTCATCATGGGCAATCAGGAGGTCTGCTGCCCGGACTGTGCCGGCAAAAACGTGAGCAAGTTGCTTTCCACCTTCAGTCATAAGAGCAAGGCGGGATTCACGAGCTCTCAGGGCTCCTCGTGCAGCACGTGCAGTTCCGCGAGCTGCGCAACCTGTGGTCTGTCATAAAAAATACATCGTGAACCATGGTTGAGCGGTTCCCCGTTGAAATTACCTCAGCATAAGGACATTGCAACCTTTGAACCTAAAACCGTTCATCTGAGGTTGACATTCGTGAAATATACAGCTTGGTTTATGCGCCCCTAGGGAGCACAGCTCCCCGGGCCGGATACCACATCCTTCAGATCAGAGATTGAGGTGCCTCAGCATCGCGATCAATCCGTGTCGGTTTTTACCTCATGCAAAAAAGAACAGGAGGGCTTATGGAAATGAAAGAGATTGCCATTGATCAACTTGAACCGGAGAGATTCATAGCCGAACAGGTTGAGCACATATCTTCAGCAGTCGGCAACGGATCCGCTATTAATGCACTCTCCGGCGGAGTGGATTCCTCGGTTGTGACCATGATCGGGCATAGGGCGTTGGGTGACCGATTAAAGACCTATTTCATTGATACCGGTCTCATGAGACAGGGAGAGCCCGAACATATCGCTTCGATGTTTCAGGATATGGGGGTGCATGTGGAGCTTATCGATGCCCAGAAAATCTTCTTTGATGCGCTGAAAGGGCTTATCGATCCGGAGGAAAAAAGGCAGGCAATTACGCAATCATTCTATAAGGATGTGTTTGGCGGCCTGGTAAGGCAAACCGGCGCCAAGCACCTCCTCCAAGGGACAAATTACACCGACATCGAAGAAACCGTCGCCGGCATCAAGAGGCAGCACAACATCCTGGTACAGCTCGGCATAGATCCTGAGCAACAATATGGCTACAAGGTCATAGAGCCGCTCCTTCGGCTTCGAAAATCCGCTATCAGGGCAATCGGTAAGGCCCTGGGATTACCGGAGGAGCTCTACGTTCGGCCTCCCTTCCCAGGCCCGGCACTGGCTGCACGGGTAATCGGCGAGGTGACTCCTGAACGGATCGAGATCGTTCGGGCCGCTACCGGGATCGTGGAGCAGGACTTATCCCAAAGCGGCGCGTTTCAATACCTGGCGATCCTGCACGAGGACAGGGTAACCGGCATGAGAGACGGAAAGCGGGATTATGGACTCCAGATCGAGATCCGTTGCTGGGAGAGCACTGATGCCAAGGTCGCCTCCCCTACCCGGCTCCCCTATGAACTATTGGAGCAGATGGCTGATCAGATCACCCTCAAGGTGCCCGGGGTTGTCAGCGTCACCTATAATGTCGCCAAAAAGCCGCCCTCTACCATAGAAGCGGTGTAGTGCGGAGTTCCATCAAGGCTAAAAGTACCACCGATACGTCCTCCAAGGTTTGCCGGGCTTTTATACCAAATTGCAATCATGTCATTGCGAGGAGCGAAGCGACGTGGCAATCTATCATATTGAGCCTGCTTCACATTCGTTCGCAATGACATCTATCAATAGTATCCGTTTCAATGCAATTTGGTATTAGCTTTGCCCGCCATTCATGACATCCCTTCACCAAAAGGAGGTTTCTATGAAGAAGTATACCGAGCTTGCCAAGAAGTTGAAAACCTATCTTAACCCCTCCACCTTTCCCGTGGCCGTAACAATCCTTAACAACGAGGCCCTCATCCCCGGCAACGCCAAAAGGCCGTTGAAGGACATGGGGATGCCCATGGCGCCATGTCAGGGTTCTGCCATGGCACGGCGCTATGGCTGGACCGTGGCCTTTGGAAAGGAGGATGTGGGATGTGCCATCGCGGCTCACACCTATGGCTGGAACAGGTTATCCGATAACCGGGGTCCCATCCATTTCTTGACCCAGATGAATTATGCAAGCGATGAAAAGGCCGCTGCTGAGGTGCTAGCATCTTATCCTCTTCTCGAGATGGGTCAGGAAGTTGTGGTTGTTTACTCTCCGTTGGAGTGGACCAAGCTCGAACCGGATATCATCCTCATGTACGTGAACCCGGCCCAATTGATGAGGCTGGCTCATGCAGCCACCTATAAAAAGGGAACGCCGATAGGGGGTAGTTTTGCAGGCAGAGCAGGATCCTGCACAGAGGGAGTCATAGGCGCCTTTTTAGATAAAACGCCCAAGATTGTTCTGCCGGGAAACGGGGATCGGGTGTGGGCAGCCTGTCAGGATCACGAGATGATCATGGCCCTCCCAGGCTCCTTCCTGGCTGACCTGGTGGACGGCCTGGAGAAGACCCACCAGAAAGGCATTCGATATCCCATACCTTCCTACCTTCGGTATCGTCCTGAAGTAGCCTTCACCATTCCCTTATCCGATGTGTTTATCCCGGAACAGGTAGACAAACTGATGAAACCATAGGCTTTGGGGTGCGAGCAAGCCCATTGACATAATACATGTTTTTGGATAGTATTCCAGATGAGTAAACAATAAGGAGGGTAGCAATGCAGCTCACGGCAATGATCGTAAATCTCATTTACTCAATTATGGGGGGCATTCTAACGCTGCTATTCATGTATTTCGGTTACAAATGGTTTGATAGATTCACTGATTTTAGCACCTCAAGCGAGCTGGCCAAGGACAACAAGTCAGTCGGGTTGGTAGTAATGGGCATCTTTATCGGCGTCGGCGTAGCCGTAGGTCTGGTTATCGGAATGGGGCTCAATTGAGAATTGGGAGATAACCGAACCCAACATAAATCCACGGAGCATATATCCATGACCTTTAAGACCCTCAGGTTTTTCCTGTTTAGTGCTTTTATCGCCTCTCTCAGTGCCAACCTGTATGCCCATACGGAGTTCCCCAGCGTGACCTCGAGAACGTGGACGACCAAGTATGATCAATATTTTCGTAAATATACCAAGAGATTCTTCGGTGCCGGATTTGACTGGAAATGGTTTAAGGCTCAGGCAATAGCCGAATCAAACCTAAAAGAAGATGCCAAAAGCTGGGTCAACGCCAAAGGGCTCATGCAGATCATGCCGAGGACATTTCACGAGATTAAAAAGAAGAACCCCTCCTTTGTCGACATCAACGAACCGCGCTGGAACATCGCAGCAGGTATATATTACGACGGCCAGCTTTTCAGGAAATGGAAGGCCAAACGGCCGTTTGATGATAAAATGAATTTCACCTTCGCCAGTTATAATGCCGGTTTCAGGAATATTGTGAAGGCACAAAAAGTATGTAGAAAGCAAGGTCTTAATGAAAACCTGTGGCCTAACATAAAGAGAATTGCACCGAGGGTTCACGGCTGGCGACATGAGGAAACGCTGTCATACGTGGAAAAGATAAAGATAATGATGGAGTAGCGTGTATTCACGGAGAAGGGCTAACGGAAAAAGCCACGTCGCAAGGTAATCTGGATAGCTCCCCCCTGTAAAGCATACCGTCGAGCTATCTCATGAAACGATCTATGCAAAGGCCATCAAGGTACAAACACAGTATTATCATTTCGTCTTTTTTCCATCCGTAAATCTGAGGTACGGTAAAAGAAGAAAGCCGCCCATAATAAGCATACCCGCCAACGAGATCCCCAATCCAAAGTAGCCCCTATCTCCAAGCATACCAATACCCGTTGGAATGGCTCCGCCTCCCACGAGAAATCCGATAGGCGTGGTGAAAGACACCAGGACGTTCCGAATGCTGGGTGAGCCAACCCTGGAAAGCGCTGCAAATCCCGGTGGGAAGAAGCACACCGCTATCAAGGGTTGCAAGAATACGATCAGGACCACCCATGATCCAGGCATGATCCCAAGGGCCAGCGTGAGCAGGCCGGTGACGATGAAAACTCCTCCAAGGGCAGCCTTGGGACCGAGTTTGTCGGTTGCTATTCCGGCTACAAACGTTACGCCGATGGCCAACACCCGGGAAAGTGCCACCAGGTAGTTCGCCATGCTCTGGGTCATGCCTCTCTCTGAAACCAGAAAGAGCGGCAGCATGGCATAGATGCCCAACTGACCGCTAATTCCCAGGCTGAAGAAGGCGATCATGATCCAGCATGAAGGTTCTCGAAAAAAGATTTTCAAAGTAGCCGGCTTAGGAGACTCTCCTCCAAAATCTCCGCCCCTCCCGAGCCGTGCAAAGGCAAAGGCGATAAAAACAGCTACCGATCCGAGCAGTACCAGTATGCCTCTCCAGCTGAACCAGATCAGCAGAGCCTCAGAAACAAGGGGTGCTGAAAAAAAACCGACGTTTGGAGCCAGTTCATGAATGGCAATGGCCTTGCCCCAGTCCTTTGGTCTTACCATGGCAGTGAGTGTGCTAATCCCTGAGGGAAGGTAAAGCCCTGCTGATAATCCCACTACAATGCATCCAACGCGAAAGCCCAATATCGTACGGCTGAAAGATACGCCGATGAGTGACGCACCAAGGAAAATGGATGAAAGAATGATCGTTTTCCGGTGGGTCAACCTGGACGATATGAATCCCGATCCCATGAGCGAGACAAAATAACCGAGGGAGATCAGGAAAAAGAGCGATCCTGCCTCTGCATGACCGATCCCCATATCCCTCTCGATGGTGGGCATCAAGGGGGCAAAGATAATTCTGGAGACGAAATTCAAATAGAAGATCCCTGTCATGAGCAGCAGTGAGCCTACCTGGGATCTCAGAGATGATCCATCTTCGCGCATAGTTCCGTCCATGATCTTTCTATTCTCCGGTAGAAAAGAGTTCGTGTTTAGTATAGGTACGGGTAATACACAAGGACAAAATAGCGCAAACAGAGCTTAGTTGCATCCCTGGTTAACATTGTGCTTTACTGAAGAATAGTTTAAAAGTATGAATTGAATGAACTTCCCATGAGAAGAGAGTTACTGCAGGAAACTAAAACAGAGGTGACAGAGGATGCAGGATGAGCTGAGGTGGGTACGAACACACTGCGCAAGGATGGATCACGGAGGATGCACGCTTCTTGTCGGCGTGAAGGACAATAGGATTGTGGGAGTGAAGGGAGACCCCGATGGGTATCTGAACAGGGGCTATCTTTGCCCGAAAGGCCTGGCATCTCCTGACCGACTTACCCATCCTGACAGGCTCAGATACCCCTTAAAGAGGATCGGCGAGAGGAGGGAAGGGAAATGGAAGAGGATCTCATGGCCGGAGGCTATCAAGGAAATAGCGGAGAGGTTTAACGAGATAAAGGAACAATACGGCGCGAGGGCCGTGGCATTCGGGCAGGGGATGCCGAAGGGCCTGGAACACTTTGTGTTGATCAGGCTTGGTAACGTCTTCGGTACTCCCAATATCATCGGCCTTCAGGATGTATGCCATGCCCCGCGGGAGATAACCGGGGTTCATACCTGCGGGTTCTACCCGGTTGCCGATTTTCACCACAGGAGCAAGCTGGTGATCCTATGGGCGAGCAACATCGCCTCTACAAACGAGGAGGGGGAAATCAATATCCTCCTCTCGGATCAGCTTAAAAAGGGCACTGAGCTCATCGTCATCGATCCGCGAAAGATCGATCTTGCTCAAAAGGCAAGGTATTGGCTCCAATTGAGGCCCGGAACGGATAATGCCCTGGCCCTTTCCTTCTTGAACGTACTGATAGAGGAAGGGCTTTATGACAGGGGATTCGTTGAGAACTGGACTCACGGTTTTGATGCCCTGGCCGATCACGTGAAACGGTATACGCCGGAGTTCGTATCCGAGGTCACTTGGGTGGAGCCCGATCTCATTCGAGAAGCTGCACGTCTTTATGCGACCTCTCATCCTGCCGTCATCCAGTGGGGCAACCCCATCGAGCATACCATCAACACCTTTCACGCCACGAGGGCCCTTATCTGCCTGATGGCTATCAGCGGCAATCTGGATGTGCCCGGCGGAAACATCGAGGCCAATGAACCGGATATCCTTGGGCTGGGAAACTTCGCCAGGGGAGAGCTCCTCCCCTCAAAGAGAAAGGAGATGATCCATGCCTATCGCCATACCATACCCAGGCTCATGACCGTACCTCCGGCATACTTCAAAAAGGCAGTGCTGGAGCATAATCCCTACCCGGTCAAAGGAGCATATATTCAATGTGCAAATCCCATGCTCTCCTATGCGGAGAGCCGCCAGACCTATGAAGCCTTGATGAACCTGGAGTTCCTCGCCGTGGCGGATATTGTTATGACCCCTACTGCTGCCCTTGCGGATATAGTGCTCCCGGCTGCAACGCAGTTTGAATTCAACGACATAGGCCACTACGGCCTCGGCCACGGTTATATCCTCGCGAGACCCAAGGTGGTTGATCCGCCCGAAGAATGCTGGCCGGATATCAAGATCTTGAATGAGCTGGGCAAGGCCATGACCGGTGAAGAGCATTGGCATGATGACTACAACCAGCTCCTTGAAGAGGTGCTTCAACCAGCCGGCCTCACCTTCAACGAGTTTGCCGAACGAGGCTATCTCAAAGGCCCTGATAGGTTTAAGAAATACCTGGAGAAAGG
>Ga0307434_1000172_pt1 | contig 58945 bp, 51 predicted proteins | sample SalMarWE160220MG_FD_202156 | JGI IMG/M metagenome (GOLD analysis project Ga0307434, IMG submission 202156) | Salt marsh sediment microbial communities from the Plum Island Ecosystem LTER, Massachusetts, United States - WE1603-220 | ecosystem: Environmental > Aquatic > Marine > Intertidal zone >... | reverse complement strand
TCTATTTAGTGTCTGTCCGTGGGCCGATAAATATCATTTTTATCAATGACTTAAGTGGTAAAAAGTTCTTGACTTTTTGTCTGTTTTTCTTATCTTCACATAACAGGAATTTACTTAAAAACAAAAGGTTAGGAGCTTTCCATGAAATATTTCAAAAGGCAATATTCGCTGGATTTTGAACAGGCAATTTGGGAACATGACCCAGAACTTTTGATTATGAATCAAATCTTGGATCAAAACCCGCAAATCATCATGTTGGCTGCTTCCTGCTTTCCCAAGGCTTGTGATGAGCTCCAAATCCCCGTTGGCCGCGATGGCATGACCTTAGAACAGGTTGTTCGCTGTGCAATTTATCAAAGGCTCAAGGGGTTGACCTATCGTCAATTAAGCGACCACACCGAAGATTCCAAGAAAGGTCGCAGTTTTATGAAGATGGAGTATAATCAATATTTTTCTTACCAGGCACTACAGGAAAACATCTCCAAAATCAGCTCAGAGGTGCTGGAAAACATTCATATTGCCATTGCCCAATACGCTATCGATTTAGGCGTTGATGATGGTAAAAAGGTTAGAACTGATTCAACCACAATTAAAACTAATATCCATTATCCCACCAATGCATCATTGTTGTGGGATTGCATTCGTGTCTGTTGTCGTCTATTGAAAGAGAGCAAAGAGTTATTGAAAGGCTTCAACTTTAGAAGCTATCAGACGTCTGCCAAGAAGCTGCTGTTCAAAATCGTCAATACACCAGGCAAGGAGAAGCGTCGTCCACTGTTCAAGAAGATGTTGCAGATCCAGAGACGCTGTGAGCGTTGGGTGGAAGAGGCCATAGAGCAATTATCTTCTCACAGTCTTCCAGACCCACAGCAGGAAAAACAACGACAAGAGCTGCTGCAAAATCTGCATGCTTTACTGCTGAAGATGCAACAGGTTACAGACGTTGCTTATCGTCGTGAAATCTTGGCTGAAGATGTCCCCATTAAAGATAAGTTGTTCTCTATTTTTGAAGACCACACTGACTGCATTGTCAAAGGCAGTCGTGATGTGGTATTTGGCCACAAGGTTAATTTGACCAGCGGGAAGAGCAATCTGATATTTGATTGTATCCAAGAGCGAGGCAATCCTGCCGATACAAGTTACTTTCCCAAAACCTTAGACAATCTCTCCATCAACTTTGAGATTACCCCTCGCGATATAGCAACTGATGGTGGTTACGCCAGCGGGGCAAATCTCCTTGATGCCCAGAACCGGGGCATTATCAACATCGTTTTCAACAAAGTCAAAGGAGCAATGCGAAACATCGCTACCAGCAAAAAGATGGAGACCATGCTCAAGAAATGGCGTTCTGGAATGGAAGCGCTTATCTCCAATTTCAAACGGGGATTGAAGGCTTCGCTTTGCACATGGAAAGGCTGGGAAGCGTTCAAGCGTTTCGTACTATGGAGTATCATTACTTTCAACATGCGGGTGATCGCCAGATGGATTGTTGCTAAACTTGGGAATGCGTAATTTGAGAAATAGAACCTTTGAACCACCAAGGGAGTAGTACGCCCAAAACTGAAAAATATTGCGGTTTGGGCATTAATTTTTACATTTCTTGGGGATATAGACAGAAATGGTGAAAAACCGATCCCGTTTTCTGTGACCATCAGGCATACTTAAATAAAAATACCAACAAAAATGCCCATTTTCGGACAGACACTAAGTAGTGTCTGTCCGAAAACTACCAAAATTGAAATATTTCCGTCATTGCGAGCGACTGAAAGGAGCGAAGCAATCTCCTAAGAATGGAAAAGATTGCTTTATCGTTCGTTCCTCACTCCTCGCCCTGTTAGATAAGCCCCATAATTTTTGGCTCTTGCCAAGATGTTATTGATATCTAACAGGGCGAGCAATGACATTTCCCTGAAAACTGAATTTCCGGACAGCCCCTGTTTAGCCTCTCCTTATTCCTGATCAAGTCCGTGTGAACACCATCCTATAGGTACAATGCAACAGAAGCACCTTTTTAAACTTTTTATATCCCCCTTGGCCTTATCTTCTTGGCCAAGTCTACTTTCCCGGGCATTTCTCCCTTCTAAAGTAGCCTTGTTTGCCTTAAATGTCAACCTAAAACTTATACAAATTAGCGAGACGAGTGGGGTCAGGTCTTGCTTTTTGCTATCTTAAAAAGTGAAGGGGTTTTCTGGAGGAAGGGAAAGGGGTGGTGAGACGGGAAGGGAAAGGTATGCAGCAAGGCTCTCACTTGAGGAGATATTTATGCTAACGAGGGCATATACGAGGTCGTTTACCCGTAACGAATCCATCAAACATAATCTCCATTTTTCAGCCCGACCCCAATTGCACATTTTCCCTTCGTATTCTCTTTGGCGCGGTTTTGGAGAGCCCCTTTCCAAAAAGATATCTCAGGGGAAGATGGATTTGTGAGAATCTTATTGTTAGAAACTGCACAAACACCTAACCAAATGGAAGTTCAAAAAGGATAACCTTAAAAATGGGAAGTGTCCCTATTTTCCCCCTCAAGCTACTTTGGGGGATACTCTACCTTCTTGAACCACTTCATCTTTATATCGGGGAAGAGACGGTCCCTCTCCTCACAGGCCCCCAAGAATTTCCACTCCCCGGGATCAACCCATTTCCCTTTTCCATACCTTTCGGCCATATCCGCCAAGCGGAGGAAGTTTTGATGATGCTCGGAAAGCCTGAGCTCGGCATAGTCCCTGGCGGACCAGGTGCTAATTAAGAACTGCCAATCAGAGGACTCCAGCAACATTAACTCCCTGGCCAACTGTTTAAGGATCTTCAAAAGGTTATGATCCTGGGTCTCCTCAAACCTCTGGGCCAGCTCCTTCATCTTCCTTTCATCCTCATAGATGTGTTTCCAGGTCCATTGAGTCCATTCGTTTAACCAGATGTAGTGATACCCTCCTTTTCCCCAGGAGCCCTCAGGAAGGGAGACCACCTTAAATGGCTTGGCCTGGTCCAGACTGGCCCCACAGGTGGCCAGCTCTATCTGCTTGTCCTCCCCCATCAGTTTTAAGACCTGATAGAGCCACTGGGGGCCCTCAAACCACCAGTGACCAAACAGCTCCGCATCAAAGGGAGCACAGAGAACCCCTTCCCTGTCGCTCTGGCGGCGATAATTGGCCAGGATCCCCTTGGCCATTTTATGGAAATGGTTAGCGTTTTCCACTACCCTGGCGTTGACCTTATCCGGTTCATACTCCAATTTGTCTGCCAAATCACTTTTAGCGCTGGTCACCCTCCAGTATCTGTGGCCCCCCGGAAAATGCTTTTTGTGAAAGTCCAGATACCAACCATCCCCCGGATAACCCCTCTCCCCACTCCACACCTGCAGCCCGGTTTCCGGATCCCGGGTGAAGATGGCCACGGGCTTCTTCCCTTCACTTGAGCCAACCAAATAAACCTCGTAAGGGCTCTTTTCCTCATCCTCCTTTTGGGGGCGATACTGCTTTTCAAACCTCCCCCAAAGCTTCTTTAAGGCCTCAAACCGATCAATATAGACCCCAATGGACTTACCGCCCTTGAGCAATACCGAGTCAATGATAAAGTACTCAATCCCATTTTCGCTGAGAAACTCCTCTATCCCCTTGCGCAGCGATTTACCCTTCCCATTTCCCACCGGTGGCGTCCATTCATACCGGGGCCGATAGGCACATTCGGGCAACCATATCCCCCGTGGTTTCCTCCCGAAGATCCTCTCATAGCTTAAGATGCCTTGCTTTATCTGGGCTTGCACAGATGTATCCTCACCTAAGAGGGGAAGATAGCCGTGGGTAGCCGCCGAGGTAATCAGCTCCGCAACCCCCTTCTCCTGTAGATCCCGCAGAGGGGCGATCAGATCCCGCTTATACCTATCCTCAAACCTATCTTTTATTCCCGCATAATGCTCCCTCCAGAAGCGAGCCAGTTGGGCCAGGTGCGGTCTGCTCCAATCAGAGAATTGCTTATAGTCGGCCTCGGCAGATTGGATCTTATTCTCCAGGTAGGAGGAGAACTCAGTGGGAAATGAGCTATCGGAGAGCTGCTCAGCCAGAACTGGGGTAACCCCGATGGTTATGTGAGGTGAGTAGCCCTCTTCAAGCAACCGATAGAGGAGATCAATTACGGGGATATAGGTCTCCGCCATTGCCTCGTTAAGCCAGTCCATTCCATGAGGCCATCTTCCATGGTCCAATACATAGGGAAGGTGGGAATGAAGGACAAAGGTAAAGCTTCCTAACTTCTCTTTAGCCATTATTAGTTTCCTTTTGGTAACAGTTCACAGAAATCAGAGGTCAGCAGTCGGCAATCAGCGGTCAGCCGATTCTTATGGCAACCGTTTCCCCCTAACCTCTGCAGCCCGCAACTTCTGAGAGGTACCGAAATGAAGGTCCATCAGCTCTTTTAGCTCCTCGGAGGAAAGAGGGGCCTCCTGCCTCCATTTTCTCACCTCAAGGCGGGAAGGGGCTTCCCTCTCCACTTCCTTCAATAACATCCTCCCCTCATCGGAGAGAAAATACTCATAGATCCTCAAATCCTTTAAGGGAAGGTAGGAGAGGGCCGTCCTGATCCTGTGGGGGAGTTGGGAGACGACCAGAACCACCCCAGGAAGCTGAGAGGGGTCAAGCTCTTTAGAGAGGAGGCTTAGATTAGGGAGATTTTGCCGGGCCCAATCGTAACCATTTAAAAGCTGGCAGATGAGAACCTCTTCCGGCTGAGGGAAGAGGCCAACAAGGAGAAGCTTCCCTTCCTGCAAGGCCAAGAGGTCGCTCCCTCCTATCTCCGGGGTGCCCATATCCCTCTGTAGGATCCTCACTCCCTTTTTCTCCAATTCCGGGATCAAAAGGCTTAAGAGCTCATCCTTGGTATCCAAGCTCCTCCTCCCTGAGGGCAAGTTCAAACTTCTCGCAGAAATTGTTATCCACTTCCCCTTCCAGAATAAGATCAGCTATGTTTAGGATAGCTCTCTTCAGCCGGGAGGGGACAATAGAGGAGAGGGGGGATCTCCCCTCCTTAATTGACTGGGAGATGTGCAAATCATTAAGCAGAAAACCGTAATCCCTTAGATCAATTTTTAGATGCCTCCCAGCAACGGCTTTCATCCCCTCAAAGTTGGCCTTGGCCTCCTGGGCTGTGCAAACTTTGGCGATAACCACGCCGATCCTTACCTCCTCCCGGAAGAGGTGAATGCTCTTTATCAATTGGTAACTACCTATCCTTCCCAAGAGATCCACTGGCAGGATAACAATTGCCTCACCTACCAACTTAAGGATGATCTGGCTTAGAGGGGAGGAGAATGGAGGTGCATCTATGAGAACGATTTCGCTTTGCCTGCCCATCTCCGCAATACCCTGCAAGAGGGATGAGGTGGGGGGTAAAAGAACTCGGAGAGGTTTGAGCTGCGCATGGAATGGATCTAAAAGGTGGGATACGGGGGGGAACTGCAGGTCGGCCTCTAAGATCCCTACCCTCCTCCCTTTTTGCGTTAGGGCTAAGGCTAGGTTAGTCACCAGAAAAGGCTTCTCTATCTCACCGAATGGGGAGAAAAGGCAAACTTCCCTTCTGGCTAATGAGCTTTTGGCCTTTGCATCTTGGGAGACAAAGAGGTGGGAGAAATCTTCTAATCCTCTGCCCATCTCCTTCAGGGAACGATGATAACCGAATTCTCTCCACCGTAAGGATTGGAAATGATCTGAGGGTTATGAGGATCCGTCATCCATTTTCCGTTTACCACCAACCTATATTCATATCTGCCCTTGTCCAACCGGAGAAACTTACTCCATCTCCCATCTCCACCCTTGTCCAACTGAGATTTCCCCCCAAGCTTCCAGTCGTTGAAGTCCCCCACCACCTGGACATCCTCCGCGTCCGGGATCTTATAGGAGAAGAAGACCCCATCATCCAATATCTGAGGGCCAATTGATTGATCCTCTGCTTTCTCGGCCCAAACTTCCCCCTTAATGACCTCCTCAGTCAGTTGCCGGTAATCCCTATATCCGGATGAAGTTTTGTCCAATTTGGTGATGGGCACCCTGCTCAGAGCAGCTTCCCTTAACCTTATATTGGTATGGATAACGGAGTTGAAGACCTTTCCTGCAAAGTGTTCCCTAATCCTTTTGAAAATCTCCTTGGCCAGCTTAGTGCGCCGGTCATAGATGGTAGCTAAAGCCATTATCCTGGTATTGTGGCCAGCCCTTTCACTCAATACCCGGGTCGTCTCCAAGAGCTTTTCTACTCCATGGAGGGAGAAAATGCTGGTCTCGATGGGCACGATCACCTCATCACAGGCCCTAAGGGCATTAAAGGTAAGGAGACCTATGCTGGGAGGGCAATCCACAATGAGGAAGTCATAGGGGATGGTGAGAGATTGGATGACATTGTGCAACCTGAGTTCTCTGCCCGGCCTTCCGGAAAGCTCCTGTTCTAAAGCCGAGAGAATAACGCTGGAAGGGACCAGATCGAGGTTGGGAAGGATGTGCAGGGTAACCTCCTCCAGGGTGGTGGGAGAGGATAAATCGGAGAGGACATCATACATATTTCTTGCCAGTTCCTCTGGATCACCCATTAGCCCCAAGGTGGCATGGGCCTGCGGATCGAGGTCGATCAAAAGGACCCTTTTTTCCCTCTCTGCCAAACAGGCGGAAAGGTTTATGGCAGTAGTGGTCTTACCACATCCCCCCTTCTGATTGGCAATGGCTATCTTTCTCGTCTTTCCCTCTTACTCGGGTTCTTGCCCCTTCTGAAATCCAATCTCCTTCTCGCCCCTTCCAAAGGTCTTAATGGCCCCAAATTGGTTCTCATACTTCTTTATGTTCTCCTCTAAGGCGGAGAGCAACATCTTCGCATGTTGGGGGGTCATCACAATCCGGGCATAGACTTTGGATTTGTTTGTTCCGGGGAGAACCCGCGCAAAATCTATGATGAATTCAGAGGAAGAATGGGCGATAAGAGCCAAATTGGAGTAGATTCCCTCAGACTCCTTCTCTCCCAATTCGATCTTGATCTGTTGTCCTTTATTTCCCATTTTTAACATAATAAACTAACCTTATATGAAATGTCAAGGAGAATTTTTCTTATTTTTGACGATTATCGCCGGTAAAGAATTCCCCTTTGACCTATGTGGGGTAGAAACCGCAGAATCACGCAGATGGACGCAAATTAGTTGTGCAGTCAGAGCTCTGCCCATAACCTGGTCCTCAAAACTAACCCCCGATCCCCCTAAACCGTTACCTCCCCTTCTTTTTATTCCCTTTCAGCCTCTTTAACTCATCCCTGAGCTGAGCTGCCTTTTCAAACTCCAGCCTCCTGGCAGCCTCGGCCATTGCCTTCTCTAAAATCTCTACCCTCTCTTCCTGATCAAAGCGGGAAAGGTAGTCTAAGGAAAATTCCTTATCCTCCGAGACCTTGGAATCGGCAACCGCGGTGGCCTTGAGCACCTCCTCCACCGATTTGTATATGGTCTCTGGAGTAATATGGTGTTTTCTGTTATACTCCTCCTGGATCTTCCTCCTCCGATTCGTCTCCTCCACTGCCTTCCTCATGGAAGCAGTAAGGGTATCGGCATACATTATCACCTCACCACCCACATTGCGGGCCGCCCGCCCAGCGGTCTGGATGAGCGATCTCTCTGAGCGCAGGAAGCCCTCCTTATCTGCATCCAGGATGGCCACCAGAGAGACCTCTGGAAGATCCAGGCCCTCCCGCAGAAGATTTATCCCCACCAAAACATCGAACTTGGCCAATCTCAGATCCCGCAGGATGTCTACCCTTTCAATGGCCCCAATCTCTGAATGGAGATACCTCACCCTTACTCCCAGGCCATTAAGATAGTCGGCTAAATCCTCAGCCATCCTCTTGGTTAAGGTGGTCACCAACACCCTCTCCCCTCTCTTGGCCCTTTTCCGAATCTGAGCCAGGAGGTCATCGATCTGCCCGGCGATCGGTTTAATTGTAATCTTGGGGTCCATTAACCCTGTTGGCCTGATGATCTGCTCCACCACCACCCCCTTTGATCTCTCCAGCTCATATACCGCTGGAGTTGCGGAGAGAAATATACATTTATCTATCAGGGATTCGAACTCCTCAAAATAGAGAGGACGGTTGTCTAAGGCAGAAGGGAGCCGAAACCCGTGCTCCACCAAGACCTCCTTGCGGGATTTGTCCCCCGCAAACATCCCCCCGATCTGAGGAACGGTAACATGGGATTCATCTATCACCAGTAGATACTCAGAGGGAAAGTAGTCTATCAAACAGGATGGCCTTTCACCTGGCTTTCTGCCAGATAGATGGCGCGAATAGTTCTCAATCCCGGTGCAATATCCGATCTCCCTCATCATCTCTATATCATATCTGGTTCTGGAACCAAGCCTCTGGGCCTCCAATAGCTTCCCCTGGGAGCGAAACCACTCCAGCCTCTCCGCAAGCTCCGCCTTTATCTTCTTAATGGCCTCCTCAATCTTAGGTGGGGTGGTAACAAAATGTTTGGCCGGATAGATGGCCACCTTCCTCTTCTCCTCCCTTATCTCTCCGGTGAGTGGGTCAACCACAGATATGGCCTCTACCCGATCCCCAAAGAGCTCAACCCTGATGGCTAAGTCCTCATAGGCGGGATAAACCTCAATAACATCTCCCCTTACCCGGAAGGTCCCGCGCAGGGGATCAAGATCATTCCTGGAGTAGTGAATATCAATGAGGTCCCGCAATATCCCATCCCGCTCGCCTTTCTGCCCCACCTCTAAGAGGACAAGAAGCTCCCGGAAGTCCTGGGGGGAACCCAGGCCGTAGATGCAGGAAACGCTGGCCACTATGATCACATCATCCCTCTCCAAAAGGGATGATGTGGCCCTCAGCCTGAGTTTATCGATCTCGTCATTGATCGAGGTGTCCTTTTCAATATAGGTGTCGGTGGAGGGAATATAGGCCTCGGGTTGGTAGTAATCGTAGTAGCTGATAAAATACTCCACCGCATTCTGGGGGAAGAAGGCCTTAAATTCACCATAAAGCTGCGCGGCAAGGGTCTTGTTGTGGGAGATAACCAGGGTGGGGAGGCCGACCTCGGCTATTACATTTGCTATGGTAAAGGTCTTCCCAGAACCGGTTACCCCCAAGAGGGTCTGAAACTCCTCCCCTCTCTTAATCCCCTCGGTAAGTTCCCTAATGGCCTTCGGCTGATCGCCAGTGGGCTTAAATTTGGAGATTAGCTTAAATTCGGCCATCCTCATCAGCCTCCCTAATGCCTCTCTGCACCCCATTTACCCCCTTTATCCTGCTGAGTTCTTTGATTAACTTCTTGAGTTGGTAGAGGTTTTTTACCTCTAAGAGGATGGACCCCTTACCCAAATTCCCGTTAGTGCTTAGGTTCACGCCTCTTATGTTCACCCCCTCATCGGCTATCACCTTGGTTATCCCATGGAGAAGTCCCTTTTTGTCCTCGGTGATGATCTCTATTTGGGTAAGGAAGGACTCCCCCTCCGCCACATCCCACCCTACCTCAATTCTCCTTTCTGCCTCCTCCTTGAGAAGATTGGCCAGGTTGGGACAGTCAATCCGGTGAATGGAAACCCCCCTCCCCCTGGTTACAAAGCCAACGATCTTGTCCCCAGGGATTGGCTGGCAACATTTGGCAAACCTGACCATAAGATTACCCTCCCCCTGTACCCTAATCCCTCCGCTTACCCTTCCCCTTCTGATTAACTTCCCCACCCGGGAAAGGGATTTGGGCAATGGTTTCCTCTCCGGAGGGAAGAGCCGTTTGACCACCTGGCTCAGAGGGATATCCCCCTGCCCAATAGCCGCTAAGAGGTGATCCACATCAGAGTACCCCATAGCCATAGCTATGTCGATTCTCTCTTCCCCTTGCTTGGCCTTGTGTTTCCTCAGCTCCCTTTCTATCATATCCCTGCCCAATTTTACAGATTCGGTGAACTCCCCCTCTTTCAACCACTTTTTGATCTTGTTTCTTGCTCGGGAGCTTTTTACCAAATCTATCCAATCCCGGCTGGGGCTCTGATGAGGCGAGGTGACTATCTCCACGGTGTCTCCATTCTGCAGGGAGGTATCCAGGGAGACCATCTTACCGTTGACTTTGGCCCCTAAGCAGTGCAGCCCCACCTGGCTGTGCACGGAAAAGGCAAAATCAAGTGGGGTCGACCCCTTAGGAAGCCTCTTCAAATCCCCCTTGGGGGTGAAGACGAAGACATCATCGTGGAAGAGATCTATCTTGAGAAACTCCATAAATTCATGGGCATCCGGGACATCGTTCTGCCATTCCATAAATTCCCTGATCCAACCTATCTTTTTGTCCAGCTCATCTGGTTTCCCTCTACCCTCCTTGTATAGCCAATGGGCAGCGATACCATATTCAGCCGTGCGGTGCATCTCCTCCGTCCTTATCTGTATCTCCACCATCTCCCCTTGGGGCCCAACTACGGTAGTATGAAGCGATTGATACATATTTGATTTAGGGGTAGCTATATAGTCCTTAAACCTCTCCTGCACCGGTGTCCAAAGGGTGTGGATGAGGCCCAAGACCTGATAACATTCAGCCTCCGTCTTGGTAATTACCCTTATGGCCATCAGATCGTATATCTTCTCGATGGGCAGGTTCTGGCTCTTCATCTTTCGGTAAACGCTGGTGATGTGCTTGGCTCTTCCCGTAATTTGGGCTTCAATACCCTCCTTTTGGAGAAGGGAGACCAAGGGTTCCTTTACCCTCTCCAGGTAGTCCTCACTTTGTTGCCTCCTGGAGGCCAACTCCTTGACCAAGGTCTCATAGCCCTGGGGATCAAGGAACTTAAGAGAGAGATCCTCCAACTCCGCCTTGATCTTAGCCATCCCCAATCTATGGGCCAGAGGGGCATAGACCTCCCTCGTCTCCAAGGCAATCCTTTGCCTCCTCGGCTCATCCAAATGCTCTAAGGTGCGCATATTGTGTAAGCGATCAGCGAACTTGATGAGAATGACCCTCATATCCTTGGCCATAGAGAGCAACATCTTCCTAAAGTTCCCTACCTGTCTCTCCTCCCGAGATTGGAATCTCAGCCCAGCGAGCTTGGTCACCCCATCCACTAAGTCCGCAATCCTATTCCCAAACTCTTTCCTCACCTGGGAGATTTCCACCCCTGTATCCTCTACTACATCGTGGATTATTCCAGCAGCTATAGTGGTGGTATCCAAATGATGCTCTGCCAGGGTGATGGCCACTCGGAGACAGTGAATGAGATAGGGCTCACCGGACTCCCTGGTTTGCCCTTGATGTGCCCTTTGGGCAAACCCATAGGCCTTTCTGATTAGCTCCTCATCCAGCCTCGGTTGGAGGCTCCTTAGTTTAGCTATAAATTCCGCTTTTTCCATTGGGGTCAAATGGGCAAAGGTTTATCACCCCGCGGCGGTCGCAAGCAGATAATAGCAGCAGATTACATAGCGCGGCAGTGCCGCAACCAAACAATAGCCACAGATTACACGGATTTCACAGACAGAAAAAAACTACTTAACGCCAAGTGCTCTTCTACCCGGCTTTAGCCCTTTTGGAGTGCTGTGACTCCTGTCACAGCCCACGTCAACGGGAGTTGACGCACTCCATATAGAGCCACACTAAAGTGCGGTAGAAGTAGGAGATTGCTTCGGCTTGCCACCTCGCTGCCGCTCGGGCAAGCCTCGCAATGACCCACAAAGGGATCCGTCATTGCGAGGAGTGAAACGACGAAGCAATCTTACTCCTCTCAGCCTCAGCTGAAGGTTCCCTCAAGCCCACCTGAAAAACTTTCTCAAAAAAACAAGATCTTGCAAGATTGTATTACAGATTTCACTGAAACCGCTATCGTTGCTCGTGGCCCGTGGAACCCCCAGGGATAAAGCCTTTCGTCATTCGCCATTCGGATTTCGTCATTAACCTAAGGCCCTGCAGCAGAACCTGCGTGAATCCGCGGTTTCTGCCCGGCTTTCGCCCTGTCCGTGGAGCGATCTTCTGCTGCCTGTTCATTAATCATTCCTTTATCGGCTTGGGGTCATTGGCTCAGTAATTAAGGCCCTCCTGACGCCCCAGAGCCGCAAGCCAGCGTTCAGATTGGTGAGCAAGGCAAGGAGGAGAAGGGTGGGATAAATTAGGTTTAGAATCCCCCCCCACATCACGATAAAGAGCCGCACATCCCTTCCCTGGAGGAGAAAGGAAAGGTAGAAAAGGAGACCCTCCTCCCTCTGGACAACGAGCTGTTTACCAGTGAGCGTTCTATATTTCTCCTTGCCTAACATAGACATAAACGAGCCCACAAGGGCAGCAATGCCTACAACCCATACCCAAGGATGCGCACTGACCCGAAATTGACTATAGGTCATCCCTAAGATGATGAAGGCATCTGCATAGCGATCTAAGGTGGCATCGAAATAGGCCCCGAAACGGGTCTCCCTGAGCTTCAACCTGGCTATCTCGCCATCTACCCCATCCACGATGGAGGCCAACTGGGCTGTTAATCCGGCCAACAGATAGCTATGAAACCAGAAGAGAAACCCAGAACAAACCCCCAAAAGGAAGCCTATGAGGGTAACAAGATTAGGGGTGATTTTGGTCCTCACCAGGAGAGAGGTTAATTTCTGAGAAAAGAAGCGATTGAGCTTACGGGAGACCAGGCCATCGCCTAACTTTACCAAGGAGCGGCGCAGGGACCGCTCCACCTGGTGCAGAACCTGAGGCGTGTCCACATCCGCCCAGAAGTGCCCGCCTATATCGCAGGTTTTAAGCTCACCCCTCTGAGCCAAAACCCTTATTCCCTCAGAGAGAATGAGATTTCCTGAGGTATCCAACTCTTCCAGGGCAGTGAAGATAACCGGAGTGCAGAGAAAAATGCCACAATCTATGGCATTGTAGCTCTTCAGGTCTTTGCCAATGGATTCAACCCTGCCCTGGTTTACCCAGAGCTTGGTAGCATCCTTTAAATCGCTCACCATGCGGATATTCTTGTCTATACAGAGAGAACATCCCTTATGGTTATCAAGAAGCTCCTTCAATATTTGAGGCTCCCAGACGTGGTCCGACATAAGGAGAACAAACGAACCCTCATCGACGAAAAATTCCTTGGCCTTGAGCACAGAGCTGCCATTTCCTTTCTGCCATTCCGAATTATGGACATATTCCACCCTCACCCCATATCTTCCCCCATCTCCTATGGCCTCCCTGATTTTTTGGGCCTTATAGCCGGTGACAATAACAAATTCCCTTATCCCTACCTTCCTTGCTGAAAGGATCACCCTTTCCAATAGGGTTAATCCCAATAGCGGATTTAATTGTTTGGGGGTTCCCCCCCCCTGCTCCTTAAACCTGGATCCCTCTCCGGCAGAGATAATTAAAGCTTTCATCTTTCCCCCTTTCCTCCCGGATTATGCATCAAGGAACCACGAGATTTCACAAGATACCGTTCTGCACTTTAGTGTGGGCCTCAAGTCAATGACGAAATCCTAATGACGAATGACGAAAAACCCGCCCTCCGGGGACTTCACGAGCAACGATGTTTTTATCCGCGCAAATCTGCGTTCACCCCGTGAAATAATTTGGAAATAGACATCATCGCAATCCCAAGATGGCTTTTATTTAATGGGGTTCACCCCGTGAAATAATTTAGAAATAGACATCATCGCATCCCCAAGCTTGCTTTTATTTAACGGGGTTCACCCCGTGGAATACGAAAGTATATTTAACGGGGTAAATCCGCGGTTTATGAATATTTTGGGCCCTAAAGGGTCCTAGACGGATTCAGTGGACACAGGTAAACGCAGATTATTAAGGTTTTACCTGGTTTTCCCAGCGATAAATGGCGAACGTCACACCTCAATTAAAAAGGTGGCAAGTTAGAGAAATATCCCTCTAAAGTCAATTTAACCCAAGAATGATGCCTTGTCAAGGGGGAAGCAGGCCTTTCTTGAAGCCCGAGAATTAGGGGAATTCCCTATAACAGCGCAGCCATCGAATTTGGGGGTTGACTTTTAGGGCAAACTGGCCTATTTTGGGAACTGAAACAGCCCCTCACAGAGAATGAGGGAGACTTATTAGCGTGGGATGATTCCAATTTCAGCGGTACCAACAATGAAATGTAACCTATTTAGCGGCCCCAGGGGTAACCCTTGGGAGAAAGGAGAACTATGGAGAGAATGATTGGCTTTTGTGGAATAGTCTGCACGGAATGCCCTGCTTACTTGGCAACCCAAAATGACGATGATGAGGAGAGGAGGAAGGTTGCCCAGTTGTGGTCCCAACAGTTCAATGCGGAGATTAAACCAGAGGCCATAAATTGCGACGGATGCCTGATAGAAAATGGGAGGCTGGTCGATTACTGTCGGATTTGCGAGATAAGAAAGTGCGGGTTGGAAAAGGAGGTCAAAAATTGTGCCTATTGTGATGAATACCCCTGTGATAAACTGCAAAAATTCCTGGTCAATGTCCCCGATGCCCAGTCCACCTTGGAGGAGATGAGGAACGTGTAGTTGGGATCAGATGTAGGGACAGGTCTTGAGACCTGTCCGAGGAAAACGGACAAACCTGAAGGTCTGTCCCTACAAAAACCTGCGGAGGTGCACAATGCAATCTACGAAAATTTGTTGGTGGGCTATAGGTGGGCTTATTTTGACTTTGGCCCTCTTGGCCGGCTGTAGCGAAAACAAGAGCTACAACCCTTATGAGAAAGGAGGCATCGCTGGCACGGTGGAGCCAAAGGATTGCGGGACAAAGGTAGTTGTTCTCCAGGGCAAGCCGGTGGATTCCACCTGGGTGGACAAAGGGGGCTACTACAGGATCGACAACCTTAGGGTGGGAACCTACATTTTGCAAGCAAACGCTCCCGGGCACAGCATGTACACATCAAAGGGGGTTACCATTTATGCCGGGGGGGTGACCACGGTCCCCTTGATAAGGCTCTCCGCTCTTCCTGAAGGGATTCGCTCAACCAAACCGCAAGATGGCGAGAAGGATGTAGAACTGGCCAACCAGATTTACATCTCCTTCAGAAATCCTATGGAGAGGGAGAGCGTGGAATCCTCCTTTGGCATTGAGCCCCCCTTAGAAGGTGAGTTTGTCTGGCATAATGAGAACCGCAGTTTATACTACAGGCCTTCCCTCCCCCTCATCCCGGAGACCACCTACACGGCAACCATCACTCGGGGGGCACAGACTCAAGAGGGTGACAGCCTCTCCTTTGATTATTCCTTCTCCTTTACCACTGATCAGATAAGAGTCATCTCCGTGCCACTGAAGGATGGGATGAAAGAGGTTGAGTTACCGGGCCCACCAATCGAACTCAGGTTCAATTCAGAGATGGATCGCTCTGCCACTCAAAGTGCTATTAGCATAGATCCACCCTTAGAGTATACCTATAGATGGAATCCCCCCTCTCCCTCACCTCAACATGGATGTGCCATAAAACTCACACATTATCTTCCTTTCAGGGCCGATACTCAATATGCCATAGTCATTGACAAAAGCGCAAAGGATGTGAACGGGTTCCATATCAAAAAGCCGGATACCATAAATTTCAGCACTGAAGGGGTCAAAATAAGGCATGCTTACCCTCCCAACGGGATCCTAAATATCCCCACCTACCATACCTCCATCAGTCTCCGATTCAACACCTGGATTGATGAAAGAAGCTTAGAGGATGCCTTTTCCATATATCCAGTAGTCAATGGGGTTTTTCACTTTTATTCGGACGGTATTACTTTTCAACCTGGCTCCTGCTTGAGGACAAGCACAAAATACACAGTAAGTATCTCGAAAGCAGCAAGCGATATCTACGGAACTAAGCTTTCTGAACCATACTCTTTTTCCTTCACTACCGAGCCACTAAAGGTGGTTTCTACTTCTCCCATCAACGGGGCAACCTTTATTGACACTACGGTGAGTATCTACGTCCATTTCAACACTTATGTGGATCAGGGAAAAACTGAGGATGCCTTCTCAATCAATCCTCTGGTCAATGGCCATTTTGAATGGAGTGCCTTAGATCGGTTCTACTTCTATCCTGACGGATACCTGCAGGCAGATACCACTTATACTGTCAAGGTAGATACCACCGCCCAGGACATTGGCGGGGGAAAGCTCCCCTATCCCTATCAGTTCTCCTTCTCCACCAGGAAATAAAAAAGGAGAAAACGACAAAGGGGCTATCCTTCAGGGATAGCCCCATTTCAAAATTGAGGTGGCAGAACCCCGATTCTGCCACCTCCTCCTGGCCGATTCACCAAGAAATTCCCTTTTCCGTCAGGGCAGAGCCCTGGCGGCACAAACCACTTAGCCTCTTTACTGCGGAAGTCGGGCTTTACCAGATAAATCCAATATCTTCTTCAAAAATCCTCCGGTGTAGGATTTTTCGTTCCGGGCAACCTCCTCCGGGGTTCCCGTGGCCACCACCCATCCCCCATCATCCCCTCCCTCCGGCCCCAGGTCTATGAGATAATCGGCGGATTTAACCACATCAAGGTTGTGCTCAATGACGATGACCGTGTTCCCCCTCTCTACCAACCTGTTGAGAACCCGGAGGAGCATCTTTATGTCCTCAAAATGGAGGCCAGTGGTGGGCTCATCGAGGATATAGAGGGTCCTTCCCGTGCTTAGCTTGGAGAGCTCGGAGGAGAGCTTCACCCGCTGGGCCTCACCTCCAGAGAGGGTGGTAGCCTGCTGGCCTAAGTGGATGTAACCCAACCCCACATCGACCAAGGTCTGGAGCTTTCTCCTTATCTGGGGGATCTTTTGGAAAAACTGCAGGGCTTGGTTCACCGTCATATCCAAGACATCGGCAATTGACTTCCCCCGATACCTTATCTGCAGGGTCTCCCGATTATATCTTCTCCCATGACAGACCTCACAGGGGATATAGACATCGGGGAGAAAATGCATCTCTATCTTGATGATGCCATCCCCCCGGCAGGCTTCACACCTTCCCCCCTTCACATTGAAGCTGAACCTTCCTGGCTGATAACCCCTCACCTTGGCCTCTGGAAGCAGAGAGAAGAGTTGCCTTATATGGGTAAATACCCCCGTGTAGGTGGCCGGATTGGAACGAGGGGTTCTCCCTATGGGCGACTGGTCTATATTGATTACCTTGTCTATCTTCTCCAACCCCTCTATTCTTTCGTATCCTAAGGGGGAGGCCCTTGAGCTGTAAAAGTGCCTGGAGAGGGCTCGATAAAGGGTCTCATTAATTAGGGTGCTCTTCCCCGAGCCGGATACCCCGGTGATGCAGATGAAGGTCCCCAGGGGGAAATCCACCCTAATGCGCTTCAGGTTGTTTCCTGTGGCCCCAATAAGGGAGAGTTGACTGAAGTTTCCCCTCCTCCGTGAGACCGGAGTAGGAATGGAGAGCTCCCCGGAGAGATACCTGCCGGTGAGAGAATTAGGATTCCCCTTGATCTGCACAGGGGAACCGACAGCCACTAAGTATCCCCCTTCTGCTCCCGCCCCTGGCCCTAAGTCAACTACCCAATCCGCCCTTTCAATGGTCTCCCGGTCATGTTCCACCACTAATACCGTGTTGCCCAAATCTCTTAGGTTGGTCAGGGTGTTCAAAAGCCTGCAGTTATCCCTCTGATGGAGGCCAATGCTGGGTTCATCTAAAATGTAAAGGATGCCCACAAGCCGGGAACCAATCTGGGTAGCCAACCTTATCCTCTGGCTCTCCCCTCCAGAGAGGGAGCCCGCTGACCTGTCTAAAGTGAGATAGTCAAGCCCCACATCGATCAGAAACCTTAGCCTCTCCTTTATCTCCTTGAGTATCTGGGTGGCCACCATCATCTCTTTATCAGTCAACTGCAAAGTGGAGAAGAATTTCATCGCCTCCTTGACCGACATCGCGGTCAACTGGTTAATAGAGAGCCCGGCGAGCTTGACTGCCAGACTCTCCTTCTTCAGCCTTGCTCCCTGGCAATCCGGACAGGGCCTGATGCTCATAAAGCCCTCAATCCAATTCCTCACCCCGGGGGATGAGGTCTGCAGGTAGCGACGAGTGAGCCGGGGGATAACCCCCTCAAATTTCCCTATATACTCCCCAAACCCCTTGCCTTCAGCTAAGTTATATCTGAACCTCATAGTATCTTTTCCCGATCCATAGAGGATGATCTTCTGCACCTGGGAACTGAGCTCACAGAAGGGGGTGTCCAAACTAAATCCGTACTTTTCGGAAAGGGACTTAAGCTGAAAGCTAATCCATTTGCCTGGAGGGGAACCCCAGGGAACAATGGCCCCTTGGTTTATGCTCTTTTGGGGATCGGGGATTACCAACCCTGGGTCTATCTCCCTTTTAGTGCCCAATCCACTACAGGTGGGACAGGCCCCATAGGGACTATTGAAGGAGAATATCCGCGGGGAGATTTCCTCGTAGCTTATCCCACAGTAGGGACAGGCATAATTCTCATTAAAGAGCAGATCCTCTTTCTCTTCTTGACTCACCAGGGCAATTCCCGCACCAAGCTTGAGGGCTGTCTCCAAAGAGTCTGCCAGCCGGGAGGCCACCTTCTGGCCAATGACCAAGCGATCCACCACCACCTCGATGTTATGTTTTCTGTTCTTGTCCAGACTGATGGGGGAATCAAGCTCCCTAACTTGCCCATCAACCCTGACCCGCACATATCCCTTCCCCTTTACCTCCTCAAAGGCATCCCGATACTCCCCTTTCCTTCCCCTGACCATTGGGGCCAGGATCTGTATTCTACTTCCCTCAGGGAGGCTGAGGAGGGAGTCCACCATCTGTTGCACTGTTTGCCTGGTTATCCGCCGGCCACACTTATAACAATAGGGGGTTCCCACCCTGGCATAGAGGAGCCTGAGGTAGTCGTATATCTCGGTAACCGTGGCCACTGTTGAGCGGGGGTTCTTCCCTGCTGATCTTTGTTGAATGGAGACCGCCGGGGAGAGACCCTCTATCAAATCCACATCTGGCTTCTCCATCAGCCCCAAAAACTGTCGGGCATAGGCCGAGAGGGACTCCACATACCTCCTCTGCCCTTCGGCATAGAGAGTATCAAAGGCCAGAGACGACTTCCCGGAACCGGAAAGCCCGGTAATTACCACCAGCTTATCCCGGGGTATCTCTAAATCGATGCTCTTCAGATTGTGCTTCCTGGCCCCTTTAACTATTATCTTTCCGGGAATCATATTTATCCTCGGATGGAGAGGATTAAAGCTCACCATCATAATCCTAAATTCCGGCCCTGACGGAGCTAAACACTTTGATCTTTCTACCCGACTTTAGTCGGGGTAACCCCTTGCGGGCTTTAGCCCAAGTTTCCCTGCAGACAGGTCTAAAGACCTGTTCCTACAATGTACCTTTGACCTTATATGGGGCCTAAAGGCCCTTAACCCGCACTAAAGTGCGGTAAAAACCTCTACTGAGGACGACCCAAAAAACTTTGCACGAAACTCGTAGCTCATTGCTCCTACCGAGCCGTCAGATCCCCGAATCTGACGGCAAAAGGAATCGGTGGCAGAATCGGGGTTCTACCACCTCAGTGATTCAATTTTTACGCTGATAATCTTTAAACTTTGGGACTTTGCCGCGTTGCAATCTTCCCACCTCTGTGAGCCAGATTCTACTTTACGAATTCTAAGAGGAGGGTGAAGGCAAATCTCCTTAAAGAGGGCAAAAATCGGAAGAGGAAATTGTCTAATTGGGAGAGCGGGTCGGAAAGTTTTTCTAAATGAGGAAGATGAGCTATCCTCTCTAAGAGGGTGAATTCATATCTGCGGCCTTTGGAGAAAAGCCTGTTGAATTTACTCACATCCTCCTCACTCATTCCCCCACCGCCAGGGGATTCTGCACAGGGAAGTGGCAGGAGGCTGCGCAGGAAGATCATAGCCTTACCTCTGTTTACCGGCTCCAAGAAGATGGCTCTTCCCCCTTTCCTTAAAACCCGATGGATCTCCTCTGCGGCCATATCTGGCTGAAGGTGGTGCAAGGCCCCCAACCCAATTACCAAGTCAAAACTACCCCTCTTAAAAGCCAACTCCTCAGCCGACATCTGGAGAGGTCTGATTCTGCCCTCCATTCCATTTAGGGAGATCGCCTTTTTCAAGACAGCCAACATCTTGGAGGAGAGATCAATGCTCACCACTTTGGCCCCAGCCTGAGCACATCTGATCGAGGAGAAACCCAGGCCACAGCAGCAATCCAGGACAGATTCCCCTCTCAAATCTCCCCAGAGGGAACAGAGCTTCCTGTATCTGGCCGGATACCACTCCTCAGGGTCATAGGTAAAGAAGTCCTGAGAGAAATGTTTCAGATAATCATCTGCCTTTTGGTCATAAAATTCCCTCTCTATCCCAGCCTTCTTTCTGACATTTTCCCTTCTCTTCAGCCGGTTTCGGTAGAGCCCAAGTATCCTTCTTCTATTCTCTCGCCAGATCATCTATCCAAAGGGAAATCTAATAGGTCCCTTCTTGCCCATCCTCTTCACCATTTTCTCTATCATCACAAACTCCTTCAAAAGTCTGTTTATGTCTTGCACTGCCGTTCCGCTCCCCCGGGCAATCCTCTTCTTCCTGCTTCCATCAATGAGATGGGGTTTCCTCCTCTCCAGAGGGGTCATAGAGCCAATAATGGCCTCAGCCTTGACCAATTCCCTCTCATCTACCTCTGCCCCACGCAGACGGCCCCTTCCCCATCCGGGGATGAGCTCCACCAGGGACTGCAGGGGTCCTAATTTCCTCACCTGCTTTATCTGATCAAGGAAATCCTGCAGGGTGAACTCATGCTGGAGAAGTTTGGCCTCAATCTTTTTGGCCTGCTCCTGATCCACCGCAGCCTGGGCTTTCTCCACCAAGCTCACCACATCCCCCATCCCTAATATCCGGGAAGCCATTCGATCTGGATAGAAAACCTCTAAGTCCTCTGGCTTCTCCCCTACCCCGACCATCCTAATTGGCCTCCCAGTGGCGGCCCTCATAGAAAGGGCCGCCCCCCCCTGGGCATCTCCATCTAATTTGGTCAGGATAATACCATCAATGCCCAATTGAGTCTCAAACTCCTCCGCCACCCGCACAGCCTCCTGACCGGTCATCGCATCGGCCAACAAGAGTATCTCCTCCGGAGAGACCTTCTTCTTTATCTGCCGCAGCTGCTCCATCATCCTCTCATCGATGTGCAGCCTTCCAGCGGTGTCCAAGATGAGGAGGTCAAACCCCGCGCTTAGGGCCCAACCTGCAGCCTTTTGGCAAACCTTAACTGGATCCCTATCCTGAGTGGCTGCATAGACTTCTACCCCCAGGGATTTCCCTATAATCTGCAATTGATCAACTGCCGCCGGCCTATATGGGTCCGCTGGAACAAGAAGAGGCTTAAAACCCTGTGAGCTAAACCACTTGGCCAGCTTGCCTGCGGTGGTCGTCTTCCCGGAACCCTGCAGACCAACCAGCATAATCTTCGATCCCTTCGGCGGCCTAAGGGGAGAGGGTTCCTTACCCAAAAGCTCCACTAACTTGTCATAGATGACCTTGATCATCTCTTGCCCCGGGGTTATGCTGCGGGTGATCTCCCTCCCAATGGCCTCTTGCTCCGCCTTGGCCACAAATTCCTTGGCTACTTTGTAGTTTACATCAGCCTCTAAGAGGACCTTCCTCACCTCCCTTAGGGCATCGGAGATGTTCTTCTCATTGAGCTTTCCCTGCCCCAACATTCTCTTAAAGGTGGCGTTTAACCTATCCCTCAGATCCTCGAACATACCTTCTCCTTATGTGGGGTAACAATCCTCCGTCCCTCAGGATACCCATCACGAACTGGGGGAAGGGGGGAAATGCAAAATGGGAGCCCCTTAAGGTAATCCGATGAGCATTGAGGTCTATTTCAATTTCCTCCCCTGGCTTAGCAACTCTGACCAGCTCAGGGAGAACAATAGCCGAAAGCCCTTGGTTTATGGCATTGCGGTAGAAGATGCGGGAAAAGGAGACTGCCACTATGGCCCCCACCCCAGCGGCAACCAAGCAGGTGACCGCCTGCTCCCTGGAGCTGCCACAGCCGAAATTCTTCCCGGCAACGATCACATCCCCTTTTCTTACCCGGCGAGCAAAATCGGGGTCTAAATCCTCTAAGGCATGCTGGGCCATTTCCTGGGGGTTCTGCACCGTATAGGTATATTTCCCGGGAAAGATGACATCCGTGTTTACATCGTCACCATACTTAAACACCTTTCCTCTGATGATATTTTCCATAATCCTCCTCTGGTTTGGATTATTCAGGTTAGTGGCCCCAGTAATAAAGGGTTTTCCCATTTTAATTTGCTAATTGCTAATTGAACATTGCTACTTACTCTTTGAGGTAGCCCTGTACCACAAACTCGCAGAAGACTTCTACCGCACTTTAGTGCGGGTTAAGGGTCTTTAGGTCTCTCAGGGTTGAGTCCAGAGAACGGGCTAAAGCCCTAAAGAGGTTACCCCGGCTAAAGCCAGGTAGAAGTGTAGGGGTCGCATTTATGCGACCCGAACTAAGAACCCCACGAGTAACGAGCTACGATGGTTTCTTGTTTGCGGCTTTACCGCTGACGACCCTAAATTTCCGTAGTATCTGCGTCTGGCTGCGTGCATCTGCGGTTCCCAGTTTTTCAACGCAGATACCTCCTGGGATCGGCTATCTTCCCTGCCACCGCGGAGGCAGCGGCAGTGGCTGGACTGGAAAGATAGATCTCCGCCTCTTTGCAACCCATCCTCCCCTGGAAGTTGCGGTTAGCTGTAGAGAGGCAGACCTCTCCCGGGGCCAGTACCCCCTCATGGGCTCCCAAACAGGGGCCACACCCGGGGTTCATAACCAGGGCACCACTCTCCACAAAAACTTCAATTATCCCCCTTTGCAAGGCTTCCTTATAGATCTTCCAGGAGGCGGGAAAAACAAGCAGCCTGGTTCCCTCCTTCACCCTCTTGCCTCTAAGGATGTCGGCGGCAATCTCCAGGTCTTCTATCCTTCCATTGGTGCAGGTGCCGATGAGCACCTGATCAAGGGTTACATCCTCTACCTCCTCCACCGGCTTCACATTATCTACGGTATGGGGGCAGGCCACCTGGGGGGTCAAATCGGAGATGTCGTAGTCCAAAACCCTGGCATAATAGGCAGAGGGATCGGCATAGACCGGCTCATATCCCCGCTTGGCCTTTCCCCTGAGCCACTGCTCGGTCTTTACATCAGGTTTCACGACCCCATTCTTTGCCCCCATCTCAGCAGCCATATTGCAGAAGACCATGCGGTCAGAGATCCCCATCCCCTTCATCGTTTTCCCCGCAAATTCCACCGACTGGTAAAGGGCTCCATCCGCCCGCAGATCACCAATTATGTGGAGGATAATATCTTTAGCATAGACCCCGCGCGGGGGTGAACCCTCTACATTGATGCGCATGCTCTCCGGCACCCTCAGCCATATCTGGCCCGTGGCCCAGATGCCGGCCACCTCCGAGCGGCCAATCCCTGCAGAGAAGGCCCCAAAGGCCCCGTAGGTGGTGGTGTGAGAATCCGCCCCCAAGATGAGGTCACCAGGAAGGGCAAAACCCTCCTCAGAAAAAACCTGGTGACATATCCCCCAATTGAGATCATAGAAATTGGTAATCCCCTGGTCCTTCACAAACTCCCTGATTACCTTATGGTTTAGCGCATACTGAGAGCTTGCTGCGGGAACACAGTGATCTAAGACAATTACAATCTTCTCCCTATCCCAGACCTTTCCTGCACCCAAGGACCTGAATTTCTCCGAGATGTCCGCCGTGTTGTCATGGGAGAGCACCCTATCCGGAGAGAGGGTTAATATCTCCCCCGGGAGCACTTCCTTTTTTCCTGCCTTTTTGGCCAATAGCTTCTGGGCAAATGTCTGGCTCATATCCCCGCTTCCCCCTGTAAAATGGGAGCTATCCTCCTTGCCTCGCGGAAAACCTTATCCTCCTCAATGGTAAGAACCCTTCCCCCCTGGTAGAGAACCTTTCCCCCTACAATGACCGTCTCCACATCAGAGGCCTGGGTTGCATAGGTCAATGTGGTATAGACATCATCGGAGGAGAGAAAATGGGTACGGTTGAGGTCGAGAACCACCAGATCAGCCCACTTCCCCACTTCAATGGAACCTATCTCCTGCTCCATCCCCAAGGCCTCGGCCCCCCCTAAGGTGGCCATGCGGAAAGCCTCCTGGGCATCTAAGGCCTGGGGGCCATTCTTCACCTTTTGCAGAAGGGCGGCCAATCGGAGTTCCCAAAAGCCATCCAGGCTATTGCTGCAAGCTGCACCATCGGCTCCCAGGGATACAGAGATCCCCTTTTCCCGAAAACCGGAGACATCAGCGATGCCTGAACCAAGCTTGAGGTTGGAAGATGGACAATGGAGAACCCTGGTCTGGGTGCGGGCCATAATATCCATTTCCCCCTCCCCCAACCAGATACAATGGGCCAGACAAAGCCTTTTTCCAGTAAGGCCCAGACTGTCCAGATACTCTATCTCCCCCATTCCCTTTTCCCGCCGGACGAACTCCACCTCCTCTTTGGTCTCGGCGGCATGGGAATGGATGAGGATGTCCCTTCTTCTGGACTCCTCACCTATCCTTTTTAAGAGGGTTTGAGAACAGGAGGGGGCGAATCGGGGGGCAAAGCAACCTGCCAACTTCCCATTCCCCTTCCCCTTCCCCTGCCAATTCTCCCAGAGCCTTAGGCTCTCCCCTAAGGACTCCTCGCTGGTTTCCTTTAAACCTAAAGGAAGCCCCTCCCCCCCATCCATCATCGCCTTGCCAATTATCGCCCTCATACCCGACTCCTGCGCTGCTCTGAAGACCATATCGGTATGCTTCACCGCTTCCATCGTCAGGATGGTCGTCGTGCCACCCCTGATCAGCTCGGATAAACCTAATAGGGCAGAGACATATACCGAATCGGGAAAATGGGCCGCCTCCAAAGGCCATATCCTCTTCTGCAACCAATCGGTGAGGGAGAGGCCATCAGCCATTCCCCGAAATATGGTCTGGCAGAGGTGAATGTGGGTCTGCACCAGTCCAGGAATGACAAACTTACCTTTGGCCTTTAAAATCTCCACCTGCGGAGGAGGTTCTATCTTACCCACCTCAGAAATCCTTCCACCCCTCACCAGAATATCTCCCTCAACTACCCCTTGCGGGCTCATGGTAACCAGGGTGGCACCTTTAATAAGCAAATCTGAATTCATAGATTTAAATCCTCTTAGCTATTTCCCCAATTAAAATAACAAATCTACCCCATTCTGTCAATCCCATTCTCCCCCAAAAAAGAAAGCCAACCTCCATCTGGAGGTTGGCCTAGAAAATAGGGACACTTCCTATTTTTTAGCCAATCTTCCTGGGACGCCCTCGCGGCCTCACTGTCAGCTCGCTATCCAATCTCTGTTCCTGTCCCTTCATCAAAGAACACACGGGATCGATTGTTCCCCCTCTGGGTATTGTGATGGGGACACCTTACGGCAACAACCCTAACAATCCTTGGCATAACTGAAAATTATAAGAACCGACTGACGGGATGTCAATAGAAAAATAGGAAGTGTCCCTATTTTTCTATTTTTCTTGTTTTTTTGACAAAATTTTTCGTAGCAACCGCAAAGCCACTAAGATTGCAGAGGAAATAAAAAGCAAAAGAGAGATGAAATAAAACGAATGGTTAAAAATCTTTAAACTTTGCGTCCTTTGCGACTTTGCGGTGAATTATTTGGTTGCGACTGTGCCGCGCTGTCACCCCTGAATGGAGCCTATCCCCTTCAAACTACCCCCGACGTTTCGGAATTTCTAAGGAATTCCGAAACGTCAAATTACGCTTAAACTCCGGAGTAAACTCAATTTGAAGCCCTTCCTGGAATTTATTCTGCACCTACTCCCTCCCAGAGCTCTGCAACGGGTCTTGTTTTACCTTCTTTGGCTTCTCTCCATCCATGTTTAAAACTCTCTTTGGCAGTCTTCAACGTTACGCTCTCCTTAAACAAACGAACGATCTGTAAAAGGTTGGGAAAATATTCTTCCGGTAGATCCTTTACCTCTCCAATAAGCACCTTCTCATATTTGGTTCGTGAAGCAGCCATATTTTTCTCTCCTTTCGCTAAAACATTTATCTAAACATCAGTTAACTCAAGGTATTACTAAACTCCCTTTCATTCTTCTATGAACATTGTTTGGAAAGGAAGGAGAATTCAGTGGCAACGAGGGATTAAAAACAGTCAGATACGGTTCAAACCGTTAAGAGCGTTCAAAAGAAGGGACTGCCAAGTATTTAGCAAAAGTCGAGGGTTTAGGAATAGGTAAATTATCCTCAATTAACCCTTTTACATGCATCTCAATCGCCTTATGCATATTTTGTTCCGCCTCCTCTTGCGTGGCACCTGTTGCTATACAGCCAGAGAACTTAACTCGTTCCACTCACAAAGTTCTCCATAGGGTCTCTCGACCCTCTGGCGCTCCGCAATCCTCCGCTTGCTCGAATTGCTCCGCTGTCAAGATTGAAGGGGGCCTACCCCTTTCAAACTACCCCCGGGTCTCAGAACCTCTGGAGACTCCGAGACGCTCAAGTCAGGAGAATAAGCCGAATAGTCCTCATCCATCTTTTCAATAACAACCAGAAAACGGTGCATAGTTACTTCACCTCCCCTTTCTTTAATTGGGCTCCCTTCAAAATGCTATTCAGGTCCCTGATGCTAAATTGGTATTAAGAAAATAGGAAGTGTCCCTATTTTTTCTATATGAGACGCAGATGAACGCAGATAAGCAGGATTCCTAAACATTTCCCTCCCCCTTGATGGGGGAGGACTAAGGAGAGGGTGAAGATTTTGTCTATCCCCCCCTCACTCTGCCCCTCTCCCTTCAAGGGAGAGGGAACTATATGCTACAACTTTAGTTGTGCCCTCGTAGGTTGCGATAGAGAGCAGACTAAAGTCTGTGGCAGCGGGAATTTTGGCCAGCAACATCAAACCTTGTTAAACGGTCTTGTAAGTATCTTCAGTGCGTTTTGCAACTTTGGTTACAATTACTATCTTTTCGCCATCATCAATTTCGTAAATGATGCGGTATCTTCCAATCCTTTTACGATAGACATTGTCAGTAAGCTTCTTGGCGCCATAAGGACGTGGAGTTTTTCCCAGGTTAAGTATCGCTTTTGTTATTCTACTCCCATCTTTTCTTGGGAAGCCAAAATAAAATAGTAAAATAGGGACACTTCCTATTTTTTAGCCAATCTTCCTGGGACGCCCTCGCGGCCTGACCGTCAACTTCCTATCCAACGTCTGCTCCAGCTCCTTGACAAATCCCTCTTCTCCCAAGGGTCTCTCTGCCAAAGTTGCCTTCCTGATTGCTTCCAAATTTTCCCTCCCTGGTTCCCTCAGGTAATCCCTATACTTGCTCCGCTCAGATTCCTGCAGCCAATTAGAACACTTGAGAACATCCTCTTCTCCCAATAGATGAAACCTGGCGCTCGACCACCTGTAACCCTCGGCATTATCCACTAACCCAACCCGTAAAGGATTCCCTTCAATATACTTAGCCACAGCCCATAGATACCTTTCCTTATCCACTACACAAGAGTAAAAGCGACTCTGCCACAACCTCCCACTCCTTCCATACTTCCTGTTTATGTGCTGCGTATAGACAAGATTTGTCCCCCCTATACCACGGGCTAAAGAATCTTCCCTCCGGGGAACAACTAATAGATGAATGTGATTGTCCATCAAACAATAAGCCCATATCTCTATCCCATATTCCTCACTATAGTGCCCCAATATCTTTAGATACACCTTCCTGTCCTCTTCATCGAAGAACACACGGGATCTGTTGTTCCCCCTCTGGGTAATGTGATGGGGATATCCTACGGCTACCACCCTGGCAATCCTTGGCATAACTAAATATTATAAGAACTCACTGACGGAATGTCAAGGGAAAATAGGAAGTGTCCCTATTTTTTCCCTTGACTTTGCTCATTATCAGAATTATTTTCAGCTTACATATGAGAGAAACCACCTGGTGAAAAATTTAGGTACTTGACAAGGGTTTTGTACAATAAAACTCACAGGCAGAAAGGAGTAATTTATGCCGATAATAAAACCCATCTCTGATTTGCGTAATCACACAGATGAAATTTCAGATCTCTGTCATCAAGAAGACGAACCTGTATTCATCACTAAAAATGGCCAAGGAGACCTGGTAGTAATGAGTTATGCCCATTACGAAAGACTTCATTCCCTCCTTGAACTTTACAAAAAGTTAGATGAAGCAAAAGTCTCAACAGTAACAGGCCAAAAGGGCATTACCCATTCCGAAATGATGAAACTAATCAAAGAGCATCTGGAGTGAACAAGAAAACATACGCTATTCAATATCTTCAAACAGCACAACGAGACTTACTCGAAATAATTGATTACATCAAATTAGATAATCCTACTGCTGCAAAGGCCTTTGCTGAGAAAATAGATAAACACATTTCAAATTTATCTCGCTTCCCAAAAACGGTGAAAATACCAAACAACGAGCGGCTTAAGAGATTGGGTTACAGAATCTTGCCCATAGACCACTATTTGGTATTTTATGTAATTACTGGCCAAATAGTTCAAATTCGTAGAGTTATTAATGGGGCCCGCCGATACGAATTTCTCCTCTAAACTTGTAAAAGTATACTCTACAACCCGAATTACAACAATGCATGATTGTCACAAATTTTAAGAGCATGCCTTATGAAATCTGATATCAACATAACAAATCCCCCCCATTCTGTCAATCCCATTCTCCCCCCAAAAAAGAAAACCAACCTCCATCTGGAGGTTGGCCCCAATCATAAAATAGGGACACTTCCTATTTTTTAGCCATCCTTCCTCGGACGTCCTCGCGGCCTCACTGTCAACTCGCTATCCAATCTCTGTTCCGGTCCCTTCATCAAAGAACACACGGGATCGATTGTTCCCCCTCTGGGTAATGTGATGGGGATATCCTACGGCTACCACCCTGGCAATCCTTGGCAATACTAAATGTTATAAGAACTCACTGACGGAATGTCAAGGGAAAATAGGAAGTGTCCCTATTTTTTCCCATTTTTCTGCTCCAATGGCAGGATATACTTCCTCTTTAGTTAACCACGAGGCATACTGTAAAGCTTCCTTTATATCCTCAGGTTCAAGATCGGGATATTCTCGGATTATTCCTTCTATTGTCATTTCATTGGCCACAAGGTTCACAATCAAAGAAACCGGGATTCTCATCCCTCTAATGCAAGCTTGACCTCCCATAACATTGGGGTTAAAAGTTATTCTCTTAAAGCCTTTCATAATTTCTCCCTCCTATTTTTTCCCCTCGTAAAATCTCCCCTCACTCCCTTCAAGGGAGAGGGAACTATATGCTACAACTTTAGTTGTGCCCTCGTAGGTTGCGATAGAGAGCAGACTAAAGTCTGTGGCAGCGGGAATTTTGGCCAGCAACATCAAGCCTTGTTAAATGGCCTTGTAAGTATCTTCAGCACGTTTTGCAACTTTGGTTAGAATTATTATCTTTTCGCCATCATCAACTTCATCCCAAAATATGCTATAACCACAGATTCACCCCGTTAAATATACTTTCGTATTTCACGGGGTGAACACAGATTTTCACAGATTAAATAAGAACCTTTAAGAAGGGAAGGTTTCACCTTTTAAGTGAAAAAGGAGTTTTGAATTCAATTCCTGTAAGGAGCCTTATTTTGTATATCTTGTGATAATCTTGTGGAATCTCGTGGTTTCTTACTGCATAATCTGGGTTCATATATGATGCGGTATCTTCCAATCCTTATACGATAGACATCGGCGGCAAGCTTCTTGGCGCCATAAGGACGTGGAGTTTTTCCCAGGTTAAGTATCGCTTTTGTTATTCTACTCCCATCTTTTCTTGGGAAGCCAAGAATTTGCTTCTCAACCCTTTTACTCGCTAGTTCGACTTTATAGATCAAAGGCATCTCTGTTTTCTTCTAAGAATTCATCAAAAGGTCTTCCCTCCCCTCTTCGGTAGGCACTCATCTCTTCCCAATGGTCAACAAGATCCTCTAAATCCTCCAATCTTTCTAATAATCTTTCATAACGAGTTAAGGGAAGAATTACAAGGGCCTGTTCCTTTGAATCTGCATAAATCTTTTTGAGCTGACCACTAACTTTGTTGACTGTAGTTTTAGTTACCATTTTTCAATCCCCTTTTTTGATCTTATCCACATTAACCCAAATAATAATTTAATAAAATAGGGACACTTCCTATTTTTTAGCCATCCTTCCTGGGACGCCCTCGCGGCCTGACCATCAACTTCCTATCCAACGTCTGCTCCAGCTCCCTGACAAATCCCTCTTCCCCTAAGGGTCTCTCTGCCAAAGTTGCCTTCCTGATTGCTTCCAAATCTTCCCTCCCTGGTTCCCTCAGGTAATCCCTATACTTGCTCCGCTCAGATTCCTGCAGCCAATCGGAACACTTGAGAATATCCTCTTCCCCCAATAGATGAAACCTGGCGCTCGACCACCTGTAGTTCTCAGCATTTTCCACTAATCCCACCCGCAAAGGATTCCCTTCAATATACTTAGCCACAGCCCATAGATACCTCTCCTTATCCACTACACAAGAGTAAAAGCGATTCTGCCACAGCCTTCCACTCCTTCCATACTTCCTGTTTATGTGCTGCGTATAGACAAGATTTGTCCCCCCTATACCACGAGCTAAAGAATCTTCCCTCCGGGGAACAACTAAAAGATGAATGTGATTGTCCATCAAACAATAAGCCCATATCTCTATCCCATATTCCTCACTATAGTGCCCCAAGATCTTTAGATACACCCTCCGGTCCTCTTCATCGAAGAACACACGGGATCGATTGTTCCCCCTCTGGGTAATGTGATGGGGATATCCTACGGCTACCACCCTGGCAATCCTTGGCATAACTAAATATTATAAGAACTCACTGACGGAATGTCAAGGGAAAATAGGAAGTGTCCCTATTTTTTCTATTATTTTTTCCTAATTCAACGCAGCATTAGCACCTTCCTCACTACGGAAAATCCACCTGCCCTCAATCTGTAAAAATAAACCCCGCTGGATATCTCCCTTCCAAGATTGTCTTTCCCACCCCAAAGGACCCGATAATAACCCGGCCCTTGCTCTTCATCCACCAGCGTCCTCACCAGCTCCCCCAGCACATTGTAGACCTTCAAACTAACGTGGATCGTGCTCGTAGCCCGTGCTCGTGAACCCCCCACGGCGGACGATCGAGGGCTGACCCCTGATAGCTGATAGCTGATAGCTGTAGTTCCATTAAACGGATTGGGGTAGTTCTGGGAGAGGCCAAATTCCTGGGGAAGATCGGAGGACAAACCCCGGTTATCTACCCCTTCCGGGGGCAAGATGGAAAAGAGGGAGTCGCTTTCATCCATCCCCACATTTCCTCCCCCATCATAAGCCACTACCTTGACAAGGCAGCTATCGGAAGTGAGACTATCGGTAATTTGCCAAATGAAGAGCGAATCATCGGACATGCTTTGAACAATCGTGTCTGGGTAGCTCCTTCCTCCATCATAGGAGAGGAAAATACTTAGGCTGTCAACCCCTATGTTATCATCTGCCCTGAACCTGACGGTATCCTCCTCCCCCACCCTCCACTTCTCACCTCCATTGGGAACTATAACCTCAACCTGTGGGGGAGTCCTATCCACCAAGCGGAAAAACCCCTGAGTCTCCCCCACCCCACTGTTACCCAGGAAGTCGTAGGCCACTATCTTCAATCGACAACTATCCGAAACAACATTGGGAACTTGCCATTGGTATGAGCTGTCACTCCCCTCAACCACGGCTATCGAGTCCCAACTCGCTTCTTCCCCAATTTTATAGAATATGTGAAGTGTCAGTATGTTGTTCTCATCTGTGGCGCTCCAGAGTATCTGGGTTTGGGCTCCACAACTCAGGCTGTCGCCTGCTGCAGGGGAGAGAATCGATACCTGCGGGCCCTTTCTGTCCACCAAGGTTGATCCCTCAGCGGCATCGGTGAGTGGTTCCACATTGCCGGCACTATCCTGAGCGATGGTCTGAAACCAATAGTAGCCATCTCCGCTATCGGGAGCAAAGATAAAGGTGCTTTCTACTCCAACCTCCCCGTAAAGTGTCCAGTCTCTCCCTTTTATTTTGTAGAATAGCTCTATCCGGTAAATGCCACTTGAGGGGGTAGAATCTGAGACTTCATAATGAACCGCAAAAAAGGAAGCATTAGAGGAATCGGGAACCTCGGTTACCCAGGATGTAGGCTTTACCCGATCCAGGAATATGCTATCACTTGCTACAGGGCTCAGGTTACCCGCATCATCCTTGACCTGGGCAAAAACCCACCTCCACCCATCTCCCAAAGAGTCGGAGAGAACAAATTGTAGGGAATCTCGCAGGGAAATCCACCCAGTAGAATTCATTGTAAAGGAGGAATCCTCGGCCAACCTCACCCAATCGGGGGAGCCAGCATAACTAAGGGCTGCAACTATCGTATCCTTATTTGTGTATAGACCTACACCAGAAGACTGGTCTTTTAAACTTAGAAGGCAAAGCGGGACATCAGAGTCCACAAACACTGAATCCTCTGCTACAGAATCCCTCTTTTCCCAATTTCCAGCCGAATCCTGGGCAATAATCTCAAAAAGATAAAGCGTATCGCCGGTAGCATTGAAGGAAATCCTCTCGCCCGGAGAAAAGCTATCGTAAAGCTGCCAATTCCCATCCCCCTTCTTATAATAAAGCTCCACCCAAGCTACACCGCTTGCCGGAGGAGGATCGGAATAGGTATAGGGAATCTGGAAAGTAAGCTCATTGATAAAGTCAGGTAAACCTGAAGCCCTGGCCTGAGGGGTAACCTTATCTAAAAAAATGCCCTGACTCAAAATAGAGCTTGTATTTCCTGCAGGGTCCCTTAGCTGGGCATAAACATTCCGCCAACCGTTATCACCCGGGGAGAGAATATAGGTAAGGTCTTCACCTAAATCAATCCATCCAGTCGAATCCACAGAGAAGAGGGAGTCCTCAGCCAATCTCACCTCACTGGGTGAACCGGAATAAGAAAGAAGCAAAGATAGTGTATCGCCATTGGTAAAGAGATTCGAACCAGAACTAACATCTTTTAGGACTAAGCTTTCCAGAGCAGGAGCTGTAGCATCCACGGTTACCGAATCCTCAGCACAGAAAGTCTGCTCTTCGATATTCCCTGCCGAATCTTCAGCCACGATTTCAAAGAGATAAATTCCTTCTTCATCTGAATGGAAAGAGAAACTACTATCAGGACTCTCACTTCCGTAACTGACCCAATTATCACCACCTACCTTATAGAAAAGCTCTAACCGAGCCACACCGCTACCTGGCAAAGAATCGGAATAGGTGTACGGAATCTGGAAGGAAGGTTCGTTGACATAATCCGGTAATCCTGAAACCTCAGAATGGGGAGAGGCCGTATCCACAAAAATACTGTCGCTTTTCACCTGACTTATTATCCCCAGAAAATCTTTCAACTGGGCATAGACTTTTCTCCAGCCGTCTCCTGGAGTTAATGTATAGAAAACATCAGCAGCCAAATCTTGCCAACCGGTGGAGTTGAGGGAGAAAAGGGAATCCTGTGCCAGTCTCACCTCAATTGGAGAACCTAAATAGACCAGGCTAACTCTTAGCCCTCGCTCATTGGAAAAACGCTCAGAGTTCGAGTTTGTATCCCTTAAGGAAACTCCATCCATCCGCAAAACCGTATATGGAGGGGATTCCTCCGAGGAAGGTCCAATTATGTCCATAGTATCCACCGCCGCCACCTTTACTCTATAGGTATATCCGGGAATCCCCTCTATGGAGGAGCAAGTGTCTGTTGTCGTTCCTGCCTCTATATAGTCTGAATCATTTACGGATTTGTAAATAATATAATGATCAACAGGCGAATCCTGCTCAGGAGGGGACCAGCAAAAGCCGAGAGTTTGAGTTTGGGGATCCGCCAAGGCCGACTTTACGCCAAAGGAGAAACCAAAGAGGAGGACAATAAAAAAACCAATGGCTTTATAGAGTTTCATTTGATTTACCTCCAAAGTCCCACAAAATAGACGTTTATGAAATCCGAATTGACACTTGCTTAGATTTAAAAAGGGACAAGACCAAGCCTATGAAAGGTCTTATCCCTTTATACGCCAAAGGAGAACAACTATATTTTAAACTTCTTTCCTCTACCAAATTCTCTCTTCTCATTTCAAAAATATCATTCTCCTCGTTCTAATGAACGAGCCACATCGGAGTTGATAATAATATACCCCACCGGAAACCCCTCTCCCGAGGCTGTTCCTCCCATCCCAAATAACCCGATAGTAACCAGGAACCTGCTCCTCATCCACCAGAATTCTTACCTCTTGCCCCAAGATGTTGTAGATTTTTAAGCTGACCGCTGACCGCTGATCGCTGACCGCTGGTAACTGGTAGCGGATGGTAGTGGAAGGATTGAACGGATTGGGAAAATTCTGGTCAAGGGAAAGAGTCTTGGGGATTTTCTCATCCTGTGCCTCATCCACACCAGAACGGAGGATAGTATCGGGGGAAGCCTCAGACAACGCACCTTCAATACCAAATGAGTTTACAGCAGAAACTTTAACTCTGTAAGTATGACCCATCGATCCCATAAAAAAATATGTAGTATCTGAAGTCGTTCCTATTGAGTCATAATCCGAGGTATCAACAGAACGATATATCTTGTAATAAGAAACAGTGGAATCTAACTCCGGCGGTGACCAACCAAAGGTCAGCGTATCCACTTGTTGGGCATAGGTAGAGTTAACACCAAAAAACAAGGGAAAGCAAATTGAAAGAACAGCAATTAGCAGAGAAAAAAGTAGAATGCAAGAGTTCTGCCTTTTGGTTTCTTTCATAATAACCATCCTCCTATGGGCTCTGATTCTTATTCAAGTTAAGGAAGTTTTCTTACCACCAGCGAGGTTGACCTGGCTGCCCAGGTCTCGTTATGAGAGAATCAGGATCCGAGACAGCTAAATTACCAGAGGCATCTCTGCTTTTCACTCTGTAGTAATATTTAGTTGAACTCCTCAACGAATAGAGGGTATCACAGTGCGTAGTATCTAACACTGCATTTAAAGGAGTTTCCTTTATAGAATCTGGAAACATCCAATATATCACTTGAGAAGTTGAGTACTCATCTGTTTCCCATTCTATGGTTGCACTTGAATCGGTTGTATCAGAACAAACTACATTTGAAATTACTGGAGGTACAGAATCTGGGCCAGTATACTCATAGACCCCCAAGTCCCAAGCCGAACCTGTAGGTCTGATATAGCCATCTTTGTCCCTCTCAAATTCACTGCCCAATGTATTTGCCGAATCTCTGCAAGGGGAATTCCCTTGTAGATGAACATTAGTAGAATTGGCAAACTTCGGGTCTGCGTTAATGGGGTGCTGATCATCACCGTCTATGTAAGCCCCAAGACCATAATAACAATTTCTGTCACTTTTAAAATTACCAATGGTACCTTCAACATAGCCTGACGCATCATTATTCATCAGGATGATATTATTCTCAAAACGAGTGGTGTCGCTATTATTATAGACATTCAAGGCATAAGCACGGCAACCAGATATTGTGTTATTATAAAACCAAGCTCGTCCATCAGCTTGATATAGTGCTTCAGACGAAGCACTTCTACCCCCATCAAAAATAATATTGTTATAGACCTTTGCCAGAGCGGTTTGGTCGGTTCCATCCGAGGAAAGATCATAGACGCCAATACAGCGGCAACCGTCCCAATTTGTGGCGTGAATTTCATTATCGTGCACTGACGATAAATAGTTATATTCGCCTTCATCACATCGGAATCCCTCATAATTGATCATAATAAGAGGACCCCTATTAAAGTTATTGTCGAAAACATAATTCCACGCTATCTCTATCGTATCTGGGCAACCCTTTGCATATATGGCATGATCCATTTTGCTACCTGTGCGCCCACCAGTGACGACATTTCCCAAAACACGGGCATCATCGCAGCCTATTGCAATGATGCCACTCTGAGCTTCTACAGTCCTATTGAGCCCATCACAATAGTTCCCCACTACACGCCATCCATCTCCAGGTTTATTATTAGTAATACACGGGCTATACGCCTTCAAATAAAACTTTGATATTGTAATCCAAGCACTTGTGTTGTCATCACTATATCTTTTGAAATTCACCCTGGGGGGGTCAGGACCTGGGGCACTAAAACAGGCCCTCTCTCCAGGATAACCCACAAAAGCCACGGGTCGGCTTCTTGTCCCTGTTATCTCTGTTGCTTTCAAACAAAAATTAGCGGTCCAGCCAGTATAACCGTATTGCCCAGAGTATGTCCCTTTTCTGAAATAGCATACATCTCCAGTATCACCAGTAATATAAAAACTATGAGGAGAACTCCAGGGGTCGCCGTAGGTTCCACTTCCTTCTGCTGTCGCTGCCGAGTCTACAAAGAAAATGTTCCCATCTCTCACTGTAAAAGGCACTCCATTGCTGGTATCACTGCCTACTATAATCTTAATGTCCCCCGTTGCAGCATTGCTCCCTAATTGAAAGCAGACCAGGGAATCATACCACTGAGGGTAGTTATCTGCATCTCCTCCACCGATAATAACTTTGGATGTGCCTTGTGAGTCCCCAAATCGCTTGCCCCAGATAGTCACAAAAGCCCCTTTGTTATCCTTGCCACCAATCTTGGGGCCAGAAGTGAGATCGGAGAAGAAGATGGTGGGGGCAGCCCTACAAGCACTGCATAAAATTGAACTTGCGTTTAAAACAAAACCTAATATCACAAAACCGGCCGTCAACAACATTCGCCTTTTCATTTCTTCATCCCCCCGTTTTTATTTAAAAGGCATTCTGATTGTTAAAGCAACTTATGTGCCACTCTTAAGTAGAAAAGTCGAGATGATCTAATGCTTTAAATATCTGCCACTTATCAATTTCTCAATAACAGCTTAAAGGCCAATATTCAATACCCACAAAGTCAGAATGTTGCAGCTTTGAGCAATCTGGTCAGGGTTAGGGCAATTAAAAGAGTTCAAACAGTCAAAACGGTTCAAGAGGATTTAACCTGAGCCAATTGTATCGGTATCACTGAACAGCCACGTATTCAGCAAAGGTTAAAGACTTAGGAATAGGCAAGTTATCCTCCATTAACCCTTTCACATGCATTTCAACCGCCTTATGCATATTTTGCTCAGCCTCCTCCTGAGTTACACCCGTTGCTATACAGCCAGGCAAGTCAGGAGAATAAGCCGAATAGTTCCCATCCGCCTTTTCAATGACAACCAGAAAACGAAACGATTCACCACGGAATCTCACGGAATTACACAGATGTCTTTTGTCAACGAATTCTTTACCCATCAAAGCCTCACTTTCGGCACAAATTCTTAGAAGGAACCAAAGATACAGGAACTATCTGTGGAGATCCGTGGTCCATCTATGGTAGATACTGGGGGAGGATGGGGACAAGTCGGCTCATAAATTCCTTCAAGGTGGTAAGCGCTGAATCTATATTTTCATCCAAAATGGGAGTGGAAAACCTGACCATAGCCCCACTATGCCTTTTAAACTTTACCTGATTCAACATCATCCTCTTCCGTAGCTTTAGGTAACTTGGGGTAATGAAATCCCCAGCTTCAAAGAAGTAGATAATCAACTTCTCGTTATTATCTCTGCGATAATGTAATACCTTTGCCTGGATGAGGCAAGGCTTTTCTCCCTGAATTTCTACGGTCTCTAACCTATCATCTATAATCGTGTAACCCACCCCTCCATAACAGGACTCTGGGTGATGAAAACCCACTCTGTTATCCGGATAATAGACTATGGAAAGCCAAACGATTTTGCCCTCCAGATTTTTATACTCCCGCATAATTACGGAATTGGTTCCCAAAAGATCAAATATCTCCTCATCAACCGCTATCTTCTTGCCAGACCAATTCCTTAAAGCAAAGGGAATTTCATCCACTTTGGCCAAGTCCGAGTGAGAAGAGAAAGAAAAATTGAACAGAACATAGACGCTGGTCAATAATAAAAGAACCAGGACAATTAAGTATCTTGTCTTAAATTTTTCCACTCTAACAACCTCCAGAAGAAAATTAAGAAACCCAATCCCAAGACAAATACAGCTATACCCGAGAAATCATGAAAAAAACCACCCGGGGAGGCAGTTTTGCCTCCCCAAAAGTTAGCAGCTAAAGTAAGAGCTACGACACGGATCACATTAGAAAAAAGGGCAATAGGAATGGCTAAAAAGAAGATGAAGATCCTCCTCCCCAGGGATGCCTTTAACAGATAGGCAAAGATTGCTCCTAAAGCCATAAAGGAGATGAGGGACCTGAGACCACTGCAGGGATTGCCTATAAGCAAACTGGCATTTGACAGGTAAATATGAAATCCCTGCCTGAAGGCTGGGATGCCTATTTTACTGACTAAACCCACCGAAAACTTGGTCACATACATTTTTAAGGGGAAGGAAAAGGCATTAACGGCCTTAAGTGGCAAGGGGAGCATAAATATGAGAAAAAATAGAGGAAAAAGGATTTCTTTAGTAATTTCTTTCCCAAACAAGAAGAGGGAAAGACCAAAAACCAAGAAAAGGATGGAAAATCCAGAGGTGAAAAAGATATGAGTCCAAATACTCAAGATATGAAGCAATAAGGCCCAAACTATAAGCACTAATCCCGAAATCGAATATCCTGGAGAAAGGACTCTTAACTTCTCTCTCTTTCTCCAGATAAAAAAAACCGTAACCAACGGAACTAAAAAACCGTGAGAATAGTAAGAATCTGCCTCCGTAAATCGTTCGTAGAGCCAAATAAAGGTTGAGTAGTAAGAAATGACAGCTAATACTACAGCAGGAAAAAGATATAGTGAAATTTTAACATTAATCTGTTTTTCTACTGAGTTACTCATTCCAAATTCATTTGGAAATACCCTCTTTAATAATTTCTTCATAAACTTGATTCATCTTGCTACAAATGATTTTCCAATTATATTTTCCTTCTATAAGTTTTCTCCCCGCCTTACCTATCTTTTCAGCTATATCTGGATTCCTTAAAAGCTCAATTGTCTTTTGAGCAAAATCCTGTGGACTATCAGCTATTAGAATATTTTCATTAGGAGTAACATCTATTCCCTCCGCTCCTATGGAAGTTGTGACAACGGCCTTACTTAAAGACAAGGCATTGAGAATCTTTAACTTAGTGCCACTCCCACTCCTTATGGGAGCAATGTAAACCGCAGCTTCTTCTACATATGGTCTTACATCCTCTACAAATCCAGTATACCTAATACTTGAATTTATTTTTGAAATCTCAAATAACTTCTGAGGAGGTGAGGATCCCACAAATGTTACCTTGACATCGGGTATCTCCAATTGAATTAAGGATAATATCTCATCAACAAAATAATTAACTGCTTCCCGATTATAAAGCGATCTCATCCCACCAACCCAAATAAGACTATTGGGAACTATTTTTATATTATTACCCTTGAAATACTCTGTATCAACACCATTAGGGATAATTGTAAACCTTCCATTAGGACATAAATTCTCTAATGCTTTTTTATCAAATTCCGAAACAGTGATGCACCTATCGAATTTGGAACACATCTTCTTTTCAAACTTGAAAAGCTTTAGATACTGAAGATACATATACATCTTAGTTAGTATGTTTTTCTCAATTTCTGCCCATCTTAAAATCCGCAAAGATTCCACATTATGATCCACTAAAACGGTTGGATAAGCTTTAACAACTTTAAAATATCGAGCTAAAGGCAACATATCTAAATGGACTATGTCTATCTTATATTCAGTAAGAACTTGTTCTATTTTTTTTCTCATCTCCTTTCTGTAATATTTGTGGGCAACAAAGGGCAAAGGAGAGAACACATTAAAGAATAAAGAAAGAAAAAATCTCCATTTTTTAACATCTTCAGGAATTATGAAAAAGTCAACCGTTTTGCAGAACTTTTTAAGAGGTCCGATATTAAGTTTTTCTTTGCTTTCAACAAATGCCAATAAATAAATGTTGTTGCCTTTGGAAATGCATTTTAGTGTATTATAAGTCCTGATAGTATGACCATGGTCTGGAGGATATGGATTCCTTGTTGAAACAAATAAGATATTCAATTTCACTCTTGAAAGTTAAATTTTGACAATGATTTATGACCCTTACTAAGAATTATTCTGCTGATTTTCCGATAGTTTTGAAAACCTAACAGTTTCTTTAATCCATCACTAAGAATTTTTTTAACCTTCAACATTGATAAAATAAAATAATTAGACTCAACAATTTTTGCAAATTTGGCTAAATCATAATGTTCAAAAATCTCTATTCTGCCATAAGTAAATTTGCCTCCCTGGAAAGAAAAATCTATGTCAGAAGTAAACACTGTTTTATAACCCACTTCTCTTGCAGTCTTAAGTACTCTGCTATTATATCTGCCGTGGGGTAAACTTAGAAAGTTAATTTTGTCGCCAATTTGCTTCTCAAGTATTGTTTTTGATTTTATCATTTCATTTTGTATTTCCCTTACGTCCAAATATTGAAGAGGACGATGTGTAAATGTATGAGATTGGATACTCATCCCTGAAGTTCTTAAATCAATAATTTGCTTCCAAGTTAACATATTGTCTTTGCCTATCCAGTCAACAACAACAAAGAATGTTGCCATAAATCCATATTTTTTTAATATAGGTAGGGCATAAAGGTAATTTCCAGCATAACCATCATCAAAAGTTATAGCTACTTGCTTTTTATTGGCCTTTTTATCCCTATTCCTACTCACCAATATGGCATCATCAAGAGCAACACATTCGTATCCATTCTCATAGAGATATCGCATTTGAGACTCAAAGCTCAGAGTTGATAAACATCTCCCCTTGAAAACCGGCTTGCCCTCATTAACTTTTTCGATATTTGGCCGAATTTCATGGTACATCAGAATGGGTAATAGACTTTTCATATCCTTTTGCAGCTTATTTTCAAGAAGGCCAATTTCTACATACCAATGAATTTTATCAAGAAATCTTCAATCGTCTCAAAATCAGAATCAGAAAGCAACTGCCTTAGTTTAATCTCCGTTTTACTCAAATTGATATAATGACGAATTTTATACTTATATGGGATATCTACCCTTGGCTGTTTAAAATCAAATTCCCAGGGATGAAGATAAAAAACGACGGCTTCTCCATTTTTATTCAATTTCTTAAAGAAATATCGGAAATAAGAATACGGCAAAAGCCTGAAATAACCTCCTCCACCAAGAGGCAGTCTTACATTGAACACCTTCACCGTGGAAAGGGGCACCTCTATCAATCCATTGTCGAAGGCAAAGGGCCGACTGCCCACTCCTTTAAAACCATATCTGTCATGAAAAGAGACAGGGAAAATGCTGGAATCGTATTTAAAACCACATTTTTTAAGGATGTCTATAGCCCAAATTGATTCCTGTGTAATGGAGAAATTGGATGCCCTATAACCCAATACCTCCTTACCAGTTATCCCCTCGAGAACTTGTTTAGACCTGAGTAAATCCTCTTCAAATTGTGTCTGCGTTTGATTGTAAACCAACTCATGGGAATACCCATGACTGGCTATTTCATTTCCTTCCTGGGAAATTCTTTTGACTAAATCCGGACATCTCTCGGCTATCCACCCCAAGACAAAAAAAGTCGCCTTAGCATTATATTTTCGCAAAATTCTTAGAATTTTTAAAGTATTTTTCTCCACCCGCAGTTCATACTTGTCCCAATCTCCCCTGGGAATTGCCGATCTGAGATTCTCCACTTGAAACCAGTCTTCTATGTCAAAACTTAGAGCATTGATCAAAATATCCTTTTGCCTCTCTTTCTGAATTCTCTTACATCTTCCTTCTTAGGAAAAGAATAATAGCTTGATTCTACATTAGGATAATCAGAGTATCTTACTTCCCCGCTTTTGACCTGCCTCAAGGCCTCCAGCATCAGTTCTGCACCAATTTTTTTAGTTCGCTTCGTAAGAGAATTAAGGCTTTCTCCCTCTTTTATCTCCACATCTCTTTGCAGGATTATTTTCCCAGCATCGATTTTCTCATCCATAGTATGAATGGTGACACCAGTATACTTCTCATCGTGATATAAATTCCAGAAATTTGGCATCATCCCCCGATATTTAGGAAGTTTGGCTGTATGAATGTTAATACAACCATACCTAGGAAGTTTCAATAACGGTTTTTTAAATATCTTAGGAGCAGCGACTGAGACGATAAGATCCAAGTCTTTTTCAGCCATCTCCTGAAGAAAGTCAGTGCTGTTAATATCATCCCTTTTAATAACCTCTATGTCATAAAATCGGAAAGCCTGCTCTATAGTGTAAAACCTGGCTACTTTTAAGAATCCAAATATTTTCGCTAATAGCTTATGACCTATGAATCTTACTCCCATTCTCAGAAAGTCCTTTTGTCCGTAAAAGTTATACATCTGCCCAACCATTTTGCGTGACGACTTCTTACCCATAGTGTTACATATAACTACACCTTTTATCTCCTTTAGGTTGGGGTATTTTTTTAAGAACTCCTCAAAAAATATTTTAGTATAAAAGGGATCCCGCTGAGTTATAAACAGGATATTAAAATTATCCTTTCTGCTCGATTTCAGCTTCTGGTTGTTTCCCATATTATACGCTTTTCTCCCCAAACGGTTTTTATAAAACTCACTGCTGAGGCTAAATTGACGACACAAAAATACAAAGGCAAAGAGAACAATTTAATCCTCAAGTTAAAATGGTCTACTATCCAACCCAAAAGGGCAAAAAGATAAAAGAAAACCTGGAGAATGAAAATCAGATTGTAGAATCTATTTCCTAAAAGGGCTAAATCAGCGAAAAACAAGATGATAGCAAAAAATGGAATTAGCCAACGCAAGACCTTATGCGAAAACAATTGGAAGGAGACAAACCCATATCTAAAAGGGTTTAACAAACCTTTTACACTCAAAAGACCATTCATACCTCTGGAAATCACTCTTATTCTCATATTAAACTCCTGAGAAGATCTCTCGGTCGTCTGCTCGTATGCTATGGCCTCTGGTTCAAATGCTATACGATATCCTTTCCCCAAAATCTTTAATGGTTCTACTAAATCGCTGATAACATCTTTTCTTAGGGGCTCATATAATTCCCTCCTTACCGAATAGATGCAGCCGCAGGCTCCGGTTATGGTTTTGATTCGGGTCTGTCTGCTTTTAATAAAATTCTCATACTTCCAAAAGAGAATAGTGGCCAAACCGACCTGTGTGCCTTTTGGATCTATATATTCATACCTTCCACTAACCGCACCTACGGTATCGTCGTTATAATTGCGGACAAATTTCCTGATAGCATCTTCTTTGTATTCAGTGGTCACATCGGAAAAAATAATAACATCTCCCTTGGCTATCTTTACGGCTTGATTCTGGGTTTCCGTCTTCCCCACTCTCCCCTCAACCCGATGTAAGACAACGCCTCTATCATTGAATTCCCTAACAATCTCGTCAGTTCTATCCGTTGAGCCATCAGAGGCCACGATAATCTCCAGTTTGTCTTCAGGATAATCTAAGCTCAATGTATTTTCCAACTTTTTGTGGATGTTTCCCTCTTCGTTATAGGCGGTGATTAAAAAGGTCACTGAGGGCTCAATATCCATTTTATTAACTTTGTTATTAACCACCAAGGAGATGAGATAAATGAGGAGAGAATACCCAAAATATGTATATGCTATAATAAAGGCCATTAACCAAAAGATAACCTTGGCCATTCCTTACCCCTTTTTCAAGTTAAAATTAGCAATCAGCAATCAGTAACTTAGCCACTTACAGCGGACATCATTTTGACAGGATAACAGGATTTACTGGAATTTTAACTTCCCCAAGGGAACACCGAAGGACACCGAAAATATGCATAAACCGCAACCAAATAACTCACCGCAAAGACGCAAAGAACGCAAAGTTTGCCACGGAACATCACGGATATCGTAGATCGGGGCATGTGAAAGACGAGAAACAAGAGCCGAATGCCAGTCACTGATTTCACTGATAGAACATGAATGACATGAATATAATGAAAAGCTGAAAGAAGAAAATAAACGAACCGCAGATGAATGCAGATTTGCGCGGATAAAATCATCGTTGCCCTTGCTGGTGTGTCTACTACGATTGAATCCCGAAATGCCGCTTTAGCCGAAGTTATGGCTTATCTATACCTATCACGAGATTTCAAGATAGCCTTTTTTATAATCCATCACAGTTCTAAAGTGCTTCAGGAAACTTAAACCAAGTAAACCCCGAATTCCAGCAAGTTCCGGAATGTCATGACAGATGACTTCCACCTTTCGGGCCTGAGCCTCGCCAACAGCTATACTTTCTACTTGAAGTTTCGGAACTTCAATCCACCATTCGCTGTAATGATCTCCTGACGCTCAGGGGCAACAGCAGGATCATAACCAATGACCTTAAGCACAGACCAAGAAAGCGCGGTAAAAGCTGCTCCAGAGTCGAAAATCAAATCTATCCTAACTGAGCCTTTCGGGCCACAAATTTTGACATTTCTCACTACAATTGGGATACTGATGGGTAATCGCATGCAGGCCCCCTGATCAAAACATTACCGAATAGCCTTCAGGAACTGGGGGACCAGCAAAGGTGATATAAATATCTTTAAGCTCACGTTTAACTAATTCCCTATCAAAAATTCGGCGATCTTTGTTGTGAAGGATTACCTTCCCTTCTGGATTATCGCTTTCGTCAAGGGCATGGAAGGCAATCCATTCCCCTTGATATCTGGATTTCGCTTCTTCAAGTTTCATCTTGATTTCCCTCCTTCCTTAATTGAAATTAGCCACCTACTGCGGGGTTTTTTGACAGGATAACAGGATTTACGGGATTCTTAATATCCCTATCCCTTCTATCCTGACAATCCTGTATATCCTGTTCCAAAAAAGATTTTCTATGCTATAAATTTAAGAAATATCCATATTTGTACTGATTTCATCTGTGTGTATCTGCGTTCATCTGCGGTTGACTATTTCCTTATTTCGAAGGATTTCTTGATAAACTTCTAAATATCTTTCAGCCATCTTCGTCGAAGAATAATCATCTCTCACCTTGTTATATGAGTTTTGGGTAATCCTATTTATTTTGCCATTGTTGGCTCTCAAAATGGAAATTATGGCATCAGCCAATGCCCTTACATCTTTTGGTTTGACCAGAACTCCCAATTTGCCCTGCTCCAAGATTTTGGGTATCTCTCCTACGCTAGTTGCAACTATTGGCTTTCGAGCAGCCATAGCTTCCAGTAAAACCATTGGTAAACCTTCAATTAGTGAGGGCAAGACAAAGACATCCATTAAGGACAATATTTCGGGAATGTCTTTGCGGAAGCCAGTAAAAATGACCTTATCCTCCAGACCCATAGCCTTCGCTTGTTCCATCAATTTCTCTCTCAAGATACCATCTCCAACTATCAAGAAGGTGGTATCCAGGAATTTTTTTGAGACTTCTTTAGCTACCTGAAGAAGATAGATATGGCCTTTTTCCTTGGTAAGTCGTCCTATAGTGCCAACAATTTTATTACGAGGAGCTATTTTAAACTCCTCTCTAATATTTGTTTTCCGTATGCCCTTGAATCTGCTCAGATCAATCCCGTTATTAATTACTGAAACCTTACTTTTAGGTATCCGGGAATCTAATATCTCTTCTTTTATTTCATCGGAAACAGCTATAATCTTATTGAATCTCCGGAGGATTATCTTATCTAATCTTTCATAAAATTTCATTTTGAAACCGCTTCCGATCCAATTGTGGCAGGTGGTGATCAGAGGTAATCGAGTAAATGATGCGGCCATCAAAGCATAGAAATTTGCCTTATACCCATGGCAGTGAATTAGGTCAATTCTTTTTCCCTTTATGAATTTCCTTATTTGCAACATCGCTCGAGGGTCAAATCTGCCATTACAAGGGAAAACTTTGGCTTTCAAGCTAAGCTCTTCTGCTCTATCGGCTACTTCTGTATGCGGGTTTTGTCGGTTTCTGAAAACTCCAACATGTAACTTAAGTCCCGCCTGGGACAATTCCTTTGACAGTTGAACAACAACATTCTCTGCTCCAAAGAAACCCGTGCTGCTGATAAGCTGTAATATACGCAAAGGAATCAATTGGCACCCTCATAGCCTATGAGCTTCTAAATCGCCTGAGGCTTCAGATATTTTACTTTGTTGCAGTTGTTCCCTAATGAGGATATTTCCCCGGACTACCAATGCCAAAAAAACCCAGAAGAATCCTCCAAGTTGGATATATGTGAATCTATCACCGAACAAATTTGAAACCATAATGGAAATTACACAGGCACAAAATCCTAACCCTAAGCCTTTTAAAAAGTTATCTGAACTTTTTCTGAATAATCGCCATCCATGCTTAAAGGATAAATAAAAGATATAAAGTAAGACAAGAAGGCCACAAATACCCTGCTCCACAAGAAATTGCAAATAAACATTATGAACATTTCCGTGAACATCGTATGTATATCGGAAGTTACTATATCCTATCCCTGTTACGGGATTTTTTAAAAATGAACTTGAGGCATTCTTCCAAAGTATTACTCTATCACCGGAAGAGGATTCTAACTCTCCTGATTCTGTTATAGTCATTGTAATTCTTTCAACCACAGCATCAGGCAGTATTATAGTCCAATATGCTACTAGTAGAATTAACAACAATAATATTCGCCTATCCTTAACTACACTTATGAATAATAGACCCGCAAAAGAAGCAGCATATGCTCCTCTTGAAAAACTCCAAATTAAAGGATAACATGAAAATAGAAAAGTTAATAAGTAAAAACCGCGCCTAATTATATTCTTATCAAAATAAAAGAGTCCTAATGGGATAAAAAGAAAATGTGAAAAAAAGGATGCGAATTCATTTGGACCTAAATACGCAAAAGTCCCATACAATCCTCTTAAGTCATCTCTAAATTGCGTCACAGTTCTCCATCTAAAATCCTTCCAAAAATACCAGTCCATAAAGAAGATAGTCATTATCATAACTAATGATAGTAGTACTATATATCTCTTCTCTTTGATGTTATTTAGTACTATGAGAAATAAGATTGGTGGAATTATAAAATTTTTCCAAGATAAGAAGGCCGCATTACTTAAAACAAAGGGATTCCCTGTTCCCAAAAATGCAGCACCAGTTAGAAGACCTAACCATGATATGATAATCAGCGCAAATATTGGTATGTTGAATGGCGTTTTTTCTAAAAACTTATTATTCTTTTTATTAATAAACCATGATATAAAAAAAACTATTAAAAAAATATCGACAAAATCTTTACCCATCGGCAATTCATGCATTTTTACCAGAATATTCGTTAAAGGTAGCAATGGGATTAGAAATAGAATTCCTATTTCTATTTTCCTAAAAATCGTAATTAAGATTACGAGTATAGAAAAACAATACAATAGTAAAGGTACATATTTTGTTAGTCCAAGGCCTAGCATAAGATTTTGAGATGTTCTTATTTAAAGAACTTAGCTCCCTACGGTCGCTAACTTCCCATAGGGTCTCACCGACCCTATGGCGCTCCGCAATCCTGCGCTCGCTCGGATTGCTCCGCTGTCACCCTTGAAGGGGGCCTACCCCCTTCAAACTATCCCCCCGACGTTTCGGAATTTCTTAGAAATTCCGAAACGTCAACGTTAGTTTATCTTTTATAGATCAAGAAGGTTTTTATATAAGTTTCTATATTGTTTTGCCAGTGAATTGATTGAGAATTGGGTGCGGACTTTTCTTATTGCATTTTCTGATAGTTGTTTACGAAGTTGAATATCATCCATAAGATGCATAATTTCTGTTGTTAGATATCTTGCGTCTGGTTTTTCTACAATAATGCCGTCTTTCCCATGCTCTATTATGTCTTCGGTTACACCTTTAATTCTAAGTGCTATTACTGGAAGGCCACATGCCATAGCTTCCACGACTGCCGTACCAAAACCCTCTGCTCGTGAAGGAAAAACGAAGATGTCGGACGCTTTCAAATAATCTGCTACGGAATGTTGTTGACCAAGAAAAATAATGTTTTTACTGGATGAGTTTTCTATTATCTTTTTGAGCCGTAAATCAAACATTTTTTGTTTCTTGGTGACGCTACCTTTAGTCTCATAAGGTCCAATCATCAAGAGTGTTGTGTTGCTATGCTTCTTTACGACTTCATCCCAGGCATCAAAAAGAAGGTCACATCCTTTGCCAAGACGTATTCTTCCAATAAAAGATACAATAATTGCATCAGCTGGAAGTTTAAGAGATTGACGCAGCCTATTTTTCCCCTCGGAGGATATGGGTGTAAAAGTAGTAATATCCACCCCGTTTGGAATTAACGACAAACGAGACGGTGGTATTCTGGCACTAGTGCATGACCTTTTTAGAGCGGTGCTCATACAAATTACTCTATCGGCGTATTTTAAAAGATTGCCCTCGATGCTCCAGAGAAATGAATTTTTCTTGAGAGATTGTGGGTCATCGAACCCAAACGATGTTAATTTCACAATAACTGGTTTTTTCAAAAGCTTGCAGACGGAAAAAGCCAAAAAAGAGAAGGGCCATATGGAATGAAAATGTACTATATCGTAATTGGCCTTTTCTTTTATCAATCTAAGAACTATCTGTAAACTAAAGAACAAATAATGCCTTCTAACCGGTTTTACCGTCTTAAATCTAGTCACTGGGAACCCTTCTACATATTCAAATTTAGGTGAATTAACCCAATTTATCGATATAAACTCACAATCGATACCTTCTCTTCGAAGAGCCTTAGCTAACGTTAAAGCCTGTTTGCCTGCGCCACCATGCACAGGGGGGAAAAGTGTAAGAATCATCAATATTTTAATCTTATCTCTCCTTTTCCAACTAATAGATAAGTTTTATCCTTAGCACCAGGTGACGAATGTCATGTTTTTAGGAAAACTTGCTCTCGTATACCAGCTCCACCGTGAAGGGTGGAAAATACTAATCATACATACTGTTATTTGCTGATTATTTTCCACGATGCACTATCTATCTTTACTATGATTTTAAGAATAAGGATTTTATTTGAAAATAATACGAATATAAATCATTACTATTAATAATCATTATGTTTCTAACTTTTTCCCCGGTTGTTCTTGCGAACAAAAATAAAACTAATACAAAGGATAATGAATAACTTAAGGTGGTAGATAAGGCAGCCCCAAGAATATAATATCTTGGGATAAATAATATGTTGAGGACTATGTTTAAAACAAGACACACTGCGCTAATAACGGCCAATATTTCATGTTTGTTTATACTCATGAAATATCTTGCTAGTATTTTGTAACCAGACATGAAGATAATACCTGGCAAAAGAAAAGGCACAGCTTTAAATCCTGGAGTATATCCTTTTCCATATAAGATATCGATTATAGAGTGTCCAAATAGGAATATTATTACTGCCCCTGATGTGGTTAAAAACATAACATTTCTACAAACAATGCTGCTCAATTCCTGCATATCTCCTTTTGCCTTATCAATTAATGTCGGAAATAGAACAAATCCTGCGGAATCAGGAAGATAAAACAATAAAGCTACTAATCCTACAGCAATGGAGTAATATGCTACCTGAGTAGGAGTTAAAAAATATGCAATTAAGAATTTGTCTATATTGTAATGTAAATAGCCAGTCATGTTGATGGCATAGGCTTTTCGTGCAAAAGGAATTGCTTTTTTTATCAAACGAGTATTAAATTTGAAATTTAATTTAACATTTTTATTTACTATGATTATAAATATTAAAGCAGTTACTATTATAATAAGTGTGTATACAACTACTAACCCTGTTAATCCCGCATTAAATAAGATTAATATCACAAAAACTCCACAAAATATAAATACCCCTCGCAATATAGATAGGTAGTTTAATGTACCGATTTTATCGATTGAAACTAGGCCACTTCCAAAATACAATATAATAAGGGAGAAAGGACATATTGCGGTTACTATCAGGAGATGTTGGTACTGAACACCTTTCAATATTGTTGTTAAAATAATCTTATTGGATATTAGGACTAGAAAAACTGTTATTGATCCAGTCAAAATAGCCATCCAAAGAAAACTAGATAAAATAGTTGAGACTTCTTTTTTGTTCGTTTTAACAGAATAAACAATAGCAGGCGAAAATCCAAAGTTATTGACCGACTGCAGACTAGCAGGAAATTCCACAAGGAGAGACCATAGCCCTCTATTATAAGGGCCAAGATAACGTGCGGTAATTATTCCAGTAGCAGTTCGGATTATTCTTCCTGATACCCGGGCACCAAAAACTCCCAAAACGCGTTTTGCAAATTTCATAAAATTAACATGGGCTTAAAAAAAGGTGAGGACCCAAAAAATATTTCAGGTTGACCTAAAATTGTTAACTGATTAACGGACACATAGCTCCCCATTTGCATCTCTGTATCTATCTGTGAGCTTGGGATAAAACTCTATCCACTTACTGACTCTGTCTCTTTCTCTTTTTAGATCGATTCCACCTGTTCTCTGTTCAGCTCTTAGAAAATTTCCTAAAATATTTGATACACCTGAGATAAAAACAAGAACGGCTACTAAGGACAGGATATTCAAAAGCTTAGGGTCACCAAAAAGGAAGAAGATACCCTTGTTCCGACTAATAAAAAATGTCACTACACAAGAAAACAAAAGGGAAACAAAAAAGAAAGTAGAGTAAAACTGAGATTGAGATTCAGCCCTTTCCTGAGCCTTAACTTCTCCATAAAACCTAACTACTGAATGTTGCATTCCAAGCTTTGCAAAGGTCATAGAGAGTAAAATTGTAACATTGGCCAAGCTTAGAATTCCATAATCGCTAACTGCAAAAACCCATGTAAGTATAGGGAAAGAAATAAGTCCGGATGCCATGCCGAGGATGTTTGCCAAGGAATAGTGAGAAGATTGCTTAAGGAATCTCCCAATATCAGTCATCTGTCCGTTATCAACCTCCGTTAACTTTTTCAAATTTGAACCAAGCATATTAGAAGAAACTGAGATGAGATTTTTCCGATGCAGTTATCACATCTTCCATTGACAAATCCAACATCTTCAAAAAAATTTCCAAGACCTCGGGCTTGCTATTTGATTCCTCAGCTTTTGCTCGTTCAAGAGCTTCATCCCTCATCATTTGCTTCGCCCTGACCATAGCACTGTATTTTGTGGTTTTCTCACCAAATCCCCACTTTTTGACTACCAGATAGTTTTTTACCGGAGCAAAGAGGCAATCAACATGGTCCTTAGATGGTGACTCTCCCTTGCTCCATCCCACTTCCCTCTCAACAGTTTCCTTTATAACCTTATCATCCCAGTCCAGATAATCAGGGAGGTTTATTCCTCTCCTGTATCTGTTTAATCTGAAGTGCTTCAACCTCCGCAAAACTGCTTGGAATTTGGTAGAGGCCAAAAAATCCTCATATTCCTCAGGAGTGATTAAATCACCAACTACTTTCTTGAAGAATTGATTGTTATAAGAATATATTTTAGCTCCCCTGGATTCAATCTGAGCTGAAAATCCAGAGATTATTAAAGGGACATCCTCCTGTTTCGCGATTCTATAAACAGTTGCCCAGATACCCATATCACAAGGCCAACAGAACTGCCCAGCAGTCCGGAGGAAATGGGCATAAAGCTTCTTCATTAAGCTCCACGGCGGGCCATAACTGGCAAACCCAACATCAAGAGTTCGCACTGTTCTTTCTATATTCTTATAGGCTGCCTCAGTCTGGAGCCCATTTTTGAAGTTTACTGTCAGCACTTTTAGACCATAAACCTTTCGGAGGAGATAGACCGTGTAAGTGCTATCTTTTCCCCCACTGAAAGGAACTATACAGTCATACTTTTTGCCTCGCTTTTTAGCCCAATTGAATATTCCAATCAACTCATCTTGCAGCTTGTTCAGATCCCTCCCCCCCCACTTTTCGTCATACTCATGGCATTTGTTGCAGACACCGTTTTCGTCAAAAGTTATATCCGGGTAAGTCTCCGGTAAAATACATCTGCTACATCTTTTCATAATTTTGCTTTCCCTTCTAGCGAAGCTTCGCCTCAAACCGTCCAGCTATGGCAGCATAAACTGGGCGAAGCTTCGAATGTAAAATGAAGAATGTAGAATTAAGAATGAAAAAAACCTGAAGGCGAGGGCCTGGGGCTAAGCCTATCCTCCACCTCTTTCCTTCTGTCCTCAAAACTTGACACAAATTTTAAGATCTTGCCTTATGAAGCAGGCTAGTCTGAAGCCTCCCAAGAAGTGGCGGATTCTGCAAATTTCTTCTTTAAAAACCTGAGCGGAAAGACATCAAAAATCCCTGCCATCTGCAAGGCAAAATATGGCTCTAAAAACTCCCCTTTGAACCCCACAGAAATGCCTTCCGTCATACAAACTCTCCGCAGAGCAAACAGGTCAGTATTACCCTTATTGAATCCACTAATAAGAGTGCAGGCAGCGGAGAAACCACTATCCTTTAAAACCTGGATAATCTCACCATTGAAGTCATTCTTTGAACCGTTAGGATAGGCAAAAAACGAAATCTTTTCACTAAGTTTTCCCTCCAACAACTCTTTAGATTTCTCAATTTCATATTTGGCCTTCTCCAAAGGTAACCTGGTTAATATAGAATGGGATATTGTATGGGAGCCAAAGGATATACCATAACTCCTCATTTCTCCTATCTCTTTCCAGGAGAGCATTTGATCATTGAATTTCAAACTATGTGGATTGACTTTGAGTTCTTCTGACAGAAAATCCACCAGTTTCTGCATCCCTTGAGGGGGCAACTCTTTAGCATACGTGATAATATCATTGAGGGTTTTCTTTTTCATTGCTGGTGTGGACAATGGATATTTTCCTAAACCAAAACACTCCAGATTCAAAAACTCCTGGCTTGTTATTTCTATTATGCCGGTGATATTCTCAAACCATAAGGGAATTCTATCTTCAAGGGGCTGGAGAGTCAAAAATATTGTAGCCGGAGTTTTATACTTTTTTAAAATCGGGAAAGCGTTTATGTAGTTATCTTTATAACCATCATCAAAGGTAATTACGAATAAATCTTCAGAAATAGGCTTATTGCTGCGGAGAAGCTGCACCGCTTCTTCCAGGCTGATAATTTTAAAATGTCGCTTTAAATATCTTATCTGAGATTCAAAGTTTGCTACTGAAGTATTGAGTGATAAATAATCTGGACCACTATCATTTACCCGATGATAGGCCAAAATTTTAATTCCTCTTTGGTGAGGTAACAACCGCAATATTTCCCTTATAACTATAAATAGACCGGTATAATACAAACTTGCACTCAATGAAAGCTTCATTAACTTAGAAAGGAACAATCTCACATCTCGTCTCTCTCTCTGAACACTACCCTCTCTTCTTATCATCATCTTCTCTAATAAGGAGTCATACAGGGACTCTGTCTCCCTAATCATCTTTTCCAAAGGGAAATGTTGCTTTACCCTCTCTTTTCCAGCCATTCCCATTCTGTGAGCTAATGACTTATTCTCTAAAAGTTTAATAATCGCTTCTGCAAGAGCTTCGGGATTTTTAGGTGGTACTAAAAATCCCGTTTCCCCCTCTATTATAGCTTCAAGATTCCCCCCTACATTCGTAGCCACAACAGGTTTCCCTGCAGCCATTGATTCTAATATAGTGTTTGAGAATCCTTCGCTTAAAGATGTTAAGATTGAGATATCCATTATAGACAAAATCTTGGGAGTGTCAGACTGTCTTCCTGTAAAAAAGACATTTTCTCTAATTCCTAAAGTTTCAGAAAGTCTTATTGGATTATCCTCTAAAACCCCAATCCCTCTCCTATTATAACCAACGACAAGAAATTGTACTGTAGGTATTTCTTTTAAGATTATGGAGGCTGCTTCTAAAAAATACTTATGCCCCTTTATTGGACGTAATACTGCTAATATTCCAACTACTGGCTGTTTTGAGTTCAGCCCTAAAGAGTGTCTTAACTGATCAGTATTTACTTCCTCAGAAAATCTTTCCAGTTCTACACCATTATAGATCGTAACTATTTTATCTTCTGGTGTAGTCTGTCTGCACACAATCATTTTTTTTACAGCATTTGAGACCGCTATTATTTTATTAAATACTAATTTATTGATAATTTTATAGACAAGAAAGTCCTTCTTTTTTAACTTATATCCCATATCTCGCCTATTCGAAATTATAACAGGAACATTACATATTTTTGCAATCATTCCTCCCCAGAAATCGGAACTTTTATGATAAGTTACGATTACTTGGACATCCTCTCTTTTTATAAGTTTTATTAACCTAAATGTTTGTTTAAATGCATTTATATCATATATTTTTTTCATTTGTAGATTGATAACTTGGATTCCCTTTTGTTCTAAAATTTTTATTACATCCCCACCTTGTAAACAACAAACAATAGGCCTATATTTATTCAAGTCCAACCCTGTTACAACGTGAAACAAGTTCTTTTCTGCACCAGCCATACCGATAAAATTATCGATTAAGTAAAGGATAGTGATTTTTCCCATCAACTGCTCTCTTCGTTTTTCTTATGTGAATTTAAGTTGTCTAGCAAATCTTTATTTTAGAGGGACTTTCCAATCATAGAATCACAGCCACTGAAAACGCTTATAGATAACCCAATCCTCTCAGAGCCTGTTTCATCTTCTCATCTTCCGCTTCTGATATAACTTTCCCATCTTTCTTAGAAAGAGATTCTCTTTGAGAATGTTTGACAGGATTATTATTTATATAACCTTCACAAAGCATTCTGTCAGTACCTTTCCATCGACATCTATGGGAACAGGAATTCCCATCATGTACAGAACGGTAGGTAGAATGTCAATTATCTCTGCTCCCTTGATAATTTTATTTTTCCTTACGTTATTTCCTTTCAAGATGAGGATACCGTTTAGCTTGTGATTTCCAGTGCGCCATGGAGTGGGATCTGAAATAATCTCTTTGATGTTCTCTTTAGAGTGAAAGTAACAAACCCTATTATCTGAGAAAAAAACTAAATCTGGTGCTTTCTCAAAACATTCACCGAAATAAATTGGAAGCGTCCCAGAAAGTTGACATACTTACTCTAAAACTGTGGTGTGGATGCCACGCAGAACTATCCTGCAATGGCCTCTGAGTGATAAAGTCTTCCTCCAATACTGCCTTAGGCCCTCTTCATCAAACACCCTCTTCCAAAGAAGCTTGATGAGGTTCAGTGCTCCTCTGTCCGTCCAACTGCCACCAACCTTCTTTATCCTCCTTGCTAACTCCCTAATCCATCTCTCTATGTAACCTGTAGTCCGGGAAACCTGCTCACCAGAACTCAATAATAACTTCACATAGGTGAAGATACTCCCTGAAAGCCTCTCCACATACACAGCAGATGTCCTTAACCCCCGCTTGTCCAGCTCCTTGACTAAATCAGATAAGGCCCCCGTACTCTCCTCAAGCCTCTTGGCCAACGCCTCCCTGTCCTCTTCACTTAACTTCCCTCTCGGCCTTATCTTCAATATCTCCCTAAATTGCCTCCCCAAAGCATCCCTCGCTTCCTTGGTAAGTCCATCCCGCCAAAGCATGAACCCTAAATCCTTCTCCGCATGCCATATACACCTCTGATGCTCCATCCCCTTAAATAATAGATGCCTCTCTATCGTAGTGTTTCAGTAAAATATAGACAGTTGTGATTTTTTTAGGTTAGGGCAGAGATGAATGTTATATTATAAAAAAATCCCAAGGTTCGTCTTTTAGCAGCTTAAGAGCAACCTTTGCTCTCACTTTTAGCATTGCCAATATCTGATTATATAAAGATTCTAAACGGTTTTGTTCTATCAGTTGCCAGGTGGGTTTTGTGATGTAATCCTTTTTGCGTAAGCAATGTTTTTCAAACAGATCAGGAGGGAAAACAAATTTTTCACTAAAAACACTTGGAGTTGTCAGGCCACATGAAATCATAAAACCGTCTACTCTTTCTGCAGGGTAGGTAAAATGAAGCCAACTTTTTTATTGTAGTTATTTAATATTCGCCAAATTGGCGTTCCGTTTCGAACTGTAGCATCGATAGTAGAACATCTATATGTTCCATCAACTCTGTATATAAACCCAAATACTCCAGTCTTACCTGGGTTTCTCCCGGTTAGAAACGAAGTCCAAGCACAAGGTGATATGAGGGGGATTGTAGATTTTAGCTGACCTGATATCCCTTCATTAATAAGTTTGCTTAAATTCGGCAATTTGTTTCCACGCAACCACGGATTTATCAAGTCAAAGGTTGCAGCATCTAATCCAATCACTAAAGCTCTAGTCATTATTTTTTCTCCTTAACTTGCTATAACTTCTTTTGGGATTGGTATTTGTCGTGATTATAACTTTTAGCAGTAATTAATTTAGTTAAGTGTCGTATCCAGAAAGACATAGAAATTATATTTATTTGAAAATGTTGACTGTTATAGAACAAATCGGCTTTGTTTCGCGGTAAAAAACTTATCAGTAAAGTTTACTAGCCTGCTTCATAAGGCAACTTCTTAAAATTTGTGTCAAGTTTTGGGGGCAGGAAGAAAGATGTAGACAATGAGCTTAGCCCCAGGCCCCTCGGCTTTAGGTTTTTTCATTCTTAATTCTACATTCTTCATTTTACATTCGAAGCTTCGCCCAGTTTATGCTGCCATAGCTCAACGGTTTGAGGCGAAGCTTCGCTATATTATTTGGTCCTATATCCATTTAGAGACAACAGCCAAGGTGCTTTTTAAGTTAAAGAAGAATTTCTTGGTGAAATGCTTCATAAGCATCAAAAACAAGAAAAAGGTGGGGGCAGGATCGCTTATTCTAGATATGGCAAGGCTCCTAATGCCTTTCAATGAAGTTATCCACGCATTAAGAGAAAGATCCCCTCTTTTGAAATACCTATAACTTGCACCGATATCTAATTCTTCGTTTATCCACCGGATTCTTCTCTGGTTATAAATTACTTGAATATGTCTTTTCTTGGTTGGATCATAATTGGTTAAATCATAAAAGGCTATTGCACATAAATTAACTCCTGATGCTGTACATAGTGTATGCCACAGACCTGTTCTAGCATTTATTTCTATAATCTTAAATTTATTGTCTCTAGGATCTTTTTTAAATTCTATATCACAGAGTCCTTTAAATTTCATTTTCTTCAACGTTGAGATACTTAGATCTAGCAAAAATCCATCACTGATGCTTTCAGCTAAACTCGTTACACCAAACCCTGGTGGGTATTGTCTTATTTTTCTTCCTAACGAAACACCCTTTGGTTTGGCATCTAATCCAAAGTATGCGCCACAAAAGTAAATTGTATCGTCCTTGCCGGAAATTACTTCTTGTATCATGATTTGTTCAAACATGTCGTTTACACTCTTACAAATTTTTAGGAGTTCCCTTTGAGATTCGGCCAAAAGGACCTTTTTGTTAAACCTGTCTTCAAATAATCTGGTAAGTGCAGGTTTGATTATACAGGGATATCCTATGTTACTAGAAATCCTTGATAACTCTTCCATAGTACTAAAATAATATGTCTTAGGATACGGAATACCAAGGACCTCACAAGTTCTGTAAAACTCTTTTTTGTTAACTATTTTCTCCAAAAGATTCCTTTCTGGTAAAGCAAATAAGAAATATCGTCCTAGAATTTCCCTATTCCTAGAAATAAATAAGATATAATCATCACTTTCAGCAAATAAGACTATTCTTCTTTTTATTTTATTGCCAAAATCTATTAAAAACTGTAAAAGTTTTTCCTCCTCATTGATATCCGGAGATCGAATAGGAATGCAATACCTTGAAAAACGGCCAATCTCCCTATTGTCTTGGTAAAATCCGACGGTTTTAATTCCTTCCTTGGCTAGGCTTCTAATGATACCCAAACCATTTACCCAAAGTCCTAGAATAACTGCAGTCGGCGTCTCATGCATTGGAACCTTTTGTTAGTTGTTCAATTTTCCTGCCTGTTCAAAGAAAATCTATGCAATCTGGGTAATATTTTATTTTTTGAACCAAAAAATGAAAACGAAATATAGGGTTGAGCGTATCTCTCCCTGTTCCAGGGCCAATCTCGCCACTTATTATCGGAAGTCAGACCGCCCTCTGTCACAATGAAATGCCCGTGAGGATTCCACTTGATATCATAACCAAAAGTATGAATGAAGCTAATCATTCCATGCTTAACAATCCCCTTTTCCATCCCCCACAAGCGAATAACCTTCTCCCCAGTTTTGGGAATCAATTTCAGTAAACCTCGCGCATAAGCAAAAATACCCCATAACACCTCAGGCATGGTAAAAATGATATGACGATGAGCTACGTTTAATACTTTGGACCTGGCTTTCCTAACCCAATTCTCCGTCCGCCGATAGCCACATCTATTGCAAAAACTTTTGCCACAGGAGAAACCCACTTTATGTTCAAAACCGCAATCTTCACACTTATGAACTGAATAACCGTTCTTAATATCGCCACAGAGCATAACCGCCCTTAGAACTTCTCGAAGATAAACAGAACGGGCTGATTCATATCTATCTAAAATTTGCCAAACTAATCCATTATGAGTAAGAATATCTAAAATCTTATATAGACTCTTTCTTGGAGCTTTCTTGATAGCCTTTAGGGGTCTCATACCCTAAAGATAATCGATTTATCCAATTTGGCAATTTTTTTGTACCCCTTTAGATAACTACTTTACAAATACTTAAACGTAAGAATTCTTAAAAAAGGCAGAGTAAATTCCTATCCAGAGGCTGTTTAAAAATAGAATTTTCGTCCTATGATCAGAGGTTCCCATCCGGCAAATCAGTCCTTTTTTGAAAAAATGAAGACCTTGAGATAGCCGCTCTTTGACATATGTAAGCAGTAAATTGCC
>Ga0307434_1000171_pt1 | contig 58997 bp, 49 predicted proteins | sample SalMarWE160220MG_FD_202156 | JGI IMG/M metagenome (GOLD analysis project Ga0307434, IMG submission 202156) | Salt marsh sediment microbial communities from the Plum Island Ecosystem LTER, Massachusetts, United States - WE1603-220 | ecosystem: Environmental > Aquatic > Marine > Intertidal zone >... | reverse complement strand
GGCTCTATTGAAATAGGCAGTAATGTAATTATTGGTTCGGGGGCGGTAGTTATAAGGTCCGTGCCCGATAATTGTACAGTAGTTGGGGTTCCGGGTAAAATTGTAAGAATTGGAGGGGAAAAAGTGCTGTCTGACGAATTTCACCGGATGAATCTTCCTGACCCGGTCAGTGAAATTTTAAGTGATTACAGTGCCAGGATAGATTTTTTAGAAAAAGAGTTAAAAAAAATAAAAAAAGAAAAAAATAAAGATAATAAAAATTAAAAAAATTCATGCAGTAATTAAATTAGAATAAATATAATTTCATTCAGGAGGATACGGGTGAGTTTAAAAATATACAATACTCTGCACAGAAAAAAAGAATTAATTGAGCCATTAAGTAAGGACTGCGTAAAGATGTATGTATGTGGCCCTACTGTTTATAACTATATATCTATAGGCAATACGAGGCCGGTTATTGTTTTTAACATGGTAAAAAATTACCTTCAATATCTGGGGTACAGGGTGGAATATGTTCAGAATATTACTGATATTGAAGATAAGATAATCAAAAGGGCGCTGGAAGAAAAAGTTGATTATAAAGTGATAACTTCAAGATATATAGATGCTTTTCTGGAAGACCTGGAAACTCTGGAGGTAGATGGTTTCAGCAAGATGCCCCTGGCTACGGAAATGATAGGTGAAATAATAGATATTATAGAAAAAATTATTGAAAATGGGTTCGGCTATGAAGTTGACGGAAATGTTTATTTTGAGGTAAATAAATTTCCCGGGTACGGTAAATTATCCGGGCAGGATATAAATGAGATGAAAGATAGCGGGGAAGAAGGTTTTAAGAAAAAAAATAAAATTGATTTTGCCCTGTGGAAGAAAGCCAGAAAGGGAGAACCATCCTGGGAAAGCCCCTGGGGTAGCGGAAGACCCGGCTGGCATATTGAGTGTTCTGCGATGGCAACCAATCTGCTGGGCCCGAATATTGATATACATGGCGGTGGTATAGATTTAGTATTCCCGCACCATGAAAATGAAATTGCGCAGTCAGAGGCGGCTTTTCCGGGCAAAGGTGACTTTGTAAAATACTGGATGCACAATGGTATGATTGAGGTAAGAGAAGGGAAGATGTCGAAGTCACGGGGTCTTAAAGAGAACTGGATATTAAAAAATCTGCTTAAAATTTATTCTGCCAATATAATAAAAATATACATTCTTTCCACTCACTATAGAAGCCCACTGGAGTTTAATATGGAAAAACTGGATGAAGCTGAAAAAGCGCTGGACAAAATTGTCAATACTCTAAAAAATATAGAATTTTTAGTAAATCAGACCGAGTATCTACCTGAAATAAAAAAAGAAGAGGCGGCAGGTAAAATAGCCGGAAGCAAAGTTGCACTAAAGCTGGAATCTTTAGTAAAAAAATTTGAAAATGATTTTAAAAATTCCATGGATGATGATTTTAATTCAGCCAGGGCGATTGGCGATATCTTTGAACTGATAAAAAGTATAAACAATATAATACAGAAACCGGATTTCAGGATTAACCAGCCTGTTAGAAAGAATCTCTGTGATGCCTCAGACAGGATAAAGGAATCAGGAGCGGTTCTGGGATTGAATTTTTCAAAAGAAGTTTCAAGATTATCCGGGGATATAAAAGACGGGGCCGGAGTAACCGAAGAGGAAATAAAAAAACTGATAGCGGAAAGGAAAACTGCAAGGGAAAACGGAGATTTTAAAACAGCAGATAAAATCAGGTCTTACCTGAGTAGCATGGGTATAGTGCTGGAAGACAGAAAAGAAGGCACGATATGGAAAACTCTGAGAGAAGAGAATTAAAATAGACAGGGCAGGGTTGTTTGTAAAAGGTCGGCTTAAGTAATTTCTTTGTTATTGAATATATGGCGATGATGGTAGAAAAAAAATTAAATTATGAATATATATATGGTGTAAATCCAGTGTACTCAGCAGTTACTGCTAACGCAGGCAGAAGAAAGATATACAGAATTATTATTAAAAAGGAAAGAAAAAAAGATTTAAGGATACAGAAGATAATTAATGAAGCCGAAAAGAAAAATATTGAAATTGCTGAACTTGAATCGGCTCAATTTAGTGATATTTCCGGTGGAGATATCAATTCCCGGAGTGTTGGCGCCATGGTTTCTCCTTACAATTATTCCAGCCTGGATGATTACCTAAATACTGTATCCGGTATAGACAATACAGATAGAAGCCGGTTAATAATTCTTGATGGTGTCACCGACGCAGGTAATTTCGGTTCAATTATAAGAAACTGTCATGCGTTTGGATTTGATGGGATTATTATACCCGAAAGAAGAAGTGTGGCAGTAAATGAAAGGGTCAGTAAGATTTCTGCCGGTGCGCTTGAGGAAGTACTGGTTTTTAGAGTGGTAAACATTGTAAGGACTATAAAAGAATTAAAAAACAGGGGGTTCTGGATTTACGGAACAACACTTGATATAGATTCGCGTGTGGGTTACTTAAATGAGGTTAATTTTACTTTTCCCATGGCACTTGTTATGGGAAGTGAAGATAAGGGTATAAGCAGGCTGGTAAAAGATAATTGCGATTTTATGATTTCTATAAAGTTAAGTGGCAGGATGCAGTCATTAAATGTCTCGGTTGCCAGCGGAATTATTTTATATAAGGTTCAGGAGCAAATTGAAAAACAATCCGGAAAAGCAAAGTTATGAAAAAAATTTAATTATAGTAGACGGGCATAATTTTATCTTTAGCTCTTTTAGCGCCCGCAGCTTAAGCAGTGGAAGAATAGATTATTTAAAGGGCAAACTGGTGGCAGACCTGACCTGGTACAAATACCTCAAAAGCTGGGATGTGATAGTAGTCTTTGATGCCAGAAACAGTGATAATTCTGACAGGGGAAGCAGAATTGTAGATGGAGTAAAAATTATCCATTCAAAGAAAAGTGAGACGGCTGATGATGTTATTGAAAAGCTGGCTGCTATGGAAACGGGATACAAAAGTATTTTCGTGGTTACGTCTGATTATCTACAGCAGAAAGTCATTTTTAGAAAAAATGTTTACCGCAAATCCAGTCGTGAATTTAAAATTGAGCTTAAGGAATTAAAAAGGAAGATAAGAGAAGATATTGATTGCCTGAGAAAAAATTATGATAGAGGGTTCCTCTCGCTGGAAAAAAGGTTAAGTACAGGTACGAGAAAAAAGTTTTCAGAATTGCGCAAGAAATAAGATAATATGTCTGCACTGGTTAAATTACTTTTGATTCTGGTAACAATCATTACAGTTTTTCTTTATGGTTGTGGCCTTTATTATGATTATGGGGATTATGCTGGCAATAATTATGAAGACAAAACGACTGCCGGTGGAGAAACTGAAGATTTAAGCGGTGACCTGGTTAAAGAAGTTTTTGACGGGGATACCATTATTCTTTCGGATGGAAGAATCGTAAGACTTACAGGCATTAATGCACCTGAATACGGGATGTACTTTTTTGAGGAAGCAGGGCAGGCACTAAGAGCAATGGTTCTGGATAAGGAAGTGTCTTTAGAAAAGGATGTATCCGACAAAGACAAATATGGAAGACTTTTAAGATATGTATACACAGGCGAACTTTTTGTGAATCTGGAAATGGTAAAAAGAGGTTTTGCAAACTGCTATACTTATCCTCCTGACATAAAGAATACAGAAAAAATTCTTGAAGCGGAGAGATACGCGAGAAATCGTAAACTGGGGCTGTGGGAAGAGTCAAAAATAAATAATATAAAGATTGAAATACACTACGATGCCCGGGGCAATGATAATACTAATTTAAATGATGAGTATGTAATAATAAAAAACACAGGGGCTGCGCCAATTGATATCAACGGCTGGACCATTAAGGATAGCGGTACCAGCATCTATGAATTTGACAGGGGTGTTTTTAAACAGGGCACTACTATATATCTTTTTACCGGAAGCGGAAAAGACGGTGAGGGTAAATTTTACTGGGGAAGCTCAAAACCGTTATGGAACAATGACCATGATACACTTTATCTGAGAGACAGAGAGGGACTGCTGGTAGAAATCTATAATTATTAGTTAGCCATTTCTTCTTCAATAAAGTGGGTGTGAATATTTCCCAGAAGAAAATTCTTACTACGGACAATTTTTTTATAGAAGGGTATTGTGGTTTTAATTCCATCTATTCTAAATTCGTTCAGTGCCCGCTGTGATTTTAAAATTACTTCTTTTCTGGTGCTGTCATGCACTATAAGTTTTGCTATCAGGGAATCATAAAAGGGGAGAATTTCACAATTGGGGTGTATAAAAGTATCCAATCTTATACCGGGTCCACCCGGTAAAAAAATATCTGTTATTTTTCCGGGACAGGGTTTAAAATCATTATCCGGGTCTTCGGCGTTGATCCTGAATTCAATGGAGTGCCCGCGCGGGGTGTAATTTTCGGTTAAGTAATCGGTTTTTTGTCCCGAGGCTATTCTTATCTGTTCTTTTACCAGGTCAATTCCAGAAACCATTTCTGTTACCGGGTGCTCTACCTGAATTCTGGTATTTATTTCAATGAAGTAAAAATTTCCCTGTCCATCGATTAAAAATTCTATGGTCCCTACATTCTTATAATTTATTGCCCTTGCAGCCCTTACTGCAAATTCTCTCATTAATCTGACTGTTCTTGGTGGTAGGTTGACCGCGGGTGCTTCCTCAATAAGCTTCTGATGTCTTCTCTGAATGGAACATTCTCTCTCTCCCACACATACAGTATTGCCATAGTTATCTGAAAGAATTTGAAATTCAACGTGTCTTGGTCTTGGGATATATTTTTCTATGTAAACTTCGCCATTACCAAAGGACGATTCAGATTCCGATTTTGCAACCGGAAAATGGGCAATGATGTCTTTTTTATCACTGCAGATTCGCATTCCTTTTCCGCCTCCACCGAAAGATGCTTTTATTATAACAGGATAACCAAGACGTTTTCCCAGTTTCAGAGCTTTTTTGATACTTTCTACATTGCCCGACGAACCGGGGATAACAGGTATTTTGTTTTGCTGCATTATTTCTATGGTTCTGGATTTATTTCCTGCGAGGGAGATTACTTCTGCAGGAGGGCCTATGAAAACCAGATTATTTTTCTCGCAGGCATTTACAAAATCCGGGTTTTCGGCAAGGAATCCATAGCCCGGATGGATGGCATCGCATCCGGTTATTTGTGCAGCTGAAATTATGCTGTTAATATTAAGATAACTTTTAGAGGGAGGAGGGGGGCCTATACAGACACTTTTATCAGAAAGTTTTGTATGTATTGAGTTTTTATCTGCTGTTGAATGTACTGAAATGCTTTCTATGCCGAGTTCTCTGCAGGCTCTGATTATTCTTACAGCTATTTCACCCCTGTTTGCAATGAGTATTCTTTTAAACATAAGATTGTCTATTTTTCGTCTTTTTTTATAATAATCAATGTCTGGTCAAACTCCACTGCTTCTTCGTTAGAAACAGGTATATCTATTATCTTACCGTCGCAGTCTGAAGTAATTTTATTCATAAGTTTCATAGCCTCAATTATGCAGAGTGTATCTCCTTTTTTGACCCTATCACCAATTTTTACAAAAGGCGGGCTCTCCGGACCGGCAGAGGAGTAAAATATACCCACAATTGGAGATTTAACTTCAATCAAACCGGTTGATTTTTCCTCCTGTGACCCGGATATCTCCTCTTTTGTGGGTGTGAATTCTTCCGACCTATACCGGGGGTTATTTATGGAAATTTTGACCCCATCGACTTCAAGCTTAATATCTTCAATGTTACTATTCTCGACAAGACTGGTTATTTCTCTGAGTTTCTTAATATCAAGATTTTCTAATTTCGCCATGGAGCCGGATTTATCTGCTCTGAAATTAATATTTTCTACAAATGAGGCGGAGCCTTTTACTGAACGTGATTTTCTTAAACCGGCCTTTTTTTTCTCAAGTAGTTTTCTTGTCTTCTCAGGATAAAAACAATAGCTGAGTATATCTTCCTCTTTATCGGAAAAGTTTATAAGTTCATTTTTACACTGTTCATAGGTGTCCTCTTCTCCGAGCGCGGCTTTTATATTGTCATCCGGGGTGCTTTCTAATTTTCCCAGAATTTTTTTATCTACTTTTCCGGGAAGTTTACCAAAATATCCCCATATAAGCTTTTTTATTTCATCACATAATATCTCCCATCTTGAATCAGAAATAACGGCGTTGAGTATAGCCTGGCTTCCTATAATCTGACCTATCGGGGTAGCAAGTGTGGGATTGCCTATCTCATTTTTTATTTTAAATACTTCTTCCAGTACAGAATCCATAGCGTCCAGTTCCCCGATTTCAGAAAGTTGATGGCTAATGCTTGAAATTAACCATCCTGGAAGGAGGTTTTTGTTGGAACTATTTAAAATAAAACCAGGGGTAAATAAGTCCTGCTTAATTAAGGGGTAAATATATCTTTTAATAATATCATTTAACTGGATTAATTTTGAATGTTCAAGATTATGGGAAATATCTTCATCCTTTAAGCTTAATACAAACGAAAATATTGTGTGGTTACAGTCACTATAGGACGAGGGAAGAAAACTTAAATCTATACCCCCGCAGCCTTTGCGGCAGGCTTCAAAATAATTGGGTATTTGCAGATTTCTAAGGTTTGAAGTGCTTAAAAATACAGGTATACCGGTCTCGCTGCTGAGGGCTGCAAAGAGTCTGCCTGTTTTGCCGGGTAGTATTATGGATTCTGCATCTTTTATACATATGCTGCTGCAGCCCTGTTTCTCCAGTTCTTTCGCTGTTCCCAGGTAAAAATCTATGTCTTTAAAGTTATCGTATATTATCGTTCCCTGGCACGAAGCTTTATTTTCAATAATGGTAGAAATAGTATATTTAAGATTATCCAGATCGTTTAATGAGTCGTATACTCTGAAAATATCCACGCCGTTTCTTACAGACTGCCTGACAAATTTATTTATTATATCTTTTGAATAAACTTCCAGGCCTCCAAGATTTCTTGCCCCTATAAGTATCTGAAGTGGAATAGAAGGTATTTTATTCTTTATATAAGAGATAAGCCCAAGAGGGGTCAGGTTAAAATTGCTTTCCAGAATTCTTTCAAAACCCGAACCTCCCAGTATTTCAAGGCTATCATACTGTATATCATTGATATGGTTCAGAATCATATCGAATGTTTGTATATCGATATGCTGGACCTCTGCGTTCTGGAATATTTCTCTTAAAGTAATATCGTTTATTTTTATCTTTATCATTTATTATTCTTTTTTAAATTTATTATAAATACAACAGCGATTGTTTTTAGAAGGTCTATTATAAGGAAGGGCTGTGTGCCCGATTTCCAGGTTTTAATTAGGGTATCTAAAATTGAGTGACTTCCTGATAAAAAATAAAAATAACCGGCAAGGTAAACAAATCCAAAAAAATGTATAAGTGCCACTCCTGCAATGCAGGAAATAAAAGAAATAAGCAATTTATATTTATAAGTGGCGCTGTTTTTAAATAATTTTTCGTAAATAAAACCAACAATAAATGCTGCTGCCGCAAAACCAATTATATATCCGGCCGTGGGTCCTGTGAAAGCAACTGGACCATTTTTAAATCCACTAAAAACCGGTAATCCCATAAAACCCATTAGTATATATATTAGCTGGCCCGTAAGCGCCCACCTGCTTCCCAGAAAGAGACCGGAGATAAGCACCGTTAATACCTGGGTTGTCACCGGGACAGGGGTAAAGGGAAGATATATAAAAGAGTTTGCGGATATGGCCATGAGCATAGCAAAAACTAAGGAAAATAATAACCCGGAACCGGCAGTGAATGCACTTTTAACAATATACGGGTAACTATATGTATTCACCGGGTAATTAATATAGCTGTTGTTGTTCATAAAAGTTCTCCAAAAAATGAATTAAATTATTTTTTTGCTTAAAATCAAATATTAAGATATCAGGCTTTAAAGTCAACTGGTTAAGACGCTGGGATAAATATAAAGTTTCACTACTATAAATTAGCCTGATTGGATGGCCTGATTATATTTTAGTTGCCGGAATTGAAACTATTAAATTATACCCCCGTCTCTTTGTAAAAAGTTTAAAATTATTGATAATCATAATGTTTTAATAGAGGGATTTATGAGATATTTTTTGACTGAAGAACAACAGATGATTGTGGATATCTGCAGGCAGGTAGTCGATGAAAAGATTATCCCGGTAAGGGCTGAGCTTGACGAAAAAGAGATATTCCCCCGGGATATAATAAAAGAGATTGGCGGAAGTGACCTTTTCAGATTATTTGTCCCGGAAAAATATGAAGGCATGGGAAGCGGTATTTTTGAAGTCTGCCTTGCCACCGAGGAACTCAGCCGTGGAGATTTAGGCATTGCAACCACTTTTGCGGCATCCGGCCTGGGTATTATACCAATAGTTATAGCCGGGAATGAAACCCAGAAAAAGAAATTTTTGCCGCCGGCGGCAGGTGGAAATAAGCTCGCAGCTTTTGGATTGACCGAAGCGGAAGCAGGAAGCGATATCGGAAATATAAAAACTACCGCAGAAAGAAATGGTGACCATTATATCCTAAATGGCACCAAGCAGTGGATATCAAATGGTGGCGAAGCAGATATTTATACTATATTTGCAATGACAGACCCGGCTAAAGGAGTAAGAGGAATGAGTGCCATTATTGTAGAAAAAGGAACTCCGGGGTTTGAATTCGGGAAAAAAGAGAATAAACTTGGCATGCGAAGTTCGGCCACCAGAGAACTTATATTTAATAATTGCAGGGTGCCGGTAGAGAATTTACTGGGAAAAGAAGGAATGGGGTTTATTATTGCCATGAGAACTTTTGACCAGTCAAGACCGCCGGTGGGAGCCCAGGCGGTAGGAATTGCCATGGGTGCCCTTGAAGAAGCTCTAAATTTTTCCAGGGTAAGAAAACAATTTGGTACTGCAATATCTTCATTCCAATCAATTCAACATATGCTTGCCGATATGGCTACCGGTGTTGAGGCTGCCAGAGCACTGGTGCACTATGCAGCAAAAGTGATTGACAGTGGAGAAAAAAATATTACACGGCTTTCATCAATGGCAAAACTTTTTGCAACGGACATGGCGATGAAAGTTACCGTTGATGCTGTTCAGATACTGGGCGGGTATGGATACATGAAAGAATATCCTGCAGAAAAGATGATGAGAGATGCAAAGGTAACCCAGATTTTTGAAGGAACAAACCAGATTATGAGGAATATAATCGCACTGGACATGATTAAAAGGGGCGTAGTTTAAGTAAACTCCTGGGCGGTGGACAATAAAATATCTGCGGATAATATAAATATCATTTCTAATAAGTAATATCTTTTTATCTGTATTAAGTGTAACTTAAAATAAAAAAATAAATTAAGCCTGGTGATTAAAATTAAGATTGTGGTATGCATAAAACAGGTTCCGGGCACTACTGAAATAAAAATAGACCCCGTGACCAATACCCTGATTAGAGAAGGGATTGGAAACATAATAAATCCATTTGATACCTATGCTATTGAAGAAGCAGTGAGAATAAAGGAGAGATTTGACAGTGAAAATATTGAAGTGATTGCTATCACCATGGGCCCCCCTCAATCTGTAGATATATTAAAGGAAGCTATATCAGTAGGAGTGGACAGGGCCATACTTCTTTCAGATAAGGCATTTGCCGGTGCAGACACCCTGGCTACTGCAAGTACACTCGCTGGTGCCATAAATAAAATAGAAGACTGCGGGCTGGTTATACTGGGCAAGCAGACTCTTGACGGGGATACCGGTCAGGTTGGACCCCAGCTGGCGCAAAAAATGGAAGTACCTTTTATAGGTTATGTGGACGGTATTCTTGAAATTAACAGAAACAAAATGAAGGTTAAGAGGCTTATGGAAGATAGATATGAAATCTTTGAAGTAAACTTTCCTGCCGCCATATCGGTGATAAAGGATATAAATATACCCAGAGTGCCATCATTACGGGGTAAAATTAAAGCAAAGAGTTCAGATATACCGGTCTGGGGTTTAAGAGAGCTGGAAGTTAATGAAAAAGAAGTTGGTCTTTCGGGCTCCTGTACGAGGGTTTCACGGATTTTTACTCCAGGGGTAAAAAACGAAACAAATATGATTGAGGGAACCACTGAAGAAAAAGTAGAGAAGTTAGGCAGGATACTGAAAGAATTAAGTAAGGGCAAAATAAAATAAGGCCGGTACCGGAGGCATTTATATGGTTTGATTTGTATAAAAAGCTTTTTTTATTTCGGGGAAGTTCAGCAGGAGGATGAAAACAGGTAATAATTTTATTTTGTGGAGTGTGCATGGAGATTTATAAGTCTAATTCAATTAAGATATCCGGGACCTCTGGAGAAGCTGGAGATTTTTCTGGTTACAGGGGCGTTTGTGTATATCTTGAGACTGATGAATGTAATGTAGTAGATGTTGGATTTGAGCTGATAAGCGAGGGCAGGAAACTTGCTGATAAGCTGGGCGTGGAACTTTCTGCAGTAGTGGTGGGAAACAATATTAAAGAAAGCGCAATGGAAGCCTTCCAGTACGGGCTGGATAAACTGTATGTAGCGGACAGTCCTGTTTTTTCTTATAGGCTTGATGATATTTTTTCCAGAATACTCGCGCAGGTAATAACCGGGTACAAACCGGAGATATTTCTGGCAGGAGCCACCTGGTTCGGCAGGACTTTGATTCCAGAAGTCGCTGCTATCCTGAAGACGGGGCTGACGGCTGATTGTACAGAGCTGGCAATAGATGATAAAAAAAAGATACTCCTTCAAACCAAACCCACTTTTGGTGGCAATATTCTTGCAACTATTGTTACTCCCGGCGCAAGACCTCAGATGGCTACCGTGAGGCCCCATGTTATGGAAAAAAAGAAGATTGGTGTAAGTAAAATTAATTACGAAGATAGAGTTGAGAATATAAAAATTGAGCCCTCTAATTTTAAAACAAAATATAAATTACTCGGTGTTGACAGAAAGCTTAATGAGAATATAAATATTAATGATTACGATGTAATTGTATCGGGTGGCAGGGGAGTTGGAGGAAAGGAAAATTTTTCAATTCTTAAGGAACTTGCCAGTCTACTGGGCGGTGTAGTGGGAGCATCAAGGGCCGCGGTAGATTCAGGCTGGATATCTTACCCCCATCAGGTAGGGCAGACCGGAAAGACAGTTAATCCTAAAATATATATTGCCTGCGGAATATCCGGGGCAATCCAGCATGTTGTAGGAATGCAGACTTCTGATATTATTATTGCTATAAATAAGCACCCCGGCGCTCCCATATTTAAGGTAGCCAATTATGGAATAGTGGGAGATTTATTTGAAGTAGTTCCCATGCTGATAAATAGAATAAGTAGCGGCAAACCTCTTATTTAATGAAAATATTTTAGATTACGAAATTATTTATCCGTCATTTTAAAAGTGATATAAATTATAAAAGTATTTTGTTACAGTTGTATTGAGATTTATATTATATATGGTATTATTAAAAGATATAAATTTACTACACGGGTATATTTAATATGACCGGGAATAAAATTAATCGTATAAACGAAAAACAGATGATGAATGCTCTTATGGATTATATTACGGATAGCATATATTTTAAGGATTTAAAAAGCAGGTTTATCAGAATAAATAAAGCATGCGCAAAAAAATTTAAAATTAATGGTCCGGCGGAGGCGGTCGGGAAGACTGATTTTGATATTTTTACTGAAGAACATGCGAGACAGGCATTTGAAGATGAGCAGAAAATAATAAAAACAGGAAAGCCCATTGTAAATATTGAAGAAAAAGAAACCTGGGAAGAAGAAATGAGGTGGGCCTCAACTACAAAAATGCCTTTATATAATGATGATGGAGAAATAGCCGGAACATTTGGCATAAGCAGGGATATAACTGAAAAGAGAAAGGCTGAACAGCAAATTGAAGAGGGCAAATCCAGGGTTGAAACAGTGCTTCATTCTACCGCAGATGGCATTTATTCTACTGATAAAGCAGGAAAAGTTTTATTATACAACAGTAAATTTTTAGAATTGTGGAATATACCCCGAAAGCTTATTGATTTAGAGTCAGATGACGAAATTCTTAAGTTTATGGCAGGGCATTTTGATGATGCCGAAGGCTTTAGAAGGAAGGTAATTGGGCTTAATGAATCTGAGATTGAATGCATAGATATTCTTAATCTAAAAGACGGAAGAATCTTTGAGAGAACTTCATGCCCCTTAAAAAGAGATAGCATAATTATGGGAAGGGTCTGGTCTTTCAGGAATGTGACCGAGCAAAAGAAAGCAGAGGAAAAAATATGGTATTTATCCTTTCACGATAAGTTGACCGGTTTATATAACAGGGCTTACTTTGAAGAAGAGTTAAAAAGGCTGAATACCCAGAGACAGCTTCCCCTGAGTATTATCTTCTGTGATGTTAATGGTTTAAAAAAGATGAATGATGACTTTGGTTATGATAGGGGTGACCGGTTACTTCGTAAAGTAGCGGAGATATTAAAGAGTTGCTTCAGGAATGAAGATGTGGTGGTTAGATGGGGCGGTGACGAGTTTATTATAGTTCTCCCCATTACCGGTGCTAAAATTTCTGATAGAATTATAGAGAGAATATATGAAAGGTGTAAACTGGAAAGAAAACCGAATTTCCCGGTTAGTGTTTCAATAGGCAGGGCCGTTAAAAATAAGATATACCAGAGTATTGACTTAATAATAAATACTGCCGAGAAAAGAATGCTGATACATAAGAAGGCTATTAAAAACAGTGCCTGAACTTTTATAAGCCATAGTATAAAAAGTTTTTTATGTTTTTGAATATAGTATTAAAATCTTTTGTCAGAGAGTAATAGTTATAATTATTTTCAAACTCATGAAGTATCCTGGATAGAATAAGTTCCCTTTCTATATTTTTCCCCAGTATGTCTTTAACGGATGTTGATTTATTATCGAAAGGTTTAAGATTTTCTGAATTAATATTTATATTTATTCCCAGTCCAATTATTATGAAAGTGTAATTATTTATTTTTTCTACTTCGGCCAGAATGCCGCCAAGTTTAAATTTTTGATAGTATATGTCATTGGGCCATTTTATAGCAGTCCTGATACCGTAATCTTTATTTAGAACATAGGCCACAGAGTAAGCTCCAATTAGGGTTATTTCCGGCAGTTTTTTTTCTTCAAGTTCTGTTTTAAGTAAAATAGAAAACCACAGACCCCCGGGAGGAGACAGCCACGGTCTTTCCAGTCTGCCCCTTCCTTTTTTCTGGGTCTCGGCAAGGACTATGGTTCCATTCAGGGTATCGGACACCAGGTCATTATTACTTTTTTTTATTAGTCGTGAGGCGTAATCATTTGTGGAATCTGTTTTTTTTAAATAAATTATATTTTTACCTATAAACCCGACACCTGATAGCTTTCTATACTTTTTTACATCAAACCTTTTCATTTTAAATTAATCCGCATTAAATTGCTCAAAAAATATGAATGCTCCGGAATTAAAGTTGAATTAATTCCCCAAACTTATAATTCTTAACTGATAATAAGATAATATTTTATATTATATTAAAAAACAAAAAAAATAATTAAAAAGGATGAAACCTGAGGGTAAATTAGAATGAAAAAATGTTAAAACCGCCAGGAAGAGCAAGAATTCCGCTGGAGCTCCCGGATGAAACTATAAAAATATAGCTGCGTCTATCTAAAAAGCTGCAGAGGAGAATATTTATTTAAAAAAGCACTTATTATCTAAGAAGGAATAAATTATGGAAGAAATGAATAAAAGGGACATTGAAAATATTATTCCCCACAGGGACCCATTTTTACTGATTGATAAAATTATTGAAATGGAACCCGGCAGGAGAATTAAAGCGGTAAAATACGTGAGTAAAGAAGAGTATTACTTTAAAGGTCATTTTCCTTCAAACCCGATTATGCCAGGTGTGCTTATTGTAGAAACTATTGCCCAGGCGGGAGCGGTCCTGGCACTGATGTTACCCGAAAATAAAGGAAAGATGGTGCTTTTTGCAGGTATAGATAGAGCGAGATTTAAAAGAATAGTCAGGCCGGGAGATGAATTGATGCTGGAAATAGAACTGGAAAATATCAGGAGGAATATTGGAAGGGCAAAAGGAAGAGCATCGGTTGAAAATGAGACGGCCTGCGTTGCAGAAATTATGTTTGCCGTAAGTTAAGCATTAGAATAATCTTCGGATGGAGGTGCGGATAAAATTCCCGGGATGCTAAAAAAAATTGTCTTCATGTTTCCCGGACAGGGGTCACAATACAGAGGAATGGGCAGAGAATTTTTAGATGTATTTAAAGATTATAAAAAATACTTTGAGATTTCAGGCAATGTCGTCAAAAGGGATTTATTAAAAATAATTAATGAAGACAGCAATGAGAATTTATTGGATGATGCGCGCTTTAGCCAGATTTCTATTTATACTTTAAGCTGTATTTTAAATGATTATTTGATTGGCGATCTTTCTATAAATAAAAAATATATAGATACTGTTATAGGTCATAGTCTGGGAGAATACAGTGCTCTTTACAGTGCAGGAGCTTATAGCTTTATAAAGGGTGCTGTACTGGTCGGGCATAGAAGTATACTTGCAGAAGAGGCTGGAAGGGATGAAAAAGGGATGATGGTGGCCATTCTGGGAGAAGAGCCGGACAGAATAAGGAAGATAATGGAAAACTTTGAGGGCAGAGTTTTTATTGCCAATTATAATGATTATAGCCAGATAGTAATAAGCGGTTATGAAAATCCGGTCAGAGAGTTAATAGAAAAGCTGAAATTAAATGGGGTGAAAAAAATGCTGCCCCTTAAGGTAGGGATGGCCTCCCACTGCCCGATCATGAGAGAGGTTTCGGATAAGCTGAAAAAATTTATTGATGATAATATTGAATTTGAAGATATTGATTTACCTTTCTTTTCCACTACGGAAGCAGGTTATCGGAAAAAAGAAGAAATTAAGAAGACTCTCGGGGGTCAGCTTGTAAATCCTGTAAGGTGGGTTGAAAGTATAGAGTACTTATTAAATGAAGGCATAAATATATTTATTGAAGTTGGTCCCGGAAGAGTGTTGTCCGGGCTGGTGGGAAGGATTGCAAAAAAGAATGGCAGGGAAATTATATTACTTAACACAGATAAAATGGAGGATATTGAAAATTTAAAAAGAACACTGAAAGGGGAGAGGATAATAAATGAAGCTTGGAGATAGAGTGGCTCTGATAACCGGGGGTGCCAGGGGTATCGGAAAAAAAATTTCTGAAACTTTCCTGAAGGAAGGTTCATCTGTATATATTTTTGATGTTAATAAAGATGAAGGAGAAAAAGCTGAAGCGGAGTTCAAGAAAGCTTATGGCGATGACAGGGCAGGGTTTTTTAAACTGGATATAACGGATGAGGGCATGGTGGAAAAGTCCATTGCTAAAATTATTGAAGAGAAAAAAAGAATTGATATCCTGGTAAATAATGCAGGCATTACCAGCGATAATTTAATATTGAGAATGAGTCTTGATGACTGGAAAAAAGTGATTGATATAAATCTAACCGGAGCATTTATTTGTTCAAAACACGTTGCCAGACATATGATAAAAAATAGAAGGGGAAAAATAATAAATATTTCTTCAATAGTGGGGGTACATGGTAACGCGGGACAGAGTAATTATTCTTCATCAAAGGCCGGAATAATAGGCCTGACGAAAACTCTGGCAAAAGAGCTTGCCGGAAGAAACATTCTGGTAAATGCTATAGCCCCGGGCTATATAGAAACAGAGATGACCGGGAAGTTGAATGATAAAATAAAGGAAAGTTTACTGGGGCAGATTCCGACAGGAAGGCTGGGCAGCGTAGATGATGTGGCGAAAACAGTGCTTTTTCTGGCAAGTGATGATTCTAATTATATAACCGGTACGGTGATTAATCTGGATGGCGGAATGGGTATTTAATCCGGAGATATTTTATACAGTAAAGTATTTTTTGGCCAGGAATAGTAAATTTAAAAATATGTTTGAAAGAAATAGGAAGCTGGCAAACTTTTATAAATAAAGGAATTATCGGTGAAATTAGGAAAAAATAAAAGAAGAGTGGTAATAACAGGGCTGGGAATAATGTCGCCACTCGGGCTGGAAATGAATGAGTTCTGGAATAACTTAATTTCAGGTAAATCGGGTGTCAGTAAAATTGAGCGGTTTGATGTGGAAAAAATCGCTTCTAAAATTGCAGCGCAGATTAAAAATTTTGAAGTTGAAAATTATATGAATTTTAAGCAGGCCAGGAGAATGGATAGATTTGCGCAGTTTGCGGTAGCAGCGGCATTAAATGCTATCAGGGATAGCGGCCTTAAGATAGGTTCAGCCAATGAAAATGATATTGGAGTTTACATAGGAAGCGGGGTAGGGGGCCTTGGAACTTTAGAACGGCAGCATGAAAGGCTGCTGGATAAGGGAGCCAATAAAGTCAGCCCTTTTCTTATTCCCATGATGATATGTAACATGGCAGCCGCGCAGGTTTCTATAATGAGCGGGGCCAAGGGACCGGTAAGCACAACTACTACAGCCTGTGCCGCAGGTTCAAATGCTATTGGTGACGCATTTGAGATAATTAAAAGGGGAGATGCAGAAATTATGATTGCCGGCGGGAGCGAGGCTGCAATAACTCCACTCGGAATGGCAGGATTTTCAAATATGCAGGCCCTTTCAACCAGGAATGATGAGCCGGAAAAGGCATCAAGGCCATTTGATAAAGACAGGGACGGGTTTGTCATGGGTGAGGGTTGCGGTATACTAATTATGGAAGAGCTTCAATATGCCTTAAAAAGAGATGCCAGAATATACTGCGAAATGTTCGGGTACGGGTTATCCGGTGAAGCTTACCATATAACTGCACTTGAGGAGTCCGGGAAAAATGTTGCCAGGTGCATGGAGAATTGTCTTGATGAGGGAGGTATAAGATTAGAAGAAGTTGACTATATTAATGCTCATGGGACATCAACTCCCATAAACGATATCATTGAAACTGCCGGAATAAAGGGGTGCTTTGGAAAGCATGCTTATAAAGTAAATATAAGCTCAACCAAATCAATGGTGGGTCACTGTCTTGGCGCATCAGGGGCTATTGAAGCTGTGTCTGTTGCGATGACTTTAAAGAACAAAATAATACCGCCTACAATTAATCTTGAAAATCCGGATGAAAAGTGTGACTTAAATTATACCCCGAAGGTGAGCCAGAAGAGGGAGGTTAATGTTGCTATCTCTAATTCTATAGGTTTTGGAGGCCATAATGTCACCCTTGGTTTTAAAAAGTATCTATAAATAAATGGTCAGGAAAGAATCTGGATAAAAATTATGGAAAAAATTAAATGCAAGAATTGTAATAAAGAAATTGATGGTGAAACTTTTTTATTAAACTCAAGAGTCTGCCCCTATTGCAATTATCACCACACTATTGGTGCAAGGGATAGGCTGCAGATAACTGTAGATGAAAATAGTTTTGTTGAGCTTGGGAAAAATATAAATTCAGTTGATTTTTTAAATTTCTTTGATGTTAAGTCTTATGGCACAAGACTTAAGGAAGCAAAGTTAAAAACCGGCATGAATGAAGCTATTATAGTGGGAGAGGCAAAGATAGAGGGTATTGGTCTGGCTATCGGTATTATGGATTTCGGGTTTATGGGCGGAAGTATGGGTAGTGTAGTGGGCGAGAGAATAAAAATTTTGGCCGGCCATAGCATTGAGAAAAATATTCCCCTGGTCATATTCTGTACATCGGGAGGTGCCAGAATGCAGGAGGGCGCTGTATCTCTCATGCAAATGGCAAAAACGGTGTCCAGTATAAATAGGGTAAAAGAAAATAAAATTCTTTATATTTCTGTAATTACCAACCCTACTTCGGGTGGGGTGAGTGCCAGTTTTGCTACTCTTGCTGATATAATAATAGCGGAACCAGATTCGCTTTTCTGCTTTGCAGGACCCAGAGTTATAGAACAGACTATAAAAAAAAGTCCCCCACCTGATTTTGGTTCAGCAGAGAGGAACCTGAAAAATGGTCAGGTAGATATGATTGTAAATAGAAATTATTTAAAAAAGGTTCTGGCAAATATATTAAGATTATTTGAATAAATTCCTGAAATAATCAGGCAAATTGCAGGGTTGATGTTATGAATTTTAAAAAACTGACAGAAATTCCAAAAAGTTATCTTAAAGAGATTCTGGGAGCACTTTCAAAGCTTGAAAAATTAAAAAAAATTCCTTTCTTTACCGGTATTCACTTCAGGGATGCAGAAAGAGACCTGACCCGTAAGATTGATGACTACAAAAAGTATGAGAGAGAAGCTGCAAGGGTGTGGAAAATTGTAGAACTTTCCAGAAATGAAAAACGGCCCCGGACACTTGATTACATAAATGGTATATTTGAGAGTTTTGTCCATCTCAGCGGTGACAGATTGACCGGAGATGATAAATCAATAATAACCGGGCTGGGGAGTGTTGGTGGAAGAACTGTGGCTGTTATAGGACATAACAAGGGCAGAAACATAGAAGAGAGGATGATTTATAATTTCGGCATGAGCATACCGCAGGGGTACAGGAAGTCCCGGAGGATAATGGAACTGGCAGATAGGTTCGGGTTTCCAATAATAACTTTCGTAGATACCCCGGGAGCATACCCGGCTATTGAAGCAGAGGACAACGGTCAGGCCGGCGCAATTGCAAAAAGTATTTCTACTATGTTTGAAGTTAAGGTTCCAGTTATTTCCATTTTTATTGGCGAAGGCGGAAGCGGGGGGGCACTGGCACTGGCTATCGGAAATGAGGTGGCTATGCTTGAAAATTCTACCTATTCAGTTATCTCACCTGAAGGATGCGCTGCTATTTTATGGAAGGGTCCTTCGGGCACCAGATTGGCTTCCAGGAGCTTAAGATTAACGTCAAGGGACCTTATTAAATTAAAAGTCATAGATAAAATTATTTCTGAGCCTATTGGCGGAGCTCAGAATGCACCGGAAAGAATGGTAAAAATTGTAAAAAAATATATTATAAATGTACTGGATAAATACAGTCGTCTTTCAACTGAAGAGATAAAAATAGGAAGAGCTAAAAAATTTGAATCAATGGGCTTTTTTGATTCTTAATTAAACCCGTATTGAGAAAATAAAATACACCCACTGCTGCCCTAACTGCCTGTAAATAAAATAATGCCTGAACCGGGGGATACATAGGAACCCGATTCGGGAATCTGGCCGAGAACAGTATTAACCTGTAAGGGGTAGCCGGTCTCTACATAGCTTATTTCATAATTTATATTAATAGAACTGAGCATATCTACCGCTTCTTCCAGACTTAATTGTGCAAGGTCGGGGACCATAACCAGAGGTTCGTTTGTTGAAATAAACAGCCTGACCCTACTGTTTACTTCCACTCTGGAGCCGGGTTGTGGTATTACTTCTACGATTTTCCCGGGCTCATTTATAATGTCTCCTTCTGTTATTGGAATTTTAGAGCTGTCTATAATAAGACCGAGGGATATAAGATAATTTGAAGCTTCTATATAATCTTCTCCGATAATATTGGGAATCAGAATAAACTCTCTGCCCCTGCTTACTACAAGGTTAACGGATCCACCGGGCTCAATTGGTTCATTAACTTCCGGAACCTGCTTTATTACTGTATTCTCTGTAAAATTATCCGAATATTCTCTGGAAATGTCCCCTCTTTCAAGATCGCAGTCCCCGAGTATGCTCCGGGCCTGTTCAAGATTAAGGCCAATTAAATTAGGAGTTAGCAGAGAGGTCTTTTCAGGACCCTGGCTTATGGTAATTTCAATGTCACCTCCCACCGGTATGTTTTCACCGGGTCCGGGATTTTGTTCTATTATAAAACCGGCAGGGATTTGCGGGTCATAAGCTTCGCTTTTTACTATTAGATTCAGACCAAACATTGATAATATTTCATCTGCATTTCCCAGCGGAACATTTTCAACTGGAGGTACCGATATAATGGTGGGTTCGGCAGAAGATCTGTAGCTGTAATATTTGTAAATGTAAGTTATGGATAAGCTTAAAAAAATAAGCATTAAAATGCCTGTTATGATGCTTATTACAACATAAATGTTTTTTTTCTTAAGAATTTCTGTCCTGCCGGGAATCTTTGATTTCGCACTAAAACTTAAAGGTTTATCTGTCTGGTAGTTCTGTAAGTCACTGATAAGTTCTTCAAGGTCAGGGTAACGCGCCAGAGGGTCCTTTTCGAGGCAGTGCATCACAATCTTTTCCAGTTTTTCTGGTATATTTTCTATTAATTCAGTGGGGTTTAAGGGTTTTTCGTTCAGGTGTTTGAGGCTGATGTCAATTGAGCTCCCCCCTCTGAACGGGACATCCGCTGTTAACATCTCATACATTACAATCCCGAGTGAATAAATATCTGTTCTGTGGTCAAGAACTTCTCCTTTTGCCTGTTCGGGTGAGATATAATGAGCGGTCCCGATAATATTCAGTGTTTTAGTAACATCGGTAATCATGGATTTTGCTATGCCGAAATCAGTAACTTTTACCTTACCTTCAGGAGTTATCAGTATATTCTGTGGCTTTATATCACGGTGTATAAGATTATTTTTATGGGCCAGGTACAATGCACTTGAAATCTGTATTGCGTAGTTGGTCGCAATTTCATGAGGCAGCGGCCCCTTTTTCTCAATAATTTCTCTGAGGCTGTCTCCTTCAATGTATTCTATGCAGATAAAATAAGAGCTGTTGTATTTTCCCCAGTCATATATCTGGACAATATTGGGATGGCTTAAACGTGCAAGTATCTGTGCTTCACTTTTAAATCTTGCCACAAAATTTTTATCATTTGAGTAATTGGATGATAATATTTTTATGGCGACTTTTCTTCTTAATTTTAAATCCTCTCCTAAATATACATCAGCCATTCCTCCGGAAGCAATTTTTTTTATTATTCTGTATCTTTTTACAACTAATTTGTATTTGTCCGGGTAGTTATTTTCCATTTTTTAGATTTTTATGGTTATGATTGTTATGTTGTCCATTCCGCCTTTTTTTATTGCTTCCTTTATAAGACTTTTTACAATTTCTCTGGCTTTATTAAAGTTATTTACAGTACTTAAGATTTCTTCATCCCTCAGCATAGAATTAAGACCATCGGAACATATAATAATTATATCTTCCGGAAGTATTTTATATGAGTAAAAATCAGGTTTGATGTCTCTGGCAACGCCAATAACATTGGTAAGATAATTTCTTTGAGGATGGTCAAAGGCATCTTCGTAGCTTATTTCTCCTTTTCTCAGTAATTCTCCTGTTACAGTGTGGTCAGAGGTGAGTAATTTTAACTCATTTCTCCTTTTAATATAAAGCCTGCTGTCACCAATATGGATGGTGTAAAATTCATTTTCATTAATGTAGCATGCGGTTAGTGTTGTTCCCATACCGTAATATTCAGGAAGGGAGAGTGCTTTTTTAAAAACTTCTTTATTGGAGTTTTTGATGCTGCCGATTAATAGTTCTTTAATTTTATACTGGATTAAATTGTTATCTTTTTCAGGAAGCGGTTCTGTATTTTTTCGGGGCGGAGTTTCTTTTTGTATATTCGGAAGCTTACTTTTAAATTCTTTTACAAAAGTTTCTACGGCCAGTTTGCTCGCGACCTCGCCGGCCCTGTGGCCTCCCATACCATCGGCTACAACGAAAAGGTTGTCCCCGGCATAAAAGTAATCTTCGTTTTTCTCTCTATATTTTCCAATATCTGTGTCTGCAAAATATTCCATATGAGTATTATATGTTATTATTTATGATTTATAAAATTATATCGGTGGGTAAAAAATTGTAATTATTATGAATTATAATCTCATTAAATATCAAAAAATGAAATTTAAGCTTCAGATTATTGATATAGAAGGGGCTATCGGGATTTTAAAAAGGTTATAAATTAGATGTTAAATATAATGCCAAAGAGAAGAAAAGCTAGTATTATTATAATATTAAATATTGTAGTTAAATTTATAGCTGAATTTGAAAAATCCGCTAAAAGTAAGGTGGAAGTAAGTTGAATATTTACGAAGAAGCACTGGAAATGCATAAAAAAAATAAAGGTAAGATTGATATAATAAGTAAGGTAAAAACTGAAAACGAGCATGACCTGTCCCTGGCTTATACTCCCGGTGTCGCGGAGCCATGCAGAATTATTGCTAAAAATCCCCGTTATCTGAATACCTATACAGCCAGGGGTAATATGATTGCGGTGGTAACCGATGGGTCTGCAGTCCTCGGGCTCGGGAATATTGGTGCAAGAGCGGCACTTCCGGTAATGGAAGGAAAGTGCGTTCTATTCAGACAATTTGGCGGGGTGTCGGCTTTCCCCCTGTGTATAGAAAGTCATGACAGAGAGGTAATAATTAATACCATAAAGGTGCTGGAACCATCATTTGCCGGTATAAATCTGGAGGATATTGCCGCACCTGATTGTTTTGAGATTGAACAGAGATTGAAAAAAGAAACCGGTATGCTTATTTTTCATGACGATCAGCATGGTACGGCTGTCGTAACCCTGGCAGGATTGTTGAATGCTTTAAAGATATACAAAAAAGATATAAAAGATGTGAAGATAGTTATAAATGGAGCTGGAGCAGCCGGTACATCTATTTCTGACCTGCTCGGCTATATGGGTGTTTCAGATATTATTTTGTGTGACAGGAATGGAATAATATATAAGGAAAGAAAAAATTTAACTATTGCCAAGCAGAAACTGGCAGAATATACAAATCCCGGGAATATTGAAGGGGATCTTTCATATGCATTGGAAGATGCTGATATATTCATAGGTGTATCAACAGCAAATATTCTTTCCCTAAAAATGATAAAGAAGATGAAAAATAATCCCATTATATTTGTGCTTGCCAATCCCGAGCCAGAGATAAGACCGGAATTTGCGGTGCGAGCCGGTGCAGAAATTATTGCCACAGGAAGAAGTGATTATCCCAATCAGATAAATAATGTACTAGCGTTTCCGGGGATATTTAGAGGTGCCCTTGACGCGGAAGCACTGGAGATAAACAGGGAAATGAAAATAGCTGCAGCAAAGGCTATCTCAAAAATAGTAGAAAATGAATTGAGAAAAGACTACATTATACCCAAACCATTTGACAGGAGAGTTCTTCCCGCTGTTGCTGTAAGTGTGGCCAGAGCTGCGGTGGAAACCAGAAATACGCGCGGCGAGGTAAATATTGAATTTATTGAAAAGAAAGCAAGAGCAATTGCAAATATAATGTAACCGGAAAGTAATTTATGTTAATCTGTAACACCTCCTTCTAATCTAAATAACTGCAAAACCTGACTTCGAATTTCATTATAAGGTATATTGAAAAATTAAGTTTATCGATTTTGATTTATATATAAACTTAATTTAGAAATATTTGATTTAGTTAGCTGGCAGTGGTTTTAAATAAAAAAATAGTTGACAGATCAAGTTTAATTATATAGTATATAAACGTTATTTATAAACTTTATTAAATTTTAATGAAGCTTAGAAAACCCAAACATATCAGAAAGATAAATACAGCATCTGTTTTAAATATCATAAGGGAAAGCCCTCAGATTACAAAATCAGATATTGCGAAGAAAATTAACATCTCCCAACAAACAATCAATAAAATAGTGAAAGAATTAATTTGCCGTAAACTTGTAGTGGAAGATGGGCTGAGAGAATCAACGGAAGAAGGCGGGAAAAGGCCGGTTCAGCTGAAGTTTAATGATAATGCAGGCTATATCATTGGTTCAATGATGGGTCCAAAAAAAATTAAGGCAATACTTACTAATTATAATACCCACATCATGGCAGAAAAGAGTATAAAGAGTAATCTTAAGGCCAGCCACGAAGAAATAATTTCTGAAATGATAGAAATGTTTGAAGAAATGGTTAATGAAGCCGGAATAGATAGAAGCATGTTGCTGGGTATCGGGATAGGTGTCCCGGGAATTGTTGACGAGAAAAACGGTATTATCCGTCTACTTCCGTATATGCCTCACTGGAAGGATATAAAAATCGCAGAAATTATAGAGAATAAAATTGGAATCAGTGTTCTGGTATGTAACGAGAACAGGGTACGCTGTTACGGAGAGAAGATGTTTGGTATTGCAAAAAATTTTAGTGATTTTGCTGTGATTCTAACCGGGTATGGAATAGGCGGGGGATTTTCAATTAATAATAAATGCGTAACAGGCGAGCATCTTTTTGCAGGTGAATTCGGTCATATGAAATTAAGTGAAGATGGACCGGTTTGTGTGTGTGGTAATAATGGCTGTCTGAATGCACTTGTAAACACTGTAAGGATTAATGAACTGATAAGAGAAAATATGGATGTGGCCAGATACAAAGATTCAGTTCTGGTTAAAAAATTTAAGGAAAGTAATTTTAAAGTTGAATCTAAAATATTATTTGAGTGTTTCTACAAAAATGATGGCCTGGCAAAAAAAATTGTTGATGAGGTATCGTACTGGCTGGGTATTGCAATATCAATAATCGTAGCAGTTATAGACCCCGAGTTAATAATTATCAGCGGGGAATATACAGCCGGAGGGGATTATTTAATAGAGAAAGTAAAGGAGATAGCTGAAAAAAATATCCTGCCCTCAGTTAAAAAGAATATTAATATTAAATACTCGCAACTGGGAAAAATAGCAGGTCTGATTGGTGCAACAGGAATGATTTTAGATAAATTGCTATAAGATTTTTTTTTAACAAAATGTTTATTGCATAAAAAAAGGATATGTAATTGTTACTAGAAATAAAAAATGTTGTAAAAACTTTTCCGGGAACGGTTGCTCTGGATGGTGTTGATTTTAACCTTAAGAAAGGGGAAATTCACGCAATAGTTGGTGAAAACGGTGCCGGTAAATCCACTCTTATGAAAATTATTTCAGGTGCCTATGTAAAGGATTCAGGTACTATAATTATTGATGGGAGGGAGAGAGAAATTGGCAGCGTTGAGGCCTCAAGAGCTCTTGGCATAAGCATGATATACCAGGAATTAGAAAATATCCAGAAGCTCAGTGTTGCCGAAAATATTTTTCTGGGAAAATTACCAAGAGCCAGGAGGTCTGTTTTTGTAAATTTCAGAAAGCTTATAAGTGAGACAAAAAAAATACTCAAAGAATTTGATATTAACATAGACCCGAGAAGAAGACTGTCCACGCTTACTACAGCCGAGCAGCAGTTTATAGAAATAATTAAATCAGTAACCACTAAAAATGCCCGGATTATAATTATGGATGAACCGACATCTTCCCTTACCGAAAAAGAGGTGGAAAAATTATTTTTAATAATAAAGGAACTCAAAAAGAAAAGGGTCAGTGTTATTTACATTTCACACAGGCTTGATGAAGTTGTAGGTATTGCCGATAGAGTCAGTGTCTTTCGTGATGGGAAAAACCAGGGGGTAATAGAAAAGAATGAATTTGATACCAATAAAATCGTTTCCCTGATGATAGGGCGTGAATTAAAATCTACCGGGAAGAATGTTTATGAAAATAAAGAAGTAATTTTTGAAATTAAAAAACTATCAATAAGAAATAAGATTTTTGACTTCAGCATGAAATTGCATAAGGGAGAAATTCTCGGTATTGCAGGATTAATGGGTTCTGGAAAGGATGAGCTGGTAAAAAGTATTGTCGGGCTGTGGCCCGCACAATCAAAAGAAATTTACTTCATGGGGAAAAGAGTATTTATAAAACATCCTGCCGATGCTATAAAATATGGAATTATTTATCTTCCGGAAGAAAGAAAATTACAGTCGCTCTTTTTGGATATGAGTGTATGCCATAATATATCTCCGTTATGGCTGTTCAACATTGAAGATAAGTTCTTTTTAAATAGTAAAAGGGAGACAGAGCTTGCCAGTACATACATTAAGAAATTATCTATAAAGACGCCTTCAATTTCAACATTAGCTGTAGATCTCAGTGGTGGCAATCAGCAAAAACTTATTTTTTCCCGCATGCTGACAGTCAAGCCAAAATTAATGATTCTAAATGACCCCACAAGGGGTATAGACGTGGGGAGCAAAGAAGAAATTTACAACATAATTAAAGCGCTCGCATCCAGTGGCGTTTCCATACTTATTCTATCTTCAGAAATTCCCGAGATAGCTGCTATAGCAAATAATGTAATTGTACTGTCGAAAGGCGAAACGCGGGCAAAGTTTCTGGGGGATGATGTTACAACAAAAAACATAGTCAGGGCGGTAACAAGGGCATAGATGGAAGAGAAAGAAAATAAATTAGTAAGTGTATTAAGAGATCAGTCACAATTGATAATATTGATCTTGCTGGTTACTGTTTTTTCCATAACAACACCCAGCTTCCGTACCACAGGCAATTTTTTAAATTTATTAAAGCAGGTTACGGTAATCGGGGTCATAAGTTGTGGAATGACCATGGTAGTAATTAGCGGGTGTCTTGATTTGTCCGTTGGTTCTGTTTTTTCTTTACTGAATCTTGTATCCATCACTTTCCAGCTGAGAAATAACTTTTTGGGAGTTATTATGCCACTGGTGATAGCAGTGTTTATAGGCTTTTTTAATGGTTTCATTGTTACAAAGTTTAAGGTTAATTCTATTATAGTGACCCTGGGCTCACTCTCGTTATTTTCGGGAATAGCCCAGCTAATTACAAATGGAGCCATAATATCAGGGGTTACAGGTACCTGGTATGGTTTTATTGGCAGGGATAAGTTATTTGGAATACCGGTACACGTATATATATTATTTATAGTGGCTATTGTATATCAAATAATACTGAGTAAAACGACTTTTGGAAGAAAAATAAAGTACGTCGGCACAAATGATACTGCAGCAGAAATTGCCGGAATAAGAACTAATTGGATGAGAACCATGGCATTTATTATATCCAGTGTTTCAGTTGCCATAGCGGCTTTAATTTATAGCTCCAGGATGACAACCGCGAGTCCTGTAGCAGGTGCCGGTTATGAGTTTGATGCCATAACAGCTGTCGTTATAGGCGGGACGAGCCTCGCCGGTGGGAAAGGCAGTATATTTAAGACCATTATCGGGGTTTTGTTGCTGGCGATAATTATTAATATTCTGACCTTATACAATGTGATGTACTCTTTCCAGAATATAGTAAAAGGTATTCTAATAATTGTTGCCATAATTGTTGATATCAGGGTTAGGAGAAGAGTTGAAGTTTGAGAAAATTAAAAATTTTTTAAATGAACAAAAAATATTATTAATCATACTGGTAATAGGGATATTTCTGGCATTTAATTCGGACTATTTCCTGACTTTTACCAATATTGTAAATATTTTCCAGACTATATCATTTGAAGGGATGATAGTAATAGGAATGGCCCTGTTAATTATTATTGGTGAAATAGACCTGTCAGTTGGTTCTGTTATGGCATTTGGAGCCGCACTCTCAATAATATTCCAGCCTTACGGAATTTTTACTGCAATAATTGCAGGTATATCCGGTGGAGCTTTAGTTGGATTAATTAATGGTCTGATAACCACGAAACTTAAATTACCTTCCATTGCCGTTACCCTGGGCACCATGGTTTTTATTAGCGGAATAGTTTATTTGCTAACCAGGGAGCATACCATAAAGGGAACCAATGAAAATTTTGTATCGATTTCCCAGACGGAAATATATCACATACCAATGCCGGTAATTGTTTTTACAGTTTTGCTGATTATATTTGAGATTATTTTACAGAGGACAATCCTCGGAAGACACATTTTCGCTATTGGAGGCAATGCAACTGCAAGCAGGTTTTTTGGTATTAAAGTGGATGCAGTACGTATATTTTGCTTTGTGATAACGGGTTTTCTTGGAGGAGTGGCAGGTGTAATGCTGGCAGGTAAGTTAAATGTTGCCTCGGGTAGAATTGGCAATAGCACCGTTGTTTTTGTTATTACTGCTGTTTTACTCGGTGGAATAAGCATGGAAGGCGGCGAAGGCAGCATTTTTAAAGCATTCCAGGGTATCCTGCTTTTAGGCATTATTAATAATGCAATGGTTATTCTGAAAATATCATCATTTATCCAGGAAATGATAAGAGGGCTGCTTCTTATTTTAATAATTGTAATTGATTCTATAAATATACAAAAAAAGAAGTATTTATAGCTTATTCAGGTTAAAAATAATATATGGCAGTATTTGTATGAGTTTTAATAAAAGATGAAAGAATTAATTAATAAATATTATTGTCAACTTTAGGTCTTTTTGTTAGAGGAGGTGATTATAACAAAATTTTTAGATTTATTTGGGGGAGCCTATCTTCCAGAGAAATCTCTTATATTATTAAAAAACAAGAAAGGAGGGAAATATAAATGAAAAGATTATCATTGTTACCGATAGTGATATTAGTAGTAATTTCAATGGTATCAGTATTTATATTTTCTGGATGTGAAAGTGCAGCAGAGGAAGCTGCAGAAGAAAAACCAGCAGAGGAAGCTGCAGAAGAAGCTGAAGAGGAAGCTCCTGCTGAAGAAGGGGAAAAGACTGTTGTATTGCTAAATATTGGGATGCAGTCTCCATATCCACCTCTATATCAGGCAAATTTAGAAGAAAGGCTAAATGAGACTGGAATAGAGATGTTTTCGTTTGATGGAGAATTTGATGCACAGCTTCAGTCAAGCCAGATGGATGACGCAATTGCAATGGGTCCTGATGCTATAGTTCTATTTCCTGTAGATTCACAGGCTATTGCTACAGGAATCAAAAAAGCATACGACGCAGGAGTAGTTGTAATAATGGGTAACGGCGCACCCGTAGAAGAATCGGTACCATATACAGCTTTATACTTTGGCCCCAATAATGTTGAAGAAGGCAAGGTTGCAGGTGGAGTGGCAAACGATATACTCGGTGACTCGGGAAACGTAGTTATAGTAGAAGGAGCCACCGGCCAGGATGCATCAATAGGAAGGACAGAAGGCTTTAAGGAAGTCCTGAATGACGGGATAGAAGTACTTGCAGCACAGCCTGCAGACTGGGTAAAAGATGAAGCTGTAAGAGTAATGTCTGACTTCATTACCAGATATGGTGATGATATTGATCTGGTATGGTCACACAGCGATGACATGGGTGCAGGCGTAGGAATTGCACTGGAGGAAGCAAGTTATTCTCCTGGAGATATTCCCTCAGTTTCACTGGGTGGAAGTAAAGCAGGAATGGAATCAATCTCTGGTGGCTGGATAACACATTTGATTATCCAATCACCTATAGATGAAACTGACCAGCTGGCGCCATATGTTATAAAGGTTGTTGATGAAGGATGGGAAGCTGGAAAGCAGTGGGATCCTTACTGGAATTTTATGGAAACACCGGTTGTTGATTATGAATCCGGATCCTATGAAGCATACCTGCCTGGTTTTTAGTTGCACCAGGACTGAAGAGGGGTATTTAATAAATACCCCTCTTCTACCGTTGAGAGTTGGAAAATGATTTTATTATAATAGAAATTTTTTAAAAAGTCATTTGTATATTAGCGATTTAAATGGTTTTAAATATTTAAACTGTATCTATTAAAATAAGTCATTTAGAATGAATGAAATAATTAAAGCAAAGATGTCATTGATTGGTAAATTAAGGCGAGTTGTTATTTTTAGTTGAAGAAAGGAAATATTATGAGTAAATTAAAAGTTGGACTTGTTGGGTGTGGAAATATTTCTGATGTGTATTTACAGAATTCAAAAAAATGGGACGTTATGGAGATTGTGGCCTGTGCGGACAAAGTTAAAGAACGGGCTGAAGAAAAATACAAAAAATATGGTGCTAAGGCATGCAGTGTAGAGGAGATAATGAAAGACCCGGGTATAGATGTGGTTTTAAATCTAACCAATCCCCAGGCACATGCAGGGGTATGTCTTTCTGCATTGAAAGCAGGGAAACATACATATACTGAAAAACCCCTTGCTATTGACCTTAAAGATGGGAAGGAAATGATAAGTCTTGCTAAAAGCAAGAATTTGTTTATTGGTTCTGCTCCGGATACTTTTTTGGGCGGCAGGTTGCAGACGGCAAGAAAGCTCATAGACGATGGATGGATTGGTGAGCCCATTTCTGCAGTTGCATTTTGTGCTTTCCATGGTCATGAAGTATGGCATCCGGATCCTGGATTTTTTTATAAGGAAGGTGCAGGCCCTATGCTGGATATGGGGGTTTATTACATGACAGCGCTTATCTCTCTGCTCGGTCCAGTGAACAGAGTTCTTGGCAATACAAAAAAGTATTTTGATAAAAGAACTATAACCAGCCAGCCCAAATATGGCCAGAAGATTGATGTTGATATTGATACACATATTACAGGGGTAATGGAGTTTAAAAATAATGTTACTGCGAATATTATGATGAGTTTTGATGTCTGGGATCCTACTTTACCGAGAATAGAAATATACGGAAAAGAAGGAACATTGTATATGAATGACGACGACCCATATGGAGGTCCCAATATATTTGGTGGAAGTGTACGAATAAGAAGAGGGAAAGAGTCAGACTGGCTGGAATATCCAAGCAATTTACCCAGGAAAGAGCAAATGAGCCCGCTGGAAGGTATACCTCTGCTGTATGATTATAATGAGAACAGCCGTGGTGTTGGGCTCGCTGATATGATATATGCAATTCAGTCAGGAAGAAAAAACAGGGCAAGCGGGGAAATGGCCTATCATGTTCTGGAAACAATGTTTGGTTTCTTTAAATCATCGGAGCAGGGTAAATACTGTGAAATGGAAAGCACCTGTGAAAGACCCGAGCCTTTAAAGATGGGTCTTCCGGAATTTGTACTGGATAAGTAGCAGCAGGGATTATGCCGGCGTAGATGAGATAATAAGTTGTATAAATTTTGACCGTATAATTCAAATTACTGAGATATGGATAATTAGGATTTTATAAAAGAGGGGAGATATAAATGAAAAGGAAAGCTTTGGTTGTGTATGGTGGCTGGGATGGTCATGAACCAGAAAAGGTTGCATATGTTTTTAAAAAAATACTTGAAGACAGTGATTTTGATGTAGAACTGTCTGATGCTCTGGAGGTTTATGGAGACAGAGAGAAATTGGAAAGTTTAAATCTTATTGTCCCACACTGGACGATGGGAGAATTAACTGTTGAACAGCTGGACTCAGTATTGGGTGCGGTTGCCGGTGGTGTTGGTATTGCTGGCTGTCACGCAGGTTTATGCGATGGTTTCAGGAGTAGTCCTGACTGGCAATTCATGGCCGGCGGTCAACTGGTGGCTCATGTTGGTGCTGCAGGTATTGATGGCAATGGGATTGAATTTGAAGTTAAAATAAAGGATAAAAGCAATCCGATAATGTCGGGAATAGATGATTTCAAAGTTTATGATGAGCAGTATTATGTTCAGGTAGACCCTGCAGTTAAAGTGCTGGCTACAACTATGGTTCCTCCCGTTCAGGGCACTTTTAAGTCTGAAGGAAAAGCGGAAATGAATCCTGATTTTGGTTTTGGAAACTGGAACTTTACTGAAGCTGCTGCGCTTAACGGACCCCATGCAGACAACGGTCCTGTGGAGATACCTATTGTATGGATAAAGTACTGGGGTAATGGTCGTGTATTCTATAATTCCCTGGGGCATGATGAGAAGAGAACATTGTCAGAGCCTTCTCTGACTATTACAAAAAGAGGGTTTTTATGGGCTGCAAAGGAGTAAGATAATAATATAGATAAATGGAATATATAGATAAATAAATAAAAAAATATCGGAAAACTTACAAAGATAGATATATTGAAATTCAGTTGTAAATGGCGGCTGTAAATAATAAAAAAATATTTTAATACTTATTTGAGCGGTCTGGAAATACAGGAAGGGGTAATAATTATTAGATTATAACTCTTTGAAATAGAAGTAAAATTTTATGGTTAATCAGTTAGCAATTATACTGTATTACTCAGGTTTAAATAACTGATAACAATTATTAATATAAAAGGGGTGGTTCTTATGTCAATAAAACCGAGTAAAGATTCTGCGGTGATTAATGTGCTCAAATATGGCATGGTAGGCGGTGGCCCTGATTCTTTTATAGGAGATGTCCATAGAAGGGCAATCGCGCTTGATGGGAAAATTAAAATTGTAGCCGGGGCATTCTCTTCTTCAAAAGATAAGAGTGTTGAAACAGGTGATAAACTCGGGCTTGATAAGAATCGTGTTTATTCCACTTATCAGGAGATGGCTGAAGAAGAGGCCAATCGTCCGGATGGAATAGATTTTGTAGTGATAGTTACACCTAATTTTTTGCATTACGACATAGCGAAAAAATTTCTGGAGAATGGAATAAGCGTGGTATGTGAAAAGCCATTAACCACAGATATCAATAAGGCGCTGGAGCTCAAAGAACTGGCTAAAACAAATAAATGTCTTTTTGCTGTAACATACACTTATACAGGCCATGTTATGGCAAAAGAGGCACGGGCAATAGTGCAGAGAGGAGATATTGGAGATATACGTGTTGTAATGGGTGAATATCCACAGGACTGGTTGATAGATACTGTAGAGAATGAAGGCAATAAACAGGCGAAATGGAGAACTGACCCCGGTCAGGCCGGCAGGTCTAATTGTGTTGGCGATATTGGAAGTCATATAGAAAATATGGTTAGTTTTATAACAGGCCTGAGGATAAAGAAGCTGATTGCAAATCTTGATATATTTGGTTCTGGAAGAAAGCTGGATGTCAATGCTGAAATATTATTGAAATATAATAATGGAGCAAGTGGATGTTATTGGTGTTCCCAGGTGGCTATAGGTTATGACAATGCTTTAAAAGTTCGCATATTCGGGACAAAAGGTTCCATAGAATTTGAGCAGGAAAATTGTAACTATCTCAGGGTAGTAAAAAAAGGCCAGCCGCCACAGATTTATTCCAGAGGAACAGGGTATATTTCTCCTGATGCAGCAGCATTTTCCAGAATTCCGGCAGGGCATCCCGAAGGTTATTTTGAAGCTTTTGCAAATATTTATTCAGCATTTGCAGATGCCATGCTGAAGAAGATTTCCGGTGAGGAAGTAGATGAATCCAGGGCAGGTTATCCTACTATAGATGCGGGTGTTGATGGAGTAAGATTTATTTCAAAAAGTGTTGAGAGCATGAATAAAGGAAGCATATGGGTGGATATGGAATAGTTTTTAAGTTATAAAAATATAATTTTTAAGAGAGGTGATTGGATAATGAGACCGATTACAATATTTACAGGGCAGTGGGCAGACCTGACATTTGACGAGATATGTAAAATAGCTTCTGGCATAGGCTATGAGGGTGTGGAAATTGCAGCATGGGGAAATCATTTAAATTCCCGGAAAGCTGTAGAAGATAAAGAGTATATAAAGGAAATTAAAGAAACTTTAAAAAAGTATAATCTTCAGGCATGGGCAATTGGCATGCATCTAACAGGTCAGCTTGTGGGCGATGTAATAGATAAAAGGCATAAGGGTTTTGCGGCTTCTGATGTCGCCGATGACCCGGAAGCAATAAGAGAGTGGAGCATACAGCAGGTAAGTTATACTATTCAGGCTGCGAATAATCTCGATATCAAAATTTTAACAGGATTTTTAGGCTCACCTATATGGAATTACTGGTATTCGTTCCCACAGACTTCAGAAGAGATGATAGAGGAAGGTTTTAATACCATAGTAGAAAGGTGGTCGCCACTTTTTGATGAAATGGACAAATATGGTATAAAATTTGCACTGGAAGTGCACCCTACCGAAATAGCATTTGATTATTATACACTTGTAAAACTTCTTAAGGCTTTTAACTATAGAAAGACTCTGGGAATTAATTTTGACCCGAGCCATCTTCTCTGGCAGGGTATGAAACCACATCTTTTTATAAGAGAACTTCCGGATAGAATTTATCACGTGCATATAAAAGATGTCTCTGTAACTCTTGATGGGCTAAACGGTATTCTTGGTTCACACCTTGAGTTTGGCGATACAAGAAGAGGGTGGAATTTCCGTTCTCCAGGAAGGGGAGATGTGGACTTTTCTTCAATTATTCGTGAATTAAATCAAATAGGTTATGAGGGCCCGCTTTCTGTGGAATGGGAAGATTCGGGTATGGATAGGTTAAGAGGTGCAACAGAGGCTTACGATTTTGTTAAAGAAATAAATATTTCACCGAGTTCTGCTGCATTTGATGATGCATTAAAGAATAAATAAAAGATAAGGTTATATTTAAAAATTTATAAAAAATGATATTTATCAGGAAGGTATATTATTAATTCAAATGGGGGTTTTTATGAAAGAATATTTTCCACAGGTAAAAAAAGTAGAGTTCACAGACGATAAACTAAAAAGCGGCTTATACTTCAGGCATTATAATGCTGATGAAGTGGTTGGTGAAAGGAGAATGAGTGAGCAACTTAAATTCTCCATGGCGTACTGGCATACCATGTGTGCCGAAGGAACTGATATATTTGGAGAGGGGACATGGGTACGCCCCTGGAAGGATTTTTCGAACCCGATGAAAGTAGCAGAAGAGAAAGTGTACGCAGCTTTTGAAATTATGCAAAAGCTGGGGATTAAATACTTCTGCTTCCATGACAGGGACATAGCCCCGGAAGGCGATACCCTGGCCGGGACTAACAGAAATCTGGATAAAATAGTTTCTTTAATAAAAAAGATGATGGCAGATACAGGAATTAAAATACTATGGGGTACAGCTAATCTGTTTTATAGATATAGATTTATGCACGGGGCCTCAACCAGCTGCAATGCAGATGTTTTTGCCTACTCGGCAGCGCAGGTAAAGAAAGCTCTAGAGGTAACCAGGGAACTCGGTGGTGAAAATTACGTGTTTTGGGGAGGTAGAGAAGGTTATGAAACTCTACTGAATACAGATATGAAGCTGGAACTGGATAATCTGGCATACTTTTTAAGAATGGCAGTGGATTATGCAAAAGAAATAGGGTTTGATGGCCAATTTTTAATTGAACCAAAACCAAAAGAGCCCACAAAACATCAATATGATTTTGATGTAGCAACGTCGATGGCTTTTTTAAAGTCATACGGACTGGAAGATAACTTTAAGTTTAATGTAGAAGCAAACCATGCAACTCTTGCGGGGCATACTTTTCAGCATGATTTAAGAGTGGCCAGAATAAATGGGATGCTGGGTTCGGTGGATGCTAATCAGGGCGATATGTTACTGGGATGGGATACAGACCAGTTTCCGACTGACTTGTATATAACAACACTCTGTATGTATGAAATATTAAAAATGGGAGGCTTTGAAAAGGGAGGATTGAATTTTGATGCGAAAGTAAGAAGGCCTTCCTATAAACCTGAAGATATATTTTATGCTCATGTGGCAGGAATGGATAGTTTTGCAAAGGGTCTGAAGGCAGCGCAGAAGATACTGGATGACGGTGTTTTTGAAAAGTTTATTTCAAAAAGGTATGAAAGCTACAATGCTGGAATAGGTAAAGAAATTCTGGAAAAACGAGCTGACTTTAAATCCCTGGAAAAATATGCACTTGGATTGAAAGATATTGATAATCCTTCAGGTATGCAGGAGTATCTGGAAAGTTTGCTAAATGAATACATAACGGGCGTGTAGTAAAAAGTTTTATAAACAAATAGTTTTTATTAAAATGTTCTGTTTTTTGGAGTTGATCTATGGGTAATCTTATGGGTTTTGATATAGGGACAACATCAACAAAATGTATATTAATAGATAGGTCAGGAAAGCTTATTTCGTCATCAATTAAAGAGTACGGGATGGAAACCCCCAATCCCGGCTGGGCGCAGCAGGACCCCGACTTATGGTGGGATGCAACCGTATGTACAGCCAGGGAGGTTCTGGCAAAATCAGGAGTAAGGCCGGATGATATATCGGCAATAGGCCTTACCGGTCAGATGCATGGTTCAGTTTTTCTGGATAGTGAAGGGAAAGTGATAAGACCTGCATTACTCTGGTGTGACCAGAGGACATTTTCCCAGTGTGATAAGATTTATGATATTTTCGGTGGAGAAAAAGAATTCATAAAGTTATCTTATAATAAGGTCCTTACAGGTTTTACGGCTCCCAAGATATTGTGGCTTTCAGAAGTTGAACCGGAAAACTACAGGAAAGTAAATAAAATACTGCTTCCTAAAGACTATATAAGGTACAAATTATCCGGAACTTACGCTACTGAAGTTTCTGATGCTTCCGGCACCGCTCTTTTTAATGTGAGAGATAGAAAATGGTCTGATGAGATAATATCCGGATTATCCATAAATAAAGATTTTCTCCCGCCTGTTTTCGAATCTTCGGAAATATCTTCTTATGTATCCAGGGAAGGTTCGGAAATTACCGGCATATTGAAGGGGACCCCTATAGTCGGCGGGGGAGGTGACCAGGCTGCAGGTGCAGTGGGCTCGGGAATTGTACATGAAGGTATAATCTCTGACTATCTGGGAACCTCAGGAGTTGTATTTGCACATTCAGATACCCCGGCATATGACCCCGAGGGCAGGCTTCATTCATTTTGCCATGCTGTAGAAGGCGCCTGGCATCTTATGGGTGTGACTCTGGCTGCTTCAGGGTCATACAAGTGGTATTATGAAAACTTTGGAATCTTAGATAAGATTGCCTCCGAGAATAGTGAATTATCAGGATATGGATTATTGAATAAACTGGCGGAGAAAGCGTCTCCGGGTGCAGAAGGCCTGCTGTTCTTACCGTACCTATCCGGTGAGAGGACCCCTTATTCAGACCCTTATGCACGGGGAATGTTTTTCGGGATATCTTATATTCATGGAGCGGGCCATTTTGCAAGAGCGATAATGGAAGGGGTATCCTATTCACAATTAGACTGCCTGAATATTATGAAGGAGCTGGGTATATATTCAGATAAAGTTGTGCTATTTGGTGGAGGAGCAAAGTCAAAACTCTGGCGTCAGATTATATCTGATATATTTAATACCAGAATAGTAACTTTAAATGTTGAGGAAGGCCCTGCTTACGGAGCTGCTATTATAGCGGGTGTGGGTTCTGGATTATACAATGATGTGAGAGAAGCTGTAAGTTTGATCATAAAAGAAACTACAGAAACAAGTCCAAATAGTGAAAATACAGAAAAATATTTAAGATATTATAAAATATATAAATCGCTTTATAGTAATCTTAAAGACGATTTCAGGGAACTTGCCGCTATTTAGAAATTTATTTTAAAATTCCACTCTGGATTTCCAGATTAATTTAATCCTGTAATTCTTATCTTAACAGGCGAAGTTTATAATAAAGGCTATAGCAGGATTGGACAGTATTATTTATGCTCCCCTGCTACCGGGTAGTTTTTCGGAGGGCGTTGTTCTGGCAGGGCAAAAAATAATGGGTTTATCCCCGTACGAACTTAAATTATAAAAACCAGGAGTTAAAATTAAGAATTACATATAAAAGATAGCTGTAGTAAGGTAGTTTTCATCCGTAAAAAGACCAAAAAAAAGAAGACTTTACAAATGGTCTATAATTTAGGTAAAGATACAATAAAAATCTAAATATTGGAAGCTCTCTTGATACGTGCTGTAGGGGCTATAGTGTGTTAGATGTCCGGACTTAATTTAATAAAATGCGGTGCAATATTAACAATACAGGGGGGAGAAATTAAGATGAAACAGCTCAGCACATTTGCATGGATTGCGATTTTTGCTACTGGCGCAGCAGTAGTTAATGGTATTGGAATCTGGGTCATTTTTAAAAATAGAAAATGGGCTGAAAAGGCTAAGGTATATTTTATGTGTTTTGCTTCCGGGGTTTTGATATCTTCTCCTTTGATAATTGCTTTTCCTCAGGCTATAAGCAAGAACTCCTATGCAGGGTATGCTACTTTAACAGGGTTTTTATTTATGTTTTTTAGTAATCAATTAATAAAATACAGGACCAAACAAAAAGAGATAGCCTTTGGTATTACAGCGGTGGAGGGAATAGGGATACATTCTTTTGTAGATGGAATTATTTATTCCGTGACTTTTAGCGCGAGTATCCTGACCGGCTTCCTGTCGGGCATTGGTCTGGTGGTCCATGAATTTGCAGAGGGAGTAATTACTTTTTCTATTTTAATAAAAGGAGGCTTCAAGGAGAAAAAAGCAGCGCTTTATGCTCTTTTTGTAGCGGCACTGACAACTCCCCTGGGAGCATTTATTGCTTACCCATTTATAAATAAATTAAACAGCTCAATTTTGGGTCTGGCCCTCGGCTTTGTTGTAGGAGTTTTAATTTATATCTCAGCGTCTCATTTATTGCCTGAAGCCCAGACACATCAGAAAAAGCATTCCATTCTGGCTTTTTTATCAGGAATCGCTCTGGCTCTATTTATAGCGTTTAGTAAAATTGTTTAAAATCTTTCCAGAGTGGCACTATTCAATTAATCAGTTTAAAAACTAAAATATGTGCTATTATGATTGGAGAAGAAGCTTTTAATAAAGTCATGTGGGAGCTATTGGAAAACGTAGAAAAGGTTGTAGAAGGTCAGAGCGAGAAAAAATAAAAGGGGGCAATTAAGAACCCGTAATACAATAAATAAATACGCTGTATATGGCATCTGAAAATAACGCTAAATTTTGCTGTGCAATTATTATATTTCCGGATATATTTTTTTGAAGTTTCATTCTTAAGCGGACTAAAACCCCAATAAAAATATAATTTAACTTGACAAATATAGTGTTTTTTTTTAATATTTGAACATATTATTAAATACTGCACATTTGTTCACTTTTTTTGGAAATTGAGAAAATTTTTTATTGTTCAGAATGAGGAGGTAATAATTTACCATAAGAGTACACACCAGAGTACAGGTGAAAATCACATTTTATTATTATAATTGATAAAAATGTGGTTAGAAAAAAAAGTGAGGTTTGTTTTATTATATAATTAACAAATGCAGAAAGATGGGAGGTGAAGTTAAGAAAGATTATAGAGGCGATAAAAAAAGAGATGTAGTATTAAGTCACTTGCCTCTAAATATTTTAGTTGCCCATAATCTAAATGACGTGTTTATAAAAGAAATATGCTTAAGGACAACGGTTTTATGTTCTGTTTGTGACTTAAGCAAAAAGAAAGGAAGATTATAAAATGAGAAAATCATTACTATGGTTAGTAGTCGTTGTGCTGAGTTTATCTATGATTTCAGTATTTGCATTCAGCGGCTGTAAGGAAGCTGAAGAAGCAGCTGAAGAAGCAGCTGAAGAAGCAGCTGAAGAAGTAGAAGAAGAAGCTGAAGAAGTAGCTGAAGAAGTAGCTGAAGAAGTAGAAGAAGAAGCTGAAGAAACAATAGAAATAGCTCTTGTTGTTAAATCAGTAAACTCCGAGTTCTGGCAGAATATGCTTGATGGAGGGGAACAGTTTGATGGGGAAAATGAGAATGTTAATGTTACCCCTTATGGACCGGATTCTGAAACAGATATAGAAGGAGCCATTACAATTTTAGAAAATGTTGTGACCAGCGAACCCGATGCGATAGTAGTTGCATCTCAGTCAGGAGAGGGAGCTGTACCTGCAGTAGATAATGCAATGAGTCAGGGAATCCCGGTTATAACAACTGATACTATTATACCGACTGACGTAGTAAGCCATCTGGCAACAGATAATAAAGCTGGAGGAAGAACAGCTGCAGATGCAATGGTTGAAGCCCTTGATGCTAATGGTATAGAAAAAACAGGAACTGTAGTTATCATGCATGTAGTAGAATGTGATACAGACACGCTCAGAGGTGAAGGTTTTGACGAGCGTATGAGTGAAATTTCTCCGGACACTAATGTAATCCATTCTCGTTATACTAATGATGAAGTGGCCGAGGCAATGACTGCTACTGAGGAATCTATTACTGCTTACGACGACCTGATTGGTATTTTCGGAATTGATTACAATATCGGAGAGGGAATAGCTCTGGCTATTGAACAGGCAGGTCTTCAGGATGAAATCATGGTGATAGCTTTTGATGACTCAGAAGCTGAAATCGAAGCATTGAAAAAAGGTGTTATTAAAGCTCTAATTGTCCAGGATCCTTATAACATGGGATATAAAGGGTGCGATTTAGTAGTTAAAGCTTTAAATGGTGAAGATGTACCTGAATATGTAGATACCGGCGTTAAAGTAGTGAAGAAAGAAGACGTATAGTAATAAAATACGATGTAAAATCATTGTATGTTAAAAATTTACGGGCAATATCAATAAAAAATATTGCCCGTAAATAAAAACAGGTTTGTTTAACATACATAATGTTAAGAAGGTCATAGTAATTTTTATAACCAGACGGTTAAGTATATTATTGAGTTAAAAAAAGTTTTGTATTTTTTATATTATCATATATATTAGTAAGACCGGGATAGAAATAGCCCGATAAAAGTTTTGTCAATATTGCTATTATCCCTGGCTGAGGGTGGAGGAAACAGGTGGTTCTAGAGAATAAAGAAATAGTTAGGATGGAAGGAATTTATAAACATTTCCCCGGTGTGCTGGCACTTGAAAATGTAGATTTCCAAATTTATGAAGGCCAGATCCATGGTCTTGTAGGTGAGAATGGTGCAGGTAAGTCCACATTAATTAAGATACTTACCGGAGCCCTTCAACCAACCAGCGGAGATATCTTTGTTGATGGTAAAAAAGTTATTATTAGTGACCCGATAGTTGCCCGGAATCTCCAAATTGGTGCTGTCTATCAGGACCTGACTGTTGCAAAAGATTTAACAGTAGCCGAGAACTTTTTTCTCGGTCAGATTCCCAAAAACAGATTTGGGTTCGTTGGCTGGAGAAAAATGGTCAAAAAAACGGCTGAAGTCCTAAAAGAGTTAAATATTGAAGTCGATCCCGGTATGATTCTTGAAAAACTTACCGCAGCACAGAAAGAGATGGTTCTAATTGCCAAACAGTATTTTAAAAAATACAGGATAGTTATTTTTGATGAACCTACCGCGCTTTTAACCAGTAAAGATACAGAAGAGCTATTTCGAATAATAAAAAAACTGAAAAAAGAGGGTGTGGGTATTATTTATATATCCCACCGCATTGAAGAAGTTTTTGAGATCTGCGATACAGTAACAGTACTGCGTGATGGTAAGAAAATTGCATGTGTACCTGTTAATGAAACTGACATAGACGGTCTTATTTCGAGAATGGTCGGTCGGGATGTTTCTGACATGTACTCAATAACTCATCAACATTTAACTAAAGAAATATTCAGGGTTGAAGGTTTATCAAAGGCCGGTGTATTTAGAAATATTAATTTCAATGTTAATAGCGGCGAGATTTTTGGACTTTTTGGACTTGTGAATTCTGGAACAACAAAAATTGCAAGGGCTATATATGGGGCTGAACCTTTTGAGCAGGGTAACCTTTATATTGATTCTAAAAAAATAAGAATAACTTCACCGTCTACGGCAGTTGCCAATGGTATTGGTTTTCTCCCGGAGGACAAAAAAATTGAAGGGCTGGCAATAAAGTTATCTGTCAGACATAATATCAATCTAAGTTCTTACCCAACTATATCAAGAATGGGTTTTGTAAAAAGGAAAATAGAAAAAAGTAATGCGCTACAGCAGGTTAAAGCTCTAAATATCAAGACACCGGGTATAGAGCAGATAGTGGTGAATTTAAGTGGCGGGAATCAGCAGAAAGTTGTTCTTGCGAAGTGGCTGGTAAACCAGTGCAAAATTTTTATCTTTGAGGAACCTACTGCAGGAATTGATGTTGGTGCAAAAGAAGAAATATATAAAATTCTAGAGTTACTGATTAAAAAAGGGAGTGCTATTATCATGATTTCTTCCTACCTGCCCGAATTAATGGGTATAGCTGACAGGATTACAGTAGTTTATGAGGGAACACAGATGGGGACTCTATCAAGGAATGAATTCGATGAGAAAAGGCTGCTCCAGCTTGCTTCTGGTGTTAATTTAAAGGAGGATAATATTAGATGATTAAAGATAGAGTTAAGAAAATGATGGCTAAAACTAAGATATTTACAGGTAGATTTCACGAAATGAATATTCTTTTAGTATTAATCGTTTTAGTTATTTCTTTTGCTATATTAAATAAAAGATTTATAAGCATGGGGAATATTACCAATCTTTTAAGGTCCACATCTATTATTGGAGTGGTAGCGATTGGTATGACATTCGTTATTATTTCAGGCGGAATCGATCTTTCTGTGGGCTCAGTTCTGGCTTTAAGCAGTGTGGTAGCAGCAAGATTGATGACATCGGGCGTTCCGATATTTTTATCCATTATAATCAGTCTTGCAACCGGAGCAATTGCGGGGCTCATAATGGGTGTAATTATCTATGAGGCAAAGGTTCCGCCATTCATTGTGACATTAGCGGGACTGAGTGTCTTCAGAGGGATTGCGATGCTTTTAACATCTGCTAAAAAAATTATTGGTCTTCCAGTAAGTTTTACTAATTTTGCTGTTGTTAGAGTTTTTGGGCTGCCGGCTATGGCAATTGTCTGGCTGTTCCTTATTGCTATCGGTGTAATTGTAGCCCGTTTTACTGTGTTTGGACGAAATATTTATGCGATTGGTAGCAATCAGGAGGCTGCGAGGTTGTCGGGAATAAATATCAGGACTTCAATCTATAAAGTTTACGCTTTAGGTGGTTTTACTTCAGCGATTGCAGGCATTCTTATGACTGCAAGGCTTGCCGGAGGGTCCCCGAGCGCAGGAACTGGATATGAACTTGATGCCATTGCTGCTACAGTCCTGGGAGGCACATCACTTACCGGAGGAATTGGAGGGGTTTTCGGGACATTTTTTGGTACCATGATTATTGCAACAATTTCTAATGGTGGAAATATTATGGGTATTAATCCTTTTGTCCTTGAAATTATTATAGGTATTTTGATTGTGCTGGCGGTAGTATTTGACCACCTGCAGAAGAGAAGAGGAATTTAATCATTTATAAAAAAGTGAGTGCATTATAAATTAATTATTAATATGGAAAAAATGAGAAAGGGATTAATAGTTTAATGTCTGTAAATGAAAAGAATTTTAATAATTTAAATCAAAATGAAAAATCCATCTTTAAGGTAAGCGGGAAAACAGCAGTAATTACTGGTGCAGGAAGAGGAATTGGAAAATCCACTGCTCTGCTTTTATCTTCACTTGGAGTAAAAATAGGTATTATTGATATTACACCTGATGGGGAATCTGCGGCAGAAGAAATCAGGAAAGCAGGCGGCATGGCACTTTATGTTAAGGGGGATGTAACTGATAGAGCCCAAATAGAAAAATGTATGGATAAGATAGCTGAAAAATTAGGCGGGATTGATTTTCTGGTAAATAATGCAGGAATATCAGACCAATTACCATTTGAGAGTTTAGGAATTGAGAAGTGGAATAAGATAATAGAGGTCAATCTAACAGGTTCCTATATATGTACAAAATCAGCACTTAAATATCTGAAACAAAATAAATCTTCAGGTATTGTAATGTTTTCATCCGGCTCTACGATAACAGGAACCGGGGGATGTTCGGCTTATGTTGCAGCAAAAGGAGGAATAATAAGCTTAACCAGAGCACTGGCACGTGAGCTCTCTATTTATAATATACGGGTAAATGCTGTTGCTCCGAGAAATATCCGCACCGAGATGCTGGAAAGTGTATTCAGCAAAGATGAAATTGTCAGAAAGGAAGAACATATACCTCTGAAGAGACTGGGAAGAGTAGAAGATATTGCAAATGTTGTACTGTTTTTACTGAGTCAAATGTCAGACTATATTACTGGAGAGACCATACTGATTGATGGAGGCAGAACTTTTTTAGGTTAGATTGGCATTTAAACAAATTAATCAGGTATAAGGCATGAAACAAAATTATCTACTGGGAATTGATTTTGGAACACAATCAACTAAAGTTGTGGTATTTGATTTTAAGGGTAAGGTTATTACCTCTGCGAAAGAAGATATTCCTCTAAAACAGTTAAGGCCGGGATGGGCAGAACAGAACGCAGAGGACTGGTGGCGTTCTCTCTGTTCAGTACTGAAATTATTAACAGGCACTATAGATTTAAAACAAATTGTCGGCCTGGCACTGGCGTACCAGCGGGAAACATTTGTAGTTGTTGATTCAAATTTTAAACCTCTCAGGCCCGCTATCACCTGGATGGACCAGCGTGCAAAGGTTGAAGCAAAAGAGGTAGCAGAATTAATATCAGATAGTAAATTCTACAGCATTACCGGCAAGTTCCTTAACACAATTCCATCCATAATGAAGATTAAGTGGATAAGAAATAATGAACCCCATATTTTTAAAAAAATAAACAAAGTTTTTACTGTTGGTGCTTACATAAACCACAAACTTACTGGAAACACAATTGATTCGGCTGCCGGTGCAGATACAACCGGCCTGTATGATATCAGAGATGGTAAATGGTCCGATGAGCTGGTATCTGTTAGCGGCCTGAGTCATGGCCAGCTTTTTGATGTGAAGCCGGCTGGCTTTAGAGCCGGACAGGTCACTAAAGAAGCTTCTAAATTAACAGGTCTCTGCAGGGGTATCCCTGTTTTTCTTGCAGGGGGAGACGGCCAGGTATTTGTTACCGGTATGGGTGTGGCAAAAGAATCGCAAATGGCCATAGGTATTGGAACAAGCGGAACCTGTGGCATTTATGGGACCAGGATTGATTTAAAGAGCGGGAGCAGGACCCTGGTGTCCTGCATTGAGGGGATGTATATCCATGAGTCTGTCATTATATCAGCAGCGAATACTGTATCCTGGTTCATTAAAAATATTGACGGCGTATACAGGGAAAAGCGAAATGAATCTGCTGAAGATAGACTTGACCGCGAAATAAGTGTCATACCCCCATGTTCTAATGGGCTGATAACCATTCCTTACTGGAGGGGTTGCATGACACCGTACAATGACCCCGGTACCAGAGGAGCAACTCTGGGCTGGTCGGACATACATACAAAATTACATTTTTATAAATCTATTCTGGAGGGAATTGCTTTTGAAATAAAGCTTATTATTGATACCTATGAAAAAAATAACAATGTGGAGATTTCTTTGATAAATATTGGAGGCGGTGGAGCCGCATCCAGTAACTGGTCCCAGATAATTGCCGATGTAATAGGTAAAAAAATAAATATATCCGATACTACGGAGAACACAGCACTGGGCGCTGCCATTATGGCTGCTTATGGTCTTAAAATATATGAAAATATTGATTCCGCGGTAAGCAAGATGTGCAGAATAAAAAAATCATTTGTCCCCGACAGTTCAAAGTCATCAATCTATAGTGAATTTTTTACCAGAGTGTATAAGGAATTATATCCGGCGGTCCGTAAATTTTTAAAATATCTCGGTAGTTTTGATATAAATACGGCTGGATGATATTCATATATACTTATGATATAGAGGCCCGGGGTAACAAATGCAGTCCTTTAGATAATTGAGGTTATATATTACATGCTCTTACCCGGGTGGACTCTTAGCTGAGTGTATTTTTTTATCTTTAAATAAACTTGACCCGTAAATAAGAATATCCGCACCGCATTCTACAACTTTTTTTGAGGTATTTTCATCTATAGCGCCGTCTACAGAGATTGATATATTAAGATTATTTTCCTCAATCATCTTTTTAGTTTTTCTTATCTTTTGAAGAGACGTACCGATGAATTTTTGTTCGCCAAAACCGGGGTAAACGCTCATTATAATAATATTGTCAATTAGTGAAAGGTAATTCTTTATATAATCAATTTTTATATCAGGATCAATTGCCACAGAGGATAGAGCGTTTTTGGTTCTTATATATCTGAGCTCCCTCTCAACTTTTTTGCATGTTTGAGGATGCACGGTAATGATATTGCAGCCTGCTTCTATAAACATATCAAGGTATATTCCAGGGTTCTCTATTTCCAGATGGGCATTAAAAGGGAGTTTAGTAAGTTTTCTAAGGGATTTTATGACCCATGCGCTAAAAGCGAAGTTTTTTACAAAATGACCGTCTAAGACATCAAAGTGAAAACCGTCAAATTTTTCTCTTTCTAATTTTTTTATAATTTCTTCATAATTTGAAGCATCTGCTGAAAGAAGCGATGCGAATTTTTTTACCATCAGCCTATCTCTAAATGCAGTCTGTTAATATTTTTATTGCATGATAATATAATTACATATCCAGTTTCATCCAAAAACCGGTTACGGAATTATCTAAAGAGTAATTCCGACAGCACCCAAAAATCTATCAATTGGTCAAATTCTACATTAACGAACCGCTTTTTTCAATTAATTTAAGGTTGCAGGATTTTAAATTGCTCTGGAGAGAGTTTCACGGGTTTCCGGAATGAGCAAACTGATTTTGTTATTTATACCGGCTTTTTTGAATTTTTATTTGATTACGGTTTAATATATATACCTGTTACCAGCATTCAGGGTTCAGAGTATGCCGGCCGGGGAAATAAAGCAATATGTTTATTTGACTATTAATTTTTTTTTTGTATAATTTAAACAGTTGTTCATTTGATAAACAATTGTTCATAATTAAGAAAAATATGAAATTAGTTGAAGATAAAAAATTTATATCTAAAATAGCGAGACTTTACTACCTCGGGAATCTGACACAACAGGAGATTGCAGATAATTTAAACATATCCAGAACAAAAGTTTCCAGATATCTTGATAAAGCACGGCAGGAAAGAATAGTTGAAATTAAGATTAATTCGCCACAGGAGGATTATACTGATATAGAATACAAAATAGAAAAAAGGTATAAGTTAAAAGAATGCATTGTTGTGGCTTCACATGACAGAAGAGAAGATATTCTGAGAGATATGGCCGGTGCACTGGCAGACGTGCTCAAAAGAATAATAAAAGATGGAGATTATTTTGGTATTGGATGGGGAACTTCCCTTAAGTCAATAGCAGATTACCTGGATTTTGAAATGAAGGTTGATATAAAAGTGGTACCACTGATTGGAGGTATTGGAAGAGTTGGTACAGGAATTCATACAAATTCAGTGGCCAGGACACTGGCAAATAAATTTGGTGGGATTAGTTATGTAATTAATTCCCCTGCAATACTTGATAGCAGTGAAGCTAAGGAGATTATAGAAAATGATAGCAATGCAAGAGAGATAATAGATATGTCCGGCAAAGTAAGTACAGCCATGGTGGGTATGAGTGACATAGGTCCTCAGTCTACATTAATTAAGACGGGAAATTTTAAGGTTGAAGAATTTGACTATCTGAATAGTCTGGGGGTTGTAGGTGATATTAACCTGATATTTATAGATGAAAACGGAAAACAAATCCAGGGTAAAATCAATGAAAGAATTATAACCACTCCTATTGAAAAAATTAAAGAGATAGAAAATGTAATCGGGGTGGGATTTGGAAGTAGGAAATTAAAGGTTATTCTGGGCGCGTTGCGTGGTGGAATTATAAATATTTTATTAACTGATGAAAATACAGCCAGGGGCATAGTTGAATCTTTCTAAAAATTAAAGATATTTTAGAAGTGTATAGTGACTGTAAAAGGTAAGTTAAAATTAAATTTATAAACTGTTAAAAATTTAAAAAAAAATAACAATTATTAAATATTTTTTTAGATAGCGGGGTTTGAATGAAAAAGAATGTTGATAAAAAAAGTAAGTATATGGATATAGGTGGATATAAGATAGAAAATAAATTCAAATACTTAAATGAGAATATAAAAATTGAAATGCTAAAAAAAATGTATCAGATAAGAAACTTTGAATATCAAACCGAGCAATTTATTATAAGAGGTGAAATTCACGGTACATGCCATCTTTATATTGGTGAAGAAGCAACAGCAGTAGGTTCTATTTATGCTATTGGCAAAAATGATTATATTACTTCTACTCACAGGGGGCATGGCCATTGTATAGCAAAGGGTGCAGACCTGAATATAATGATGGCAGAACTGCTGGGCAAGGAAACAGGGTACTGCAAGGGGAAAGGCGGCTCAATGCATATTGCGGATTTAAGTACAGGTAATCTTGGTGCGAACGGAATTGTAGGTGGTAGCATGGGTATAGCAACAGGTGCTGCGCTTACCTGCAAGTTAAAGAAAAATGGCAGGGTCGTTGTATGCTTTTTCGGAGACGGAGCAGCTAATACCGGTATTTTCCATGAGACTTTGAACATGGCTTCCATCTGGAGCCTGCCGGTTATATACCTCTGTGAAAATAATGTATATGCAATGTCAATGCCTAAAAAAGAGGCATTTAATATTGAAAAAATATCGGAAAGAAAAACTGCATACGGCGTAGAAGGGTTAACAATTGATGGCAATAGTCTCATTGAGGTATTCAACACTGTTTCGCACTTCGCTGATGAGAGCAGGGCAGGGAAAGGCCCGGTATTGATTGAAAGCCTGACTTATAGATGGAAAGGCCATTCCAAGAGTGACGCGCAGGTTTACAGGAGTAAGGAAGAAGTTAAATCGTGGATGAAAAAGGACCCTATTGCCGCTTATAAGAGAGTTCTTATGGAAGAGGGGTTATTAACTGAAAAAGAGAATGAGGAACTTGAAAAAGAAGTAGAGGAACAAATAAAAGAAGCAACAGAATTTGCGAAAGAAAGTCATTCTCCGGATAAGTCAGAAGTTGAAGAGGATGTTTATGCATGAGAAGATTTATATCCGGATAATTTGACATTTTATAAAATTCATTAAGCTAAAGGAGATATTTACAAGAGATGAGAGAGATAACTTACCAGGAAGCTATAAGAGAAGCAATGCAGCAGGTAATGAGAAAAAATAGTGATGTCTACATTATAGGTGAAGATATTGCAGAATATGGAGGAGGATTTGGTGTAACAGTAGGGATGTATGAGGAATTCGGGAAGGAAAGAATCAGAAATGCTCCTATATCTGAGGCAGGGCAGGTGGGTATTGGTATTGGAAGCGCTATCACAGGTATGAGGCCAATAGTCGAAATTATGTTTTCAGATTTTATAATTTTATCCGCAGAGCAGATTATAAATCAGGCTGCAAAAATAAGATATATGTATGGTGGAAAAGCAGAAGTTCCTCTTGTGATAAGAGCGGCAGGCGGTGGAGGAACGGGTGCCGCAGCACAGCATTCCCAGAGCCTTGAGGGTCTTTTTACCCAGATACCGGGGCTAAAGGTTGTTATGCCCTCATGTCCGTATGATGCGAAAGGTCTGCTTATCGCGTCAATTAACGATAATAACCCGGTTATTTTTATAGAGCATAAGCTCCTTTATAAAAATAAGAAGTATATACAGGATGTACCGGAAGATATTTATGAAATAGAACTTGGAGTGGCAGACGTAAAAAGGGAAGGTACAGACATAAGTATAGTTGCTACTTCTTTTATGGTACAGAAATCACTTGAAGTCGCACAGATACTTGAAGAAGAACAAAATATAAAATGTGAAGTAGTGGATTTGAGAACGCTACGACCTCTTGATATAGATACGGTGCTAAATTCAGTTAAAAAAACCGGAAGGCTTATGTGTGTAGAAGAAGCACCCATCTTTGGAGGTTATATGGGAGAAGTAGTATCACAGGTGGTAGAAAAAGGATTTGACTATCTTGATGCTCCTATAACCAGGGTAGCCGGAAGAAACTGCCCGGTTCCTTATAGTCTTGTTCTGGAGCAGGAGATGATACCGGGAATTGATAGGATTAAAGAAGGTATAATTAATGTATTACGCGGGGCTTAACCGTCCTTGAATTATTTATTTTTTAAGTACAGATATTAATAAATTAAAGTATCTTTATCAGGGGATTGATAAATTGGTTTAATCAATCAACTTATAAAAACATTCTGTCAGGGACAGGATTCTCTTAATATCAGCCTTGGTTCAATCATAACTCTTCTTTCAGGCAATACTTTTTTTTCTATAAGATGAATTAACATATCAAGCGCCATAGTTCCCATTTTGTATTTAGGTTGGGCTATTGTGGTGATAGAAGGTGAAAAAGATGCAGAAAATTTAATGTCATCAAATCCAATGATTTTAAGGTTGCCCGGAATACTAATATTTTCTGCGCGGGCAGCTTTTATAGCTTCAATTGCCAGGGCGTCGCTAACTGTTATTATTCCTTCTGGTTTTTCTTTCATATTTAATAAGCTGGTTGTATTTTTAAAACCATTTTTTATTTCATGTTTATCCAGAATTATGTATTTTTTATCAATGGTCAGATTGAATTCTCTGAAAACTTTTTCATAACCCTTAAGCTTATCCGTGGTCGGTATGGAATTTTCTGGCCCACCCAGAAATGCTATTTTTCTTAAACCTTTTTTTATCATATGTTTTGTTGCGATATATCCAGACTTTAGTTCGTTTATCCGAACAAAAGGAATATCTATACTTTTAATAGAACCATTTATGAGAACTGTCGGAATATTTTTTTCCATCAGGTAGGTATAATGTGCATAATTCCCACCTTTATTACACATTTCAGTAGAAATAAAAATGATTCCATCTACTTTTTTATCTATTAGTTGGTTTACCAGTTTGATTTCCTTTTCAATTGATTCGTCGGTATTACCCAGAAAAACCGTGTAACCACTTAAAAAAGCCTTATCACTTACTCCTTTAGCCATTTCAGGAAAGACAGGGTTTATTATGTCAGGAATTAAAAGACCTATAGTCTTGCTGGATTTCTTTACCAGGTTTCTGGCAAAAAAATCTGGTTTATAATCCAGTTCTTTTATTACTTCTTGAACTTTTATTCTTGTTGAGTTCTTGACATGCTTACTGTTATTTATAACTCTGGATACAGTGCCAATTCCTACACCGGCCTTTTTTGCAACATCATATATTGAATATATTTTCATGATATTTTATATATCTCCCTGGACTATTATATTAAAAATTTAGTTGAAATTAAATTTCCAGGTGCTATAATTATTAAAAACTGGAAACGCTTCCAATACCAATATATTATCATATTTTAAGTATTAGTCAAAAAATAATAAATATTTGGAAGCGGTTCCAATAAATAATATTAAATTAAAATAAAAAAAATTTTCTAACAATATTTCGGTTGTTATAAAGATTCCAGTACCAAGTAATGACATAAAAAAAATTTAAATGGCAAAATTAAGAGAAAAAGTTTCTAAAAAAAATATAACGATAAAAAATATTAATAATTATGATGTAAAAAACAAAAGTTTGTTATTTTAAAATTAAAGGAGGTGTGTACGGAGATATATAAAAAAAATTTATTTGAAAGTAGATTCTTTCTAAAAATGAAGAAAGGAGATGGTTCCAATGGGAAAAAGTGAGATTTGCTTAGCATATTTAAGCTCGGAAAGCTGATGCACTAAACAAATCTCAAAAATCATTTTATTAGATTTTACTAATTAAGTAAAATTAGAAAAGGAGTTTTGAAAATGAAAAAATCATTATTGTGGATATTGGTGTTGGTACTAAGCATATCAATGGTTGCAGCTTTTTCATTATATGGCTGTAAAGAAGAAGCTCCAGCAGAAGAAGAAGCTCCAGCAGAAGAGGAAGTTACAGAAGAAGTGGAAGAAGTGGAAGAAGTAGAAGAAGAAGTTGTGTTATCACCAGCTACTATCCAATTTATGAATTCCAAGAGTGAGATACAGGCCCAATTAGAGGAAGTTGCAGTGACTTTCGGCGAAGAGAATCCTGGAATTACAGTAGAAATCATCACTGCACCGGAAGGTTCATCGCCATTTGAAAGAATTACGGCCCTGTATGCTGCAGGTAATGCACCAGCTCTGGCAATGTTGGATGCCGGACAGATAGAATTAATGCAGGAGAATATTCTGGATCTTTCAGGAGAAAAGTGGATAGGTGATGCTGCAGAAGGAAACCTGGCCTTTGGTACAATGTCGGATGGAAGCATTGTGGCTTTTCCTTTCACAGTAGAAGGTTATGCTTTTATCTATAATGGAGCAGTACTGGATAAAGCATCTGTTGACCCAGCGTCCATAAAAACTCTTGATGATTTGACATCTGCTTTTGAAAAAATAGATGCAGCAGGTGTTACACCAATATCTATCTCACCAATGGATTGGTCACTGGGCGCACATTATCTGACAATATCTTATTCTATACAGGCTACTGATTATCCTGGTGTAGTTGCATGGCTGGATGATTTAACAGCCGGTAATGTTGATCTGGACACAAACGCTGGATTTAATGGTTTGATGGACACATTTGACCTGATGAAGGAAAATAATCTGGAAAAAGATGACCCGTTAGCACCAACCTACGAACAGGGTCCGGAATCTCTTGGTCTTGGTGAGGTAGGTTTATGGTTCATGGGTAACTGGGCATGGCCACAGATTTCCAGCTTTGATACAGCAAATGGAGATTATGGTTTTGTTGCTGTACCTATCAGTAATAATGCAGATGATTATGGTAATGGTCGAATAACATCCAGTCCTACTAAATACGTAACAGTAGATAAAGTACAGAACAGTGCGGAACAGCAGGCTGCAGCTCTGGCATTCCTCGAATGGCTGGTATATAGTGAATCCGGACAGGATGCGTTGGTTAATAAGTGCAGTTGTATTCCGGCTTTCTCGAACTTTACAATTGCACCAGCAGATCCACTGGCACAATCAATTATAAGTTATATGGGAGAGGGGAATACCCTGCCGATGGCATTATCGGTACCTCCAGATCACTGGTCTATATTGGGCGGATCAATGCAAAAATATCTGAGCGGCGCGATAAACAGAGAAGGGTTAGCTGGAGAAATCGAAGCATATTTCGCAAATATAGAATAGTTTAATACAAGGATGAGTTATATTGAAATGGATTTATAAAGATACTCATTGATGTAACTCTATTATTGGAGAGAATGGATTTTATTGGAGGGTATCGTGAGATATCACTACTTTAAAATCCATTCTCAAATATTAAGTGATGGTTGAGATTCCCAGGAAATAAGGAAAGTATACGATAATTGGAAATTTATTAAATGAATGTAAGAATAAGAATTAGAGAAGTAAATAAATTTAGAATTATGTGTAATAATTGTTAAAGGGGGTTTGTGATACATAGAGAAGAGCGCTTTTTTGATAAACTTAAAGCCTACCTGGTTTTTGGGGGACCACTAACTTTTATATTCTTTACAGTTATTATTTGTTCATTCATTTTCGGAATATATCTTACATTTACGAATTGGGATGGTATATCCAGGGCTTATAATTTTATCGGCATAAAAAATTATATTACTCTTTTTCACACCAAGGCTTTTTGGACATCTTTTACCGTAACATTAAAATATGTTTTTGCCATGGCAATACTGACTAATGTTATCGCTTTTTTTCTGGCTTATATTCTGACAAGTGGTTTAAAAGGAGAGAATTTTTTTAGAGCAGGTTTCTTTTCATCCAATTTAATAGGTGGAATTGTGCTGGGAATTATCTGGAATTTTATTTTTTCTGTAGTTCTTGTATATATAGGAAAGAACTTTTTTTCCTTTATTCCTTTTCTTTCCAAATCATGGCTTGGAGACCCAGAAAAAGCACTCTGGGCATTAGTATTTACTACAGTCTGGCAATATTCGGGTTATATGATGATCATTTATATTGCCGGGTTTTTAAGTGTACCTAAAGAGCTGCTGGAAGCGGCAAGCATTGATGGAGCAAGTAATTTTGTCAAGTTAAAGAACATTATAATTCCTTTTATGGTCCCCTCCTTTGTTGTTTGCTTTTTCTTATCTTTCGGAAGAGGTTTTATTGTGTATGACATTAATCTTTCGTTAACTACGGGGGGCCCCTATCATAGTACCGAGCTTATATCAATGTATGTTTACGAGAAAGCATTTTTAGCCCAGCAGTATGGTATTGGGCAAGCTTCAGCTTTTTTCCTTTTTATAATAGTTTTTATTGTAGCAATTAGCCAGGTTTATTTCGGTAAGAAACTGGAGATAGAAGCATGAGAAAAAAAAGGATAAATATTTATTTAAAATTACTTGCTATTTCTATAGTGTTTATTCTATATATATCACCATTATTGCTTGTTTTATTAAATTCATTTAAGACAACTAAAGAATTTCTATTAAGCCCTCTTTCGCTGCCTGAGAAATTAAATTTTCAAAACTACATTGAGGCATTCACCAAAATGAATTTTATAAGTGGTTTTACCAATACCGTTATTGTTACTGTTTTAAGTACCCTGTTCATTGTCTTATTTTCTTCTATGACGGCATATATTCTTGTTCGAAGGAGCTGGAGATTCAATAGATATATATTTTTTATTATGGTGGGTTCCATGCTTATTCCTTTCCAGGCAATTATGATACCTATGTTAAGAATATTTGGTGCCATTAAAATGACGAATAGCATATGGGCATTAATCTACTTATATATCGGGTTTGGAGCTTCTTTAGCTGTCTTCATTTACCATGGATTTATAAAATCTATACCTATAGAATTAGAGGAAGCTGCTATGATTGATGGAGCCTCGAGAATTCAGGTATTTTTCCATATAGTTTTTCCGCTTTTAAAACCAACAACCATAACCATCGTTGTTTTAGATATGCTCTGGATATGGAATGACTTTTTATTACCCAATCTGGTATTACTGAGGCCATCTCAAATGACGTTACCCCTTTCGACTTACCGTTTCTACCTGACTTATACTGTAGACTACGGGCTTTTAATGGCAGGTCTCGTTATGACAGTCGCCCCTCTTATTCTAATTTATCTCTTCCTCCAGAGATATATTATTAAAGGCATTATACAGGGTTCGATTAAATGATTGACCATTTAATAAAAGGTATCTTAAAAATATTCGAGAAATAAGGAGCAAATAGACGTGACAATAAAGAATGAAATAGTACTTATTACTTACGCTGATAGTATGGGAAAGAATATTAAAGAGTTAATTGATATCCTGGAAACCCATTTTAAAGGAGTAATAGGAGGAATTCATATTCTTCCATTTTTTCCTTCAACGGGAGATAGGGGGTTTGCACCATTAACTTATAAAGAAGTGGATAAAAAATTTGGGTCATGGATAGATATCGAAAATCCTGGTAAAAAATACTATTTAATATACGATTTTATGATTAATCATATATCAAGAGGATCTAAATATTTTAAAGATTTTGTCAGGAACAAAGACCACTCACCCTACGCTGATATGTTTATAAGATTTAAGGATTTTTGGCCGGATGGTAAGCCAGGTAAAGAAGATATTGAACTTATTTATAAAAGGAAGCCTAAAGCCCCATATATAGTTGTGAGATTTGAAGATGGTACTACCGAAAAAATCTGGAGCACCTTTGGTGAGGAGCAGGTGGACCTGAATGTGAAGGCTGAGGCAACACAGGCTTTTATCAGAGACTCCCTGATATATCTTACCGGTAAAGGTGCTTCCATAATCCGGCTCGATGCTTTTGCCTATACCATAAAAAAAATAGGTACTAATTGTTTTTTTGTAGAGCCTGACATATGGGAAATTTTAGATTATATACAAACTATCTTAAAAACTTATGATGTTGAAATACTTCCAGAGATACATGAGCATTATTCAATTCAAATAAAACTCTCTAAAAGAGGATACTGGGTATACGATTTTGCATTACCTATGTTAGTATTGCATACTTTATATAGTGGCTCAAAAAAACGGCTTATCAGCTGGCTCAAGAAGTGTCCCAGGAAACAATTCACCACTCTTGATACTCACGATGGTATCGGAGTTGTAGATGCCCATGGCCTTTTATCTGATAAAGAAATTGAGCAAATAAAAGAAAATATATTTTCAAAAGAAGTTGATGTAAAGGAAGTATATAAAGCAACAACTTATAAAAATTTCGATATTTACCAGATCAACTGTACCTATTATTCAGCTCTGGGAAATAATGATGATGCGTATCTACTGGCAAGGGCAATCCAGTTTTTTACTCCAGGAATTCCCCAGGTCTATTATGTAGGGTTACTGGCCGGGGAGAATGACATAAAGCTTCTTAAGGATACTAAAGAGGGGAGGAACATCAACCGTCATTATTATACACGAGAAGAGATTGAGGAAAATCTCAGGAGACCGGTGGTAAAAAAATTGTTTAGTCTAATGAGATTTCGCAATCAGTACCCGGCCTTCGATGGAGATTTCAAAATAGTTGAAAATGAAGAAGACCATATTTTAATACTCCTGTGGAAGAAGGGGAGAAATGAAGCTAAACTTCAGGCGGACCTGAGAACTTATCGTTTCAGTATTACTTATTTTGACCCGGGGGTAGAAAAACTCATTGAGCTTGGTGGTATCTGAAGGGATTTTTTAAATTAGGATGTATTGATTGATATATAGCACGTATTCCTGTTGTATATAGTTTTTTATCTTTTATATAAACTGATACATGAATTTTATTTTTATTAAAAGGAGGGCACAGTCGATGGATATGAAAGATATGGATAACAAGTTTAAAAAGTATTTAAAGGAAGTTGTACTAAAACGAATATCATTGCAATCTGCATCACAAATTGAAAGCGCCAGAGTGGAAGCTGATAAAAGAACATATGATGAAATAACCAGACAGGAGAAAGTTTTTGATTTAACAGATATTACTGTTAGAGGTTATAAAAGTGACATAACTCTTCGATTGTATAAACCGGAAAGAAAACCCCCATTACCGGTTTTATTGTTTTTCCACGGAGGTGGCTGGGTTTTTGGAAGTCTTAAGGGTTATGAAAGTTTCTGTTCCCAGATTGTTAATCTTGCATCATGTGCCGTTATTTCAGTAGATTATAATCTGGCTCCTGAGCATAAATTTCCGGAGCCTGTTGAAGACTGTTACTCTTCTTTAACGTGGTTACTAAAAAATGGTAGTAAATATGGTCTGGATCCGTCGCGTCTAATAGTATGTGGTGATAGTGCAGGGGGAAATATTGCCGCTGTTGTTACACATATGGCAAGGGACAGAGGTATTTCATCCATCGGGTATCAGGTACTTGTATACCCTGTAGTTGATCTTTCAAGTTTTGACTATGATTCTTTTAAATTATTCGGAACAGGTAATTTGCTTAATACAAAAGATATGCCATGGGGTATCGAACAATACCTTAACAGTGAAGATGAGCGTTTTAATTCTTACGTATCTCCAATTCTTGCAAAAAACTTCTGCAATCTTCCCCCTGCTTATGTAATTACTGCTGGATACGATATATTGAGAGATGAAGGGCATGAATATGCGATGAAGCTGGTAAAGGCGGGCATACCTGTAACTATAAGGTGCTATAAAGAGTTCATGCATGGATTTTTTACAATGGACGCTGTGTCAAATGCGGTACGGCCTGCTATTGTTGAAACAGCAGAATTCTTAAAAATAGCGTTTGGTCGGTTAGCATAAATGTCTGTTAATTAAAAAAAATGGATAACAGGAAAAGAGGTTATAATTAATAGTGATTTAGACAGACTAAGACATCAACGATTAATAAAAAAGGCTGAAAAATCTATAGATATAGTAAAGAATGAAGTGGCGGAGGACCGGTACAGACTTAAATACCATTTCATGGCTCCGGCATACTGGATCAATGACCCAAATGGTCTGATATACTTCAATGGTGAATACCATATGTTCTACCAGTACAATCCATATGCTCCCAGATGGGGCTCAATGCACTGGGGACATGCAATAAGTAAAGATCTTGTGCACTGGGAACATCTTCCAATAGCTCTTGCTCCCAGTGAAAATTATGATTCAGATAAAAGAGGAGGCTGCTTTTCCGGAAGTGCCGTTGATGATAGAGGGATGCTCACTATAATTTATACGGGAGCTGTAACAAAGGGTGGTAAGTTAATACAGTCCCAGTGTCTGGCTACCAGTAAAGATGGCATTGTATTTGAGAAATATGAAGGAAATCCTGTTATCCCTGAACCGCCTGAAGAAGGTTCTGTAGACTTCAGGGACCCCAGGGTCTGGGAGCATGATGGTAAATGGTATGCAGTTATTGGTTCATGTAAAAGTGGGAAAGGGAAGGCTTTGCTGTATTACTCAGATAATTTGAGAAAATGGGATTACGCAGGAGTGCTTACTGAAAGTGACGGCTCTATGGGGTCTATGTGGGAATGTCCTGACTTTTTCCCAATAGGGAATAAATATGTTCTTATTTTCGCACCTATGGGGATGATAGGAAGGAAGACCTTTTATGTTGTAGGAGATATGGACTATAAAAAAGCTAAATTCAAATGGGAGACTTCAGGAGAAGTGGACTATGGTTTTGATTATTATATAGCACAGTCATTTTCTGATGGAAAGGGCAGGAGAATAATTATAGGGTGGATTAATGCCTGGAATTGTAAACCCTGGTGGAAAGGTTTTGGTTTTACAGCGGCCAAAAACTGGTGTGGAGCTATGTCGATACCCAGGAGCGTAGAACTTGACGATGGCAATCGTCTCATTTTTAAACCAGTAGAAGAACTCAGAGTTCTGCGTGACGCCCACTTCAGGCTTGAAAACGCAGAAATAATACCCGGCGTAAGAGTTCTGCCCGAAGAAGCAGGCGACAAATGTCTCGAGATAATAGCAGAGTTTGAACTTAAAGGCTGTAAGGCTAAAGAGTTTGGATTAAGTCTTTGGTGTTCAGATGATATAAGCGAGGAAACAGTAGTTTCATATAATGTAAAAGCCGGTGAGTTGCGTTTTAGCAAAAGAAGGACCGGTTCTGGCAGTGAAGATATAAAGACTTCAAGGTTCAGGCCGGGTAGAGGAAAAACTTTAACACTTCATATTTTTGTGGATATTTATTTCGTGGAAATATTTGCAGACGAAGGACGTATTTGTATGACGAATAATATATATTCTAAAATAAGGGATATTGATTTATTTACCCAAGATGGAAAGGCCAGGCTGGTCTCCCTTGATATATGGAAACTTAAATCAATATGGTAAAAGAATTGATAAAATTATAATTTCATAATCTCCCTTGAATTTGAAAATAAAAAAGTTAAAATAAAAGCTCAACACCGTATAAAAATCAGTAATTACGCTGATTCGGGGCGAATGGCGGAG
>Ga0307434_1000168_pt1 | contig 59255 bp, 61 predicted proteins | sample SalMarWE160220MG_FD_202156 | JGI IMG/M metagenome (GOLD analysis project Ga0307434, IMG submission 202156) | Salt marsh sediment microbial communities from the Plum Island Ecosystem LTER, Massachusetts, United States - WE1603-220 | ecosystem: Environmental > Aquatic > Marine > Intertidal zone >... | reverse complement strand
GATTATTTCCCACATAAACATACGCGTTTGCTTTCTGAGGAAATCCAGCCGAAAAACCCAAAGAAGAACCACTACCACCACTCCCACAACATCCACCCGACGATCCGGAACTTACATTCAACACCGGGTCCTCCTGCGTAAACCTTCCCATCCCCACCGCGTAATATCTCGCACGGAGGTTATAAAGACCAGAAGGCTCCTCATCCCTTTCCTGCCCCGTATAACAATAACTGTTCGACACCGACTCGTCCTTCTTCCTGAAATCCCCAAAATCATCATAAGTGTATAAATTCTGGAAAGTGCCCGTAGAATCACAAATCATCGTTATAGAACCCAATCCATCATGGAAATACTGATAAAAATCTCCGCTTGAATCGACCCTTCCGACTAACATACCATTAGTATAAATGTATTTACTCTTCAAGTCAAGATGTCCGTCGAGTTCGGCAACGGCGAACATCCCGTCATATACATAATAAGTGGTATCCGCCGTTACTACTCCACTGGTATCCACCAGGTGTATCTTCCTGAACCGTCGTCCTTCGGAGGTGTACGAAAAGGTAAACTTGTTGGTATCACCACCATTTGCTTCTATTATCTCTTCGAGTCTTCCTTCTCTGTCGTACGAAAAAGTATATCCGCCTGTGGCTGTAATCATGTCTCCCCTGTCATTGTAGGTGTAAGTTTCCCCTGTTTCGGTTATGCTTGTTAATTGATTATTGTTTGTGTTGTAGTTATATGTGTACCCATTGGTATCCGGAGATTTAAAATCTGTTTCTAATTTAGAAGTTCGGTTTCCGACCGCGTCGTATGTGTATTCGTATTTTAAAAAATAGGGTATTTCTACGAATTGCCAGAATCCTTTTCTTGTTTTTTTCTTAGTTTTTTCGCGACGAATCCTCCTAAAATTGCAAATAGCATAAGCGAAATATAAGAAAAAAATATCCTCAATACAATTTGATTAAAACCTAAAGCTAATTCTTTCATTCCTTCTAACTGCTTGTAAGTAGGTAAAATATAACCTATTATAAAAGTAATAAATGCTATTATGAGTTCTCTCTTTTTAGCCAACCATGCGGAAACAAAACCCATAGAAAAAGAAGAAAAAACGAAAACAACACCAGTTAATATAATCCTCAAATTCCAATCCTTAGGAATCACTAAAATCAAAACACCTAAAACAAACAAAGCATATCCAGCAATAATACCTGATATTATAGAGATAAAATTTCTCTTGCCCTTTTGTTCCTCGGTTTGTGTTTCTTCTCGAAGCTTCTTTTCTTTTTTCTTTTTGATTAAAAAAGCAACAAATCCACCAAAAAAGGATGCTACCAAAATATAAATAAGAGCAATAAAAAGAATATAATCTGGTATATATGGATTGTTTTGCACTTTTATAAACCGATTCCCCACAATAAGCCAGGGCAAATAAGCTAAAAAGATAGATGAAGGCGCAATTAACAATTCTCTTTTACCTGCTATTAAGGCCGCCAGAAAGCCGGAAATAAAAGGCATAAGAAACAGAAGAACAGACATTACTATCATTATAGTGCTATGACATGTGCCAACAGATGTAAGAATAAACTGCATCAACAAAAAACAAATATTCCACAACAAAAACCCTGAAACAATGCCTATAAAGGTTTTTTTATCTATATTTATTTTATTCATGTATCCGATACCTCCTAACGTTACCAAGGATAGTTAGCTAACATTTCATATTCTTTTTCCTGTAAACATGCATATCCCCATTTTCCTGCACAGTTCAACGCTTCCGAAGTAAATTTCCCATCAGCTTTAAGAACCTCATTATAATAAAACATATGACACAGAAGATCTTGAGGTTCAAAGAGAATATCATAGCATTCTCTCATTCTACGATTATTTTCGATACAGTTGTTCTTTAACGTATTAGCGTTACCAATGGCTTTGTTTTTATTCTCAACAGCGTTATCTACACATTCACGAAATTGTGTACAAAAGGAAAATCCCATACCAGGAACAACAATACGAACCAAGCCAGTCACATCTATCCAAATAATTGGATTATTTGTAACATATAAGTAAGGATTAATTAATTGTGGTTCATCAAAAACAAGAGGTGAGAGCGAACTCGAGTGACAACTACTACTAATATTCTTCATCCCAAACATCGGATCCTCCTGCGTAAACCTCCCCATCCCCGCCGCGTAATACCTCGCCCGGAGGTTGTAAAGACCAGACGGTTCCTCATCCCTTTCTTGCCCAGTATAACAGTAACTATTCGAAACTGACTCATCTTTTTTCCTGAAATCCCCGAAATCATCATAAGTGTAAAGGTTTTGATAACTTCCCGTAGAATCACAAATCATAGTAATCGAACCCAATCCATCATGGAAGTACTGATAAAGCTCATTATCGGAAGTTATCTTCCCGACTAACATACCATTAGTATAAATGTATTTACTCTTCAAGTCAAGATGTCCGTCGAGTTCGGCAACGGCAAACATCCCGTCGTGCACGTAATAAGTAGTATCCGCCGTTACTACTCCACTTGTATCCCTTAGGTGTATCTTTCTGAACCTTCTACCTTCGGAGGTGTACGAAAACTCGAATTTATTGGTGTCTTCACCACTTGCTTCTATGATTTCTTCGAGTCTTCCTTCTCTGTCATAACTGAAGGTATATCCGCCTGTTGAGGTAAGGAGGTCACCCCTCTCATTGTAAGTATAAGTTTCCCCTGTTTCGGTTATACTTAACAAACGATTGTTGTTTGTGTTGTAGTTGTATGTATATTGACTGGTATCGGGAGAACTGTAATCTGTCTCCACTTTTCCCGTCCTGTTTCCTACCGCATCGTATGTGTACTCGTATTTTAATGAAGGAGGTCCTCCTGAATCCTGGTAAATCGTTCTCTTTAACCGGTTTATATTATCATATCTGTATATCTGTTCTTCTTTTGTTCCATCGGGAAGTTTGATCGATGAGGAATTTCTGTTTGCTCTTCTGTCATATTCGTAAGTGATTCTATATTCTCCGGCAGGTTGCGATGAGTCTCCGCTCTGCATACATACTGCCTCATCAACCCATACTTCTCCGCTGTCTCTCATTCTCTCTATATAAAAAATACCGTTAAAATCGTCTACATCGTAAGAACTGTCATCTACGGTAACCGATAATTGAGTCCAATCATTTGTGCCGGTAATCTTTTCCGAATATTGATGGGCGAGTACTCTTATTCCGTCGGGTTCATCGACCCAGAAAAGTAAGCCTATCCAGACTCCACCTTCTAATTCATTCGTCTTTAACCAGCAGGACGCTTCGAAAGGTCCGCTGTAATCCGATATCTCAAACCTCTGAATCGCGAATTCCACATCGGCGTAAGACTGAGGGGGATCGTAAGGTGAATACAATGAGTAAGTGCCTTCTTTCGGATCGGAATTGTTCACCTGCCATGAATGCGATACGGTACCTCCTCCGGTTGTATCTCCGCAGGAGAATTCAAGGATATTATCCAGAGAATCCACATACCAGACGGTTTCTCCGCTATGGGAATAACCCTTCCAGTTATCCATATTTCCTGTTTCAAAACCGGGATTTTCTAAAAGATTGCTATATGTAACGGAAGAATCAAGAGGAACAGAAATTTCAGTTATTTCTCCCATACTCCCGATGGTATAAGATTCCGAGAGTCTATTTGTACCCCCGGAGATTTCCGGATACTTTATCCATTTTAAGGCGTTATTGTCATAGTAAGAAAGATTCCATGTTTTTCCGTAAGTGCCGCGCGTGTATTTGTGATTTGCGAATGAAGTTTTTCTATGAATTACTAGATTCCTTTCTTTGTCTTTCCCTTATTTTCTTCGCAACAAACCCTCCTAAAACCGCAATCAAAACAAGAACAATGTAGGGAGCAATTATATTAAATTTAGCTCTTTTGTAAAACCAAAATGCCTCACCGCTTTTCTTAAATTGTAGATAAACCCACGGTGTATAGGATATAAAAAAAGAGATGAAAGATACAAGGATTTCCTTCCTTTTTGCAAACCAGGCAGACACAAATCCCGAAGTGAAAGTAGAAAAAAGAAAAATACTTGCCCCCCATCCTAGTATATAATTGAAGCCCTTAGTCTCTGGATACCCTAAAATTGTTACTCCTAAAGAAAACAAAAAATAAAAACAAATAACTCCCAAAAATATTCCTATTAGTATTCTTTTACTCATTATTATCCTCCATTTATTCTGATACGCTTCTAAGTTTATTTTTTCTTTTCTTCATTGCTAATAATCCGCCAATAACGGAGAAAATTAAAAAGTATATATAATTTTCCATTACACTATATATCTCTTCATTTTCCAAAAAAGTACAATTTTCAATAAAGGAAACATGCAACAATACCCAAGGAGAATATCCGAGAATAACCGCTAACACCGCCAAAAGAATTCCTTTTTCTCGACCAATATATCCAGCAAGATAACCACAAATAAACGGCGCAATAATAAAAGCAAAGGCAGTAAGTATTGTATTTATACTCACAGATTCTACTGTGGATATAAAATTAACAGGCAGAAAGAATAAAATATTCCATACTATCGCACCAACAACTATAGCTATAATATATCTTTTATGCTTACTTCTTTTAAGCGTTTTTATAAGACTCCTAATGGACATAGGAAACACCTATCAAATCCGATAAACACCAACCTCCATATATTGCCCAGCATTTCGAATAACCAACACTACTTCCTCCAACAGCTTTCAAACTACATTTACCCCAGTCTTCCCAACATTGAGCTTTCTTGAATTTTATGTGTGTATCAAAGGCGGGAATATTGAAGAAATATTCTTTACACCTTTCTTGTTTTTCCCAAAATCTCAAACACTCTTTTTTATTTTGGTTACATTTATCTGAAGCCTTAGATTTTTCTTTATCAACATCCTCCAAACAGTCTCCAAGCATCTTACAGGGATCTTTATATCCGGGAGGAGCAAGAACCAAGCCAGTTATATCTACCCAAACAATCGGATTATTTGTAACATATAAGTAAGGATTAATTAATTGTGGTTCATCAAAAACAAGAGGTGAGAGCGAATTCGAGTGACAACTACCACTAATATTTTTCATCCCAAACACCGGATCCTCCTGTGTAAACCTCCCCATCCCCGCCGCGTAATATCTCGCCCGGAGGTTGTAAAGACCAGACGGTTCCTCATCCCTCTCCTGACCTGTATAACAATAACTATTCGAAACTGCCTCATCCTTCTTCCTGAAATCACCGAAATCATCATAAGTATAAAGGTTTTGATATTGCCCCGTTGAATCCACTATCATCGTAATAGACCCAAGACCATCATGGAAATATTGATAAAAATCTCCACTTGAATCGATCCTCCCGACTAACATACCATTAGTATAAACATACCTGGATCTCAAGTCAAGATGTCCGTCGAGTTCCGCTACCGCGAACATCCCGTCATACACATAATAAGTCGTATCCGCCGTAACCACCTCACTCGTATCTACCGAATGTATCTTCCTGAACCTTCTGCCTTCGGAAGTGTACGAGAAAGTAAACTTATTCGTATCACCGGCATTTGCTTCTATTATCTCTTCGAGTCTTCCTTCTCTGTCGTACGAAAAAGTATATCCGCCTGTGGCTGTAATCATGTCTCCCCTGTCATTGTAGGTGTAAGTTTCCCCTGTTTCGGTTATGCTTGTTAATTGATTATTGTTTGTGTTGTAGTTATATGTGTACCCATTGGTATCCGGAGATTTAAAATCTGTTTCTAATTTAGAAGTTCGGTTTCCGACCGCGTCGTATGTGTATTCGTATTTTAAAAAATAGGGTATTTCTACGAATTGCCAGAATCCTTTTCTTGTTTTTTTCTTAGTTTTTTCGCGACGAATCCTCCTAAAATTGCAAATAGCATAAGCGAAATATAAGAAAAAAATATCCTCAATACAATTTGATTAAAACCTAAAGCTAATTCTTTCATTCCTTCTAACTGCTTGTAAGTAGGTAAAATATAACCTATTATAAAAGTAATAAATGCTATTATGAGTTCTCTCTTTTTAGCCAACCATGCGGAAACAAAACCCATAGAAAAAGAAGAAAAAACGAAAACAACACCAGTTAATATAATCCTCAAATTCCAATCCTTAGGAATCACTAAAATCAAAACACCTAAAACAAACAAAGCATATCCAGCAATAATACCTGATATTATAGAGATAAAATTTCTCTTGCCCTTTTGTTCCTCGGTTTGTGTTTCTTCTCGAAGCTTCTTTTCTTTTTTCTTTTTGATTAAAAAAGCAACAAATCCACCAAAAAAGGATGCTACCAAAATATAAATAAGAGCAATAAAAAGAATATAATCTGGTATATATGGATTGTTTTGCACTTTTATAAACCGATTCCCCACAATAAGCCAGGGCAAATAAGCTAAAAAGATAGATGAAGGCGCAATTAACAATTCTCTTTTACCTGCTATTAAGGCCGCCAGAAAGCCGGAAATAAAAGGCATAAGAAACAGAAGAACAGACATTACTATCATTATAGTGCTATGACATGTGCCAACAGATGTAAGAATAAACTGCATCAACAAAAAACAAATATTCCACAACAAAAACCCTGAAACAATGCCTATAAAGGTTTTTTTATCTATATTTATTTTATTCATGTATCCGATACCTCCTAACGTTACCAAGGATAGTTAGCTAACATTTCATATTCTTTTTCCTGTAAACATGCATATCCCCATTTTCCTGCACAGTTCAACGCTTCCGAAGTAAATTTCCCATCAGCTTTAAGAACCTCATTATAATAAAACATATGACACAGAAGATCTTGAGGTTCAAAGAGAATATCATAGCATTCTCTCATTCTACGATTATTTTCGATACAGTTGTTCTTTAACGTATTAGCGTTACCAATGGCTTTGTTTTTATTCTCAACAGCGTTATCTACACATTCACGAAATTGTGTACAAAAGGAAAATCCCATACCAGGAACAACAATACGAACCAAGCCAGTCACATCTATCCAAATAATTGGATTATTTGTAACATATAAGTAAGGATTAATTAATTGTGGTTCATCAAAAACAAGAGGTGAGAGCGAACTCGAGTGACAACTACTACTAATATTCTTCATCCCAAACATCGGATCCTCCTGCGTAAACCTCCCCATCCCCGCCGCGTAATACCTCGCCCGGAGGTTGTAAAGACCTGAAGGAGCCTCGTCCCTCTCCTGCCCGGTGTAACAGTAACTGTTATTAACGGATTCATCCTTCTTCCTGAAATCCCCGAAATCATCGTACGTGTAAAGGTTTTGATAGCTTCCCGATGAATCAACTATCATGGTAATAGACCCCAATCCATCATGGAAATACTGATACAACTCATTATCGGAAGTAATCTTTCCCACTAACATACCATTAGTATAAATGTATTTACTCTTCAAGTCAAGACTGCCATAAAAACAATATTCTCACACAAAGCCACTAAGAACACAAAGAAAAGCATAATGTTTTTTTAACCCACCCCCACAATGTAGCGTTGGGTTTATTTTATGAATCTCCAGCCTTCTTTCTCTGTAACTGATTTAACTTTTTAGCTAGGAAACCACCTAATAAGGCTACGGCCATTCTTGTAAGAAAGGGCAACACAATATAAATCAGGATTGACGCAAAATTAATCGTTGTTTGCCTCAAACCTTGGAATTCATGGTACGTCCAAAAGAAATTCGCAATGAAGAATGCTAAAAGAGAAACGGGAATTTCTCTTTTCTTAACAATAAATGCTGAGACAAAGCCAACTAAAAAAACCGCAATGATGTTAAAGATCACTGCAAGCGAGACGGTTTCATATGAAAAACCTTTTCCAACAAGTAGTTCTAGTCCAAGATCATCAATGAGTAAACCTATAGAAACTGCTACTATAATCGCCAATGCTAATTTAATTTTATCCATAAAAACTCCTTTATATATACGATTCGCAAATATCTTTCTCCTCCAACTATAATTATATTATAAAATGTAGTATAATCCAATCCAAAAGCTTATGCTCCTTCAGGAAAGCCATCGGTATCCTCGTTATCTATCGCATCTATAGGGAATATATATTGAAAAGGAAAAATATTTTTTATTATACTCCAAATGCAAGGCACTCTAAAGAACCTATTGCAATCTTTTTCAAACGAAGAACGATCTCTGCTTTTTTCTCTTAGACAAGCTTTTTCTTCTAGAATGCATACACGCTTAAAGTCTATACAAGGATCATTCATGCAATCTTCGCGTTGTTTAGCACAATCTTTTAAACCTTTCTCATATACTGACAATGCCTTGTTCAGGCATTTTGCCAAAGATACGCAGGGATTTAATCCCGTAATATCCGTATATTTCATTGGATTGTTAAAGGCATAGAGATATAAGTTTGTAGTATTCAGATTGTCAATTAAAATATTATTTCCCCCACAACCTACTAAAGCAGCTAATCCTGAAATCCCAAACACCGGATCCTCCTGCGTAAACCTCCCCATCCCCGCCGCGTAATATCTCGCACGGAGGTTATATAAACCAGAAGGCTCCTCATCCCTTTCCTGCCCTGTGTAACAGTAACTATTTGAAACATTTTCTGACTTGTGCCTAAAATCCCCAAAATCATCATAAGTGTATAAATTCTGGAAAGTGCCCGTAGAATCACAAATCATGGTAATAGACCCAAGACCATCATGGAAATACTGATAAAACTCTCCGCTTGAATCGATCCTTCCGACTAACATACCATTAGTATACACGTATTTGGATTTCAAGTCAAGATGCCCGTTAAGTTCCGCTACCGTGTACATGCCATCGTATACGTAGTAAGTGGTATCCGCCGTTACTACTCCACTAGTATCTACCGAATGTATCTTCCTGAACCTTCTTCCTTCGGAGGTGTATGAGAAGGTAAACTTGTTTGTATCACCAGCAACTGCTTCAATTATCTCTTCGAGTCTTCCTTCCTATCGACAAATTACTCTTGTGAGGAAAAGATATGCAAATACACCTATTTCACATAATAAAAGTATTTGTAGAACTTTTATTTTGTTTGATACTTTTTTGACAATCATAAAAATAATCCTATAGAGTAAAACCGTCCAAATTCCAAAAAGAGAACCAAATAAAGTTATATCGTATCCTAGCAATGTTTCAATTTTAAATACAGAGTATATTAACCAGAAAATACCAAAGACTACCATAAAAAGTATTATGTCAAATGCATCCTCAAATCTTGTATAAATTGAACTCTTTTCATTTATTTCCCTTTCGGGTTTAAAAAAAGGAAGTTGCATAGTCGTTATATATCCCCAAGTAAGAACAGAAATAAAAATCCCTAATCGATACATTTTAGTAGCCCAAACTAATAGTAATGTACCAAGAATGCAAATTAAAATTAACTGTGGAAGGTATATCTGATTTCTCAAGTATCTTCGCAGCAAGACTGGAATTATTAATCCCACAATTGCTAGCAATCCAAGAACTAATAATAAAATCTTTTCTATTTGTAATCCTCGGTTATAAAAACCCATATAAAACAAAAACAATGTAAAAACCAACCAACTGAATACATAAGTGAATATATCATTAAACCTTGATTTTGACATTTTCTCTGATAATCCTCCTTCTATGTCAAGTGTCGAGATTTGACCCCAATTATACCATACCAATTATACTGATAATCCTCCTTCTATGTCAAGTGTCGAGATTTGACCCCAATTATACTCACTGAGTACACAGAGTTTTTTGTTGTTGTTTTAACTAAAACCTAAAACCAAAGATCTAAAACCTAATATACATCTTTTCACATTTCAAGGTCTGACCCCGTTGACAGCAAGCGTTGCGTCCGGGAGAAAATTAGCTACAATTGTATATAAAGTATTAAAAGAAAAAAGACCATATATTGAAGAATATAACATAAAGAATAATAAAGGTCGGTCGCCCTCTGTCAGGCCTAGCGGAGGTATTACCTCGCGCTCTTTTCAAGAATAGGGGACCGGCCTTCTATACAATACGATATATGCAAGGTATCAAAAGAAGAATAAGAAAAAACAGAAAAAAAGTCCCCCAGAGATATTTTAATAATTACTTATAAACAGGAGGTAAAAAAAAGATTAATTTAACCCTACCCCTTGACACTTTTCAAAGAAGGTCTGACCCCGTTGATATAATTCGTTGATGCTGTACGATTGACGATTTGCTTAATCCGATAACTCAAAATTCCATAAGCTGCAATTGCTAACGCCAAAAAAATCCCTTCAATAACGATAGAAATTGTGTGGCGAAGTATAAAATTATGAAACATTTCTTGCCCAAAACCCAAGTCGAGATCATCTCCAAAAGTTTTCTTTTGGTAATATATAATAGTAAAAGTAAATCTAAAAAGTATATACGAAATTCTAACTATTATAAAGGAACAATAAAACAAGAGAAACAATTTCCTTTTCTCTACAACTTTAACTAAATTTTTTATATGACCAGAAGAATTCTTTGGAGATATATTTATTGTTATCTTTTTGTACCTAATAAAACTTTCAATAGTTATTATTAGAAATATCAGGAACGAGATAACTTCAAGGTAAGTATAGCCGTAATATAAAAAGATATTTTTAAGCGATACACCACTAAAAACCAAGTCAAGATGAATTAAAGATTGTTTTAAATCTTCTATTAGCATCTTTTATTACTCCTTTTTTTCTCTTTTTTTAATCTGCAAACCATAAAAAACTAGTATTCAACAGATAAATTTTTAAACATAATCATAACTATACCCTCTACAATATAGTTCTTTTTTAAGTTAAGGTAATCGTTACCTTCTTTTGCATTTACTACTGTAATTCTCTAATTCCATAATTGTTGGGATGATCTTTATCTTCGTAAATTTCATAACCCTGGCTTCTAAATGTATCCTTAGTTCCCGTTAAAGTAACATTAGTTTGATAATCATATTTAGGCTCTCGTTCAAGGGTAATATCGTTTCTCCTCCATCCGTTTTGCACTTTGGTTTCCAGTTGAACTTCAAAAATTGATTTGCCAGTACCCTTTTCAGTGTCTCCTGTTTTTGTAATCGCCCCTACTTCCATTGGGAGGCCTCCTCGCCCCGGGGCAGCTTGATAACTCATAAAAGGTCTTTTACCAACCCCTTCAATCTCCGTATAAGGACCGTAGTTAAGATACTCAATTTGATTATCCATTTTAAAGATGTTTGGTCTAAGAGTCTTAACAAAAGGCACTTCCGCATCTAAACCGCCTTTACCACTTATAACAGCAGGAACTGTATTGTCCCTTAAGAATAAGCCAATCTCACTTGATGGAACTCCTTTTGCTGCGGTTTTATTAATGGCGAAATCCCACGCCCAGACATAATATTTCCCATTCGGATCCACATATTCAAGTGGATCATTCACACAATACACATACGGATTCAGTTCCTGCGGATTACTCAGATCAATATTCCCCGGCATCACCGTATGTGGATCAGGAGAGAGGAATCTTCCGATATTACCATAGTAATATCTCGCACCAAAATAATGAAATCCTGTCGGGTCTTTTTCTTTTCCCGTGAATTCACGGTTGTCTTCATGTGTCGCATCACTTTCCCAGACCAAATTCCCGAACGCTTCGTATTGTTTTTCTTTTACCGCTTCTCCATCCTCATCCGTAATCATAACAGGTGAACCGAGTCGGTCGAGATGATAGAAAGAAAGTTCTCCGTCTTCCTCTTTCGCGAGAAGACGGTTTCCCGCGTAGATGTACTTAGTCTTAGTCTCAGTCATTTCCTCTGTTTCCAATTCACATATCACATTATCTACTGCCATAAGCGCAAAACCACTCGTCCTTATTAATCTTATTTCGCAACTTGATGTACCTACAGGAATATCATTTATAGTTAAGGATACTTCTGTCCAATAACCAATACTACTTTCTGTTATCTCTCCGGTAGAATGCTCCTCATTTATACCATCACCTTTTAATATACCTTTTAACTCAAATCCTCCTCCCCAGCTAAAATTAGCTCGTATCCAGCAGGAAATAGTGATTGGAGAACTAACCTCTTCAGAAATAGAAACCTCTTGATAGACAGAAAATTCCCCGTAGCCTGCACCATACAGTGAATATTCTCCTTCCTGTTGATATTGATCGGTTACACTCCAACCATATCCAGACCAATCACTAAGATCACCGGTTTCAAAACTGTGATTCTTAATAACATTAGTGGATGTGGTACCTCCCGATGAATTCACGAGTATGAGATTTCCAGCGTTATCATAAAAATAATTATTTGCCTGAACGGTATCTCCGCTTATTCCACCATCCCCCCATGATTTTCCCATACTCATATCGCCAACCCATAAGTGACCGTCAGGACTCATCCCCGATCTTTTTACCCTTAATTTTAAACTAACCGTTCCTGAAGGGAATTCTTCCTTTGGAATATTTCCGGAAAATTCTAGCCAATCGTTATAGGTACCATTTATTTCCGCTAATTTTTTATTGCCAATTGAATCATTATTCTCATCCAGGAAAACCGCTATAAGTTTAGCTTCTGCAATTGCATATGATTTTAATTCACAGGAATATGAGAAACCTTCGAATGTTTGGTTATGAACAATATCCGTTAACTTCTCTTCTCTTATTCTTTGATATCCCTTATAATAATATTTATACCCGTTATTATCTTCATCGGAAACTCCTATGAGTCTGCCTTCAGGGTTATAAAAGAATTCCGTCGTACCATCTACATTGGTTTTTGAGCTTATACATCCTATATCGTTATATTCATATTCGATGTCTTGTCCAATGTATCTTAACTTGTTAGTTCCCATTTCATAATCATAGGGTTCACCGTTAACAATAGTTCTGTTCCCAACTTTATCATAAGTGAACCAGTGGTCATTATCTTCGCCCTCTCTATCCTCATTTGTAAGTCGCCCAAGAGAATCATATTGGTAACTTGCATAGAGTTCTAGAGGGTCCCCTCTTTTTTCTTCAGTCAATTCTCCTCTTTTATTGTAATAAAATTCTTTATAATTTGTATAATATGGATCAGGAACACCTTCTATGTGCATCGATTCCATCCAATTTCTCGGCAAATAAGTAAATGTATCCGTAACCTCTCCGGGGAAATGAACACCGCTCAGGAGCCCTGACGCTGTGGATGAGAGGTTTACAATCTCTTCATCATTAATTTCCACTAACGAGATATTTCCAAAATTGTCATATCCATACTCGACCTTATAATCATCTCCATATTTCAGTTTAGTCACTCTACCTTTTAAATCGTATGTATATTCAAACGTTCCCTCTTCTACCCCTTCCGTTAATGGGATTACCAATTTCTCCCCTAAATTTCCGAATTTATCGTAGAAATAAACTTCCTGGACATTTGCATTCCCAAAACCCGTCAATCTTCCGTTCGGATAATTTAAACCTAAAGGAGCAGAGTATGTATGACCGTTTATAGTATAGCTATCATAATAGTATGTTTCCTCTTCCTGATTGTTAACTGATTTCCCCTCTATTCTACCGAGCATATCATACTCCAATTCGATTTCATCTCCCGCATTGTTCTTATGATATATTGTGTTTCCGTTTGCATCATACGCGAATGCATCTACACCCCTATCCGGTCCTTCTCTTTTAACTAAATTCCCTAACCAGTCATATTCAAAGCTGGTTTTCTTCTCTTCAGCATCGATGATTGAATCAAGATTACCATTAACATCATAATAATAATCCGTAAAATATCCGAGAGCGTCTTCTACTTGTATTAAATTCCCCGCCGCGTCGTTTATTAATGTGGTAGTATTTTCCTCTTCATCTATTACATCCGTTATATTTCCATTATATTCATATTCGACAATTTCATCATCGGCATCCGAAGGATATTCTATTTCTGTGACTCTATTAAGTACATCGAATATTTTCTTCACTGTATCCGCGCTTACCGCATCGCTAAATCTCGGAACTGTCTCTTTATTCAGATTCCCCTTCCTATCGTAAAAATACTCCTTTATTATATCCTCGCCTGAATGAGGTACTCGTCTACTCTTTTCAAGCCTTCCCAATTCATCGTAATAATAGCACGTAACATCGGCATCAAAATTGTTGCAGTAAGACCACGTCCTTGCCCATCTTTCAAAATCGTAGTATTGATATTTGTTCAACAATTCACCGCCGCTAATGCTATCCAATGTCAATCTACCATAGCAGTCATATTCAAAATACCGGGATACATTGTTTTTGTCTGTAACTCTTACAAGATTTCCTTTTTTATCAAAATTAAAATCTTCAATAGAACCATCCGGATATTCTATTGTATCCGGAAATACGTAAGCAGGACCGTATTCAAATTTATACTTATATTCCATATAATCTTCCATTTCTACAAGATTGCCGCATATATCATACCAATATTCCTGCGAGCGGGTCTCGTCATCATTTATGTATTCAGTCTTTTTGGTTAAATTACCACGAGGATTATAGGTTATGTTATACTTATAATCATCATGTAAAATCGGATTAGGATCGATATTCACTAAAGAAGATGGATTATCATATTCAAACTCCGCCTTTGAAACAAGTTCCCAGGAAAAAGAACCTGTTTTCTTATACTTCTTAACTGTATCTTCAATATGACAAAGACGAACCTCATAATCTAAATAATTACTACTCCATTCGTAAAGATAACTTTTTCTTACTTCCCAGTTATCTGAGTATTCGAATTGTGAAGATTCATCATAATCGGGCAAATTTTTATTCTCCCATGCTTGATATAAACCCGAAGTTACTACCCCGAATTCTACAATAATGCTGTTACTCTCATTCTCTCCCTGATAAATTACCTCTCCCAAAAATTCATATCTTTTTATATTATCAAACTCATCATACTCTTTATAATCATATAATTTTACTTCCTCTCCACCCTCCAATATATTATCATCAGGACTATTTTGCACAATTTTATACTTTAATACCGGATGCAGGGGGACTCTAGCCAATGGATCTGGAGTTATCTCATCCTCCAAAACCCAATAGAATTGATTTAGCTCTTTAGGAACACCATTATTTTCTATCTTTACGGTTTTAAGTGGCTTCCCGTAAAATTCCTCTAATTCATAAGGTAAGATTAAATCGGGATAACAAGAATAATAGTAAGAGCCTATTAGTATACCGTGACGACCTTCTTTATAAGGTTCAGTCCTCTCTGTAACTTCAAGGTGCTTATCTACGTAAACCGAATCTATAAAATAGTATTCAATTCTATCGTTTTCAGGGGTTATTTCTATACAATTCTTATAAAGAGGATAATAGGTATAAACACCCCAATATTGATCTTCTTCCGGAAGACCCTCAATTTTAGGAAAATAAAAATGATAATTAGAAGAACAATTAGGCCCTACAGAAGTTTCTGATAAAGAAGAACCAGGGCCAGGAGGATAAATATAACGATAAACCATAATTTTTCCCTGTTCAGGAAGAGTAATATCTTTCTCACATATTCTTCGATACTTTGTTAATGCTTGTAAGACTACCTCACCTTCTAAATTGTAAATAGGATGACTATAAGACACTTCTTCATATGAATAGTGATATTGTATATATGGGGTCAAATCTAGACATTGGACAATTTCCCGATTATCTTTCGTTCCAATTCTTTGAACTGCTTCTTTATTTCCCCGTTCTCTTCCATTTTTTTCTTCAATCTAATCCTTAACTTACTAACTGCGGAATAATCTATATTTCCAAGTATCTTTCCTATATCCTTCTGTTTTAATTTGCTGTATTTGTATAAAAGTTCGCCTAATATTCCTCTTTTTATTCCATCTCCCTGCTTAATTAAAAATTCTTCTTTTTTAATATTAAAATATTTAGCTGCTTCATTTATTAAATCTTCGGGTTTAATCGTTCCGGATTTTAACTCTCGGTATATTGGTTGTTCTCTTTTTGAACCGTATTCTAAGTATTCTTTTTTTATCTTTTTTAAAAATTTATCTCCTCCTAATATTCCACCATTTTTTATCCCTTTAAACGGATCTTTTATATCTTTATTAAGTCCTTCTAGTATAAATTTATAATAACTCGCTCTACTTCCACTCAGCGATAAAATAATAACATATTTAACAAATTTCTCTATCTTGTTCTTACTTATATATCCGGGTAAGCTACTCCATTTATAACTTTCCAAAAGATTTATTTTTTCATCTAAACTTGCTGTTTTTAAATTATAAACACGGACTACGTTCAAATGAAGATATCTGGAAACCTCTAAAAGATAATTATCTACATCTACAAGAAAAGACTTATATCTCCCCTGATATAAATGACCGCTTCTGCTATGCCTGTAATTGTAATATCCGGTATAACATACATTGAAATGCCTCATAAATTCGGAAAGATTACCTGCAGGAGTTTGTATTAAAAAATGAAAATGGTTACTCATCAAAACGTAAGAATATAAATTAACCCGATAAACATCTAATGAGTTTTCCAATAGTTTTAAAAACTCATTCCTGTCCTTATCATCCCCAAAAATCCTTTTCCTGTCATTTCCTCTGCATGTTACATGATAATAAGCACCGGGATATTGTATCCTTAACGCCCTTGCCATATCTCTATTATAATTCGATTTATGAGATTGTCAAGTGTCGAGATTTGACCCCAGATACACTTGCCATACCTCTATTATAATTCGATTTACATGATTGTCAAGTGTCGAGATTTGACCCCAGATATATGTTCTGTTTCCTACCGCGTCGTAGGTATATTCATACTTTAACGACGGAGGTACTCCCGAGTCCTGATAAGTAGTTCTTTTGAGTCTATTTATATTATCATATCTGTATATCTGTTCTTCTTTTGTTCCGTCGGGAAGTTTGATCAATGAAAAGTTTCTGTTTGCTCTTCTATCATATTCATAAGTGACTTTATATTCTCCGGCAGGTTGCGATGAGTCTCCGCTCTGCTTACAAACTGCTAACAGACTCCGTTGAAATTAAGATTTTCCCTTATTGTTACTAAAAACCCCGACTTTCTTCCTCTCTTTTTGTTTCCCTTTGTCGCTTCCTTAACTTCTGCAAAATTAACCTGTAATAAGTTAAAGTCGAGGGCCCTAATATCATAATACCAATAGGGTAATACCATACATTACCAGGTAAATTCAATTTCCCTGATAACACTAAAAAGACCAAAATTGCCCACGGAATATTTGTCATTAAAACCAATATTAATACTGATATCCAGATAGGCCGAAATTTCTTAACAATCCTAGCAACTACTGCAGAAGAAATAATGAGCGCATTATAAAACAAGTAAAAGAGAATAAGAAACAACCATCCCTCGGTAATCTTTAATTCTCCCATTAAAAGATAGACGAATGCGATTAAAAGACCCTGGACAATTATAGCCGCGATTATTAAGTATACTTTGTCTAATATCTTAGCCTTAAGCGTCTTCTTTTGTTTCTTTTTCTTTTCCATAATTATTTACATCCTCCATATGTTTTCTCCTGTATTTCATACGCTTGTTCTTGTAAACACTCTATTTCTTTGAATATACAATACTCTTCTACAAAAAGAATAGTAGCAAGTATAACCACTGGACCGAAGCTTTTGGACCAAAGCATTTTACTTCTAAAAATTGAAGACCTCAATGGATAGGTAAGACCTTTAGTAAACGCATACTGCCAGGCTTTTGTCATAAAGAAATACCCGCCACCTTCACCTGCTGCCATAGTAAAAGAACTCCAACCGGGCGCAATCAGTTTATCTACCATACAATCTAAAAATACCTTTCGGCAATCTTCTTGCTTTTGTTTACATAAACCAAATGGATCGATGAAATTTATAGGATTGTTTGCGACGTAGCAATATCCATTAAGTTCCTGAATTCTATTAGAATTCAGGACTGCTGATAACGGGTCCTCCTGCGTAAACCTCCCTATCCCCGAAGCGTAATACCGGGCTCTTAAATTGTACAAACCGGACGGGTTCTCATCTCGCTCCTGCCCGGTATAACAGTAACTATTCGAAACTTCCTCATCCTTTTTCCTAAAATCCCCGAAATCATCATAAGTGTATAAATTCTGATAACTTCCTGTTGTGTCAGTTATCATAGTAATCGACCCAAGACCATCATGGAAGTACTGATATAGTTCTCCGCTTGAATCGATCCTTCCCACTAACATACCATTAGTATAGATATATTTACTCTTCAAGTCAAGATGTCCATCGAGTTCGGCGACCGCGAACATCCCATCGTAAACGTAGTAAGTCGTATCCGCCGTAATCACCTCACTCGTATCTACCGAATGTATCTTCCTGAACCTTCTGCCTTCGGAGGTATATGAGAAAGTGAACTTATTCGTATCACCGGCGACTGCTTCTATTATTTCTTCGAGTCTTCCTTCTCTATCGTAATTAAAGGTATATCCGCCTGTTGTTGTGAGGAGGTCACCCCTGTCATTGTAGGTGTAAGTTTCTCCCGTTTCGGTTATACTTGATAATTGATTATTGTTTGTGTTGTAGTTATATGTATATTGACTCGTATCCGGAGAATCAAAATCGGTTTCTACTTTTACTGTCCTGTTTCCTACCGCGTCGTATGTGTATTCATATTTTAACGACGGAGGTCCTCCGGAGTCCTGATAAGTCGTTCTTTTTAGTCTATTTATATTATCATATCTGTATATCTGTTCTTCTTTTGTTCCATCGGGAAGTTTGATTGATGAAATAAATATCAATCTTTTCGCATACTATAAGTTATACACTAATACCAAAATCCAAAATTTCATCTACGACAAAATCTTGTCTTCTATATATCCCAAAAGATCTTCTTTTGTGGCAAACTCTTCTCTTGAAATCAAAATGTTTTTTAAAGCAGTCCAAATATGAATCTGCAAATCTCTAAGTAGTTTAAAATTTTCTTTCTTTTCTCCATGATGAAGATAAGCGCTTCTTAATTTATAAACTTCTTGGATTAGTTTCTTTACCTTTTTACGATCTTCTGCTTTATTTGCAGTTAAAAATGATAACCTTAACCATAAATTAGATTGTATTGGCTCTGAAGTATTTTTTAAAAGTAGCATTTCAATAGGCACCAAGGAAAATACTATTTTATCTTCAAAATTTTTAGAAATAATTGCCTTGCTAAAAAGGAATAAAGAGTTTAACAATAATTCTTCTAATTTCGTTTTCTTATCCTTCAACAATAAATTACTTAGGTTATCCAACCCCATTTTTTTCATCTTATTAAACAAAACCTTGTCTACTATAAAATTAAAAATCATATTCTCTTCAATTCCATACTCTATATTTGGAAACCGACCTTCAAAAACGAGAAAATCCATTGAAGGAACAGAAGTTTTACCTTTTATTCCAAAATATGATGGAACCTCAGGTATAAAGACTGTAGGAGAGAAGAATCTTAGAGCCATCAAAGCAACTTCGGTTTCTTCTTTTGCTATTCGTTTACATGTTTCTTTATCACCTCTAACTTTGATTGAAGCATAAACTTTGCCTTGATACTTTTTTCTCCAATCCTTGAAAAAATCCGATCTTCTTTCGGCAGGAATTCTTGTGTCTTTTTTAAAATCTTCTTCCAAATCATCAAAAAATTTTTCTGTCAAAAACTCGAATATAATCTTACCAACTTTAAAACTTTCCTCAATAATTAGAAATTTTATCGGTATTGAGATTTTTCTATTCATAACTTCCTCATCCGCTCTTTGGATAAAATATTCAATAAACTTGGATTCAAATTTTTGTTTATAGCGTTTTTTGAACCACTCAAAAAAAACATTTTTCATAAATTTCTGGCTAATAAGATTTCGAATCTCTTTTCTTTCAGCAAGTTTTTCAACAAGATTTAGAAATTCTTGATACTCTTCTTGTTCCAAACCTACCTTACCTTCCGGGGTTTCGAAATACCATCCCTTTTCTTTACCGAAACCATCAATTGAAGGTAGGGATCTCACGGAAATTACATCCTTCTCATCAATATTGTATTTAACTGAATGTGAGTCGGAAAATTTAACATGATTTTTTTTAATTTCTCTCGGCGGTAATAACTTCAAACAGGATAAAATATTGTTTGCATTACTATTAAAAGAGTCAATGAAACTCTTAGGAAAACTTAAATGAAACTCTGATTCTGATACATTTTTCTTTTTCAATTAAAAAATTTCTCCTAATTTTAAAATGTAAAACAAATTTTCAAAAATTCTCGATAACTCTTTTCACTCTCTTTCTATTATTCTTCTAACACCCACAACCACCCTATAATCTAAAAAGTAGAGTATAAACAGGAATCGGACAGATTGTAAAAAGCATTGATGTTATGATTATTACCCATAATGTTACTCTCTGCAAAGAGGTTAGGCTTGTTTCTCTCTCACGCTTTATCAATAAACCTATTGTGAATATAAATAAAAGAGGCAAGACAAAAGGTGTCAAGACAATAACAACTGAAAGTGGTAATATTTGAAGAGCATGCCCAAAACCCAAGAAAGTAAAGCTAAAGAAAACGAAAAGCCATACCCATACATCAATTTTAATTACTTTATCTCTTAAAAAAAGTTCTTCTTTTAAATCCGAGAAAGAAAGCGACATTCCTTCAGGTTTTATTATCAAAAGCAAAGAACCGACTATAAGTCCTATTACTCCCCACCCGATAGTATTAACCAATATTACCAGAGGGTGAAAAAATCCGGCTTCGACATTATATTCAACCACACCATCAATTACATTAGAAACCGGGTATATTTTTAACAGTAAACTTGGCCAGTTAGCTATATAGAAAAGGTCGCCTCCTACATTCACATAATCTTCTCCATATGATAGAAATACACTTGTTGAAAGATCCCAAAATTTCAACATCCAGAGTAAACCTATGAAGAATAACACTGTAGTAATTATCAATTTTGATTTTTTAGACATTATTTTCTTTACAGTCATATCTGCCTCCCCAAATTCGGAATTATCTTTATAGCATCCAGGGATGAATCACAGGAAAAATCATAGAAGCAATTCCTAAACAAGTACTTAAACCAGCATCACATTTTAATTGGCATGGTGCTCCGAAATTGAAACTCCCAGCGTTATTGCACCCTAAATAACAGTAATCATGCTTCATGCAGCAAAAATCTAATCTGCTAACCGGTTTTTTAAGTCGTTTCTTTTCCTTATCATCCATATCATAAAGTTTCTTAGGTATTCCACCACTCCAATCCCCACCACACCAGTTTGTTCCCGGTATTCGCCATAACCCACTTGGATCAATCATATTTATAGGATTACTTATACAATAAACATAAGGATTATTGTCCTGGGGAGCAATCGGTTTGTTGCATGAACCGCAACTGCCTGTTGAGGTACAGGAGCCATATATATAATCATAATGCCAAAGTGGCAACAACTTACGCTTCACGGTATTTTGCCAGATCGGATCCTCCTGCGTAAACCTCCCCATCCCACTTGCATAATACCTCGCCCGGAGATTGTACAAACCGGACGGGTTTTCATCCCTCTCCTGCCCTGTATAACAATAACTATTCGAAACTTCCTCGTCCTTTTTCCTAAAATCCCCGAAATCATCATAAGTGTATAAATTCTGATAACTTCCTGTTGTGTCAGTTATCATAGTAATCGACCCAAGACCATCATGGAAGTACTGATATAGTTCTCCGCTTGAATCGATCCTTCCCACTAACATACCATTAGTATAGATATATTTACTCTTCAAGTCAAGATGTCCATCGAGTTCGGCGACCGCGAACATCCCATCGTAAACGTAGTAAGTCGTATCCGCCGTAATCACCTCACTCGTATCTACCGAATGTATCTTCCTGAACCTTCTGCCTTCGGAGGTATATGAGAAAGTGAACTTATTCGTATCACCGGCGACTGCTTCTATTATTTCTTCGAGTCTTCCTTCTCTATCGTAATTAAAGGTATATCCGCCTGTTGTTGTGAGGAGGTCACCCCTGTCATTGTAGGTGTAAGTTTCTCCCGTTTCGGTTATACTTGATAATTGATTATTGTTTGTGTTGTAGTTATATGTATATTGACTCGTATCCGGAGAATCAAAATCGGTTTCTACTTTTACTGTCCTGTTTCCTACCGCGTCGTATGTGTATTCATATTTTAACGACGGAGGTCCTCCGGAGTCCTGATAAGTCGTTCTTTTTAGTCTATTTATATTATCATATCTGTATATCTGTTCTTCTTTTGTTCCATCGGGGAGTTTGATTGATGAAAAGTTTCTGTTTGCTCTTTTGTCATATTCGTAAGTGATTCTATATTCTCCGGCAGGTTGCGATGAGTCTCCGCTCTGCTTACATACCGCCTCATCTACCCATACTTCTCCGCTGTCTCTCATTCTCTCTATGTAAAAAATACCGTTTAAGTCGTTTACATCATAACTGCTATCATCCACGGTAACTGATAATTGAGTCCAGTCGTTCGTTCCCGTAATTTTATCCGAATATTGATGGGCGAGTACTCTTATCCCATCGGTTTCTTTTACCCAGAAAATCACACCTATCCATACTCCACCTTCCAGTTCATTCGTCTTTAACCAGCAGGATGCTTCGAATGGACCGCTGTAATCCGATATTTCAAACCTCTGAATCGCGAATTCCACATCCGCGTAAGATTGAGGGGGATCGTAAGGTGAATACAGTGAGTAAGTACCTTCTTTCGGATCGGAATTGTTCACCTGCCATGAATGCGATACGGTACCGCCTCCGGTTGTATCTCCGCAGGAAAATTCAAAAATATTATCCAGTGAATCAACATACCAGATTGTTTCTCCGCTATGTGAATAACCTTTCCAGTTATTCATATTTCCTGTTTCAAAACCGGGATTTTCTAAAAGATTACTACCGGGAGCAGTAGCAGAATCCAGGAGAACGGAAATTTCGGTAATTTCTCCCATACTTCCGATCTGGTAAGTTTCCGAGAGTCTATTTGTACCCCCGGAGATTTCCGGATACTTTATCCATTTTAAGGCGTTATTGTCATAATAGGAAAGATTCCATGTTTTTCCGTCGGCTGTTGTGGATGTATCCCTTCCCGCGTCGTCGTATTGATAAGTCTGTTCTAAATATATCTGTCCGGGGTCTCCATATTTATAGGATTTCAGTTGTGTTTTTCTTCCCGATAAGTCATACTGATAGACATTTTCATACAGAGAATAAACTTTTACAGTATCTAAATTACCCACATCATCCCGACTGTAACAAATATCTCCGTTTTTATCTGTTGTTTTTACTATTTCTCCCGCTTTGTTATACTCATAAACTAAAGAATCGGACGGGTTACTGCTGTTAAAATGAGAAATGTCGTCATAATATAACTTACTTCGTATTCTGCTTCTCTCATCATAAACATATTCAGTTACTTCTCCGTTTCTGTCTTCCTTGAACTGAAGTAAACAACCGCAGGGATAGTAACCGAGTGAGTCTTTCGTTCCGTCCGCGTAATGAGTCGATACGAGTTTATTCTGATTATAACTATAATTTATGTCCTTATCACGCGCGTTCCTAAATTCGATAAGTTTCCCGTCCTGACTGTAATCGTATTTCGTTGTAAATCCGGCACCTTCATTTTCTTCCACTTCTCTTAGTTTCCCCACCGGGGACGATTTGTAATTATGAGTTACAACAGAATTACCTAAGGTATCCAGTGATTTTTTACTAGAAAGGTTTCCGGCTTTATCGTATACAAATTCTCCATAATCGCCGTTTGGATGGATTACCTTCGATAGTTTACCTAAACAATCATATTCGTATTCTGTCGTATCCATTATTGAAGGATTTATTCTAGCCTCTATTTTCTTTTCGATCTCACCCATATCATTATATGTATAAAACGTAAGTATATCGTTATTCTGATTTGCGTCTCCTCCCACATCCACTCCGCTTTTTAAAAGAAAAGGACCGTTATCATTATCGCTGTATTCATAATATGTTATTGTACCTTCGGGGTCTTCTACTTCAAGGAGATTACCTACCGCGTTGTAATCATAATCCGTAACAACGTCTGTTACTCCCTCTCCCGCTACGTATCTATCTTCGAGCGTTATCTCATCGGTATAATTATTCGCGTCGTAAGTATAAACGATGCTTCTTCCCACTTCATCAATACTCTCTTCTAATCTGATATAATATGGATTATCGGGATCGGGCTGTGAATAGTAATTCAGAACCGAATCGCCGCCCGGATACACTATTTTTGTAGGATAGGAAGAGTATCTCGTTTCGCCGTTCGCCGAGTACTGGTAATATTCATATCGAACGATTTCCCCATTGGGTTTTTGAATTCGCAGTGGATTATAATCCGAATCATAGCTTAGATAAGTAGTGGTTTTACCCGCGACTGTTACCGAGGAACGTGTTCCGACAGGATTATATCGTATTATTTCCGCGTAATCATAACCGTCTTTTGTAGGAGTAAAATCTCTATCATTCGGATCATGAGCCCCGAGTTCTCGTAAGTCTTCCCAGTGATAGATGTATATAGAGTCGACTCGATGATTACCGCTGTAAAACCTCTCTATATAAGTTTTTTCCAGAACAGTATCTCCGGATGCTATTTCCTGATAATAAACACCTTCATCACCATATTTACCGTACCAGTTATTTACCCTGTATCCGCACAGGCGAAGACTATCATAAGCAGCAAAACTCGTATCATTATTCTCATAGTATCCTCCTTGAGGAAAAACCTGCGTTGCTATATCTGATTTTACATCCACTCCTGTATCAACCTCTGAAATTAAATTTCTGTTATAATAATACCTATCGAGTACTATTAATAAATCATCACCTGTGTGCTTTACTATCTGCGCTAATCGATGGAAGTATTCATTCGAATCAACACTATAATCAAAAAGAGAATGAAATTCTAAATATTTATACTCCATCCATTCATCTTTCCCGGAAATTTCTACTTTATTCAGTAAGAAAGTAGAATTATAAATCTCATAATAAAATTTAAGACTATCTCCCCATTTATCCACAACGTAATCTAAAGTATCTCCGTCATCATATCCAAAACGTAGAGTTGTTTCATCAAATCGTTCTACTGAATCAATTAAGGCAACTCTCGGAAAAACATCACTCTGCGAGTAAAACTCTATACTTCCATCAGACTTTGTGTATTCCCAGTGATTCGAATCTACCTCTGCCAGCCCTCTGTGTACTTTATACACATCCGCGAAAGATATAGAATCACTGCCGTTTTCTTTAACAAGCATAACATCTCTTATCTCGTTACCGTCTCTAATCTTATAGTAAATATCATCATAAATTGTATCCATTACGAATAGTAATTTTACATAATTATGAGTCCATCCGCCTTCGCTGAACGGCCGTAATAATTTCTCGTATTCAGGATTATCTTGAAAATATACGTTCCTTTCCCTGCTTTTATAGGTCCTGATTAAATTTACACCATTCGGCTTTTCTGAAGAAAGGTCTATGGATTCAAGGCTGAAAGTACCATCTTTTGCGTTTACAGGATCTCCCGCGTCCGCGCATTCATCCGGTACCTGATCCGCCTGAACTACTACATGCCAGGCTGGACCGTAGGATGTACCCATTGGATAGGTACCATGTTCCAAAACCAGATCACCATTAGCCCCAGGGATAGCATTGGGTGTTGCCCAAACCGATCCAGTAATGATACGAGTACGATTATTTATTACTTGGCAATGTGATCCCCCGCAATTCAAACCAGCATCAGGCCTCATTAAAAACCATAATTTACTTGGGTCGTACCAATCAACACCGGAAAGGCTTTTAGCGAGGGCTGTAATATTTCTAGTTTCACCCGGCGAAAGATAAATATCGTAACCACCACTCATGTTTGTCCACGAACTAACACCCTGTAATGTTAGAAACATAAAAGAAAAGATTAAAAGACTTAATTTTATCCTGAACCGCATTGTCTCTTCACCTTCCTCAACAACTTTATTTGACCAACGTTGATATCTTTTCTTCCAATTTCTTATTCTCTTCCCTTAAACCCTCGACTTCCTTATTGAGTTCGATAACATATAAAGTCAATTCTTCGACTTTTTCTAAGAGTTTTGCCTGCATCTCACCTACATATACTCCTTCTTTTACAACTTCTTTATTTTTAGGAATACCGGGCAAACTCTTTTCCTCTTTGATATGTTTTTCGAGTTTATTGAGAGGCATCAATTTATAATTATCTTCAAAAACAAAATCAGGCCAGCCGGTTAATTGTACCTTCATTTCCCTGGTTGTAATCGTTCCATCGACTGTGAGTTCGGACTCGGCGGTGTCCGTTCCTATACATACATTACCTGTATTATAGTAAATATCGCTTCCTCCACTCTGCAACCACAATGATGCTCCACCTCCACCACCACCCAACTGCCAGGTACCAACACCACTACTATCGGAAGTTAATACGTAGCCGTCTGACGCGCCCGTTGGTAACTTAAATCCATTTATTTTTGCCGTACCCGCTACCTCCAATTTTTCTTCCGGCAATGTGTTTATACCTATACCAACATTACCGCTGCTAAAATCACCATATATCAAAGGAATAGTATTTATATTATTTTGCTTGAGTATAAAAACTTTCGATGTCGTGTTATTCTCACCCGCTTCACAACCTATCGCCACCACATTATTCCCCGAGTTACCGTTAAGCGCCTCACGTCCTAATCCGCATAAATTACTTCCTGTATTATAATAACCTGCCCTATAACCAATTGCCGTTACTTGATTTCCCTGATTAGAATATCCCGCGGACCTCCCTACAGCTGTCAAATAATCTCCCGTATTATAACCTCCCGCGGAAACTCCTGTTACCGTGACATTATTTCCTTCGTTTAAATATGCAGCGTAAACCCCTGCTGCGGTCAAACTATTCCCAGTATTATTATTGCCCGCGGAAACTCCCGTTACCGTAACATTAACCCCCTGGTTTAAGTTTCCCGCAGATTTACCAGTTGCTGTTAAAGCATCACCCGTATTACCATCTCCTGCCCGAAACCCTATCGTTGTTACCCGAATTCCTTGATTATTTCTTCCTGCCTGATAACCAACGGAAGTTACATTTTGACCTGTATTCAAACGACCTGCCGAAAATCCAACAGCGGTTAGATAATCTCCGCTATTAGTATAACCCGCGTCTGCCCCTACGGCCGTTAAATGTCCATTCCCATTGTTTCCATATCCCGCGCGATATCCTATCGCTGTCACATGGCTCTCTTGATTTCCTGCACCTGCCGCATTATATCCTATCACCGTTACTCTAATTCCAGTATTGCCACTTCCGGCTCTATTTCCAATATAAACCGATTCCAGCTGGTCAGGTCCAGTATTTTCACCTATAGCTAAAGCACGATTAGAAGGCCAACTTTTTATAAAATCCTCTCCGCCAATTTGGAATACATTGGAACTTCCTATATTTATATTTCCCATAATGTCGAGCTTGCATATAGGTGTGGCAGTACCGATACCGACACTATCCGAATCAGTTGTCAATCGCACAACAGTACCATCGTCCTGCCAACCTGAATCCTGGGCGTAACTAACCATACCAACCATAAATAATGTTAAACCTATTATACTTAGTTTTTTCATGATACCTCCTTATGTTTTTTATTACTGTTACAATCAGTCGCTCTTTCTTTAAAATCTAAATTCAACCTGTCATTTAAAATTTCTACGATAATTTCAATGTATACTATAAGAATTATTGTATGAAAAAAAGAAGCCTTGTCAAGGGTCAAATATCTATCCGTTTCGTGTTTAGAGTTACGAGTTTCGTGTTAAAAAACAAATCCTGATAATCTACGTTATAATTCTGTTTTTAAAATTTACAATTTGAAATTTCCAACTTGCAATTTACAATTAGACCCTGGAAAGTGTTATGCTTCTCTGTACTCTCTGTGTGTCTTATTTTTTTCTCTGCGTCCTCTGTGGTAAAAAATTAGTGTAGGGGGAAGATACCTTGACAAATGTTTAAAAAATCACTATCATAATGACGTTATGAAACGTTCAATTCTTCCAATTTGTTTATTATTTTTCTTTTTAAATGTAAGGGCACAAGAAGAAAAAAAGATATCTGTCTCCTTCGAAGACCTCCCCGCACAACAGGCAGTACAACTTTTAAACCAACAATATGGATTAAACGTTGTGCTTCGCTCAGATGTACAGGGAACCGTAACTCTTTTTCTTTCGGATGTTACAGTAGATCAACTCCTGGCAACTTTAGCGCAAAGTCTCGGATGTTCGGTTCAAAGACACGAAAATGTTTACTACCTCGTCAAAGGGAAAACATCTAAATTGGATGTAGTTGTCAAAGACAGTTTATTAAGTCTCGATTGTGATGATGTTGAAATCGATCAACTAATAAGAGAAATATCTAAACAAAGCGGTTTGACGATTATAGCCGGGGAGAATGTAAGAGAAACAAGAGTTTCAGGCTATCTTAAAGAAGTTCCTATTAATAAAGGATTAAAAGCGTTTCTGACATCAAAAGGTTTCGAGGTGATAGAAAGAGACGGAATCATGGAAGTTTTAAAAATAGAAGAAAGAGGAAGGGATAGAACAAGCAGGAGCAGCAGCAGAAGAAGGGGTTCTTCTCAAATAAAAATACATCGTGATAGTCTTATCTCCATCGACGTAAAGGATATGGACCTGGAAAGTTTCATCGAAAATTTATCTGAGCAAACAGGTATGAACATAGTAACTTATGGTGAACTTACCGGTACAGTATCCGCGACCATAGAAGATCAAACTTTAAGCAGAACCTTAGATTTTGCTCTTAGCGGAACAACCTACGGATACAGGAAAATCGACGATGTTTTTGTGATCGGAAAAGCAGAAGGAAAGGCAGCGGGAGAAGGAATCATATCTAAGATCACATTAATTCCACTTAAATATCTTAAAGCGGAAGACGCTTTTAAATTGCTTCCCTCCACAATCTCTCCTTCGAATATAAAAGTAGTGGAAGAACATAACGCTTTTCTTTGCTCGACAGTCCCCGAACAATTAAGACAAATTCTGGAATTCCTGGAAGAAGTCGATATTCCGGCAAAGAGAGTAAGGATGAGGGCTATTGTCATTTCTGTGTCAAGGAAAAAACTTTCCGAACTTGGCATCAACGCGGGCAAAAATATATCCGATGTTTCGGAAACTTCCTCAGAGGAAACAGAAACTGCAGGAGAATTTAAAGCAACCTTCAATAAAGATGATATAGATGATATACTCGAATATATTTCATCTTCGCTGGATCTCGGAACTTCCTTTGAGATTCCCACGGGTTTTATGATAATGATAAACGCGTTGGAACAAAGGGGTATTGCGAAAGTCCACGCGGAACCCAGTATTGTTACAATAAGCGGACAAAAAGCGAGTATTAATGTGGGATGGCAGGGCTACTATAGAACCAGAGTTGGCACTACGGAAAATCCTTTGATACAGGTTCACTCTGTAGAAGCGGGTGTTAAAATGATAATAACACCCTGGGTGGGAAGAGAAAATGACGTAACAGCCGATGTAGAAGTGGAAGTCTCATCTCTAAAAGGAATAAGCGCTGATGGGTTACCGGAACTTTCTAAACGTTCCGTTCAAACAACATTGAAATTACAGGAGGGAGAGACAGCAATAATAGGCGGACTAATTCAAAAAACCGAAACGATTAATAAAAATAAAGTTCCCATCCTCGGCGATATTCCACTTATAGGCGATTTTCTTTTTTCCAGTCAATCGATCAATGTGGATGAATCCGAACTTATTATATATTTAACGCCTGAAATAATACCATGGAATAAAGTGGAATGAAGAAATTTTTCGTTGCGGGGATTTTAATTATATTAAGTTGTATGCCTAAACCTTTCGCTGTACAGCAAGAAGGGGAAACAAAAAAAGTTTATTTTGAAGAAATCGAAGGAAGATACGGTCAACTCGTAGGGAAAACACAATTTTATGTCTTCAGGGATTCAAAAGGGAGGGTTGTGCCTGTCGAAAATACAAAGGAAGCGGATTATGAAATAATTTTCACAATAAATTCTTCTCTTCCGCGTCTTAAAAATCCTGAGAATAAGATTTATGAGGTCGTTGTAAAAGTAAAATTAAAAGAGAACTCTTCTCTCGCGGGTATGACCACGGCAAAAAATGAAGGTAATTGGAATTATGTTGTTGAAAAATTGTCTAAAAAATTGGCAGGTAATTTAACATCTATTTTTGATGATATTTTAAAAAAGGAAAGAGAAGCAAGGGAAGCAAAGGAAAAAGAAGCAAGAGAAGCATCTGAGGTAAAAGAAGAACTAAGAAATGAGTAAATACCGTCGGCACATTCTTATCGGAGTACCATGTCTAATTTTGTATTTTCTTTTATTCTCTCAGTTCATTGGAATGGTTAAAGAAAACAATAAAAAAATACGCTCTACGCAAAACAAACTGTATTTTTATTCTTCCGGAGAAGCCCACTACAATTATTGCCAATCATTAAAAAAATATATTTCGAAAAGACTCGATTCATACAAAGAATTTGAAACCGTATCCGATGGAATTACCCACTTACTATCTCTGGTTAAAACTTTTAATCTTCATACAAAATCGATTTTTCATTCTACAATAAGAGAAACAGAAAACATTTCTTATATTACCGTAGATTTGGAATTATTGGGAAAATATTCAGATCTTTGTTTATTTTTACAAAAATTAAATCTGGAAGCGTACAGAATCGAGAAGCTTAAAATATCAAGCCCAAAAACAGGCATTTCAGCTTACCTTCGGATTAGGCTATTTCTTTCGGAAAATGTCGACAAATAAAATAATAGTATATTCACTCCTTTTCATCTTTACCATCGCTTTGTTTGCGACCATGCCTAAAGGATACACATCTTATAAACCCGGTGTAGAAATCCATCTTAAAAAGAAACATTCAAGGGAAATAAACGAAGTAAAACGGGATCCTTTTCGATATAAAACAAAGCAAATAAGCATTCCGCATAAGTCAATAAGACTCTCCGATGTGATTATTAAAGGGATTATATGGGATGATAAAAACCCATCTGCCGCAATAAGTATAAATGGGAAGAAAACAATATTTGTAAAAGAAGGGGATAAAATAAACCGCATAATGATTTTACAAATCGAACGTGATAAAATAGTAATAAATGAATACGGTAGAAGGACAATCAGATTTAAATAAAGGATTCTCTCTTTTTCTCACTTTAATAATAATTGTTATTGTATCTTCTTTAATAACAACTTTTTTATTGTCCAGTAAACTGGAAGTATGGCGTTTGAACAAACGAACAGATTGGGAACAGGCTTTTTATATTGCTTCTTCCGGAATGTCGAGAATAACGCAAAATTCACCTTCCGCTGAATATAAAGGAACAGATTCGCTTTTCGGGGGGTATCTGATTACAGAGGCAAAATTAGAAAAGGGTTTTTTCAGCATAAAAACTACCGGAGAAATAGAGAAAACAAGAGTTACAATGCTGTCCGAATTTGGTTCACAATTCGATTCAAGCATTTCTAAAAACAACGCGATTTTAGAAATCGATAAGCAACCCGAAATCTACGGCTGGATAGATGGTGAAGTAAAAATCGGTTCTTCTTTACCCGATTTAAATTCTTCGGCTATCAAGGATAAAATAAGTACTTTTCAGGCATACCTGCAATCTCCCTATCAGGCAGATACAGAATTGTTTTCACCACAGATATTCTACGAACCGGGAGATATACCGAATAAAGAAGTAATATACGTTAATGACGCGGTGTTTTTCAGAGATGGAACGTTCGAATATCCAAAAACCATAATAAGTACCTCAGATATAATAATTGAAAACGGAATGTTAAAAGATTTAACGCTTGTCGCTTACGGAGAAGTCAGAATTCAGTATGATTCAAAATTAAAAAATGTTTCTGTTTTTTCTCCCAATTCTGTTATATTAAGCGGTTACAGCTACTTTTCGGGAGGAATTATCTCACAAAAAGAAATTCGAGTCGCGGAATACGCCACAGTAGCGGAATCATCTGTACTTATAGCAGAAGGGGGAACAAATCAAATAAGATTTACAGAGTCATCTTCATTCTCCGGTACGGCAATATCCACAGCAGAAAAAACTATTGCCGGAGCATACCAAAACATAATCACTATAGAAGATAACGCCGAGTGCAGAGGATTAATTTACTCATCGGGAAGAGTTTCTATTAAAGGCACATTCCAGGGACTGGTATGCGCTCATTCTTTTTACGGTAGAAGTTCGAATGGCTATTACGGCAACGTAATAGAGGGCGATGTCAAATCCGGAATACCCAAATCGACAGTCATTTCCGCCTACATAAAAACTAATAGACTTAAAAGAAAAACATGGAAACTAATAGAAAATGGAAATTAAATGCAGAGAAAAAAACACACAGAGCGCACAAAGGAAAAAAGATGATGTTGTTTAAAACCCTTCCCCAAAAACCCCAAAAGAAGGTTCTCACACAGAGGTCACAGAGATCACAAAGAAAAAATAATCATGTTCTCTAAATCCATCCCACAACCCCAAAAAACGATCTTCACACAGAGGACACAAAGAAAAAATGATGTTGTTTAAAACCCACACCAAAACCCCAAAAAATATTCTCACACAGAGAACACAAAGGACACAAAGAAAGGAATAATGTTATTAAAAAAAACCACCCCCCAATTCAAAAAAATATCTCACACAAAGAACACGAAGAACACAAAGAGAAAAGATCATGTTGTTCAAACTCAACTCCCAATCCAGAAAAAGAATTTTTATACAGGGGATATAAATAAATCTATATGGAAAGATTGAATAAAAGAAATAAGTTAAGGTGGATGTGGAAGGTTTCCGTAACCCCTGTGAATAAAAAAAACAATTTAAATGGAGAACGGTGGGGCTCCGTGTCCTCTGTGGCTTTGTGTGAGAATAGAGGTTTTACTTTAATTGAAGTAGTCGTATCGATAACAATCCTCGCGGTTGTTTTTCTCTCTTTATATCAGTTTTTTTTTAAGAGTTATTCTTACTCTAACGATATTAGAGAAAAAGAAGTCGCGTTGCTTCTTGCACGGAGGCAAGCCGAACATACTCTTGCCGGAATAGAAGCGGAATATGATTCTATTACATTAGATACACTCGACGGCATAATATATGAAACCATTTTAAAAACAAATGAAGAAATCCCTCCATCGTGTAGTATCAATGTTTTTGTTGGTAATAAAAAAGTATTTGTTATTCAAATGCTAAAACCTTAAAAATATTAACCACAGAGGACACAGAGGATTTAATGAAATTAAAAAAGACATATAGATTACATAAAAAAAATCCCATGCATTTTTGTCATAAAGTGAGACCGCGTCACAAAAGACAGGCAATGAAGAGAAGTTGTCGATGACAAAGATAAACGTAAAAGACAACGTCATTGCGAGTGTATCATCTCGCTCGACTCACGCGAAGCAATCTCAAGTAAATAACGAGTAGATTGCTTCACAAAAGCAGAGCAAAGAAGGACAGTTCGCAATGACAAATTTAGATGGGAAATATTACCAGATTGAAGTTTAAAATTGAATAAACGATATTATGTTTATATAATGGCAAACAAGAGTAATTCGGTCCTTTATACAGGTGTTACTAACAATTTAAAGAGAAGGATCTATGAACACAAAGAAAAGTTGACTTCTGGTTTTACCAAAAAATATAATATTAACAAATTGATCTACTATGAAATTTTCGCTGACGTAAGGAATGCAATTAGCAGAGAAAAACAAATAAAAGGTGGTTCAAGACAAAAAAAAATTAATCTGATCAATAAAAAGAATCCAAGATGGAGGGATTTATATCTTGAAATATAGGAATTTTAACAGCTATATCGATTTTAATACAAAAGACGATGTCATTGCGAGGAACAGAACGACGAAGCAATCTCAAGTAGATAACGGGGAGATTGCGTTATATAATAGATTATACTTTAAAAAAAATCCTGAAAGTCTGAGTTTATCTGCGCCCTATTCTCTCTGTGGTGAAAAATCCAGGGGGAGGAATTTGGAGAATAAAGGTTTTACTTTAATAGAAATAATTGTGGCTCTACTCATTTTTGGCATATTAAGTACTATCTTATTCTCCACCTTGATACAGATTCAAAGGAGAACAAGTACCAGTACATGGAGAAATGAATTGACTGAAGAAGGGGTAAAAATATGCAATACAATAAGACGAGAATTAACAGGAGCTCGCGAAATTCTCTACGCGGACGAAGATAGTATTTCTTTTTTTAACCAAGAAGGAGAACTTTCATCTTTTTACGTAAAAGATTCTCTGTTGTTTAAATCTAAAAAAAGACTGGTTTCTGCAAAAACAAAGATAAGTTCTTTCAAATTTATATACTATCTTCCTAATGATATTATCGGAGAAACCGCATCTCCGATATACTCGCTCCCGCTGGACGCAATAAATCTTCAACGGGTAACAGTTATAGACTGGAAAATCGGGCTTAAGAAAGAAATAACATCAATTCATCTTAAAACCGGTATCTTTACTCGGAATATAAGACAACAGTAAAAACAAAATTCGTTATACCCTCTTCATTCTTAATTTTTTTTATATTAGTTTCTTCTACTATATCCATCTCCTGAATTCTAGAATAAAAATCCATAACATCTTCCTGTGATTTGCCTTCACCCGTCAAATTAAATATAAAACCTTTTCTATTTTCATTAATTGTCGGCTCACTATCAAGCTCGTTAAGACAGACATTATCAGGAATTCTTCCGGAAAGTTCAAAAAGAAAAACTCCCCACGGTACAGGAGTTCTTACTTCCTCATGTAATTTCAGTCTTTCTCTTAATTCAATTACTTCTGTTTGAATCTTTTTGTTTTTTTCGTATAAATCACTTAATTTATTTATTTGACGCTCGAAGATAAAAAGCCATATTTGTCCGGCAATTAATAAAATTAAAGGTATAGATAATAATATTCCCAGAGAATAAGTTGCTTTCCTAATAAATTTTTTTACTTTTTCCTCTTCTTTCCATTCCCCTCTTTTTACTGATGTATAAGCCGGAGTTAAATCGTTTTCAAATTTCATATCCGGAGAAAGAGAAAGTCCATAAGCAAGAACTGTATCCGGAGGGAAATCCACTGGTTTGTGAAAAACGCAAATTTTATCTTTATACGAAGAAAATTTTCTTTTAAATTCTTTTAAATCTTTTTTCGTAAGTTTACCTGTAAAGTATATACGATCAACGGAACCGACTTTATGCAATAAAACATCTATTTCTTTTTTTAAAGAATCTACAAGTTCTTCGTTCTCAAAAGAAGCGCTTCTGGTAAATGTTATTATCCTTTTTTCAAGATATGCTAAAATAAATTCCTCAGAACCCACCTCAACAATCAAAACCCGATCATTCAATCCCTTTTCAAGCATAAAAGGATATGATATCGCGAAATTATCCGGGATAACTCCTGAAATATTATACTCTTCAATCGGTAAATCTGAAATTCTTTTTTGAATTTGCTTTTCTTTACCTTCGATTATATATACATTAGAACCATTATCTTTGGATATAACCGCAAGTTTAACAATATAATTCTTACTTCTTCCGACAGTATATTCATCTAAATTTTTTAATACATAATTTTTAGCTTCTTCAGGATTTTTATCCTGGAAAAATTTGGTTTTTATAATAAAATTATTTCTTCCCGCGTTTATATATATGCTATCGCATTTTTTGATTTCTTTGGAGTTGAATAAATCTTCAATAGTATCAAAATTAAAAGAAGAAACTTTGCCGCTTTTGCTATCCCGGATTAGCAGAATAGACATTTCTATATGAACTCCCGCTATTCTCATTTTCTTTTTCCTACATTCTTACTTAAATAAAAGAACAATTTTTTTAAATTCATAGTTTTAATTATAACGCACAATGTACGAAGGGTCAAGTGTCAAAATCCTGATAAAAATCTTGTTATCATAAAATCCTACAGGGTTGCCTTTTCTTTAGAACCCTATTAGTTTTATATTATGAATACAATTTCCACTCTTGTTTTCCTCGCGACTATAGCCATAATTTTTCATTTTACAACATTTAATCATACACCTGATCAGAAACTATGGGTTAAAACAATGAGGGAATTTTGAAAAAAAAAGATACAAAACAGTATTTCGGGAAGGATTTAGAAGATTTAACTGCTGCCAGGAATTATTATAAATGGATTATTGAAATATTTAGACCTTTCCTTGGAAATAATGTCGCGGAAATAGGAGCAGGAAACGGTAACTTCACGAACTTTCTTGCCGAAGAAAAAATAAAGAAAATATTCGCGTTTGAACCATCTAATAACATGTATACCCTACTATCGGATAAACTCAAAGAAAATAATAAAGTTACTACTATCAACAAACTCTTCGAGGAAAAATATCAGGAATTCATAAATTTCTTCGATTCTGTTCTTTACATAAATGTCCTGGAACATATCGAGGATGATAAACAAGAACTAAAATATGCCTATAAGACGATTAAAAAGAATGGACATATTCTTATTTTCGCCCCGGCACTATCTTTTCTTTTTAGTGAATTCGACAAAAAAATAGGGCATTTTCGTAGATACCATAAAAAAGGACTCATAAATATTATTAGGGAAAGTGGGTTTTCAATTGAAGATGTTCGATATTTCGATTCAGTGGGAATAATAACATGGTATATCGTGTTTGTTGCCTTGAGAAAAACAACAACAAATAAAACGAATATTAAATTGTATGATAAATTAATTGTACCGCCCCTGCGTCTATTGGAGAATTTAATTCCTCCCCCGGTTGGAAAGAATTTGTTGTTAATAGGAAAGAAATCTTAATACTTTCTTTATAATTAGAAGGTTGGGAGGTAATTGCTTCGCAATGTGAATGCGTATATGCGTAGAAACGTAAATAAATTCAAAGCACAGTCAAAATAGAAACTATATTTTCCTCTGTGTTCTTTGTGTGAAATTTGGTTTATTGAGTCTGTAGAGTTCCTTGGGTTTGTTGGGTTGGATTTTTAAACAACAATAAATATGGTTTTTTCTTTTTTCCCTGTGTCCTCTGTGGTTATTCTTTAGGATTTTAGGGTTGGGAGTTGAGTTTTAAGTAAAATCATTCTTTTCTTAGTGTACTTTGTGCTCTTTGTGTGAAATTAATTTGGAGATGGGAAGGGTTTTAAACAAAAAAATATATTTTTATCTCTGTGCTCTCTGTGTAAGATTACTTGAAGTATTACTCGACCTTTTTAACACCCTCCAATATCTTATCACCGCCGTAGTCCACACTCGCGACTATCTCATCACCCGTTTGTATTTTTATATCTTTAAGCTCTATTGTGTACTCGCGTCCCTTACCGGGCAGTATTACCGATCCGGAAACCGAATCTCTATACACTTCTTCCTCTCCCCTTTTTACCCAATATTTAACCGAAGGTCTTAACCACATATTACATTTATTTTCTACCTCTAAATTTAAAGTCCCATCCTTTTTCATCTCCATCCCCTTTATCTCCGCTTCCTTAAACGCTGTACCGGCTACTTCTAAATATGTAGTTATTCCCACCCTACCCGCTAACTGCACAAGCGGAGTCCACTCTTCTTCCTCAGGTGGTTTCCCTTCAAAAAAGACTACACTCCAGTATCCTCCTTTACTCTCGGGAGGAATATCCAAAGTGATTCTTATTTCCTTCATTTCTCCCGGACCCAGAGTGAATTCGCCCGGATTTATCGTCATCCATTCGGAACATGAACCATCGAGAGAACCTATATCATGATATTGTATCTTTCCATCTTCATCCAAATCCCAATCCTTACAATAAACAGAAACTATCGCCTCATTATATGCGTCTCCGTTCTTCACCGTTATCTCTCTGGTAACTATTCCCGGATAAGAACTAACTTCTATCCTCAAAGGAGACACAAGCAACGATACAGATATTATCAAATGTAACATTTAGTAAATCCTCCTACTTCTTCATTAATGTAAAATCGATATTTGTAAGAAAATCCCCCGCGTTATCTTTCCATTTTAAGTCCAGTCTTAAATCGATAGAAAATGACTCTCCGTTCTCTTCGGTCGGAATCCCTTCAAGTAGCTTCATCTCTCCCATTTCGAAAGCAACCCATTCCTCACCCTCTATTCTCCAAGCTAACCGCTCGATTGGTATCATCTCACCTTCTCTGGAAAGAAAATCTCTGTCAGCCGAACAGAATAAAACCCAATCATCACTCGCTTTTATTGTACCTTTTACAATTCCCGGAATTTCTACGGGAGACCTTAATGGACTAATAAGATCAAGGTCGATATTTTCGGATTGTATATCAAGAGAAAGATACTCATCAAAATCAGCTTGACTAAATATCGTATTGTTTATAACAAAAGGTAATAAAATTAATATTATCATAGTCTTCCTATTAAATATACCCACTATTCAAAACTTGTCAAGCAGTAAAATAATAGTCAGGATAACTAAATGGACAAATGGGATAAAGAGCTTTCAACGTTTTTTGGGGGCGCTCATTATCCCATTTACCCATATACCTATTCATAGAATAGAGCAAAGAGGGTTCTTCAAACACCCTTTTTGCTCTATTAGCAGACTCCTTAATTTATTAACGATCGATTAATCAGTCTGAATAGTGTAGGTTAATATGCAGCTTACACCGGCAGTCTGTTCTTCGTCACCATCTAAAGTCACTCTATAATCTTGATCGAGGGACTGCCATCCTCCAGTATTACCACTTCCATTAACGAGAGTATCGGGTGCAGCTGATGTACTGAAAGCATTCCAGGAACCCATTCCGGCGGGACTATGCTCGATATCGGAAAGGAGTATGCCACTTCCCGGATCACCATCTCCCGCGACCGTAAGATACCAATCAACGGGGCTGCCGATAGGAGAACCAGACACCATATATTCAAGTTGCTGGTAAGGAGATGTGTTTGGCGATGTCGGATAATATACCTCCGGATAAGCAGCGGGAGGGTAAACGGGATTGCTCGGATTAAGGCCTATATTGCCAAAATTCCACTCAGCGTTATTATTAACATATATTCCAACAGCAGCCGGAATAATAAAAGTCAAATCAGCCGTTGCTGATTGCGGACTTGGACCAATAGACTGAGAAAAAAGCATTACAGGTAAAACAGCAAGAACAAGAATCATTTTCTTCATTTTTACCTCCTTTTAGGATTTTAATTCAGACATAATTCTTATAACCAACCACTAACGCCTGCTAAATTATCAAAGAACCACTTATAATACCTGCAAATTCTATTCCACAAATTAAGTTATTGCTAAATAAGCCCTTAAACTTGAACGTATCTCGCGAAATGCAATTTTATTTCGCAGAAAGCCAAATTTTTTCCTTTAGTTAAGAATATTTTACAAATCTGAAAGTCCAATGTCCAACGTCTCATGCCTATAATTCTATGGTATACGGGATATAAGAATATGAAAGATCCTTGTTAGGAATTGGCATGCGGGGAACTATTTGATTATTTAACTAATAAACCATTTAACTGTTCAACTTTGTTTAATATAGAGGAAATCATCCACCGCCTATTATTTGTTTGGGATAAACCCCAACGCTACGTTATTTTTAGAGATTGTTTCGCGTAGGTAGAGCGAGATGCTAAACTCGCAATGACGTTTTTTTCGGGACTGGGAAGTCCCTCCTACAACAAAATAATCTTTGTGTTCTCCGTGTGCTCTGTGTGATAAAATTTGGTGTGGTGAGGTGGGTTTTAACAACATTATCCTTTTCTTTGTGTTCTTTGTGTACTTTGTGTGAGAATTAATTGGGGGATGGGATGGGTTTTGAACAACATCATCTTTTTCTTTGTGCTCTTTGCGTAATTTGTAGTTCAATCCTCGCTACGAGATTCGCTTAAGATTTTCAACCAACTTACTATACTTACTATCGAGTCTTTCCTTATTTTTCCTGGTTTTTTCGACTACTTCTGGAGGGGCTTTTTCTAAGAAATCTTTTCTCGAAAGCTGATTTTCTGCCTTTCCAAGGAAACCTTCAATCTCGCCAATCTCTTTTTTAAGTCTATCTCTTTCTTTATCGATATCAATTATTCCTTCGAGAGGGACATATACATCCATACCTTTTATATGGAAGAAAGCCGAATTTGGAACTTTTTTCCCTTCCTTAATTTCAGAAATCCCGCCAAGCCTAAATATCCAATCAGACTGAGAGCGCAGACGATCGAGAAGATTATCTTCACAATTAATGATTGCCTCTATTTTTAAATCCGGAGGTAGTTGAAATTCTCCTCTGATATTACGTATATTTGAAACAAAATTTTGCAGAAAATCCATTTCTTTTTCCAATTCCAAATTTCTGTAATGTTCATCATAAACAGGCCATTTTGAATCGATAATCATACCACTGGTATAAGGCAGTATAGAATAAATTTCCTCTGTAATATGTGGAATGAAAGGATGTAAAAGTTTTAAATAACGCTGAAAAGCCCAGAGAGCAACCGAAATGGCATTTTTTCTTTCTTTTTTATCTTCCGAATAGATACGTGGTTTTATCATCTCCAGATACCAATCACAAAATTCATCCCAAAAACGGGTAGATAACATCCTGCTGGCTTCACTTATTCTAAAAGAATCGACCTGTTCTTCAACATCTTTCACAAGCCCCATAACCCTTGAAATAATCCATTCATCCATTTTAGTAAGACAAATATCCTCGATATTACCCACTTCATCATCTTTACAATTCATCATTAAAAAACGTGTCACATTCCAAATTTTATTCAAAAAATTTCTGCCCTGTTTGATACTATCTTCATCATATATAACATCCTTGCCTTCGGGAGTAATACGAAGGATCCCTATACGCAGCGCATCCGAACCATAATTAGCTATTAAATCGAGCGGGTCAGGAGAATTTCCCAGGGATTTAGATAAAGCTCGTCGCTTTGAGTCTCTAATCATACCGGTAAAATATACCTTAGAAAAAGGAACTTCTGCCATGAATTCGAGCGAAGACATAATCATCCGGGCGACCCATAAAAATATTATATCCCATCCTGTCACTAAGGTAGTGGAAGGGAAAAAGGAATTTAGTTCGGGGGTCTCATCAGGCCAACCGAAAGAAGCAAATGGCCATAACCAGGAAGAAAACCAGGTATCGAGAACGTCTTCATCCTGGTAAATCTCTTTACTGCCGCATTTAGGACACTCTGAAGGCATCTCTCTTTTAACCATAACCTCCTCACAGCTTCCGCAATAATAAACCGGTATCCTGTGCCCCCACCATAATTGCCTTGAAATAACCCACGGACGAATGTTATCAAGCCAGTGATTATATACTTTTTCCCATCTGGGAAGATAAAACTGAACCTTTCCTTCTTTTGTGGCATTCTTTGCCTTATTTGCCATTTCATCCATTTTAACAAACCATTGTTTTGAAATATAAGGTTCGAGAATTGTATCACAACGCGAACAATGTCCGACGGAATGAGAATAGTCTTCGATTTTCTTCAACAAACCTAACTCATCCAGATCCTGCACAATCTTATTCCGGGCATCGAAACGGTTCAATCCTTTATACTTCCCTCCGTTATCATTAATATTGCCCTTTGTATCCAGAATACTAATAGAAAGAAGATTATGTTCTCTTCCCATCTCAAAATCATCCGGGTCGTGAGCGGGAGTTATCTTAACCACTCCTGTTCCGAATTCCGTTTCTATTCTGGAATCTGAAATCACGGGTATATCTCTTTCCATTAAAGGCAAAATCACTTCTTTTCCTATAAAATCCTTATATTTTCCATCTTTAGGATTAACAGCAACAGCAGTATCTCCTAACATGGTTTCCGGACGAGTTGTGGCAACCTGCAATTTTCCGCCATCTTTTACCGGATATTCTATATAATAAAGTTTACCTTCAATATCTTTATTTTCGACTTCCTCGTTAGAAATAACTGTCTCGCAGCGAGGACAATAATTTACAATATACTCATCTCTGTAAATATAACCCTTTTCATATAATCTTACAAACGTTTCCTCTACAGCTCTGGAAAAACTCTCATCTAAAGTGAAAGTTTCTCTACTCCAATCACAACCAAGACCAAGGGTTTTCATCTGCGATACAATTCTATCGTGGTATTCTTCCTTCCACTTCCAAACTTCTTCAACAAATTTCTCTCTTCCTAAATCAAATCTGGTAATTCCCTCTTTCGCTAATTTTCTCTCGACAACATTTTGAGTGGCTATACCGGCGTGGTCGGTTCCCGGAAGCCATAGGACCTCAAATCCTTGCATTTTGTGAATACGTATAAATATATCTTGTATTGTCATGTTAAGTACATGTCCAAGATGCAAAATTCCTGTAACATTAGGAGGCGGAAGCAAAATTACATAAAACGGCTTCTCACTTTGGTTGTCAGCCTTAAAAGTCCCGCTCTCATCCCATTTTTCTCTCCACTTATTCTCTATTGAACCAGGAAGATATTTTTTCGAAAGTTCCAAGATTAACTCCTTATCCTCGGTATTACTTCATACAGAACTCTTTGTTCCTTAACCTTACTATCAAAGAATCGTGCCCCTTTCTTCACACCTACTGATTCTTCAGAAATTTCAATAGGGTTTAAATCTGCTTCGCCATCAAGCAAATAATCTATCCTTTTTAAAGCTACCTTATGCTCATCGATAAGGTAACTACCGGAAAGTCCTTTCATCCATAAAACAACTTCTTCTATTAACTTTTTCTGCAAAGAAAGATACGAACTTTTTTCGATTTTCTCCTCAGTGCTCGTCGGTTTAAAAGAACCGACATTAAGTAAAAAACTAAACATCGTAGAAGCCCCTATAAGAATAACAGATCTATCGGGATGATGCACAGTTGAATACATGTTTGCTCTACGAACAAGGCTACCTGTAAGATCAAACCGATTTAAAACATTTTTACCCAAATAAATATCTTCTCCGGGTTTACCGGAAGCAATTCCTATACCAATCTGAAATATTTTTCTGTATTCAGGGGGTAAATGTTCATAAGTTATCCCTCCGAAATCTATTCCCTTTTCATCGAATTCTTTAAACCATTCTTGATATCTTTTTAAATTTTTTCTTACAAATCCTTCAGAATACGCGAGCATTTTCCTGGCACACCGAATTGCCCTGGTCGCAGAATCCGAAGAAGCCTTAAGTTTAAACTTCTCATCTTCAAGATTTTCTTTTTTCCCTTCTGACAGGGCAACTTTACCAAAATAAAGGTCACTGCTCTCCTCTGAAAACAGTACAATACCTCCATCTCCCGTATCTTTTACAAAAAATCCCCCCGAATCATCTACCGCCTTTAATAATTCTTCTTGAAATTCATTTCGTATTTGATCCTCCATCTCCGCGTCCATCAACTTGTCACCCATCAAAGACGAACCCCTGATATCATATACCATTACAGAAACAGTATCCAAACAATCCCTTACAATAATCTCTTCCCTTGAAAGTTTTCTTTCTATTTCGGGAACAAAAAAAACTGCCGGAGGATTATCCCTGCGGGCGAGAAGGCCTATCCAACGAGCTTCTTCGATAGAACTACTTTCCGACTCGGGAAATATTCTTACTATATCTTCAAAAATAAGTTCTACAATAGTTGGGACAAATATAGAGTCATATTTTTCAACAAACCAATTTATTATGCTTTCAAAATCTGTTTTTCTTCCCAAAAAACCGCGCGACAAAAACGATTCGGGCGCTCCCGTTAGATTATCACCGAGACCGATTACGGATCGTTCCATGTTTTCTCGTATTTTATTAGTAAGATTAGGGTCAAAATACCTGAGGATTCCGGGGATATTAACACTTTCTCTTATACCGGAAAGATCCTTGAGCTTAGATAATTGAGCCCTTAATGCTTTTAACTTTGCTTCCCCGCTATTTATATATCTTATTATCTCATTTGTATTATGACGAATGTCTCTAACGCTTAAATCTGATACTTCTCCAAAAAATTTCTCCAATCTCTTTACTGCGTTTTCCTTAATTAAATCCTGCGTAGACCTGATTTTTTCATTGATATTATTAAAATCGAATTCTTGTGTTTCTATTTTTACCGGTTCAATATAATAACCGGCAAATATTTTACAAACATCACAAAAGAATTCTATATCTTTAATAAAATCAGCAAAATCTTCCAATCTAACATCACTAAGAGAGGCCGGTATCGAAACCGTTCTTTCAGTAAAACGAACAAGATTCCTTATGGACGTATTTTTACGAAGTTCTCTTTTGCTAAAGAACTGCAAAGAAAGATTTACTTTTTTATGGATTGGAATCGAGGCTTTCGAAGGCATTTGTGTTTTCAACCATCTCTTGAGCGCAAAATCAATCAAAATGGGAGAAATTCCTGTTTTAGCGCCCTCATCAAAAATCCTGTTTAAAGTATGAGTAAATTCATCCACCTGTGTCATCAAGTGTTGCTTTTCTCCTTCCGAAAGAAAATCTTTCACCGATTTTAAGCCTCTTATTAATTCGGACTGGATTTGGTCGGAAAGAATAATGTACTGAAATGAATCAGAATTACCCAAGAAATCGATTTCCGAAGGAGTAAAAACTTCGAGCAAATATTTCTTTAATAAAGTAACGTAGGTTTTTTTTCCGTAACTACTTTTAAGCCTTTTAGCGTAATTGGATTCTTCTTCTGCTCTTCTTTCTAAAGAAGAAATATTCTCTTCTACCACAGTCTAAACTTACACAAACTCTACTATACTTTCGACAGCACCATCTCCCTTTCTTCCCAGAGATAAATCAATCACCCTAACATATCCCCCACTCCGCTCTTTGTACTGAGGAACTATAGTTTCGAATAATTTATAATATGCTTGCCTTGACCCTAACTCGCTTTTAAACTTCCTCTTATCATTAATATCAGCTTTAAGCGCACAAGAGATTTTCTTATCGGCAAAACTTTTTAAAGCTTTAGCCTTACTTTTCGTAGTTTTTATAGATTCATTTATTATAAGCGCGCAGAAAAGATTATTTAAAGTTGCTTTCCTATGAGATTTAGTCCTTCCTAATTTTGCAACCTTTTTTCCATGTCTCATCCTTCATCCTCCAAATTCTTTAAATCCATACTTAAACTAAGATTGTACTCAGCCAATCTATCTTTTACTTCTTTTAATGAGACTTTACCAAAATTCGGAAAATTAAGCATTTCATCTTCTGAATATTTGACAATATCTCTCAATTCGTTAATATTCTTATTCTTAAGCACGTTGCTCACTCTGTTACCCATCCCCAATTCCTCTACCGGTAAATCGAGTGCCCGTTTAATTTCTTCTTTTTCGCTTGCCCCACCCTCTTCTTCTTCTTCAAAAATATCTTCCTCAATAAATAACTCGATATGGTTTTTTATTATTTTGGAAGAAAGATTTAACGCTTCTTCAGGATGAATAGACCCGTCTGTCCAAATTTCCATGACAAGCTCTTCAAAGTCTGTTCTCTGACCGACTCTAACATTATTAACCTTATACGTGGCTCTCTTAACCGGAGAAAAATTCGTATCTATAAATATTGAACCTTCAGCCATTTTGGAATCCACAAAGGACTCTTTAGGTTTAAATCCTTTTCCTACATCCACTCTCAACGTTGCTCGTATTTCGCCATTTTCATCCAAAGTCGCGATAAGCTGATCCGGATTACTTACTTCTAAACCGGGAGTTAATTTTATACTAGAAGCTTTAACTTCACCCGGACCTTTACCTTCAAAAATCACATATTGAGGGAGCTCTTCACTATTATATCTAAACCTGACTTTTTTCAAATTTAAGACAATCTCCGCGACATCCTCTTTGATATTGTCTATTGTTGAGAATTCATGCATCACATCTTCAATCTTAACAGCGGTTATTGCGGCGCCCTGAATTGAAGAAATCAACATTCTCCTTAGCGCGTGTCCTATTGTTATTCCATACCCTCTCTCCAGAGGAGACAAAGAAAACTTGCCATAAGTTTCATTTTTTTCAACCACTTTTAACTCTTCCGGCATAACCAGAGATCTAATTCTCAACTTTTACCTCCCTATCACTTAGAATATAACTCGACAATCAAATTTTCCTTAATAGGATATTCCACATCTGCCCTGCTCGGTTCCGCCACGACTTTTCCTTCCATTTTTTTTCTGTTGACAGACAACCATTCCTTAACTTCAATTTCATGCGCAAGCGCTACAGAAAAAAGTGAAAGATTCTTACCCTTTTCCTTAATCGAGATCACATCACCAACAGAAACCTGATAAGAAGGGACATCCACTTTTTTACCATTTACATGAATGTGATTGTGACGAACAACCTGCCTTGCCTGCCTTCTCGACAGAGCAAAACCTAAGCGATAAACCACATTGTCTAATCTTCTCTCCAATAATTTCAACAATTCTTCGCCTGTTACACCCTCTATCACGGTCGCCTTGTCAAACAAATTCCTAAACTGTCTCTCACGAAGATCGTATATATTTTTAACTCTTTGCTTTTCTCGAAGCTGCAATCCATAAGAAGAATCTCTGGAACGCCATCTCCTCGGAGGTTCCCCCGGTGGTCTAATGTATTCATCACCGATAGGACACTTACTCGAATAGCATTTATCTCCTTTTAAGTAAAGTTTCATCTTGTATCTTTTGCATTTTCGACACTTGGGACCGATATACCTACCCATTTATAACCGCCTTTTCTTCGGAGGTCTGCATCCATTATGTGGCAAAGGAGTAACATCTTTAATCGCGCTGACATTCATACCCGCGGACTGCACAGTCCTTATCGCCGATTCTCTTCCTCTTCCCGGCCCATTAACCCAAACCTCCGCGGTACGCATACCGGCATCGATAGCTTTCTTAACTGCTGATTCAGCTGCTTTTGTGGCAGCATACGGGGTTCCTTTTCTGGTACCTTTATAACCAATACTGCCTGAGGATGTCCAAGCTATTGTATTTCCCTGTTTATCTGTTATAGTAACCAGGGTATTATTAAATGTGGAATGTATATGGACTATTCCGAACTCCGGTGCTCTTAATTTCTTTTTCTTTGTAGTATCTTTTCTTTTCTTTTTAGCCACATATCCCCCTTACTTTTTGATTTCTCTCTTCTTCAAAGCAATTGCTCCTTTTCTGGGTCCTTTCCTTGTTCGGGCATTAGTTCTAGTTCTTTGACCCCTAACGGGCAAACCTTTTTTATGCCTTGTTCCCCTGTAACATTTTATATCTTTCAAACGATTTATATCCTGTCTTATACGGGATTTTAATTCGCCTTCTATTTTATATTCACCTTCAATTAGATGTCTTATTTTATCAACTTCTTCATTGGTTAAATCTTTAACTCTCTTACCTTTTTCAATATCAACCTTATCAAGGATTTTCACTGCAGTCGATCTTCCGATACCAAAAATAGCTGTTAAGCCAACATGAATAGGTTTATTTGCAGGTAAGTCAACACCAGCGACTCTTGGCATACTACCTCCTAACCTTGCCTTTGTTTATGTTTTGGATTTTTACAAACAACATAAACTCTTCCTTTACGTCTCACAATTTTACATTCTTTACATAACTTTTTAACTGATGATCTGACTTTCATCTATACCTCCTATGATTCTCTATAGACAACCCTGCCCTTAGTAAGGTCATAAGGGGAAAGCTCTACATCTACAATATCACCAACATCAATTCTTATATAATTCATTTTCATTTTACCCGCCAAATAAGCAAGTATAACAGGATGATCCTCAACATCGAGTTTAATTCTATATTTTGAATCAGGTAATTTTTCAACAACTTCTCCTTTAACTTTTATTACTCCCTTCTTAGCCAATTTACAATCCTTCTTTAATATTATTTGCAATATTTTCTAAATTACCTTCGGCTAAAACTTTCACAAGTATACCTTTATTCTCGTAATATTCTTTTAAAGGCTTGAATTCTTTTTCAAATATTGAAATCCTTCTTTTTATTGTCTCTCTGTTATCATCCCCTCTTTGAACCAAATTCTCTCCGCATTTATCACATATATTATCTATCTCGGGAGGACTATTAACCAAATTATAAATAGCTCCGCAATCAGGACATACTCTCCTGTTAGTCAATCGTTTTATCAGAACCTCATTGGGAGCATAAAGATAAACGGCTCGGTTCAATTTCTTACCATTGGCTTCCAAATAATCGTCAAGTAGTTGAGCCTGATTCTTGCTCCGAGGATAACCATCCAACAACCATCCGTTTTCACTTTCACTATTAGACAACACTTCTTGTACAGTCTCGAAAACTATTTCGTCGGGAACGAGTTCTCCGGAATTAACGTATTTATCAAGCTTTTCACCGAGCGGCGAAGAACTTTTCAATATTTCCCTAAAAATATCTCCTGTCGAATAATGTGTTATTTTTAAATCTTTAGCCAGAATATCGGCATGTGTTCCCTTGCCAACCCCGGGAGGCCCCAAAAAAACCAATGTCATCTTCCCCTTCCTCGAATTTTGCCTTTCTTCATAAAACCATCATAATGTCTCATCAAAAGTTGGGACTCTAATTGTCTGGCTGTATCGAGTGCTACCCCTACTATAATAATTATGGAAGTTCCTCCGAAGTAAAAAGGTAATTTAAATTTAGCCGTAAAAATCACCGGGATAACCGCAATAATAGCAAAGAAAGTAGCTCCCGGCAATGTTATCCTCGCGATTGTTTTATCTATATATTCGGCAGTGTTTCTTCCGGGCCTGATTCCCGGTATAAAACCACCGTATTTCTTGAGATTTCCCGCAAGATCTTGAGGATTTAAAACAATCGAAGTATAAACATAAGCGAACATAATAATCAAAAGAACAAATAAGGCATTATAAAAGAATCCGCTCGGAGACAAAACATTAACAATCCAATCAGCCCAAGCCTGTCCTTTAAAAAATCCCGCGATAGTAGGAACAATCATTAATGCCGATTGAGCGAATATTATGGGAATAACACCCGCGGTATTCACATTAAGCGGCAAATGTGTCGATTGCCCACCGTAGACTTTTCTTCCTTTAACTCTTTTAGCATATTGAATAGGTATTCTTCTCTGTGCCTGCGTAACAAAAACTACCGCGGCAACAACAGCAACAGCGAATGCAACTGTAAGAAAAGCAAAAATCCAACTTTTTGTACCTGCCACCAACATCTGAGAAAACTGAATCACCTGCGTAGGTATTCTTGCCAGAATACTCATCATAATGAGAAGAGAAACACCGTTACCTATACCATTTTCCGTTATAAGCTCACCCAACCACATAAGAAAAATAGTTCCCGCAGTCATAGTTACAATTATCGAAAATTTTACGAAAAGCGTAGGATTAGGTAAAACCGGTATACCACTAAACGAAAGGTTCTGCAAAAAGATTGAAAACGATAAAGAGTGAATAATAGCTATACCAACGGTTAGATATCTGATATGCTGGGTCATCTTACGCCTTCCTTCTTCACCTTCCTTCGATAACCGCTGATAAAAAGGAATTGTAGAACCTAAAATCTGCAAAATAATCGAAGCACTAATATACGGCATTATCCCAAGAGCAAAAATAGTAGCTCTGCTCAGATTACCTCCGACAAACATATCAAAAAGTCCAAGCACAGAACCTCTCATGCTGGCAAAATAATCACCGAGTATTTTTATATTAACACCGGGCGCGGGAATATGACTACCTAACCGGTATATTACCAACATAAGTAACGTAACAAGGATTCTTTTTCTTATATCTCCTACTTTCCAAAGGTTACGGAAGGCATCAAGCATCTTTTGTTATTTCTCCTCCTGCTTTCTCAATCTTTTCTTGAGCGGATTTTGAAAACATATTGGCATGCACAGTTAACTTTTTATCTATAGTTCCCCTACCAAGAATTTTAACTTTATCTTTTTTCTCCGCGAGACCAGCCTGTCTCAGCTTTTCTATTGTAACCTGCTCACCGCTTTTAAACCTGTTAAGCTCCTCAATATTTATTATCGATAAATCAATACTTTTTTTTCTATTAAAACCTTTCTTAGGAATTCTTTTTATAAGAGGTGTCTGACCTCCCTCAAAACCCGGCCGGACTCCTCCGCCACTTCGGGAATTTTGTCCCTTTAAGCCCCGCGTGGAGTAAGTTCCCATACCGGAACCAGGACCTCTTCCTACCCGTTTTTTACTTTTACGACTACCTTTAGGCGGCCTAATTTTACTTAATTCGGTTCCCACTAACTTCCTCCATTTCTACAAGCTGCGATATTTTTCTAACCATACCTCGTGTTACAGGATTATCTTCATGCAAAACAACATCGTTAATTCTTTTTAATCCAAGAGCTTTCAATGTCGCTTTCTGCCTTTTATTAGACCCTATTTTACTTTTTACCTGTTTAATCTTAAGCATCTTTCGCCTCAGTAACTTTTCTTCTTCCTTTTAACATTTCTTCTATAGATTTCCCTCTAAGTTCAGAGAACTCTTCGGGCGTACGCATACGCAATAGACTATTATACGCCGCAATAATATTATTAAAAGGATTATTTGAACCAAAACATTTAGTAAGAACATCTCTAAATCCGCCAAGTTCAAATATGGCTCTCAATTTGTCGTTCGCGATAATACCAGTACCAGGAGCAGCAGGTCTTATCATAACCTTCGCCGATTTATATTTGGCAGTTACAGCATAAGGAACCGAAGTATAAACTTTCGGAACTTTAATTAGTCTGGACCTGGCATCTTTGATAGCTTTCTTAATAGCTTCAGGAACTTCATCCGCTTTACCGTGTCCGTAACCTACTACATTTTCCCGGTCCCCAATCACAACCCACGCGGAATATCGGAACTTTTTTCCTCCTTTTACAACTTTGGAGATACGCCCGATATAAACAACTTTTTCCTCGATTTCATACTCCCGGGGGTCTACTTTCATTCGTGATTTTGTAAATCCGCTTAAAATTTTAAACCTCCTTCCCTCGCGCCTTCCGCCAGGCTCTTAACACAACCATGGTAGTCAAAACGTCCTTTGTCGAAAGTCACCTTACCAATTTTCGCTTTTTTACATCTTTCCGCGACATAAACTCCGACTTCCTTAGATTTCTCTTTTAACGTTTTACCTTTCAATTTATTTTTCACTTCTTTATCGAGGGTACTTGCCTGTACCAATGTATTTTCACTCAAGTCGTCGATTACCTGTGCATATATATGCTTATTCGTTCTACAAACAGATAGACGGGGCCTTTCGGGAGTACCGAAAATCTTACTCCGGGTCCTCATCTTCCTCTTCCATCTTCTGAATTTTCTTTTCTTAATTTCACTCATCAAATTCCTCGCTTACCTTCTTTGTGGATAATGTATTCCCCTTCATATCTAATCCCTTTACCTTTATACACTTCAGCGGGGCGTAATGCCCTAATTTTAGCCGCTTGCTCTCCCACAAGAGCTTTATCCACACCACTGACTGTTATCTTATCTCCTTCTAACTTAAATTCAATTCCTTCCTTGGGGGTTACTTTTATCAAATGAGAATACCCAAGATCGAAATCAAGGTCCCTACCCTTTAAATTCACTCTATATTCTCTACCTCTAATTTCAAGTGTCTTCGTAAAACCTTCCGTTACACCTATAATCATGTTATTTATTAAGGAACGGGTAAGTCCCCAAAAGGCTCTAACCTCTTTCATATTACCATAAGGAGAAACAGTAACTTTACCATCCTGTACACTTACATTGATACCTGGGGGAATAACTGTTTCTAAACTTCCCTTTTTTCCTTTAATTTTTACATTTCCATCTTCAATTTTGACATCTACTCCCGCGGGAACAGAAACAGGTTGTTTTCCAACTCTAGACATGAATCCTCCTTACCATACCTGTAGTAGAATCTCGCCGCCGACACCTTCACTGCGAGCCACGGCATCGCTTGCTATACCTTTAGAAGTAGACAAAATAGAAATACCGAACCCTCTTTTAATGAGAGGTATGTCTTCTTTTCCAACATAAATCCTTCTTGAAGGCTTAGAAATTCTTTTAATCTCATGAATTGGGGACTCATCTTTTATATACTTAAGAGTAATTCTTACAGTACCCTGGGGTCCCTCTTCAATGAATTCAAAATTACCAATATATCCTTCTTCTAAAAGAACCCTTGTTATCTCCTTAGCCATATTAGAAGCCGGGATTTCAACATGTCTATGCCTCGCATCAACTGCGTTTCTAATTCTTGTAATCATATCAGCTACCGGATCTGTCAACAAAACAACCTCCTACCAGGAAGCCTTTTTTACTCCGGGAATTTCTCCCTTAAGCGCAAGTTCTCTAAAACACAAACGACATAATCCGAAATCACGCATATATCCTCGCCTTCTTCCGCACCTAAAACATCTGTTAATCTTGCGAGTCGAGTATTTTGGTTCCCTTTTACTTTTTACAACTAATGATTTTTTAGCCATTATTCAACCTTTGTAACTTTAAATGGTAATCCAAACTTTCTAAGCAATTCGGCAGCATCTTCGTCGTTCTTCGCAGTTGTAATTATTGAAATGTCCATACCTATCACCTCTTTAACCTTATCATAATCTATTTCAGGAAAAATAAACTGCTCGGAAATTCCAAGAGTATAATTTCCTCTACCGTCAAAAGAATCAGGTTTCAGTCCTCTAAAATCACGAATTCTTGGAATAGCCACATTAATAAGTCTATCAAGAAATTCGAACATTCGATCCTTCCTTAAAGTAACCTTTAACCCAACAGGTTCTCCTGCTCTTAGATAAAAAGAAGAAATAGATTTTTTAGCACGAGTAGTTATCGGCTTCTGCCCCGTTATTTCTTTCAAACTTTCAACAGCTGAATCAAACACAGCACGATCCTTCGCCGATTTACCCAACCCACAATTCACAACAATTTTCTCCAATTCGGGAACTCTCATACTATTACCATATTTTTTCAAAAGTCCTTTCTTTATTTCTTCTTTATAATATTTTTGCAGTCTCGGCATATCTCTCATTCTTACCTCTTTATTCAATTATTTCATTACATTTCTTGCAGTAACGAACCTTTTTCTTATTCTCAAGAAACATAAAACCAACTCTCGTAGACTCACCACATGAGGGACATATAAGTCTCACATTCGAAAGAGCAACAGGAAGTTCCTTTTCCAGGATACCGCCGGGATCTCCTTGTTTTCTGGGTTTCGTATGTACTTTTCTCAAGTTAATTCCCTCTACAACAAGCTTGTTATTTTCAGCTATCACTTCTCTTACTTTTCCCTTTTTGCCTTTGTAGTTGCCGGCAACAACCAGTACCTTATCTCCCTTTTTTATCTTCACTACTGTACCTCCGAAGCAAGAGAAATCAATCTCATAAATCCTTTTTGTCGCAATTCTTCTCCAACAGGACCGAATATTCTGGTACCAACAGGTTCTTGATTGGCATCTAAAAGAACACACGCATTATCATCGAAACGTACTGCCGTACCATCTTCTCTCTTTCTTTCTTTTCTAGTACGAACTATAACCGCTTTATGAACAGTGCCCTTCTCCACCGAAGATCTGGGTGTAGCCTTAATAACACTTACAACTATAATATCTCCCAAAGCCGCGTATCGTCTACCCGATCCACCTAAAACCTTAATACAAGAGGCTTCTTTTCCTCCTGTATTATCCACAATCTTTAATTTTGTTTCCTGCTGAATCACTTATCCTCTCCTGCCTTATCAATAATTTTATCTATCCTCCATCTTTTAAGTTTTGAAAGAGGACGAGTCGAAACGATACGTATCAAATCTCCCAAAGCAGCTTCTTCCTTTTCATCGTGGGCGTAAAATTTTTTCTTTTTTGTAATATATTTCTTATAAACCGGATGCTGGATCCTTCTCTCCACCAAAACCACCACGGTTTTTTTCGGAGCCACAGATACGACTTTACCAACCTTACTTATCACTTTGTTTCTCCTTTTGGTTCAAAACCGTTTCAAGCCTCGCGATTTCTCTTCTTAACTGCTTAAATCGCGCTGGATTGTTTATTTTACCCCTTGCTTTTTCAAAACGCAAAGTAAATAACTCTTCTTTTAAATCATGCCTTACCGAATTAAGTTCCGCGTCGGTCATTTCCCTGAGTTCCTTAGCTTGCATTATAAAACTCCTTCTCTTTTTATAAATCGGGTTTTAACCGGTAACTTAGCGCTCGCTCTTCTTAGAGCCTCTCGCGCCGCCTCTTCGGAAACTCCTTCCAACTCTATAATAACTCTGCCTTTTCTACAGGGAGCAACCCAGTAAAGAGTCTCACCTTTACCTTTTCCCATACGTGTCTCCGCAGGTTTTTTGGAAACTGGGTGATCCGGAAATATCCTTATCCATAACTTACCAGCTCGTTTAAGATAATGAGTTACAGTAACACGCATCGCTTCTATTTGCTGTGCGGAAATCCAAGCCGATTCAAGTATTCTAAGTCCAAAGTCCCCAAAATCTAATTGTACAGAGGCTGTCGCTTTCCCTTTAAGACTACCTCTTTGTTTTTTTCTATGCTTAACTCTTTTCGGCATCAACATAATTAATATACTTCCCTGTTAATCCAGACCTTAACACCAATAGTTCCGGATTTAGTATTAGCTGTTTCCTGAGCATAATCTATATTAGCATCTATCGTATGAAGAGGAACACTGCCCTCGAGATACCATTCTTTCCTGGCTATCTCCGCTCCTCCGAGCCTTCCTTTACATTGCACTCTAATACCTGAAGCGCCCATTCTGATAGCTTCTTCAACGACTCTTTTCATTGCTCTTCTTTGCAAAACCCTCCTCTCTAATTGTTTAACCACCGATTGTGCGACAAGCGAAGCATTGAGCTCAGGCATTTTACACTCTTTAATATCAAGATACACATTCTTACCTAACATTTCATTTAATTTCTCGCGAATTCTTTTAACTTCTTCTCCACCCTTTCCTATTACCATACCCGGTCTTGCCGTTTCAATTATAACTCTTATATTTTCTGCGGTCCTTTCAACTTCCACGCTGGATATCCAGGCATCTTTAAATTCGGTTTTTAAATACTTTCTTATAGCAATATCTTCTTTCAATGGTTCGGCAAATTTCATTCCGAAAAACCACCTGGATTTCCAATCTTTGTTAACTCCAACTCTAAAACCTACCGGATGCGTCTTTTGACCCATTATTTTTCTCCTATTTTATCAACCACAACCGTGATATGTGACGTTCTTTTTCTAATAAGTCCCGCTCTACCGAAAGACATAGGTCTATATCTCTTTAACTTTTGTCCTTCATCGATACTGATTGATTTTACATATAAATCTTCTTCTTTCAAATCTAATTCACCCGCTTTATCTATATAGTTGCTTGCAGCAGTGTGCACACATTTCTTAAGAATCCTGGCTGCGCCATGCGGCAAAAATCCCAATCGCATCTTTGCTTCAACAACAGATTTACCTTTTATATGAGGGATAATTCTTCTCCCTTTCTTAGGTGACATCCTTATATTCTTCTGGATTGCTTTTCCTTCCATCAAAAACCTCTATTTAACAACAGCTTCTTTCTGTCCGCCATGTTTATGAAATTTTCTAGTGGGAGCGAATTCGCCGAGCCTGCATCCTATCATTTCCCTCCTAATGAAAACGGTTATAAAATCTTTTCCGTTATGCACTTCGATAGTAAGGCCAACCATATCTTCCGTAACGGTTGAATTACGCCTATATGTTCTAATCAGAGGATCCCCTTCTTTCCATTTTTTTATCTTTTTCATCAACTTCGCATCCACATATTTTTCAGCCATACCTTACTTCCTCCTCCTCTTTACTCTTCTTCTCTTTATAATATACTGGGAAGATTGTTTTTTAGGATTCCTTGTTCTATAACCTTTTGCAGGTATACCGGTTCTGGAAACAGGGTGACGTCCTCCGGAAGATTTACCTTCTCCTCCTCCGAGAGGATGATCGACAGGATTCATCGCGACACCGCGAACCCTGGGTCTTCTACCCTTCCACCTGCTCCTACCGGCTTTCCCATCTGAAATAGTATTATGGGAAATATTACCGACTCTCCCAACCGTAGCCCTACAGGTAGAGAGAACCAACCTAACTTCTCCCGAAGGCAATCTCACATGAGCATATTTGCCTTCAATCGCCAAAATTTGAGCAGTTGCTCCCGCGCCTCTGGCAAGAGCACCTCCGCGACCCGGCTGTAGTTCGATATTATGAATAAAAGTACCGGGTGGAATTTCTGAAAGAGGAAGAGAATTTCCGATTGATACAGGAGAACCAGGTCCAGCCTTAATAATGTCTCCAACCTTTATACTCTCAGGTGCGATAATATATCTTTTTTCTCCATCCGCATAAAAAACTAAAGCTATCCAAGCAGATCTATTAGGATCGTATTCAATAGCTTTGATTCTTCCTTCTACTTCAAACTTATTTCTTTTAAAATCTATAATCCTGTAACTTCTTTTTACCCTACCACCCCTGTGGTCAGAGGTCCTCCTACCCTGGGAATTCCTACCACCTGTACCGGGAAGGTTTTTGATTAAACTTTTCTCCCCTTTCTTCTTCGTTATATCAGAGAAATCTTGCCCTCTGTAATATCTCCTCCCAGGAGTTACTGGATTACTTGTCTTTTTAGCCATTTAACTATGCCCCCTCAAACAAGGGTATCGAATCTCCTTCGCGAAGAGCGACAACCGCTTTTTTCCAATTTTTTCTTTTTCCTTTAAATCTCCCAACTCCTCGCATCTTACCCTTAACGATCATTGTATTTACATCTTCTACATGAACTTTAAAAAGAGACTCAATCGCTTTTTTTATTTGAGGTTTATTGGATTTTATAGAAACCTCAAAAGTATATCTTCCAATAGACATTGAATTATTCCCTCTTTCTGTTATAATGGGTCTTATCACAATATCTCTATAATCTTTCATTTGAAAACCTCTAAGAGCTTACCAACAGATTCTTTAGTCACCACTACCCAATCATTATTTAAAACCTGATAAGCGTTAACCTGCCCGGCCGGAATAATATGCAAGCCCTCTATATTTCTGCATGATTTATAAAAATTCTTGTCATCATCATGGGACAGCATTAAAATTTTATTGCCATAAACTCCTATCGATTTAAGCATATTGGCTACCAACTTCGTTGAAGGAGCGTCAAATTTTTCTTTACTAATTACAACAAAACGCCCATCAGACACCCTTTTAGAAATGGCCGCGTTAAGCGCTTTTCTTTTCGTTTTTTTATTAACTTTAAAATTATATTCTTTTCTATTCGGACCAAAAGTAACGCCTCCGCCAACCCATACAGGAGTCCTACGTGTACCTACGCGAGCTCTACCCGTACCTTTTTGCCTCCAGGGTTTCCTACCACTTCCGGCAACTTCACCCTTAGTTTTAGTTTTACTGTTATTTTGTCTCTTCTGGTGAAGATGGTCTACAACAGAATAGTAAATGGAGTTTTCGTCGAATTCCGACTCGAAAAGAGCACCGGAAAGACTAACGGTTCCGTCTTCTTTCCCACTATTATCATAACATTTAACTTTAACCGCCATTTTTAACCATCACCTTTTTCTTTGCTTTCTGCTTCTTTATCCTCTTTCTTTTCAGAATCATCCCCGTCTTTTTCTTCTTTCTTAGCTTCGGCTATTTCTTTCTCTTTCGCCTCTAATTTTTGTTTTTTATCTTCTTTTTCCTTATTTTCCACTATTTCTTCTTTTTTCTCATCAACTTCTGCTTTTTCTTCCTCTTTCTCAGCTTTAACTTCCTCTTTTGCTTTTCCCTCTTCTTTCTCTTCTTTCGCTTCAGTCTTTTCTTTTTTATCTTCTCTTTCTTTATCTTCTACTACTTCTTCTTTCTCATCAGTTTCAGCTTTTACTTCTATTGCTTCTTCTTTCTTATCTTCTATTTCCTCTTTCTTTGCTTTTACTTTTTCTTTTTTATCTTCTTCTTTCGTTTCTTCAACTTTACCTTCAGCTTTTACTTTTTTATCTTCCTTCTTGTTTTCCTTTTTAATCGTATCTTTTACTTTCTCTGCTTTTTCTTCTTTTTTATCAGTTTTAGCTTTCGCTTCTTCTACTTTATCTTCTTCCTTAACGTCTTTGGGTTTTTCTTCTACTTTTTTCTTTGCGGCTTCCGCTTTGCTTTTTTCCGCTTGCTCTTTAGCCAATTCTTTTCTTGCCGCAATATCGATACTTTTATCTATCTTTATAAGTACCAAGCCGGTTCTAAATCCCGGAACAGCACCTTTTACCACTACAAGCCCTTTTTCAGCATCGAGTCTGATAACCTCAAGATTTTTCACGGTTATCCTGTCATTACCCATTCTACCAGGAAATTTTTTGCCCTTAGTTACTCTACCGGGAGATGTCCCAGCTCCCGCAGAACCCGGCAGGCGACCAAAACGAGACCCGTGCGAAGCAGGTCCTCCTGAAAAGCCCCATCTTTTTACTACTCCCTGGAAACCTTTACCCTTACTCCAACCAACAACACCGACCTTGTCTCCTTTTTGCAGTACAGACACAGGAATTTTTTCTCCGATATCGAATGTTGTGGTATCTTCGACCCTAAATTCTCTAATAACTTCGACAGGAGGGACTCCTGCTTTTTTGCATAAACCTAAAACGGGTTTCTTAACCCGATTCTCTTTCTTTTCTCCAAAACCTGTAATATATGCTGTATAACCATCTCTTTCTTCTGTTCTTCTATCTAAAATAAAACACGGGGATGCTTTTATAACAGTAACTGGAATACTTTTGCCTTCATCATCAAAAATTCTTGTCATTCCTAATTTTCTTCCGATAAGCATCTCCAAACTCCTTTCTTAGTATTTAATCTCCACTTCAACCCTGGCAGGCAAATCCATCTTAGTCAAAGCTTCTATTGTCTGCTGGGAAGGCTTGTTTAAATCGACAAGTCTATTATGAACTCTAATTTCGAACTGTTCTCTCGACTTTTTGTCTACATGCGGAGATCGAAGAACCGTATAAATTCTTCGCTTTGTTGGTAGCGGCACAGGACCAACAACTTCAGCTCCGGTCCTCTGGGCTACCTCTACGATTTCTTCCACAGAATCATCCAGTATTTTATGGTCGTAAGATTTCATCCTTATCCTAATATGCTTAGCAGCCATTTACTCCCTTACTCCTGTATTCCGGTAACGACGCCGGCGCCGACAGTTCTTCCGCCTTCTCTTACCGCGAATCTAAGCTCTTCTTCCATCGCTATCGGGTGTATCAATTCTA